>Ga0116143_10004799_pt1 | contig 12644 bp, 15 predicted proteins | sample AD_UKC034_MetaG_FD_89745 | JGI IMG/M metagenome (GOLD analysis project Ga0116143, IMG submission 89745) | Active sludge microbial communities of municipal wastewater-treating anaerobic digesters from USA - AD_UKC034_MetaG | ecosystem: Engineered > Bioreactor > Anaerobic > Digestate | place: USA...
GATGTAGAGAAAAAGAAAATACTTTCCGGGCAAACTGTGCTGGTAACAGATGGAAAAATCAGCAGTGTTGATAAAAACAAACAATACAAACTGCCCGAAGGCACTACCATACTGGAAGGAGAAGGCAAGTACCTGGTGCCCGGTTTTACGGATGCCCATGTACATTTTTTCCAGAGCGGCGGCATCTATGCCCGGCCCGATGCGATCGACCTGCGCAAGATCAGGCCTTACAGTGAGGAAATAAAATGGACACATAACAATATGGATGACCTGCTGCGGCGCTATCTCTCCGCAGGCATCACCAGCGTAATTGATGTGGGCAGCAGCAACAGCTTTTTACAACAGCGGGATTCATTTGCCACCAAAACATGGTCGCCCCTGGTAAAGATGACCGGGCCATTGCTCACCACCTGGGTACCTGCTGTATTTAAAAACCTGGGTAATGATGCTCCCTTTGTGGAAATGCTGAATGATTCTGTTACCCGCCAGGCTGTAAGAAACCAGCTGGCATTAAAAACAGATTTTATCAAAATCTGGTACATCGTTTTAGATAAGGACATTGAAAAAGGCGCCAGGAAAAACCTGCCATTGGTACAGGCCGCTATTGATGAAGCGCATAAAAATAACCTGCGGGTGGCCGTGCATGCCACCGAACGCATCACCGCACAGCTGGCCGTGGAAGCAGGTGCTGACTTCCTGGTGCACAGTGTGGATGATGAAATAATTCCCGATGCATTTGTAAAACTGCTGAAAGAAAAGAAAACAGTGCTCTGCCCCACCCTGGTAGTGGTGGGCAATTACGGTAAAGTGCTGGGCGATACCTATCATTTTACCACGGATGAACTCAACATGGCCCACCCTGAACTGGTTGGTACCATCATTGACTACCCGCTGCCGGATACGGCACAGGCAGGTGTCTTTATCAGGGCGCTGCAATCGGCGGCGCAACAGCAAAACCAGGCGACAATGGATTCCATCATGGCGGTGAACCTGAAAAAACTGGTTGATGGCGGCGTTACTATTGCCACCGGCACGGATGCAGGCAATACGGGTACGCAACATGCTTCTTCTTATTTCGCCGAACTGCAGGCCATGCAAAAGGCAGGGCTTACTATGTGGCAGTTATTAGAAGCCTCCACTATCAACGGGGCCAAAGCCATGGGACAGGAAAAAGAATGGGGCAGCATTGCCACTGGTAAAACAGCCAATATGCTGCTGCTGAATAAAAATCCATTGGACAGCCTTGCTAACTGGAGAAGCATTGAGTGGGTGATTAATAAAGGTACCGCCATCAACCCTTCTTCCGTTGTGAGCAACACGGCTGTACAATTAGTGCAACAGCAACTGAATGCTTATAATGCCCATGACCTCGATGCTTTCCTTGAACCTTATGCGGATGAGGTGGAGTTGTATGAGTTTCCTGCCAAATTATTATCGAAAGGCAAAGAACAGATGCGGAAGGATTATGTCTTCATTACCCAAACACCTAAACTGTACTGCCGTTTGCAAAACCGGGTAGTACAGGGCAATATGGTGATCGATCATGAAGAAGTATGGTTCGGCGGGGCAAAACCGGTGTATGCCGTGGCCATTTATATTATTGAAAAGGGAAAGATTGCGAAGGTCTATTTTAAGCAGTAGATAGTTTACTGCGCAGGAACAGGACTTATGTTATGCTGTACCGGAAGCTCTTACCGGGACAATCTATTTCTTTCTTTTCTTTTTTAATGCCGTTTGCATACGGGCCGCCAGTTTTTCAATACCCTGTTGCACGGTGCTTTCCAGCTTTTGCCCGGCAGTCATGCTAAGGCGGCGGCTTTTGTTTTTATTTCGTTCCGGCTGAGTGGCATACAAGCTTAGTGGTTAATAACCGAAAATAATAAAAAGCTATTGTGTTTGATGGTGCCAAAAAAAGAGGTATCAATTTTTCGGTTTTCATTCTCCCAGGAACTTCAGCAAATGTTCTTCTGTTTTTCCTATCGTACGTAGATTGTTTTTGATGATAAACTCAGGTATAGGATCCACATGGGTTTGCAACACTACCGGCCTGGTCAGATTTTGAGCACTCCATATTTCATGACCCCCTTTGGTGCGGATATGTTTCAATCCGCAGTGCTGCAGATATCGCCTGAAAATTTTAAGTGAAATATTTTTAAGCTTACCCATTATGCATAAGCAGGAAGGCTGACACCCGTATCAAATTTTTTATACGGATAATTATCAAAAATGCGGCTGAACTCGTCATTGCTTTCCAGCAGTTCAGACATGGTGGGAGGAGTAGCCGGTTTCTTTTTATTTTTTTTAATGCTCCAGCCCAGCTTTTTTAAATCTACCCACAAAGTTCCCTTATGTGTGGTATAATTAAGATACTCACTCACAGCGATGGCAAAACTCTCTTTTGCCTGCGTTTCCGTATTGCCAGACCCGCTAAGGTCTAATGCAGGGCAGAAAATAATATGGGCATTATCCTCTTTAAACAACAAGACAGGTACTTTAACTGTAATATTCCCTTTCTCATTCGAAAACCTGCTCTCTGCATTAAGTGATTTCATATAAAAAATAATATGCAAAATACAGATTATTAATGAACATAAAACTGCATGGCTTACGATAACAATTTATACACTCAGGCTCAATCCCTTATTCTACGGGCTTACAGGCTATTAACAAAAAGCCCTGTCGTTGTTACTACAACAACAGGGCAATCCGGTTTAATGGTTATAAATGTTTTATTTCCTCTTTCTCTTTTTTCGTAATGCCCCTTGCATTCGGGCCGCCAGTTTTTCAATGCTCTGCTGCACGGTGCTTTCCAGCTTTTGCCCCGCGGCCTGGCTAAGACGGCGGCTAAGATAACCAGCACCCAGGCTTACCAAACCGGTAAACAGTGTATTTTCTCCGGGTTTTGTATGAGTGGCCTCTGCCAGTTTGTTGCGCAGCAGGGTGCCGGGGCGTAGCTCTTCTTTAGCCTCATTCCAGTTTTGCTGCAGGGCTTTTTCCTGCTCCAGCTGCTGTATGCGCAGCCGCATTTTTTCCTGCTGTATGTCTTTTATATGTTTAATCTTTTTCATCGTCTTCCTCCGGTTCAAACAGGGCTTCTATGATCGTATTCATAATGGGTATACGCAGCAGCCGGTCTTTGGCCAGCCAGAATATAAGGCCGAAGAGCAATACAATACCTGCCACGATCACAAAACCAAGCCAATAACTATCCAGCCACTGCCCGATGGCAATAGCCGCCGCTATACTGAGCAGCACCAGGAACAAAAAAAACACCAGCGCTGCCATCAGCATAGCTATCATCATTGCGGCCAGTTTCGAGATCTTCTCGGCCATAGATAACTTTACCTGCGACAGCCTGGTGTTTGCATACGCTTTGAGCTGATCGACCAGCGACTCTACTTTTTTAAATTCTTCTGACATGGTACTAAAGTTACACTTTGGTTGTCAGATCACTTCTTCGAGTTCGCCATTTACCCGGGCCATTTGTTCTTCCATTTTTTCTTTGCCCAGTTTTACTTTGCGTGTAAACTGATCTTTCAGTTTTTTGCCGTTATCGGCAATTTTGTGGCGGGTGTTAACGCCTTTGTCAGGAGCGAATAACACACCCAGTATTCCACCGATAGCCAGACCGGCTCCCAGCGCAATCAGCACTTTAGATGTGTTTTTCATGTTCTTTATTTTACGGATGAATAATAAGATACTGTCCTTTCAAATATAGTTTTTGAACCTGCCCAAAACAATGAGCATCTTCATATACCGCAATGACAGCTGTCAATTTTTTAGGATGAGCCGGGAAGCGAACTTGCTCTATTGTTTTGCTGCTGTTTATTATTCTTCAGCTCCGCACCTGGCTGCAGATAAGGGTAGGCCTGAATGCCAATCTGGCAAGTTGGGCTGCTTTGGAACGATGTTGGTATTTTCGCCGCCATTATCGTATTAACCGTAAAAAATAATCGCTGTTATGGTACAGGAAAAAGGAACTATATCGATCAACACGGAAAACATTTTTCCCATCATTAAAAAATTTCTCTACTCCGATCATGAGATCTTTCTGCGGGAACTGGTAAGCAATGCCGTAGACGCTACCCAAAAGATAAAAAGGCTGAGCTCACTGGGTCATTATAATAAAGAACTGGGCAGCCTGAACATAAAAGTGGCCGTGAATGCGGAAGCCAAAACCATCACGGTGTCAGACAGCGGTATCGGCATGACAGCGGAAGAAATAAAAAAGTACATCAACCAGGTGGCTTTTTCCGGCGCTACCGAGTTCATGGAAAAATTCAAAGAAGCCAATGATGCCAATGAAATCATCGGCCGCTTTGGACTGGGTTTTTATTCCTCCTTCATGGTGGCAGAAAAAGTGGAGATACAAACCCTCTCTTACCAGGAAGGAGCTGCTCCCGCCCGCTGGACCTGCGACGGCAGTACCGAATTTGAGATCACCGAAGGAACCCGTACCGAAAGAGGCACCGATATTATTTTATACATCAACGAAGATTCGCTGGAGTTCCTCGAAGAAAACCGTATTCAATCCATACTGGATAAATATGCAAAGTTCCTGCCGGTGCCGGTACAGTTTGGTACCAAAACAGAATCAGTGGAAGACGGAACAGATGAAGAAGGCAAACCGAAATATAAAAGGATTGAAGTGGATAATATCATCAACAACACCAATCCTATCTGGACCAAAGCGCCGGCTGACCTGAAGGAGGAAGATTATCTTGATTTTTACCGGGAGCTTTATCCTTTCCAGGAAGAACCACTGTTCTGGATACACCTGAATGTGGACTACCCGTTCAACCTGACCGGTGTATTGTATTTCCCCAAACTGAAGAATGATTTTGAAGTGCAGAAGAATAAAATCAAACTCTTCAGCCGCCAGGTATTCATCACTGATGAAGTAAAAGATATTGTGCCGGAATTTTTATTGCTGCTGCACGGGGTGATCGATTCACCGGATATTCCCCTGAACGTAAGCCGTTCTTTTTTACAGTCAGACAGTAATGTAAAAAAGATCAACAGTTATATCAGCCGTAAAGTGGCCGAGAAGTTAGCCGAACTTTTCAAGAAAGACCGCAAGGCCTATGAAACCAAGTGGAGTGATATTGGTTTGTTTGTAAAATACGGCGCCCTGTCTGATGAAAAGTTTTATGAAAAAGCAAAAGAGTTCTTATTACTCACCAATACCAATAATGAACACTACACCCTGGAAGAATATAATGCCAAAGTGAAAGACTTCCAGACGGATAAGAACGGGCAGCTTGTATATCTCTACACGGCTGATGCGGAGCACCAGCACAGTTATATCCAGTCAGCCCAAAAGAAGAACTATGATGTGCTGATGATGAATTCACCGATCGATACACATTTTATCCATCACCTGGAAATGAAGCTGGAAAAAACATCGCTGAAAAGAGTAGATGCAGATGTACTGGATAAACTGATCGAAAAAGATGATGCCGAAAAACACAGCCTGACCAGGGAAGAAACTGAAAAACTGAAAGCTATATTCGACAAAGCGATCAGTAATATCAATATGAAAGTAGAAGTGGAAAGCCAGCCGGCAGATCATATGCCGGTGACCATCACCATGGAAGAATGGATGCGCCGGATGAAAGATATGAGCAGGCTTGGTGGTGGTATGAATTTTTATGGCGCAATGCCTGATACCTACAAGGTTTCAGTGAATGGTAATCACAAACTCATCCATAAAATTTTATCTGCTGATGAAGCACAGCAAACCGTGCTGGCCAAACAGGCATTTGACCTGGCACTGCTGGCGCAGGGTATGCTGAAAGGCGCTGACCTCACCGCTTTTGTAGAAAGAAGTGTGGAAGTGTTATAGTATTTTTTCCGATTCGTCTTTATAAGCCTGCCAGGATCCGGCAGGCTTGCTTATTTTTACTGCCCATGTCACTTTATATTACCTCTCTTAATTCGGGCAGCAATGCCAACTGTTATTATGTGGGAAATAATAATGAAGCCGTATTAGTTGATGCAGGACTCAGTTGCCGGGAAACAGAAAGAAGGATGAAGCAGCTGGAGCTTTCTATGGATAAAGTAAAAGCTGTTTTTATTTCGCATGAACATGCCGATCATATCACCGGTATGTCTGGCCTTTCAAAGAAATACCAGTTACCTGTTTATATTACTGACAGCACATTGCAAAACAGTAATATGCCCATAGAGCAGCATCTCATCCGCTCATTCAAACAGTCCGGCATTATTTCTATTGGCGATTTAAAAGTTACTCCTTTCAAAAAAAGTCATGATGCGGCAGACCCGCATAGTTTCATGATAACCGGGAATGGAGTAAATGTGGGTGTGATTACGGATATTGGCTATGCCTGTAAACGGGTGATAAAATGTTTTAGTCAATGCCAGGCTGTTTTCCTCGAATCCAATTATTGTGATACGATGCTGCGTACCGGTAATTATCCTTATCATTTGCAAAAAAGGATCAGCAGTGATCAGGGCCATTTGTCCAATGCACAGGCAATGGAATTATTTCAGCGTTACCGTTCTGACAATCTGCAGTTACTCATCCTGTCGCACCTTTCCAAAAACAATAACAAACCCGAGCTGGTGGAAGCCCTGTTCAGACCGCATGCCGGTAATACAAAGATTGTTATTGCCAGCCGGTATGAAGCCAGCCCGGTATTTTATATTGAAGGAAAAGGCCATGAGATCAGCACAATAAAGACAAAACGTAAGACTACTAAAAATGAAGGGCAGCTCTCTCTTTTTTAATATCGCTACTTTCTCCTGTACATATTGAGCGCCACTGATGTGGCAAAGAAAGGTCTCTCACTCAGTGTAAGAAAAGCCGTGTTATCATTTTTGAAACACATCGCTTCTCCCTGCGGTTCCAGTACATAACCCAGCGTAAGCGGATTTCTTTGCAGGGCCGCTTCTATGGTCTCTCCTGCATTCCTTTTCCAGTAATACACATTGGTATATGTTTTTACCAGCAGTTCTTTTTCATCCGGTGAGATGGCAGCAGCAGATATGCCAGAAAAAGTAGTAGTACCAACCGCAGTGGCAATCGTGGTTGTCGTGGTACTTTGCGGATACGGTAATTTATAAATTCGGGAAGTGCTGTCCCGCTTGCTGATGATATAAATATCCTTTGTACTATTCTCCACGAAGATGGCTTCTGCATCATGGGGCCCATCAGGATACTGAAAAGTGATCTTATCAGTAGTAAAAACGGTATCGGTAAGTAATGCAGGTTCCGGAAAACGATAAATAGCATAGTCAGTATAGGCAGCATTGTTATCCCCTGTTTCTGCTATGTATATATAGTGGGTTCCGGCTACAGGACCATTGCCCACTACTATATCTTCCCAGTCCCGGTTGGTTACCCCGGTCACTGGAATTTTTTTCTGTATGGTGCCGGTATAGGAAAGCAAAAAAAGTTCCGGAGGATTTCCTCCATCCTGCTGCACCCAAATAAAACCCGGGTTATTCTTACTATCAGCAATACCGGAGGCTTCATCAATAGTACCCGGCAGTACCGGTGCAGCTTCCGGAAGGGTTTCAAAGGGCAAAAAATCTCCCTGTGCAGAATTCAATTCCTTCTGGCATTGCATAAAAACAACACAGGTGGCGATAAATGAAAAAATTATCCGCATGAAACGTATACTATTATAAATGATCGTCTTCATAGCAGGGATTGAAACGGTTAGCTTATAAAAGTATAAAATAACAGGGATTATTACCGGGATGATGCCGGACCATGAAACAATGCTTGCCATTCACCTGTTTATGGTGCCAGCCTTTCTGTCTTCCAGCCACCGGCTTCCGATTGTGTATATAAGATCCTGTCGTGCATGCGGCTGGGCCGGCCCTGCCAGAATTCCATCCGAATGGGTTTTACACGATAGCCTCCCCAATGCGGGGGTTTGGGTATATGTCCATGTTTGAACCGCTCTGCATAGTATTCAAACGTTTCTTTCAGCCATGCTTTTCCGGCTACCACCAGGCTCTGCGGTGATGCCCATGCCCCGATCTTGCTGCCATCAGGGCGGCTGTCGAAATATTCAATACTTTCTTTGGCGGTTATTTTTTCTGCCACGCCGTTGATACGGACTTGTCTTTCTAATTCTTTCCAGAAGAATAGTAAACAACAATTAGAATTAAAATCAAGCTGCTTGCTTTTGGCACTGTTATAATTAGTGAAGAAGACAAATCCATTTTCATCAAATGCTTTTACCAACACTGTTCTTGCCTCCGGCATACCATCATGACCCACTGTGGCCAGTGTCATGGCATTCATTTCAAGTATCTCTGATTTTTCTGCATCCTCCCACCAGCGCTGAAACTGGGCAATAGGTGAATCCGCCACATCATCTTCATTCAGTGAATGCAATGTATAATCTTTGCGCAGCTGCGCTATTTCTTCTGGTTTCATGAATATGCAGGTATTTGACCGGTCAAAGATAATCCAACATTACATTACCGGTTCTTTCTGTTGCATCACCAGTGCTTTGCCTTTTTCAAGTGCTTGTTTGTTGATATCAAGCAGGTGATGATATTTTTCCGGCAACACTTTTTTCAATGCTTCCAGGATCGATTCAATCTTAACAACTGGTTTTAGTTGCAGGTAAGCTCCAAGAATGATCATGTTCATGATCTTTGCATTCTTCATCAGCAATGCTTCGGTACTGGCAGGTATACCAATGATATTTATATCAGTTCTTATACCTGGTTTAAAAATATTACCTGATTCATACAATAATAATCCGCCGGGTTTTACCCTTGGCGCAAATTTATCCATAGAAGGCTGGTTCAGAACAATGGCAGAATCAAATAAAGAGATGATGGGTGAGCTGATCTTTTTTTCCGAAAGAATGGTAATACAATTAGCCGTACCGCCCCGCATTTCCGGGCCATACGAAGGCATCCAGGAAATTTCTTTCCCCTCCACCATGCCCGCATAGGCCAGTGTCATACCAAGTGACAGTACTCCCTGTCCGCCAAAACCGGCGACTACAAGTTCTTCCAGTTTGTTGAAATCATTACCTGTATTCATGAGCTGTCATTTAGATTGTTTTTAATTCCTCTGTTTTCGGCACTTTAATATCACCCAGCGGAAATGTTTTCACCATTTCTTCATCAATGAATTTTGATGCTTCAATGGGAGTCATCTTCCAGTTGGAAGGACAGTTACCGATAATTTCTACCAAACAGGTTCCTTTGTGCAGCTGCTGGTATTTGAATGCGTTTTGCAACGCTTTCTTTGTTCTGCGAACTGCATTGGCATTGTTGACTGCCTGCCTTGTTACATAAAATGCACCGGGTAGTTGCGCCATCAGTTCTGAAACTTTGATAGGAGCGCCATAATAACCCACATCTCTTCCATCCGGACTGGTAGTGGTATGCATCCCTGCCAATGTTGTCGGCGCCATTTGTCCGCTCGTCATTCCATACACAGCATTATTCATAAATACAATGAGAATATTTTCTCCCCTGTTAATAGCATGTAATGTTTCCGCAATACCAATGGCTGCCAGGTCGCCATCACCCTGGTAAGTAAATACATATTTATCGGGCATCAGTCTTTTAATACCAGTAGCCACAGCACATGCACGGCCGTGTGCTGCCTCCTGCATATCAATATCCATATAGTCATAGGCAAATACAGAACAACCAACCGGTGCAATACCAATAGTTTGTTCCTGTATGTCCATTTCCTCCACCACTTCCATAATCAGTTATGCACCAGGCTATGGGCACAACCCGGGCAATAGTGCATACTCACATCTACCATTGTATGCGGTTTGTGATACACCATTTCATATTCTTCCTCATCATGGCAGGCTGGTGCTATCACATCCAGCGCTGTGTCGGGTAATACATGTTCTTCAGTTGGCATGATGATACTGTATTAAGTTTTCTAAATGATGAACAATTTCTTCCGGGGTAGGCATCATACCTCCCATTCTTCCATAAAACTCAACCGGCACTTTTCCTTTCACAGCCAGTCTTACATCTTCCACCATCTGCCCGCTGTTGAGTTCCACACTCAGCATCATTTTCACCTGTGCAGCCAGTTCTTCCAGCTGCTTGTACGGATAAGGGTATAAAGTAATAGGACGAAGCAAACCGATCTTTATTCCTTTATCCCTTGCAATGTCCATTGCTTTCTGACAAATTCTTGCACTCAATCCATAGGCAACAAAAAGATATTCCGCATCAGCAGTATTGATCTCTTCAAACCGCACTTCATTTTCCCTTATCCTTTTGAATTTTTCTTCGAGTTTCAGGTTATGTTGCTCCATTCTTTCAGGTTGAATGAAAAGCGAAGTGATATAATTCCTGTTGCGGGTCCCTGGTTTACCGGTAGTGGCCCATGATTTATCAACCGCAGGCCTTGTATATGGTTTGAATTGCACTTTCTCCATCATCTGGCCAATGGCCCCATCCGATAACATCAGCACCGGGTTACGATATTTATCTGCCAGGTCAAACCCGAGATAAACAAAATCAGCCATCTCCTGTACGGAAGCAGGTGCCAGTACGATCATTTTATAATCACCATGGCCGCCGCCTTTTACAGATTGAAAATAATCTCCTTGTCCGGGTTGAATAGTTCCCAATCCTGGACCGGCCCTGTTTACATTTACGATCAAACAGGGAAGTTCTGCTCCGGCGATATAAGAAATACCTTCCTGCATCAAACTGATACCTGGCGAAGAAGAACTCGTCATGGTGCGAAAGCCTGCACCCGCAGCGCCATATACCATATTAATAGAAGCCACTTCACTTTCGGCCTGCATTACAATCCGGTTATGCTTCGGCATTTCTCTTGCTAAATATTCCAGCACTTCTGATTGCGGAGTGATAGGATACCCGAAGTACGCATCGCAGCCCGCAAGGATGGCGGCTTCTGCCATGGCTTCGTTACCCTTCATGAGTTTAGTTTCAGTCATAATGAAATTATTTTGAAGGACTGATCATTGATTGTAATTGTTCTTTGATATTCTCCGGTGTAATGTCAACCGGTTTTTTCTTCGGATGCGTCCGGTATACTGTGATGACTGCATCGGGACAAACCAATGCACAGTTCACACAACCGGTACATACGTCATTATTGGCAATGATGTAACGATACCCTTTGATGTTGATCGTATCGGAAAGAGCCAGTGCATGTTCCTTGCAGGCCGCAGTGCAGAGTTCGCAGCCTTTGCATCGCTGAATATGAATTTCAACCCTTCCTTTGACTTTTCTTTCCTTGGCCGCAGTGGCTTTGTTGGTATTTTCTTCCATTGTCCGGGTTTTAGAGCTATAACAAATGTCCAAAGAAGCAGCCCGGATTCATAGTTATCCTGTCATGGCCGGATATGATTGTTGTCAGTTTAAACAGCCAGCAGGAGAGGTCATTCATCCAATATGATACTCAGTACTTTCATTTCCCGGCCTTTCTGGATCTTCAGCGAAAATCCGTTACAATGAGGACAGGGATTGCCAAAAGCAGGCAGGTGAAAAATAGTATTGCAATCCTGGCACTGCGCCTCCCCGGGGATAATCCCGATATTTAATTCTGCCTTATGCAAAAGGGTGTCTTCCTGTATAGCAGAGAAGGCAAATTTTAATGACTCAATTTCAATGCTGCTCAGTTCGCCTACCTGTATATTAACAGCCGTAATGACTCCCTTACTGTCTGTAGGAAATGCTTTTTCAGCAATGGATAAAATGGACTGGGCTATGGAGAGTTCATGCATACTGAGTGATACAATTAAACTGCACCCGATTGATTTTCGCCGGTCGTTTTATTCTCTTCTTCTTTTTTCGCAGCGGCTGCAGCCAACTTGTCTGCTGCCGCTTTTTCAGCAGCTTTCCTTTTCTTTTCAACCGCATAGGCTTCCCGGCTTTCCAGTGCTTCAGCATAGAGTTTGTTCCACCCATTGTTGATATTTTCTGCTTTCAATGCACAAGGTGCCGGTTCAGCTGTCTGGAAGATAGCTCCCTCCTTGGGGCAGGCACGGACACATTCGCCGCAATAGATACAAACAGCCCGGTTGAAATGATAGGTTTGTTTGCCTTCCATATCCTGTGAGAAAACAATAGCACCCGGCGGGCATACCATTTCGCAGCGGCGGCACCAGATGCAAAGGTTTTCATCGAAACCGATCAGGCCGCGGTAATCATCCGGGATAAATGTTTTTTCAAACGGGTACCTGGTTGTCACCGGTTTCTTAAATACATTGCCAAGTGCTTTAAAAAATGTTTTCATCTTCTTTATTTGGTCTCCCCAAACCCCTCCGCAGGAGGGATTCAAGAGTCGTTATTGGAGAAAAGTTTCTCATTTATTATAAACTTCATTTCTGTTTTACCTTGCTGTGCAGGAAAGACAAGGGTCATAAGAAGCAATGATAGCCGGCGCAGAACCATATTCATTTCCTGTAAATGCTTCTGTCATGGCTGCCACATTGGAAAATGTTGGCGCTTTGATCTTCAATCTTTCTAATACCTGCGTTTTATTTCCTTTGGCATAATAGAACAATTCACCTCTCGGTGCTTCCAGCCGCACGGTTGCTTCGCCATCAGGAAATGCTTTCGTCTCAGTTACCAGGGCTGATTCAGGTAATCCATTAATGATATTCTCAATGATGCGGATGGAAACATACAGTTCACGAAGC
>Ga0116143_10004802_pt1 | contig 12640 bp, 9 predicted proteins | sample AD_UKC034_MetaG_FD_89745 | JGI IMG/M metagenome (GOLD analysis project Ga0116143, IMG submission 89745) | Active sludge microbial communities of municipal wastewater-treating anaerobic digesters from USA - AD_UKC034_MetaG | ecosystem: Engineered > Bioreactor > Anaerobic > Digestate | place: USA...
AAACGGTATAGTTAATTGCCGGTACAGTGCGTATTCGAAGGATTCAGCCTGCATCAAGAGTAGTTGTTACTTGATAAGAATGTGCTTTGAAATCGGCAACTAACCATACCGTCGAACCGTTATCGGCAACCCTAACCGACCACCGTGCAGACATCAACAGACATACCAAAATCCAACATCACACCGACCGACATTCCCGACACGACAACCGACCCTATTGTATTTTTATTTTCCCTACCGCACGAAAAAAATGAAGTTTTAGCCAACCCCATTGGCACATTTGAGGCTGTCCTATCCACAAAATCCAACACACAACAGCCTCAAAAGAGCCAAGCCCACCCACCACCCCAAACCTAAAATTATTTTTAATCAAATGATTAAAATATTTGTTCAATTCAAAAATTTATTTCTACATTTGTCCCCGAAACGAATTTTAATGCAAAATGGCAAAGAAGAAAGAAGCGAAAGCATTAGACACGACAACGGAAGAAAAAATCAAATCCGCTGCCCGTGTAGCGTTTCATAAAAAAGGATATGCCGCTACACGGACAAGAGATATTGCCGAAGAAGCGGACATAAATCTTGCTTTGCTGAATTACTATTTTCGCAGTAAAGAAAAGTTGTTTGAAACTATAATGTTTGAAACCCTTTTTAGCTTTATGCAAAATATGGCAATGGTGCTGAATGATGAAAAAAGCACCTTAGAAAAAAAAGTGGAACTTGTTGCTGAAAAGTATATTGACCTTATTATCAAAGAGCCGAATGTCCCGATTTTTATGTTGAGTGAAATTCGCAACAATGCTGAAGGATTATTAGAAAAATTACCGATTAAGCAATTAGTAATGAACTCTTCATTTTTCAAGCAACATCAGGATGCCGTTGCAAAAGGAAAAATTACCGAACCAAATCCATTACATTTTTTAATGAATTTATTGAGTTTGGTTGTGTTTCCTTTTATGGCACAGCCATTGTTACAAGGAATTGGAGGAATGAATAACAAGCAATTTAATGAACTAATGCAAGACCGTAAAAAACTTATTCCTGTTTGGATAAAAGCAACAATGAAAGCGAAGTAAATTTTTTTGCCCATTTATTAAACAGATGATTAAAACAAAATGATAAAAAAATGATTAAAAATAAACAACTTGCAGTAAGTTGGTTGATTGGCATAATGCTGTTTTCAACGCATTGGGCTACGGCACAACAAAATAATTCATTGAGCATTGACACTTGTTTGGCAATGGCAAAAAGGAATTTTCCGTTGATAAAGCAATACGGACTAATAGAGAAATCCAAAGAATATTCTATTGACAATGCCAACAAAGGTTATTTGCCGCAGTTCAATATTGTAGGACAGGCGACTTATCAATCTGCCGTAACGCAAATTCCTATTTCGTTGCCGAATATGGTCATTCCGACAATCAGTAAAGACCAATACAGACTTTACGGTGAAGTTTCGCAACCCATTACCGATTTGTTTGTGGTGAAAGACAATAAAAATTTGATTGAATCAAATATGCAAGTGGAAACGCAAAAAGTGGAAGTTGAAATTTACAAACTGAGAGAACGTATTAACCAACTTTTTTTCGGCATATTGTTGATTGATGAACAACTAAAACAAACGGATTTACTCAAAAAAGACATTCAAAGCGGTATTGACAAAACAAACGTTGCCATTCAAAACGGCACAGCAACTAAAAGCAGCGTAAACATTTTGAAAGCGGAATTGCTGAAAGCCAACCAACGCACTATTGAATTGAAAGCAACCCGAAAAGGATATGCCGAAATGTTGTCGCATTTTATCGGAACTGCGATTGACGAAAATACAACTTTGCTGAAACCCGCACCGCAACTTGTTTCCAACACTATCAATCGTCCCGAACTGAAATTTTACGACTTGCAGAAAAAAACGTTTGACTTGCAAAACAAACTGATTACCGCAAAAAATCTTCCACGTTTCAGCTTGTTTTTTCAAGGTGGTTTGGGCAGACCTGCGTTAAATATGTTGAGTAACGATGTGCAAGGTTACTACATCGGTGGTTTGCGGTTGAATTGGAATTTAACAGGTTTTTATACTTACAATAAAGAAAAGAAAATCCTTGCAGTCAATCAGGATTTCATAGACATTCAACGGGAAACATTTTTATTCAACACCAATCTGAATTTACGACAACAAAATTCGGAAATAACAAAAGTGCAGGAGTTGATTGAAACAGACAGCGACATTATTTCACTTCGTGAAAGCGTGAAAAACACAACGAAAATACAGTTAGAAAACGGAACGGCAACAACCAACGACTACCTTATTTCTGTAAATGCAGAAGACCAAGCACGGCAAAATTTGATTTTGCACGAAATACAGCTTTTAATGGCTCAATATAACTATCAAACAATGTCAGGCAATTAAACATCAAAAAATAAAATCAATGGGAAAAATAAAAACTATCGCATTTGTAACAGGCATTGCAACATTGTTTGCAGCTTGCAACAACAACAAAACTTCTTTTGACGCTTCGGGAAGTTTTGAAGCAGAAGAAAGAATTATTTCATCGGAAGCCACAGGCACAATTAAGCAGTTTGAACTTGAAGAAGGGCAAATGCTTCAATCGGGACAAACTGTCGGTTATATTGACAGCACACAGTTGTATTTGAAGAAAAAACAACTCTTGGCACAAACGAAAGCCACCGCCAGCAGAAAGCCCAATGTATCGGCACAGTTAGCCGCTTTGCAATCGCAGCTTGCTACTGCACAAAAAGAAAAAGTGCGTATTACCAATTTGGTAAATGGCGATGCCGCACCGCAAAAACAATTAGACGACATCAATGCACAAATTGATGTGTTGAAAAAACAAATTGAAGCACAAAAATCGTCATTGGATATTTCTACCGAAAGTATCAACAGTGATGTGTTGCCGTTGCAGGTGCAAGTGGAACAGTTAAACGACCAATTAGCAAAATGCAAAATCATTAATCCTGCAAACGGAACGGTTTTGACAAAATATGCCGAAGCCAACGAAATGACGGCAACAGGAAAACCGCTTTACAAAATTGCCGATTTGTCAAACATCATTTTGCGGGCTTACATCACAGGCGACCAACTGACACAAGTAAAGCTGAACCAAACAGTAAAAGTGCTTACCGATGACGGCAAAGGCGGTTACAAAGAAACAGAGGGCACGATTAGTTGGATAAATGACAAGGCAGAGTTTACGCCAAAAACCATTCAAACAAAAAATGAAAGAGCGAATATGGTGTATGCCATTAAAGTAAAAGTGAAGAATGACGGCACTTACAAAATTGGTATGTATGGCGAAATAAAATTTCAATAGCAATGGCAGATGTTGAGTTACATAATATTGTAAAGACATACAACAAAGGCAAAGTGAAAGCCGTGAATGATGTTTCGTTTTCGGTAAATGAGGGCGAATTGTTTGGTTTGATTGGTGCAGACGGAGCAGGTAAAACAAGTATTTTCCGCATACTTACAACCTTGTTGTTGCCCGATAGCGGTAATGCTTCTGTAAGCGGTTTTGATGTAATTAAAGACTACAAAAACATTCGCAGTAGTGTGGGCTATATGCCCGGAAAATTTTCGTTGTATCAGGATTTATCGGTGGAAGAAAACTTAAACTTTTTTGCTTCTGTTTTTAATACTTCGGTAAAAGAAAATTACGATTTGATTAAAGACATTTATGTTCAAATTGAACCGTTCAAAGACCGTAGGGCAGGAAAATTGTCGGGCGGTATGAAACAAAAATTGGCTCTATGTTGTGCTTTAATTCATCGCCCGAAAGTGTTGTTTTTAGACGAACCGACAACAGGTGTGGATACTGTTTCACGAAAAGAATTTTGGGAAATGCTGAAACGCCTGAAACAGCAGGGCATTACGATTTTGGTTTCCACGCCTTATATGGACGAAGCCACGCTTTGCGAACGCATCGCACTCATACAAAACGGAAAAATTTTATCCATTGATACACCCGATGAAATTGTAAAACAGTTTCCAGAAAATCTTTTTGCCGTAAAAGCAAATGATATGAGCAAGTTACTAAACGACCTGCGAAAAAATAACGAAATAAAAACCTGCAATGCTTTTGGCGAGTTTCATCATATCACGTTTCAAAATGACAATGAAAATTCGCACAATGAATTGATACACATTTTACAAAAAGCCAATCATCAAAACATTGAACTCAAACACATCACACCGAGCATTGAAGATTGTTTCATAAAACTGATGAACTGAAATGACAAACGAAACCGTAATAAAGACAGACAAACTCACTAAACGTTTTGGCGATTTCATCGCTACAAACGAAATAACCTTTGAAGTATATGCAGGTGAAATTTTCGGTTTTCTCGGTGCGAATGGTGCAGGAAAAACAACCGCAATGAAAATGCTTTGCGGACTTTCAACGCCTTCATCGGGAAATGCCACCATTGCAGGTTTTGACATTTACAAACAAACCGAAGAAATTAAAAAGAACATCGGTTATATGAGCCAAAAATTTTCCTTGTATGAAGATTTAACAGTGTTGGAAAACATTCAATTCTTTGGCGGTATTTATGGTTTAACGGATAAGCAACTAAAAGCAAAAAGCAATCAATTGATTGAAACATTGGGTATGCAAAACGAAGCTAAAAAATTGGTTGCTTCATTGCCCTTGGGTTGGAAACAGAAATTAGCTTTTTCGGTAGCCATTTTGCACGAGCCGAAAATTGTGTTTTTGGACGAACCCACAGGAGGCGTTGACCCCATTGTTCGCAGGCAGTTTTGGGATTTAATTTATTCGGCAGCAGACAGAGGCATTACCATTTTTGTAACCACGCACTATATGGACGAAGCCGAATACTGCAACCGAGTTTCGATGATGGTGGACGGAGTAATAAAAGCGTTGGACACCCCCGACAATTTGAAAAAACAATTTTCCGCTTCATCAATGGACGATGTGTTTTTTGAATTGGCAAGAGGTGCAAAACGAAAAGCAGACTAAGAAAAATGAAACAGTTTTTGACATTTGTAAGAAAAGAATTTTATCACGTTTTCCGTGATAAGAAAACACTGTTAATGCTATTCGGCTTGCCGATTGTGCAGATTGTTTTATTTGGTTTTGCTCTCACAAACGAAATCAAAAATTCCAAAATTGTTATTTGCGATTATGCCAAAGACGAAGCCACACAGCAAATCATCAACAAAATAGAAGCAAGTCAAAATTTTGATATTCAAAAAACGCTATTCAGCCACCGACAAATTGAAGAAGCATTTAAAGCGGGGAACATAAAATTGGCAATTATATTTCCTGCCAATTTTAACAACGACCTTTCACATCTTCATCAGGCACAAGTTCAAATTATTGCAGATGCTTCCGACCCGAACACCGCTAATACATTGACAAATTACGCAACGGCAATCATTATGGATTATCAGCAGGAGTTAATGAAAAACAATGTTGTTCCGTTTCGCATTGTTCCCGAAATACGAATGTTATACAATCCCGAATTGAAAGGGGCAACCAATTTTGTGCCGGGCGTAATGGCATTGGTGCTGATGTTGGTGTGTGTAATGATGACTTCTGTTTCCATTGTTCGTGAAAAAGAAAATGGAACAATGGAGGTGCTGTTGGTATCGCCTTTCAATCCGTTTTTAGTGATTATTGCAAAAGCAATTCCGTTTTTATTACTTTCCATTGTAAACCTTTCCGTCATTCTTATTTTAAGCGTAACTCTTTTGGATATGCCGATTAACGGAAGTATTTCATTGCTGTTTGCAGAAAGTATTTTGCTAATTATTACAGCTCTTTCGTTGGGTTTGCTTATTTCAAACGTAGCACAGTCGCAACAGGCAGCAATGCTGATTTCATTGATGGGAATGTTAGTTCCTACAATGTTGTTTACAGGATTTATGTTTCCGATTGAAAATATGCCTGTTCCCTTGCAGGTAATTTGCAATATCATTCCTGCAAAATGGTATTACACTATTGTAAAATCAATAATGATAAAAGGTCTTGGATTTAGTGCTATATGGAAAGAAACATTGGTGCTTTTCGGAATGACTGTTTTTTTATTGGTAGTGAGTTTCAAAAAATTTAAAACTCGATTAGTATGAGAACACTAAAATTTTTATTGCAAAAAGAGTTCAAACAAATCTTTCGAAACAAAGCATTGTTGCCGTTGATTTTTGTTGTTCCGATAGTGCAGTTGCTCATACTTCCATTAGCAGCCGATTATGAAGTAAAGAACATCAACATTTCAATCGTTGACCACGACCACAGCACATTTTCACGCAATCTTATTTCAAAAATTACTTCTTCGGGTTATTTCCGTTTGGCTGATTACAGTAATTCATTTCAAAGTGCATTTAATCAGATTGAAAGCGACAAATCCGATTTGATTTTGGAAATACCGCAAGGCTTTGAAAAAAACTTAGTGCGTGAAAACGAGCAAAAATTATTTATTGCTGTTAATGCAATCAATGGCGTGAAAGCAGGTTTGGGCGGTGCTTATCTCAATCAAATTATTACGGCTTACAACGCTGATATTCGTTTGCAATGGTTTCAATCCGATAAATTTAATACTGCGCCTGTTATTACTGTTGCTTCTTCAAATTGGTTCAATCCGTTTATGAACTATCGTTTTTTTATGGTTCCGGGAATTTTAGTTGTGTTGGTAACAATGGTAGGTGCGTATATGTGTGCATTGAACATTGTGAAAGAAAAAGAAGCTGGCACGATTGAACAAATAAACGTAACACCCATAAAAAAATATCAGTTAATTTTGGGCAAACTCATTCCGTTTTGGATAATCGGAATGTTTGTTTTTAGTGTCGGTTTGTTTGTTGTGGCACGGTTGGTTTATGGTATTGTTCCTGTCGGAAGTTTACTCTTACTGTATGGTTATTTGTCCATTTATCTGATTGCATTATTGGGCTTAGGCTTGCTTATTTCCACATTTGCCGAAACACAACAACAAGCAATGTCGGTAGCGTTTTTCTTCATTATGATTTTTATGCTGATGAGTGGTTTATTCACTTCGCTTGACGGAATGCCGCAATGGGCTTACATCATAGCAAAATGCAGTCCTGTAACGTATTTCATTGAAGTAGTGCGAATGGTTGTTCTGAAAGGAAGCGGGTTTTCCGACATCAAAAATCATTTTGTTATTATGATTGGGTTTGCCGTTTTATTAAATGGTTTGGCGATTTGGAATTATAAAAAGACGAGTTAGAACCAACACACAGGCACACACATTTGCAAACCGCTACAAGCCAACGCACCTACCAAAGTTTGCAAAAGAGTGTGCCTTTTGCCGACCTCTAAAACTTCATTTTTTTCTTTCCCCTCTTTGAAAAAATAAAAATACACCAACCACACACACGACACAACAACCACGACAGACAACCAACCTGACAGACAGAAGGGCAGCCGATAACAAGGGCTTGGCGTAATGGCGGGCGAAGTGCCTCATATGAAACTTTTTGCTAAATTTGAACTTTGGTGCTTCGTATCAACAGTAGTGCTGTAAAACCGCCACTACGCCAAGCCCCGAAACGTTAATTCCAATTTCAAAAACTAAATTAGTTATGCAAACGTTAAGTTAAAGATATAAACAATCAAAAAGCAATAAAAAAGCCCACGACCACCTATCGGAATAGGGACGCAGGCCATCTAATCGGAAAATTAGGCCGCAAATGTATGACTTTTAAATTGTTTTAGATTGATTTTGTTTTTTTATTCACAATTTAAATCTAAATTTATGAAAAAGTTTATTTCATCCTTCTGCTTCTTTTTACTTATTTTAAATTATGAGTTCGCCCAATGTTTATTTGAAAATAGTTCAGGCAACTTTCCTACTTATTATCCTGGATGTGTGCAAGGTAGTCCTAAGTGCGTCAAAATTAAATTTCATTTTATTAACAACACAGGCGGTGCAATGAATTCTCCCACTAATAAGGAATTTGCAAAGCTGTTAGATGATATCAATGCAATTTATTCTGGTTCCGGGCTCACATTTGTAACTTCTGATGAATGTATTCATCGGGAATCTATACAAGGGGTCTCACCATCTACATTAAGAAATGACTTAGGAGTACCGGCCACAGATCCGCAATATTCACAATACATTATTCCAGAAGATGTACCTCCATACCATTACAAAAATGGCTTTATAAACATTTTTTTTTATCAGACAAGTGGTTTCGGCACAGGCGGAACCACGACTAGAAGTCCTAATTTTCGGTTTATACATATTGGAACTGATCCTAAGGCCATAGCACATGAATTAGGACATGCATTATCCTTAGACCATACAAGTTCTAATCAACTTTATACAGACTCTACTACCTGGGAATGTATAGGAGGAGATGCTACTAAAGCAGATAGAATGCCGGATACTGATGCAGATCCGTTTACAATGGATATTGATGGTGATAAGAGTAGAGATAATACAAAATGGTATAACAATAATTGTACTTCAAAATCTATCATTTTTCAATTTGCGGATAATTGTGGCAATAAAAATTGGAAAGTACCTTATGATAATTATATGACTTCAGAATATGGCCGTGAATGCTGGAAGAAATTTTCTGCATGTCAAATTTCTGCAATGCATTATGAGCTAGATAACAACTTAATAGATTATGTAGTAAACTGTGTTCCAAACTTAGATCCAGTCTGTACAAGCATTGTTATTAATTCTCCAACCACTTGGACTAACCAAACAATTGTAATGTGTGCAAAACAAAGAATTACAATAACGCCAAATGGGACATTAACTCTGATTAATACAAAAATTACAAAGCATACTGTCAATAATTCATGTCCTGAACTTTCAGGAAATTGGGACGGGATCTACATTGATTCTGCTGCTTATGGTCCTGCGCAATATCCCGGGGGCCCTACTGTTCCAAGTGGTGGAAGATTGAATGTAACACAAAATTCAATCATTGAGTATTCTGATAATGGAATTCAGGCTCCCGGATCACATAACGGAATATACATTAGTAACAGTAAAATGGAAAATAATGGAATGGCCATATACTCAAAAGGTCCGGGTGGACTTGTCTCTTCTGGGAGTGTTGTAATAACAGCAAGTGATATTACATCATCTGAATATTCTGATGCTGTTTTAATCAGAATGGATGGTAGTAATCTTACTGTTCAATCCAGTACAAGTATTACAAACTTAGGGGGTTCAGGTATTACAGGTATCAAAAGCTACAATGGAAGATTGACTGTTAGGAATTCAACTATAATGGATTTTGGAGTCGGAATAGACAAGGATTTGAATGGAGGAGCTGGAATTGGCTTTGTGCTAAATGGTAATCATATTCTTGGAAATTTGACTTCGGTCAGAAATACTTCATCTGGAGTCACAGCGACAAAGAATTACTTCCAGGGGAAAATTCAACAATTTGGTAAAGCATACGGAAGATGGTATGCTAATAATTTTAAAAAGGAAGTTATACTTGACAATCCATCACTTAGTTATGCCTTTACAGAAAATCAGTTTGATGGTTCGCGATTAGATCTTAGTAAAAATCAAAGTCTGACTGATGCCAGATGCAATATCTGGAAGAATACAGGCACAGCCTGTGATGGAAGACCAAATTCAATTAAACCAAGTTGGGGTAGTTCACAGACTTCATCAGGTAATAAGCACGTTGGATCTATGCCTTATATGGGTATAGATATGGGCAATCCAATTACTCATTATCATTGGGATTTTGATCAATTTACGATATTTACTTATGATGGTACCTACTTTACAGGTTCTGGTGCTATTAGTGCAAACCCAGATTGTCAGTATAATTTATTCCCAACTGAATTTACAGGTGGTGGTGGATCTTCTGAAGAGTCTTATAATAATACAAGCAATAATCAATCTTGGCAAGGGTTGAATCAACAATTAAGCACCCTTGAATCTCAATTGGGCTCAACAACTGGAACAGCCTTGCAAAATTTGATTAATCAAATAGCAGATGTTAAAGTAGCAATAGGGCAGAGTGTTTTATCCGCATTACAGAATATTGATCCATTTGATTCAACAACCAGTTACAATATTTGGGTAAGTCGAGCTGATGATATTGTTGGACAGCAAGCTATGATGACAGGATTTTGGAATGCCTTAAATTTTTCTGGCCTGATCACCTATGTCAATAGCTTAAGCTTAAGCGGAGAAGAAAATCAAGATAGAGCTAATTTGCTTAGAGGACTTGATACATTAATCAGTTTTCAGTCACAAGCAAAGAATATAACCCAATTGGCAGAGGAGGATTTAAATGTTTTAATCGATATCGCATCCTCATCATTTGGATCCTATACAGCATTACTACGCGCATGGCTCAATATTCAGTATGATATCCGTATCGATCCACCAGTTGAGTTAAATTCTTATTCTCGTAAATATTCAAAGCCGGATTTTTGTGGAAAATCTGATGTTATACTAGTCCCAAATCCGACTTCAGACTGTTTAGAATTATTTTGGAAAGGAACAGAGTCGAATGTTAAAATTGCTATTTCTGATTTAACTGGGAAATTTCGATTTTCAGGGTTAGGCTTCAAAAATAGTCCTATTTGTCTAAAGGATCTACTTGGCAGTGGGATATATATCCTGCAAATTTCATCAAATGGTTCATCCTCAATTTGCGAAACTAAGAAGCTTATAATTGAATAATTAATACCAATTGTTGGGGTGTTCAAAGCATCCCAACAATTTTATAATAATATAATGAAACTGATAAATATTCTGATTGTACTAAGCATTACTACAAGTACAAGTATAGCTCAGAGTGGTACTTTCTTTAATCTTGTTCCGGATATAGGAGCAGCAAAAGGTCAATGTGTATTCGGATCAATAGAATGTGATTCTCAATATATTTATATCGTCGGTGATGAAGTTGTGAGTCAAGACTCAATCGGACGTAATAAGAAGGTCAAGCCCCATCTCACAAAATTTGATTATCAGGGTAATCTCATTCATTCTAATATAATATCTGAAGAAGACTTCAGTAAACCTTATGTTAGACAAAATTTTCCTTTATTTAGAAGAAATGATTCAATTTATTATTACAATTTGTACAATTGGGATGATACAACTCTTCAGTATGTTAAGAACTATATTGTTGCAATAAATATGAAAAAAGGGAAGATCATAGGAAAAGTGAAAGTTGAGCAGCCGGTTGAAGGGGATATTAACTTAGTTACATTTGCCGAGCAAGATCCAGGTTCAAAAAATTTATCATATCTTTTTAAGCACCAACTTAATGGTACATATTATACAGAGAATTACATTTATAACTACAATGACAGTCTCGAGCAGTTATCAAGTATAAAGGTTAAATATAACCAGCGTTCAATTCATATAAGATATAATAAATATGAAAATGGGTATTATCATCTCATTGGAGATGAGATTGAGTTAAAAAATAATAAACTTACAGACAAAGGATGGTTGATTTATTTGAAGGTGGATACATTCGGTAATGTATTAAGAGATAATAGGTTAATCACACCCGGCAATATCTATACTAATGGAGGGTACTCTTACACAATAATTGAAGATGATAATGGTGGATATTATATTGGGACGAATGACAATATTGATGTTCAGAATGCGAAGTTAATACCTTATGTTTTTCATGTTTCATCAGAGTTAGATACCGTTTATTGGAGGACAAGATTCCAAAATTCACTTTACCTTAAGTATGGTAATATTTCATTTATCAACAAGATGGCGATGCTTAAGGATAGATCTGGAATGGTAGTATGTGGATCAGTATTTACTCAACCTATAGTAGAGCCAGACTATGGAATTTTATTCAAATGTGCACTAAATGGAGATAGTTTATGGACACGACAACTTCAACCCCTTGGATGGGACAGCACCAGGGCATGGTGGATGCATATAGAAAGTATAGCAACTACACCATTTAATAGTTTAGTAGCATGTGGAAGAATAGGCGATGGCCAGGATCAAGTCACAAGAGGCTGGTTATTGCATCTGGATTCAGAAGGGTGCCTTGTTCCAGGTTGTGATAAGATCGTAAGTAATAAAGATATTCATTCAGGTAAAGAAAAAGCTTTTGCCATATACCCAAATCCATCAGTGTCAAACCATTTGTATTTACTCTCAAGAATTGGAGATCAATCAAAAGTCATTCTAGAATTATTTGATCTATCTGGAAAGGTATTACATACTTCTCATTTTAATCCCCAGGTTGGCACACAATATTTTATAGAAATACCAACCGACCTTCCTAATGGTGAGTACATATTAAAAATTCAAGGCAAAGAGTTTCAACAAGCCGAGAAAATTATTATTTTAAGATAAAGTGTTTAAAATGATCTTTAGATCAATTGGCACAAATGAATAAACGCTTTCAAAAAAAAAAGAAACTGGAATTAACACAGTATTGACGATCATGCCACCAAATAACTTAGTTTTTCATAAATGGCATAATAGTAAAATATTTTTCACTCTTGGTATTATTCAAGTGGTGGCACGTCGTCAATACTCATCCGTTAGCAGCAACCCAAACAGACGTATACCGACAATTACAAACAGACAATAAAATGGAATATACAGAATTTGACCATTTAAAAGACAAAGAGCAAATCGTAACTGACATTTACGAGAAATTAAT
>Ga0116143_10004804_pt1 | contig 12639 bp, 10 predicted proteins | sample AD_UKC034_MetaG_FD_89745 | JGI IMG/M metagenome (GOLD analysis project Ga0116143, IMG submission 89745) | Active sludge microbial communities of municipal wastewater-treating anaerobic digesters from USA - AD_UKC034_MetaG | ecosystem: Engineered > Bioreactor > Anaerobic > Digestate | place: USA...
CGGGCATGCTGCTGGGCGTTGGCCAGGAGGTAGCCCTCGCGCATGTAGAGGAACACGGGTATGGAGATGACCGCCAGTATGCATACCGAGATCACGATCTGGTAGAGCGCCCGCTTGTTGACGGCGCCGGCGTCCTCCAGCAACGGGTGTACCTTCATTGCCCAGAAGACCGCGGCGCCGGCCAGGGAGATGGAGACCAGGTTGATGAGAAAGAGGAGCGCCGCGCCCGTGGCGACCTCGCGGTTGAAGGTGCCGATGCCGATGCCCACGGTGCACAGCGGCGGCATGAGCGCCACTGCAATGGCGACGCCCGCGAGCGTGTTGCTGATTCTTTTATTGGCGTTGCCGTAGGCGCCCACAATCCCCGAGGCGATGGCGACGATGATGTGGAAGAGCGTGGGCCTGGTGCGCGACAGTATCTCCGCCGTGTACGCCGGTATCGGCACCACGTAGGAGATGAGCGCCGAGATGAAGATCGCCAGGAACACGCCCTTGGCGATCGACTGCGCCGAGGTCTTGATGAGGTCCACGTCGCCCCAGTTGACGCCCAGTGAAAAGGCGAGTATGGGCGTCATGAGGGGCGCCACTATCATCGCGCCGATTATCGTCGCGGTGGAGCCCTGGAGGAGTCCCGTCGTGGCGATGATACAGGAGAGCACGGTGAGGATGTAGTATTCGATTGTCGGGAGCGCCCCTTCCCGGAGGACGTTGAAGACGTCCAGGTCCTGCTGCTCCTTTTCCCGGAGCTGGGAGTATTCGGCGCGCTTGGTCCTCCAGAACGCGACGCTCATGTAGTTCTTGAGGGTCCGCTCCTCCGGCTGGATGACGCGCCCGAACATGCCGCGCACTTCCTGGGAGCGCGCGGCAACGCGGCCCTTCATCCCGGAAAGCCCTTCACGTGCCGCGCGGACCGTGCCGGTGGTCTTACTGCGATCGGCGGTATCGGCCTCTTCCGGCTGATCCGGCGCCGTGTCTCTCCCGCGGAAGTAATCGCCCATTTTTTTGAAAATAGTATCGCCCATGACGCGCGCACCCGTGTCTGATATTAATTTTTTCCTACAGATCGTCCAGGCCGGGGAGCATCCTGCGCACGAAGATTTCCGTGGCCCCCACTGCCGCGAGGTTGAGTCCGAGGAATCCCACCAGCGGAACGAAGGATATGAGGAAAAGCCCCGTGCCTATTCCGATGGCTGTGAACTTGTGTCCCCAGACCGCCCTGAGCTTGTCCTTGAAATAGAACCTGCGCCTCTCCAGCGGAAAGTCGAAGAACTGGAAGCCCAGGAAAAACATGGCGGACGTGAAGCTCAACACCGCGTAGATGGGGCCGCCGGCCACTGGCACCAGGTTCACCGCGAGTATGAGTACCTGGAAGAGGACCAGCAGGCCGATGAGCTTCAGCGCGTTGAAGAGCGCGCGCAGCACGTCGTCCACCAGCCCCGCCAGGGTGAACCTGTCGTCCGGCGAACCGCCCAGGAGCGCGCGCTCCACCTTCGCCGAGATGATGTCGTTAAAGGGCGCCGTGACGACGCTTCCCGTGATGGAGTAGATGAAAATCACCGCGATGGAAAGAAACACCGCCAGGAGCGGCGCTATCAGCCATCTCAAAACAGCGAGATACCAGGCGTCTCCCTGGGGCAGCAGGCCATGGAGCGCGCCGCCGATGAGATGGTATCCCAGGATGAATGCCCCCGCGAGGAGCGCGATGTTGATGATGAACGGAATGACGAAGAAGCGCTTCAGCCCCGGGACCCTGTTCACCGTGGAGAGCGCGCGGAAGGGAGAGAACACCCCCTCCGCGAAGGACTTCGGCGCCGAGAGCAGCGCGGTGCGCGATACGCGTTTCGTCATTGTCCGCCTCCTTCGGCGGGTGCCTCCAGGCCGAGCTTCCGGAAAACCCAGGGCGCGGCGACGCCCACCCAGAGTCCCATCACGTAGTATTGCGCGAAGACCATGAGAAGATAAAAGGAAGAATCCTTCGGCATGAAACGCCTCGTGGCGAAGAAGAAGACGAAGAGCACCAGTATGCCTATGAAGTACCTCGCGACCCCCTGGAAAATGCTTCCCGGCATCCTCACGTTAAGGTGCTTCGTCTCCAGCATCACGGCCAGGGCGAAACCCGCGGTGATTCCCATGGGCGATACCGACCACCGCGAGGGGACCACCAGCGCCAGGAGCGCGGGGACCGCCGTGGCGAGCGCCAACTTCCATCCGAACGAAAGCGCCAGCACCTTCGGCTCCAGCCGGTCGACCACGGCGTTGAAGGGAAGGAGGAGCAGGAGCCCCAGGAACCATCCGCCCAGGATGTCGGTGGGGAAGTGGACGCCAAGGTAGAGGCGCGAAAGCGCCACGAGGAGGATAAGGGCGATGCTGAAGATCGTGAACCAGCGCCGGCGCGCCCAGAGCGACAGGTATCCCCAGAGGACCAGGGTCCCCTGGGCGTGGCCGCTGGGAAGGCCCGGCCCGCCCGTGGTGCCGACCTTCACCCCGCTGTCGAGGTGGTAGGGACGGGGATGGTTGAGGTAATCCTTCGTCACGGAGTTGACCCAGCTCGAGAGCATGAAGAGAAGGTAGAGCCGCAGGGACTGCTTCTTGTCCACGCACCAGTAGAGCACCGGGAGCATGAGCATGTAGAACATGTCGTTGCCCAGGACGGTGATCGCCTTGAAGACGATGTCCAGGAAGGGCGTGCGTATCAGCTGCAGCGTGCGGATGAGATCCAGGCCCCAGTTATACATCGCGTCCATGTGTACCCCCGTTCCGCCGCCCCGGCTGGTTTTTCTTCGCCGGGGTGAGGCATTTTTTCACGTTCGATAAGAAAGCGTCCTCGTTCACCGGCGCTGCCATATAGTTGTAGGCGCCGCGCTCGATGGCGTCGATGAGGGCGAGCGGTTCGTTCTTCGACGCCACCACCAGCACCGGTATCGACGCGGTCTCCCTGCGGGACTTGAACTTCTCCAGCAGGTACAGCCCGTCCACGTACTTGAAGGAAGTGTCCATCACCACCAGGGACGGCGGATCGGCGTCGGCTTCGTCGAAGAGCGCGAGGCCGTTGTCCAGGACCTTTGTCTGGTAGCCGGCGGTCTCGAGGATGAACTTGAGGAAGCCGGTGAGGTTCGCGTTTTCGTTCACTATCAGTATTGTAGCCATCGCGGGTTCCTGCCGCCGTCATTTCATGTAGCGCTGCATCATGCCCATCAGGCGCGGGCTGTGTATCACCCTGACGACCTTTCGCGACGTGTCGTAGTGGAGGTCTATCGATATCGGATTGATCCTGGTGTTTTTGCTCGCGTTGAAGAAGATTGTCACCTTGGGCGTGAGCAGGCCGGAGCGGTACAGCTCCTCGACCTTCGCGAATTCGTAGGTCCTGCTTTTCTTCCTGGTCTCCGGGTGGACCTTGACCGACTCCAGCACCACGAAATCGCCGGGATTGAGGAAGCTCTTTCCGTGGTTCAGCGTGAGGCCCATGACCCGCAGGAAGGAATGGACGTCCTCCACGGTGTAGAGGTAGCCCGACAGGTTGAGGATATAGCGGAGTGCGGACTCAATGCCGGTCGACTTCCTGTAGGGTGTGTTGGTGGTCACGGCGTCGTAGAGGTCCATGATGCCGATGATCCTCGCCTCGGCGGGGAGCTCCAGGTAGGATCGTTCGCTGTCGTCGCGCGTCGCCCCTTCCTTGAACGGATAGCCCTGGCTCTTCAGCCTGCGGTGGTGGAAGAGCGATACGATCTTCACCACGTTGGGGATCACCTTGTCGCCCTTGTCGTTTTTCACGGCGTCAAGGATGCGGTAGCCTTCCTTGGTGTGATCCATCATCGCGGAGAACTCCTCGCGTGTGAGGGCGCCGGGCTTCAGGATGATGTTCTCGTCCACCTTCTGCTTTCCCACGTCGTGGAGGAAGCCCGATATCGCCATGTTCATGATCTTTTCCTGGGGGTCCCCGTTCTTGTAGGAGTAGATCATCGCCAGGAGCCCTACGTTGACCGAGTGCATGGCGGAGTGCGAGCCGGAGCGCGCCCTGTGGAGGAGCGTGAGGACGCCGCCCGCTTTATCCTGGGGAAGCAGGCGCTGGAGGAGAAAACCGTACTGGTTGCAGGCGTTGATGTACTGCTCGTGGGTCATCGTGCCGAGGCGGCGGATATCGGAGAAGAGCGCGCTGGTGTCCTCGATGAGATTGTGCATCATCTCCTGGGAAAAGATCTGGCGGGAGAAGTCGCCGTCCCTGCCCATGCGCGGCACGTAGAAGCGCTTGCCCCGCTTCGAGAGTCCCTCGATGACGTCGGGCCGTATCCGCTGGCCGGTTTTGAAGACGATGTTTCCGTCGCTGTCGATCACGTCGAAGGACAGCGGGCTGTCCTCGGCGAGGCCGGCGAGATAGTGGGCCGTCGCCTCCTTGTATCGGTCGGGATCGATGTGGGCTTCTTTCGTTGACATGGGCCGGTTTCCCGCGGGTCGCGCCGTCGTGCCGCACGGTGCCCGTATCATCCTCCATCGTCCGTGAATTGTCAATGATAAATAACGCGGTATTTTGCTTGATTTTTTCCTTTTGCGGAACTGTTCTGGTAAGGGACGCGGGGAAAATCGCGAGGAGAGGCATCACATGGCAAAGAACTATTACGAGGTTGTTATCGAAGGAAACTACCGGACGATCTTCGGTATGCTCGAGGGATACCGGATGGGCGCCGAGAAGCCCTGGCTCTATTATTTCAGCAGGCTGGTGAACGTCAAGAGGGAGACCTTTTCCGAGGTGGTGCGGGAGTGGGTCACCCTGGGGAACAAGCTCCACCATGTGATCATCGAGGAGGAGTTCCTTAACGCGCTCAAGGCGTCCGTCGCGAAGCACGGCGACAACAAGAAGTTCGGCACGGGCTTTCTTAAATCCGAAAAGAAGATCAAGGGCGCGGGCTTCCGGTTCGAGTTCACCGCCTATGCGAGAAAGTTCGCCGAGGAGATCAAGTCCATAGTGAACGGCCTGCCCGCGGGCCTCGCGCTTTCGGAGTACGAGCCGAAGGAGAAAGTGGCGAAGGACGCGAAGGGAGTGGAGCTCTATTCCCCGGAGCACGAATACACCTTCGAGGGCTCCGGGAAGGTGTCCGGCGGGATAGCCGAAGTGATCGAGACGTGGATCAAGTTCGAGGAGCATCCCCTCATACATCCCGAGTCCATCGACATAGAGTGGGCGTGAGCGCTCCGGGCCTCCGCCCGCGTATAACGCCCATGATCAAACCCTACACGGAGATACCCGACGTCTACGATTATATCCTCAGGCACGTCGATTACGAGCGCTGGTATCGCTATATCCGCTCCCTCATCTTCCGGTACATGAAGGACCCTCAATACATACTCGAGATAGGCTGCGGCACCGGCAGGTTTGGCGCGAAGTTTTCCCGCGATGATTTCCACGTTTTCGGCATGGATAGATCGCCCGAAATGCTGAAGGTCGCGAAGGCCCGCGCCAGGAAGAACTTCCGCATCTTCTGCGGGGACGCGCGCCGCTTCGCCGTTGCGAGAAAGTTCGACTTCATCTTCTCGGTCCACGATACGCTGAACTACCTCACGGAGCACGCCGACCTGCTCGCCGCCTTCCGGTCGGCCGGCGCCGCCCTCCACGACGAAGGCGTCTTCATGTTCGACCTCACCACCGAGCACAACATCCGCCGCTTCTTCGACGGCAGGGTGAGCCGCCACGTTCGCGGCGGCGTGGAGGTGACCTGGGACAACCGCTACGATCCGGCGGCGCGGATGGTCTACTCGACGCTGACGGTGAAGCGGCGCGGCGCCGCCGCGAGGACCGAGGAGCACGCGCAGCGGATCTATTTCATCGACGAGGCGAAGGCGCTCCTGGGGGAGGCCGGGCTGGAGCTCGTGGACCTGTTCAGTGACTACACCTTCGATCCGCCGTCGGAGCGGACCATCATGGTGAACTTCGTGGCGAGGAAGAGAAGATGAACGTCCTGGTATACCTCATCGGACTGCTCATCGGCGCGGCCGTCTTTTTCTATTTCCTCTCGCTCTATCACTCCGGCGCCGACGCGCTCGCCGCCCGGCGCGCCGCCGGCAAGAGGACGGAAAAGGGAATGGAGATGGACGCCGCGGCGCTCGAACCGGCGCCGCAGCAGGTCTACCCGCGCGAGCGGATATGCCCGCTCTGCTCCGCGGTCCTCACCCGGTACGAGGTCCTCTACGCGTCGCGCGTGGAGATGCCCGAGGGCGCGAAGATCCTCATCCATGGCTGCCGGTACTGCTACCGGCCGGACGGGGAAAACGGGGTGAAACCGGCGGGTAATGGCGGGGGAGTGAGTGATTAACATGCCCGCCCCCCGCAATTCATTCCACCTTGGCGGGCTGATGAATACTCGCTAACGCAAGCATCTTCGAGAAATTTCCATATTTCCCCCACTTTTTGTTGACGGAGCGTTTTTTTATCGCTATGTTAGTTATCGATAACAAACATGGAGGCAGCGAATGATATCCGTAACCGAAAGACAGCATGAAATCATGGAAACAGCCATGCGACTTATTGCCGACGGGGGCATCCAGAACTGCTCCATAAGAAACATAGCCTCCTCGATCGGCGTCAGCGAACCGGCGATTTACCGGCATTTCAAGAGCAAGCGCTCCATATTAAGCGGAATATTGTCCAATTTCAGCGGCGGCATTGGCGTATCGCTCGATTCGCTGATAAAGGAGAAAACAGATGCCATGATGAAAATTTCATCGTTTCTGGACGAGATAGCCGGCTTGTTTACCCGCAAGCCGATGATCGCTTCGATCGTTTTTTCCGAGGAGATTTTCCAGAACGACCGCGTTCTCGCAGACCTTGTATACTCGGTGATGAACAGGACCCGCGAAGGGATCAGGTCTATTCTCTCCGATGGACAAAAAAAAGGTACCGTCAGGAAAGACGTCGGTCCGGACCAGCTTGCGCTTATGGTGTTGGGTTCCCTCCGACTGCTGGTCACGCAGTGGCGGCTTTCCGGCCATACCTTTGAGCTTGCCGGGGAAGTGAAAAAACTCTCCGGAACGATTGGAAAGCTTTACCGTAAATGAGTGGAGGTTGATTATGAATACTTTTGGAAAACATTCGTCGATGGCCCTTGCGTCGTGGGTATGCGCTCTTGCGGTCGCGATATACGCGACAGCGGTTCCGGCCTCTGGCGACACCCTTGATCCCACCGTTCCGGATAGCGGCGCCGGGAAAACCTCGTTCGAAGAATACATGGTAAAAATCAATAACTTGCTTCCCGACATCGAGAAGAACAGGGTTTCCCTTAAAAAATCTATGAACGCTATTAAGATAGCGGAAGGCATCGAGGACATGCGCGTTTCCGCGGGCGCCATGGCCGTGGGGAAAAAGGAATATCAGCTCAATCCCCAATTCCAGCAGGATTATTCACGCGGGTATGTGATAAACTCGGAACTCAGCAAAAAGCTCGCGGCAACGGGCACGCTGTTCTCTTTCGGCGCCGAATATCAAAACCTTTTGCTGTCAGGTTCATCCAGGAACATCGTCCAGATCGATCCCGCCACCATGGCCCCCGTGTACGGGGAAATGGGGTTTGAAAAAACCTATTCATATCCGTCAATATTCGCCGAGATAACCCAGCCAATACTAAATAACGCATTCGGCATTCTCGACCGTTCCCACAGAAAGGACGCCGTAATGAAATACGAGATCGAGAAATTGAAAAAGCTGACCGGAGACGACAGGGCGCTCAACGGATTTAAAAAAATGTACTTCGAGCTCATCATGTACGATGCCGCGGTGATAATCATGACGAAATCACTCGATAACGCCCAGGAAATGGAGCGCTTAATCAAGTCGAAATACGATCTTGGGATGGTGGACAACGACGATTATCAAAATATTAAATCGACCGTATTCACATATAAAACACTACTGCTCAACTATCGCCACGCCCGGGGCGTTCTGAAAAAGGAGATCGAGATATACCTTGGCGGGGATGATTTCATCCCGGTTTACGAAGAACTTGAACGCCATTACGAACTCGCGAAACGACATGAATACGCTCCCGTGGCCTTCGGCACGACAGCGACGGGTAAGCTCATGGCGCTTACGGTGGAAAACCTCGACTATATAGCAGAAGTAAACAGAAATTCCGTTCTGCCGGATTTCAACCTATATGGCAAGGTCACTTTAAAGTCCCAGGAGGAGACTTTCCGGGATTCAGCCTCGGACATGAATGACGTCGATTACCGGGTCGGCTTCGTTTTCAGGTATCCCCTGGGAAACAACGAGAAAAGCGGTTTCCTGGAAAACGCCGAGCTTTCCGTGGTTGAAATGAAAAAGGAGACCGAAAAGGCGTCAAAGGAATTCGGAAGACTCCTCGCCTCGGTCATTGAAAACGCGTCCGCCGCCGTTGAAAGAATAGTCCTGATCGACGGGAATATCAACGCGCTTCAATCGAGAGGCGCAACCGAAAGGAAAAAATATTCACAGGCAAGGCTCAGCCTGGTCAATCTTATCGACACCGAGAACAAAATAGCCGCAGAGAGGCTCAATCAGGCAGTGGAGAAGCGGCGTCTGATAAACCTGTATTTTGATTATCTCTCGCTGACCCTGCGGACAAAGTGAGGTTCGAAATGGAAAAATTATTCGCGTATTTCACGTCCAATAAACTCCTCGTCAATATCGTGGTCCTTTTCGTGGTCATACTCGGTCTTTTCAGCGTTTCCCGGATAAAGCAGGAAGTGTTTCCCATGACCGATATCCATACCATGATCATAAACATAAAATACCCCGGCGCAAGCCCCGAGGACGTGGAGCTCAACGCGGTAATCCCCGCCGAAAGGGAACTCGCCACGATCACGGGCATCAAGGAATACTCGTCCTTCTCCATTGAAAACATGGCGACGATTTATGTGTACATAGACCAGGAGGCCGCCAACAAGCAGAGGGTCAAGGACGAGGTATACCGCAAAATAACAAGGAGCAACCTCGACGACCTCTCCCCCGACGTGGATGAGATCAGGATCATCGACGCGAACCCGAGGCTCATGTCGGTGCTTTCGCTTGGCGTTACCGCCGCTCCCGGAAGCACGGTGAACGACAAAAGAATATACGAATTCGCCCGTGAACTCGAGGACCGTCTTCTTAAAATTGACGGCGTGAGCGAAATTCGCAAGGCGGGTTACCGCGACAGGGAGATCCATGTCGACGCGTCTCCCCCGCTCCTGGCGGAGCGCTACATATCGCTCAACGAGCTCGTGCAGAGCATTGGTTCGCGCAACGTGCGCAACACCGGCGGGACGCTCCAGTCGCTTCATAACGAACAGACCATCATCACGATCGGCCAGTTCGCAGATCCGCTGGAGGTGCGCGACGTGATCGTGAGGTCATCTTTCGAGGGACAGCGCGTCAGGGTCCGCGACGTGGCCGCGGTGAGGGACGGTTTCGAAGAAGAGACCGAGAGAGTACGGGTGAATGGCGATAAAGCGGTGATACTGCAGATCGTCAAGAAGGAAAACGCCGATATAGCCGCGACCGTCGACAACGTAAAAAGATTCATCGCCGAGAACGCCTCTTCCATTCCGGGCGACATTCGCGTGGCCGTCACCGATGACCAGTCGCTTTCGATCCGGTCCCTGGTGAGCGTCGTCATTTCAAACGCGGCCATCGGGTTCGCGCTCGTGTTTATTATACTCATGCTGTTTCTCGACATGAAAACGGCCATGTGGACTTCCATCGGCATACCGTTCAGCCTGCTTGCGGTCATGGCGTTCATGTTCTTCTTTGATTTTTCGGTGAACATCATCTCGCTGGGGGCGGTCATCGTCGTCCTGGGAATGATGGTGGACCACGGAATCGTAATGGCGGAATCGATATATGAAAAACGACAATCGGGACTGGAGCGGTTCGACGCGGTGGTAGCGGGGGTAAAAGACGTAATTAATCCCGTAACGATTACCGTGCTTACGACCGTCGTGGCCTTTGTGCCCATGTTTTTCATCAAGGGCCTGATGGGAAAATTCATAAAACCATTTCCTGTGATAGTCATCGCGACGCTGCTGATCTCATTTTTCGAAGCCTCGTTCCTGCTTCCCAACCATCTGGCCCATGCGAAAACGAAATCGTTCTCTCCCGAAAAATCCGGCGACTGGTTTACGCCGTTCGTCGACGCGTACGGAAAAGCGCTTGCCCTATTGCTTAAATACCGGTACGCCGTGATCGCCGCGTTCTTCGCGGTGTTCGTTGCCACCGTGCTTATATCGGGAAAGACGATAGGCAGGTTCGTGCTTGTCTGGGACGATTCATCCGACGGCATATACCTGAATCTGGAAGCGAAAGAAGGCTTCGGCATCGAAGCGACGGACCGGGCGACCGGCGCCGTCGAAGACGCGGTGAGGAAGGCGGTACCGGACGCGGAGCGGATATCGATAATCCGTAACGTGGGTCATCACACGGTGAAGCCCATTTACTCCAGGGGGAACCACGAGAACTGGTCTCAGATCATAGTAAACCTCGTCCCGAAAACGGAACGGACACGCACCGCGTCTCAAATCATAACGGACCTTCGCGGCAAAATCAACATCGGCAAGTTCCCGGATTTTACACGGATACTGTACGAAGAGCGGGTCACCGGCCCGTCTCCCGGCGAAGCGGTCAACGTAAGGATCACCGCGAAGGATTTCAACGCCGCGCGGCGTCTGCAGGGGGACGTTGAAAAGCACCTTGCAACCATCCCCGGAATAAGGGAGATAGACAACGACCAGAAAAAAGGAAAGCCCGAACTCGTCGTCAGGTTCGATTACGACAGGCTTGCGAAGCTGGGCTTGTCCGTCGAGCCGGTTGCCCGGACCGTGAGGACCGCGTATGCCGGTACGATCGCCACGTCGATACAGACCGCCGACCAGAAAATCGAGTTTCTCGTCAGGATCGACGACATCTATCAGCGGGACATGTCGTTTTTAAAAAACCTCATGGTCCCCAACACGCAGGGGCGGTTGATCAGGCTCGACGATGTCGCAAAGATCGTGCGCGGCGAGGGTGCATCGGTAATCAACCATTACAACGGCGACCGTGTCGTCACCGTAACCGCGTCCATCGACCCGGAAGCCACGACCTCCATGCTCGTGACGCAGAATCTGAAGGACAGGTTTTCGTCGTTCAGGAAAGAGCACCCGGGGACGTCCCTTGAAATCGGGGGCGAAGCGAAAGAAACGAAAGAAACGCTGGGCGATCTCCGCGTCTCCTTCCTGCTGGCCATGCTTCTTATATATTTCATTCTTATCCTTCTCTTTAAATCGCTTTCACAGCCGTTGATCGTGCTCTTAACCGTTCCGTTCGGTATAATCGGCGCGCTGCTCGCTTTTGCGGCGCACGGCATACCCATGTCGTTCATGGGCTTCATCGGCATAATCGGACTCTCCGGCGTGGTCGTCAACGATAGTGTCGTTATGGTAGATTTTATCAACCGGGTGTTTTCCGGCGGGGAAAAAAACGATACCGCGTCAAGAATAGGTCAGATTGTCGCAGGATCCAAAAAACGGTTGCGTCCCGTCGTCCTGACAACACTGACGACTGTCCTGGGGCTCCTCCCAACAGCTTACGGCATAGGGGGCGACGTGAAAAGTCTTGTTCCTACGGTCATGGCACTGGCGTACGGCCTGCTTTTCGCCACTTTGCTGACATTGGTGTTCATTCCCGCCCTGTATATGTTCAATGTTGACATTAAATCGGTGTTTAGAAATCATGTATGGAGTATTTTTGTGAAGACTAGCCATTGATTTCGCATGAGGTTTTTCACGGTTCTATTCCATGTCATCGGGTTTCCATGGATCGATATGATTTGCACTTTGCAGAAAATATTAATTAGCAGGAACAGCCCTGCTGCGAAGCCCCTTTCTGTCGACATGAAAATCTCATTTCGGAAGCAACAACAAGAAAAATCATTCGCCTCTGTCATAAAAGCGTCTTGACGGGGGAGGCGGCGTGATGAAGCTAACTCTTAAAAACTGGAAAGGAATATCATATGAAAAAGCTCATACTCTGGATCATGGAAACCAGGCCCCAGTTTCTCCTGCTCTCCATTGTGCTCACTTTTCTCGGGACGTCGATCGCCTGGCTTCACGGCGCGATCGATCTCGGGCACGCGCTCCTCGCCGGGCTGGGGCTCACGCTGACGCACGGCAGCGTGAACGCCATCAACGACTATTTCGATTATAAAAGCGGTATCGACCTGAACGTCGAAAGGACGCCCTTCAGCGGGGGGAGCGGTCTGCTCCCGGAGGGGAAACTTCCATTGAAGCACGCGCTGGGTGTCGGCATCGTCACCTCGCTCGCGGCGCTCGCGATAGGGATTTATTTCGTTGTCGTGAGCGGGTGGCAGTTGGTGCCGCTGTTGATAGTAGCGGCCCTCTGCCTGGTCCTGTACACTCCGGTGATTTTAAAAACTCCCTGGCCCGAGTGGTCCCCGGGGCTGGGCCTGGGGATAATGCCCATCATGGGACTGTATTTCGTACAGACCGGCAGCTACGGATGGGTGGTCCTGGCGGCGTCGGTGCCCAGCGGCATTCTCGTCCACAACCTGCTGCTCCTGAACGAGTTTCCCGACGTCGAGGCTGACAGAAAAGGCGGGAGGAAGACCACGCCCGTTCTCTTCGGGATGGAGGCCGCCGGCA
>Ga0116143_10004805_pt1 | contig 12638 bp, 9 predicted proteins | sample AD_UKC034_MetaG_FD_89745 | JGI IMG/M metagenome (GOLD analysis project Ga0116143, IMG submission 89745) | Active sludge microbial communities of municipal wastewater-treating anaerobic digesters from USA - AD_UKC034_MetaG | ecosystem: Engineered > Bioreactor > Anaerobic > Digestate | place: USA...
GCCACGTTCGCGATGGACATGATGGTGATGAACGCTTTCATCAGCCGCCAGTTGTTGGTGATGATGGTTTCCGAAAAAATCTTCGATTTTTCCAGCTCCTGAATCTGTTCCGTGACGGCTTCTTTCTTTCTGGATTTCATGCCCGCATTCACCTGTCCGTTTTCCCGCGCGGTGCCCGCACGGAGTTGCGCATTGTGCTATATCATCGTCTGGCGGAAATATATCTGGTAGCGTTGTTTCTTAACCGGATGCAACGACAGTATTCCCTCATGTGCGGGTATGACAGCGGAAAAGAAACATATATTAATGTATGGCGTAAGTTGATAAATATTTCAACAAAAAAATATTGGCAGCTGTTTTATTGAAATCTGATACGCCGTATCCGACCCTATTTGCCCGGAACTGCCGTGTCAGGATTTAACGGAAGCTCAAAACTGAATTCCGCCCATTGCCCCTTTTCGGAATCCGCCCGTATGCGCCCCCGGTGCAGGACTATAATATTCCAGGTGACGTAGAGTCCTATGCCGGAACCCTTGCGTTTCATGAGGTCGGGCGAATCCAGGCGGGAGAACTTGCGGAAGAGAAGTTTTTTCTGCGCGCTGTCGAAGCCGGGTCCCTCGTTCCACACGGAGACCCGGACGATATCGCCGGCCGGCGCGACCGCGAGCCTCACCGTGCCGCCGTCGTTGCCGTATTTCACCGCGTTGCCCAGGAGGTTCACCATCACGATTTTCATTAATTCCGGGTCGCAGGTGAGCGAAAAGTCGCCCGGCGGAAGGTCCTTTTCAAAACGGATTTTCTTTTCTTCGATTTGGGGGAGGATGATATCGATTGACGGTTCTATCACCTCACTTTTGAACGGTACCTCCCTGGGGGTGATGCGCATCTTCCCGCTCTCGAAGCGTGACAGGTTGAGATACTCGGCGCTCAGGTTGTGCAGGTACTCTGCTTTTTTGACTATCCTGTCTACGATGCCGCGGTGCTCCGCGGATATCTCCCCGAAATAGCCGTCACGGAAGGTCTTCGCCAGGGTGATGATGGACGCCAGCGGGCTCTTCAGCTCGTGGCTCACGAAGCCCAGCATTTCCATGTACGAGTTGATGGCGTCCGAGAGCTGCTCTATGCGGTACGCCTTCTCGACGGCCTGGCCTATCCGCTCGGCGATGGCGCCGTGCATGAGGACGTGGCGCTCCGTGTACGCCGAGGGTTTCCTGGAGCTTCGGAACATCACCCCCACGGGCCTCCCGTCCACCAGGAGGGGGCAGGTCATGCTGGAGCGGACGCCTTCCTTCAGGAGGAGTGCCGATGATTCGCTTGCCGGGTGGGTTGACGCGTACAGGGAAAGGTCGTTGATGATCCGGGGCGTGCCGTCGCGGAAAATCGCCGCCAGGGAACTGCCGTCCAGGTCCGCGGAGTAGCCGCCGGAAAGATGCAGGGGCCCGTAGTTCGCGGTCACATGGTGGAGCTTCAGGCGCCGGCCGCCTTCCTCGATGAACGCCACGCCAATCCTGTCGCAGGGGAATATCTCCTGCGTGGAGGTGAACAGGAACTCTATCACCTCCACGAGGGAACCCAGCCCCGCGATTTTCCTGTTGATAAGGTCCAGGGAGCCGGCTTCTTCCCGGGAAAACGGCTCATCCCCGGAAATGCCCTGTGCGGGGGCTGTATAGAGTATATTTGCGGTATCGGTATCGGACATGGGTATGATAGTGACGGCGCTTGTCTGGGAGCGCGCGCCGGATGCCGGCAGGGAGCTCCCTGTTCAGTCTGGGGCAATAATTGTGTACAATCAAGTAATTATTGAATAATTCATACATTATTTCCGATTAATACTACAAGGGTGCAACCGTATGCCCCGGCGTGCCCATCCGTGCCCGCATGGGTGAACGGTGCCGGGTGGTTGAACGCCGTGCCCGCATTGTATATCTTGATAGTACCGGGATGATATGGGTAAGAAGATAAAAAAACGCGGATTTCCCGTGCTGCTGTTCCTGCTGGTGCTGCTCTTGCTGCTGGCCCTGTCGTGCGCGGTCACGGGAGGATATTTTTATTTCACCACCAGGCAGGGGGTGGAATCCGTGGTAACGGACACGAAAAGCTATGCGCAGCCACTTGCGGAGGCGCTGGCAAACCTGGCTGAATTGAGTTACCGGCTGAAGGACTATTCGGGCCTGAAGACGCTCTTCAACAAGAAAATAGAGGAGAACATCATCGACGAGGCGTTCTTTGTGCGCCAGGACGGATCGCTGGTGGCGCATTCCCGCAGCGACGTGGAAAAGAAGCTCGGGGGCAATATCGCAACCGACGAGTTTTCCTACAACACGGACCTGATCCTGTATCCGCTGAGGAGCAAGTCGAAGGAGATCCATTACATCGACTACAACATCATGGGAAAGGAAGTCCCGTTCAGGCGGATAGAAAGGTTTTATCTGAAGAAATATATCTACGATCGCGTCGATACCACCGGCTGGCTGGTCACGAGGGCCGTGTTCGCGAAAGCGCGCGGGAAGGAGGAGCCGGTCGGCACCGTGAACTTCATCATCGGCAAGGACAGGGTGTTCGGCGAGATACTGAACAACTTCCACACCTCGCTCCTGCTGGCACAGGTCCTGGGAGGCGCGTCGCTCCTGCTTTCGCTGATCATCGCGCTGGCGGTCTATTTCCGGTACAGGAATCTCTACAAGCTCTGGATAGCCGGGAAGGGCGCCGCCGAGGCGGCGCCGGCAACCTCCGCCGAGTACCAGGAGTCGGTGAGCATCGACGCGGACAGCGGCGCTCTCGTGGCGGGAGAGACCGCGCCGGAGCCGTGGAGGGACGCGGGAACGGATCGGGAATTTTTCGGAAGCGCCGCAGCCTCCGCGGGAGATGCGCCCATCGACCTGACGAGGCCCATCAGGGACGCGATTCCCGTAATCAAAAGGAAGTCCGGGGACAGGATATGATATACATTGAACACGGCGAGACCGGCGATGGAAAAATATCGGTGGTGACACTGAAGGGATATCTTGACAGCGCGACCGCGTCGGATTTCGAGGCGTTCATCGGCCAGCTCCTGGAAAAGGAGAAACGGTTCATGGTGATACACGCGGAGGGCCTCGAGTACTGCAGCTCCGCGGGCATAGGCCTCATCCTCTATCTCCAGAAAAAGATTTCCTCGGGCGGGGGGATGATGGTGCTGCAGGGGCTCTCGGCGGAGCTAAAAACCCTTTTCAACATCCTGGGATTCGACAGGATCGTCTCACTCGCGGAGAGCCAGGAGGACGCCCGTGCCATCCTGGAAAAGCAGATGCAGTTTATCGATCAGCCCGCCGGCGCGGCGGCGGGGGTGAAGGAGGGTGAAGCCCCCCAGAACGTGGAAGTGTACGAGGTGCTCGAGGACGGGAAGGAACGCTCCTACGGCGGCGGGGGACAGGAGCGGAAGGGAGCCGCCCGTGGAGATGAAGTGCCGCCAGTAAAGGCGCCGCGCGCCGAGGCTCGGGAATTCGACGTGCCGCTCATCGTGGAATGCGCGGAGTGCAAGTCGCTCACCAGGGTGCTCCGGGACGGCAACTATATCTGCCCGGAATGCCACACGGAATTCAGCGTCGAGAAAGACCAGACAATTATTTTTTAACGTTCGAAAATTGATTTGACTTAATAGACAGAGTGTATCTTTACTTTCAGACAATGACGCGTGCCGGCCGGGCCTCCTGAACCGGCCGGGTGAAGCAGAAAAATTCATAAGCGGGTCTCCAGAGGTATCCTATGAAAGTGGTTCACGTGCTCAAGAAGATCGAGAATATCGATGATGACATTCGGGAGCTTCGGAAACTCGAAAAATCGCTCACCAGGAACAAGTCGTTTTCCACGCCGATATACATGTCCATCGAGAAGCAGATCAACATCCTCCTCGGCGACAAGATCAAGCTGATGGAGCTGAAGATCGACAATCCCCCGAAGGAGTTTGCGGAAGCCATCGAAGAGCCCGCCGCGCCGGCACCCGCGGAGAGTGAAGCAAAAAAAAAACAGTTAAAGATCTCCAAGTCAAAGCCGGCGAAATCGAAAGCGGCAAAGGGGCGTGAGGAGAAGGCGGACACGCTCGACGAAGAGATTCCGCTGATGACCCAGGACATCATCGACCAGAAGATCAGGAGCATGGAGAGCGCGATGCCGAAGTCGCCCGAGAAGAAGGGCGAGGGCCAGGCGGCCGCGAAAAAGGAAGGCGACGATCATATAAAGCTCCTGGATATCGCCCTCGAGAAGGGAACCATCAGCAAGAACGACATAGAGAACGAGAAGAAGAAGGTCCGCTTCTTCAAGGACAACTTCCCCGGCGGCGAGTACTAGCCCTGTTTCAGGTGGGTATCCACCAGGAACTCCATCTTGAATTTTTCCATGAAGTACTGCGTACTGTGGGCCAGGGGCCTCCCCCTGCCGGTGATCGTCATGTCGCGGATGATGTTCAGCGCGTCCAGGCCCTGCTTCCGTAAATCCTTGATCTTTTTCGCCACGCTGTACGCTTCCTTCGTCGTCATGAAACCCGACTTTACCTTGTCCGGAAACGTGAAATCGTAGAACGGCGCGTCGCCCATGGTGTAGTTCACGTCGAGGCACAGTGTGTTGTTCGAGGCGAATTTACCCAGGAACTCCGCCTCGATGAGCTTCGTCATGTCGCTGAAGCTCACGGCGCCGAACTTGTCGGTCTTCACCTTCAGTATCTTGAGGTTGTCCTTGAGGATGCGGTCCCTCCCGCTCTGCTCGTTCACGCGCTTGGTGACGGAGTTGCAGAAATCGTAGAGGTTGAGGAGCACCGGGTCCTTCATCTGCGTGGGCCTGATGAAGACGAAGACGTTGCCGGTCTCGTTCACAATGTGCATGATGAACCGTTCCGGCGTGTCCTCGTAGGCGATGGTCAGCGAGAAGGGCCTGCGGCTTTCATAGATGGCGTTGATCTTCTCCAGCTGGGGATCGTCGCCAAAGAAACGGTAGCGGATGGAAGGCCTGGGCTTGAGCGAGTTGGACGCCAGGAGGTTGATAAGGTTGGCGAAGGTCTCGCTGGCGAGTCCGTTTTTGTCGCGCGTGAATGAGAGATACTTGTCGCCCAGCCGCGTCACGAAGCGGGCGTTCTCGGTCTCGCGGTCCTCCACGATGAGGCGGTACGCCTCGCGGAAGATGCTGATGATGCTCTTGTAATGCTTCTTGTACGACTCCGGGGTGACGATGGACACGTAACCGTCGAAGCCCCTTTTCAGGTTGAGGCCGTCCTTCAACGTATCGATGAGGATGTCCGCCAGGTCGTTCTCCGAGGTGTATTCCCGTATGAAGGACTCCCCCCAGCTCGACAGGTAGACGTGGTGGATGGTGCGGATCTCCTCGGCGCCCTCCAGGTTGAAGTTGATGATGATCATGTTCAGGAGCCGGAAGGACTCCCGGAGAAAGTACTCGTTCTTGATCTTCGTGCGCTCGCCGGAGAAGAACGCGACGATGTCGTTCATCAGGGCCATCACGGCATTCTGGTTGATGCGCGTGTATCCCGACTGGATGTTCAGCCTCGTGAAGGTGGGATCGTAGATGCCGTTCAGCGCGCACCAGACCAGGAGCTTCAGGAGGTTCGCGTCGGTCTTGATGGTGGTCGCCTGGAACTGGTCCTGCTCGCTCCGGTCGCGCTTGTAGAGGCGCCACTCCACGCTCTGGACTCCCTGGGTCGTGGGCTCCATGTACAGGATCGATTCGCTGGGGGTGTCCTTGAAGGTGATGAGCTGGTCGATCTTGTCCTTCTCCCGGCGGAAGTGCGTCTTTATCTTCCGCGACAGCAGCATGAAATCCGACTCGGAAACCTTGTTCTGCAGATTGAGGCGCGGCAGCTGCTGGGAGATGCCCTGATAACTCAGCAGCATGAACTTGGTCACCAGGTCCCAGAACTCCATCACCCTGTTAAAGTCCCAGTTGTCGAAGTTGTCAAGGTCCTTGATGTCCTTCATCGTCCACTTCCACTCGCGCACGTAGGAGAGCATCACCTTGACCTTGTAGGGGATGTTCTTCTGGTCCTTGACGCCGGCGTAGCGGGTGATCTGGGGATCGGCCTTCAGGTAGAGGTTTTGCTTCAGAATGCGCAGGAGGTTCTCGTCCTTCATCACCCCGGCGTAGTAGTCGTAGACCTCGCGGAACATGAAGAGGTAGGAGTCCAGCATGGTGTCGTCCAGGGAGCCCCGCAGGAGGTTCATCTTAATCTTCTGCGACAGCAGGGAGTAGCCCTCGCCGAAGAGGTACTTCTCCAGCACTCCTATCTTGATGATCGACTTGAACGGGTTGCCGAGCGACTTGATGATCTGGAAGAGCGCCGAGCCCAGGAAGTCCTCCTTCGAGATCTCGTAGAGGTTCCCCAGGTCCACGAACTCGTACTCCTTCATCTGGTCCGGGAGCCGGTTGAAGAACTCGTCGTACTCGGCGTCCTTGACGAAGTGCGGCACCACCCACCAGAAGGGGATCTTCCCGGCGATGATGATGGAACTGCGGAAGAACTCGTCCTTGAGGACCGCGCCCACGGTGGAGCCGAACGCCTCCTCCTCGTCCTCGGCGAAGATGTTGTTGCGTATGCTGTCGATGTCGTTGACGAAGAGGTGGACCGGCACGTCGATCTCGCGCATGGCCCATTTCTGGATGGCGTCGACCTTCTGCATGAAGTTTACCAGCTGCTCCCGGGGCACGCTGTGGCGGTGCACGCAGACCCAGTAGTCGAAGTCGGATTTCTTGTTGTAGGCGACGGTGCCCACGCTCCCCATGACGGCGAGCATCTGGATGAACCGCCTGGAATGGTCCACCTCGACGCGCGCCGTGGGATACTTCGCCTTGATGAATTTCTTTGTCTCATCGTCGGGGGAGTAGCCGACGATGCCGTAAGGGACTTCGCCCTCCACGAATCCCGGGAGCTTCCTGTGGTTCACGCAGAGCAGGAAGGGAATCGCGTTGATGACGCGCTTCACGTTGACGTTGGGGAGGAGGTCCTGGAAGCGCTGGTACTTCAGGCTGTTGAAGTGCTGGAACCTCGACCTGTTTTCGCTGATTATTTTCTCGTATTCCATGGCTGTGGGGGCTGCGGCACGCGCGCTGATTCCGCCGGCGCGATCAATAGTCACCGCGGCGCGCATATTTTGCAAGAACTAATAGCTCTCACCAGAGAAGCGATATCCCCGCGCTTGCCTGGATGGCCTCTTCGAGATAGACGATCCCGGCAACCCAGCCCCGCGTTTTCGCCCCGCCCTGAAGGTAGAGTTCCAGTCGGTCGGTGACCGGGAACGTAAGGGCCAGCTTGAAAAGCCCGCCCGGGCGGGCGTCGCCGTCATGGAAGAGTAGGTCCCGCGGCTGGAGCCAGAGCGCCGCAGTGGCGCTGGCGTAGAAACTCGCGACGGGCGTGTCGATGCGGTAGCGGACGAGGGATACGTCGATCCCCGGGAGGTGGAGGCTCTCCGCGGCGTACTGGTGCAGCGTCACGGCGAGGTTGATATCTCCCTCCCTGAAAAAAAGGTGCGCCGCCGCGTCGTAACCGAAGCAGGTGCGATGGTGCGACGCCGCGAAGTTGAACGACAGCGCGCGCCCGGTGAAGGGATCGCGCAGAAGGAAGCGGTCCAGGCCGAACATCTGCGGGGAAAGGAAATTCAGTACGAAAAGGTTGCGCTGCAGCTCCAGGTAGCTCCGTTCCGCGCCGGTGAGGTCCGAGCGCTTGATGTAGCGGTCGATCCCCACCCCGGAGGGATGAACGCCGCGCGCCTCGTAGGGCTCGCCGGGCCGGAAGAGATCGTAGACCCAGGCGGTGAAGTCCAGCCCCGTGAAGTCGCGCCGCCCGATGTCCGCGCCGTCCGCGGCGTTCGCCTCGTCGGTGTCGCTGTCGGCCCCGCTCGTGGTGCAGAGGTGGACGTACGCCCAGGCGTTCGCCAGGTTCATCCACCATGAGATGAGGTCGTAGCGCGGGGAGCGGCCGGAGAAGAAACTGTCGCGGCGCATGGCGAGGGTGAGCTCTATCTCCGCCTCGTTGCCCGCGGCGTGAAGGCGCACCATCTCCGCCGGGTGGAGTCTTTTTAAATACACAAGGTCGTCGTCCTCCACGCGGCTCACGGCGATCGACTCGGCGAAGATATCGAAATCGTAGACGTCGTTGCGGCTGGGAATGCCGCGCCTCCCCATCACCGCGCGGTGCCACTCCTCGTGGAGCCAGGCGTATCCCGGAGGGAGATAGAAGTAGAAGTAGTCGAAGGCGGCCACCACCAGGAAATGAACGCAGCCCCGCTGGTCCAGGCCGCCCGTGCCGTCGATGATGAGGGAATGGGAGACCTGGGCGATGTTCTTGCAGAGGGCGAGCGACTGGTCCATCGACGGAAAGGAGTACCCGCTGGAGAAGTTGTACGGCGCATCGAGGATGGGAAACGCAAGAGGAAGCCTTTCTGCGCCGGGTGCCGTCGTCCCGAGCGGGAAAAGCGGGCCGGCGGCGGCAAGCGTCAGAAAGAGGATGATAATGGCGCGCGATACAGTGTTCATCATAATCGGCAAGGGATCACAGCCGCAGTTTTCCTATCTTCCTCTCGTGGAGGCTCCCGATGTAGAGATGCCCTTCGTGCTCCACCGCGGAAGTGATGGCGCGGAGCCTCCCGCCCGACGTATCATGGAAGCTCTTCACCACGGTCCCCCGCTCGTCGAGCGCAAGGACGAGTCCGTACGGCTTCGGGCCGGGCCACATGAAACGCGGGAAGTTCGCCATGACGCGCTTCAGGGCGGGATGCCGGTGCATCATGTCCGCCAGGTCGTCGCGCACGGAGAAGAGCGCCAGGTAAAAAGTGCCGCGCCTGTTCGATGAAAGGTTGTCCGGGAAGCCGGGTAGGTTGTCGATGAAGATATCGTTCGTACCGGCCTTCGGACCCTTCAGCCAGAAGCGCCGTATCCTGTAGCGGTAGGTCTCGTTGACGAGAACGAAGTCCTCGTTCCGCGATAGGGCCACTCCGTTGGCGAAATAGAGCCCCCGCATCAGGACCTTTACGGATTTGGTCGCGGGGTCATAGCTCAGGAAGCGTCCGCGCGGCCTTCCCTCCAGCAGGTCCAGCAGGTAGTCGTCAATGCCGAACTTGTCCGAGGCGTCGGTGAAGTAGACGGTGCCGTCCTTCGCGATATCGAGGTCGTCGGCGAAGCGGAAGGGGACGCCTTCAGCCTCGGAGGCGAGCACGGTGGTCTTCCCGTTTTTATCGATGGAAAGAAGTCCTTTGTGCGCGTCGCAGGCGATGATATTCCCGGCCCCGTCGAGATGCAGCCCCAGAGGCCTTCCGCCGGTGGCCGCGACCGTTTCCAGCGCGCCATCCGGACGCACGCGCACGATCTTCCCGTCTTGTGTCCCTGCGTAGATGGAGCCGTCGGGTCCGATGGCCGTGTCCTCCGGGCCGTTGACTCTCCCTTCCGCGATGAGTTCCGCCTGTCGCAGCAGCGTGTTGGGCTCGAGCGCACCGGTCATCTCCGGCTTCGCGGGAGGATGATATTCAACCGGATCGACGGGCGACGGTGCGAACGCGAGATAGAGGATGGCGATGGCGGTGAGCACGAGCAACCCGAACAGAAGTATCTTCTTCATGGGTGTCCTCCGGAAAATTTCATCATGCGATACCGGCGCGTAATATCAGGCCCTTTTGAGATGCGTACTCTGGTCGATGAGCGCACGCTCCAGCCGATGAAGAATACACCTGCAGCTTCACGGTGACGCGGTTCATCGTGATTATGATCCCTTAAATGGTGACTCTCAGGGACCGGCACATGTTGCGTATAGTCTTCGAATACTATTACGGGGAAGGAGTTCGGTCAACCAGGAAATGAAAATGGAATGGTAAATGGTTGACCTTTTCATGCTTAAGGTGTATTTTTCATGTGGGAACTCATCGTATTACCAACAGGCCGTAAGCGGGTTTTTCGCAAAGGAGGCATGATGAAAATCGATTTCATCTCGAGGGAGCAGTCGGAGGATTTCCAGAACGACATCTGCATCATCAACCTCAGGAGGATACTCTACGCCCTGCTGATCTACCTGCCGTTCAATGTCATGGAGTTTTATTATACATTCGAACACGCGCCCTGCATCGTCTTTCTCCCGCATGTTGTCGTTACCGGGTCTATGATCATACTCTACATCGCGGTATACTTCGCGCTGGGTTTCGGGAAACTGGAAAAGACGGGACGGTTTCACAGGGTCCTGGCGACGGTCGTCCTGTATGTTTTCATGATAAACATTTCCATGATGCAGTATCATAATTACACCATTAGGAACATGACCATATTCTTGGCGCTGATGTACCTCCTGGTATCGGCATTCTTTTTTTTCAGGACGTTGGAATACCTGGGGGCCATGGCGCTTTCGCTGGGGATTTTCGTGTTTCTCATGGTCGGGACCGGCCACGATTCTTTCAGGCTTTTCCCGCACCTGTCTACGGTTGGGGTGGCGGCACCGATCGGTTTCGTCTTCTCGCGATTGGTATATCAATCCTACAAAAAGAACTTCATTTACCTGCAGACGATCAACACCCAGAAAAAGGAACTGGAGGAGCTGAACCAGAACCTGGAGCGCAAGGTCGGCGAGCAACTGTCCGTTTTACTGAAGAGCGACAGGCTGAAAAAGTACCTGCCCGCGCAGCTGGTCGACGCCGTTCTCCGCGGCGAGGGAGACGGAGCCGGTGCCGGCGCGCAGCGCGTCAAGCTCTCGATCTTTTTCTCCGACATCAGGGATTTCACCTCCACGACGGACTCCATGGAGTCGGAGGAGCTGACCTCGCTCCTGAACAACTACCTCGCCGAGATGACGGAGATTGCGCTGAAGTGGGGAGGCACCATCGACAAGTTCATCGGCGACGCGATCATGATCTTCTTCGGCGCGCCCGATTTCACCGACGATCGGGACCACGCGCTCAGGTGCGTGAAGATGGCGGTTGAAATGCAGCTTCGCATGAGGGAGCTGCAGTCGAAGTGGTTCGGCATGGGTATCGAGAAGCCGTTGTCTATCAGGATCGGCATCAACACGGGCGTTGCCACGGTGGGGAACTTCGGTGCGCCGGACCGGCTCTCATACACGGCGATCGGCGGGCAGGTCAACATCGCTTCCAGGCTGGAGGGCGAATGCCCGCCGAACTCGATCCTTATCAGCCACCCGACGTTTGCGCTGGTGCAGGACGAGGTGCGGTGCGCCGGGCCTATGACATTGCACCTGAAGGGAATCTCGCGGGAGGTGCTCGCTTACCAGGTGGAGGTTCCCGGGGCCTCATCCTGATCGATCAGTACAGGCGGACGATTGTTTTCCTGAACAACAATGTGATGAAATAGTGGGCGTATGCGGTGTACGATACGCAGTACGTGTACACCACGGACCAGTGGGCCTGCCGGGCTACAGTGAAATTTCCCCGAACGCTTTCCCCTCCGGAAGCACCAGCCTTGCGGCAAGTGTGAAGACCGGGTTCGATACAAGGGTGCTCCCCCGGGAGGCGCCCTTGAGGGCGCTTTCCGCGGCGAAGATCTCCGCGAAGGCGCGCCGGACCTCTCCGGGCCCGAACTTCCCCGCCTGGGCGATGAAGCTTTCCCTGTTGCGCTCCTGGATGCCGATGCCCTTCAGTATCTCCTCGACGCTCCCGCCCTCGCGCAGGAGCCGGTGGTACCTGTTGATGAATTCGCACTGCCGGGTGATCATGGCCAGGACCGCCAGCTCGTGGGTGCCGCCGTCGAGGAGCGTTTTCAGCAGGGGGAGCGCTCGCGGCGACTTGAGGAAGAGCGCGTCCAGGAACTCGAAGACTGTCGTGTCGCGCGCGTCGTCGATGAAGGTCTTCACCAGATCCTCGGTGACCGCGCTCTGGCCTGAAAAGGAGAGCCGCTCCAGCGCCTCGTCCATCTTGTTCAGGTCCCTGCCCACCAGCTTCATGAGCAGCGCGACGGCGCCGTCGGTGACGGTCATCTTCCGCGCGCGCAGGGCCTCGCGGACATGCGCCGCCATGTCGCTGTCGAAATAGCGCCAGAACCGCACCGTGAGGAGGTCCGGGAGCTTCTCCAGGGGCAGCGTCTTCGGAAGCTTGTTCTGCGTCGTCGCCAGCACCAGCGTGGTGGAGTCGGGGAGCTCCCCGAAGAAGTCCTCAAGCATGGCGCGGGTCTGTTTCGCCGCGGGCACCGCGTCGGCCTCGTAGATCACCGCGAGTTTTTTCGGCGAGAACATGGAGGCGGTGAGGGCGAACTCCGCGGCCGCGGAAAGGTCGCCGGCCTCGGCATGAAAGCGCCCGGTGACGACCGAATCGGGGCCTTCACCCGCGGAGAGAAGCGCGTGGATGGAGTCTATCATCCGCTCCTTGAGGCCCTCCTCCTCGCCGAGGAAGAGGTAGGCGCGCCTGAGCGTTTTCTGCTTCAGCTCCCGCGCCAGGTCCTTCGCGTTGATCTGTTTCGCCGCCGCCATCTACCGCCTGCCTTTCTCCACCGGCGTCATGTATTCCGTGTACCAGCCGGTCACGGCCTGCGCCTTGATCCTCTCCGCCATGCCGTCGATCACCGCGTCGAGCGCCTGGAATTCCGACGTCAGCGGAGGGACTATCTCCGAATATTCCTTAAAGGATTGTACCGCCCTGCTGTTGAAGATGATGCGGCCGCGTGATACGTCAAGA
>Ga0116143_10004809_pt1 | contig 12635 bp, 4 predicted proteins | sample AD_UKC034_MetaG_FD_89745 | JGI IMG/M metagenome (GOLD analysis project Ga0116143, IMG submission 89745) | Active sludge microbial communities of municipal wastewater-treating anaerobic digesters from USA - AD_UKC034_MetaG | ecosystem: Engineered > Bioreactor > Anaerobic > Digestate | place: USA...
AGGTACGGGCACGGCATACCTGAGTTCAACAACGATCGAAGACCCTATCTTTGGCCCTGCCCCAGATGGATCCTATACCCTCACCCTGACTGTAACCGATGATTATGGATGTACAGCCTCCGACCAGGTCACTATTGTAGTAGCTCCTGCTCCAATTGCTATTGCAAACAGTAACAGCCCTCTATGCGAAGATGAAAACCTCCAGTTATTTGGCAGTTCAAACGGAATGAGTGATTACATATGGATTGGACCTAACGATTTTACATCCACTTTACAGAATCCAATAATCGATAATGTCACAATTGCTGCAGCTGGCACATATACATTGACAGTGACAGATATCTACGGATGCATGGCATCTTCAGAAACTATTGTGACAATTTATCCAACTCCAACTGCTGATAGCCCTGACGACCAGGCCTTTTGCTTTGGAGAAACTACACCTGTTATTCCGCTAACCGGTACGCCAGAAGGAGTGGTCTTCGATATATCAGGAGGCACGTCAATTGGGTTACCTAATCAAACAGGAGTCACTGAGATTCCTTCATTTATTGCTTTGACTGGAACGGCGACAATAACAATTACTCCACATGCCAATGGATGTACAGGATCACCTGTGACTTTTATCATCCAGGTATTTCCATTACCCAATGTCATTGCTATACCATCCTCACAAACAATTTGTTCAGGTGCCTACACCAATATAAATCTTACCAGCAATGTACCTAATACAACTTTTTCATGGATTATATTTTCGATAACGCCCCCTGGAAGCATTGCCGGAGCACTTGATGATGATGGGAATCAGATAATACAACAGTTATTTAATAATATAACATCTAATGCTGTTGTAATTTATAAGGTTTATCCTCATGCGAACAACTGCACAGGAATACCAGTAAACGTAACGATTACTGTAAAACCTCCTCATACTTTAATAATTAACGATCCTGATCCTGTGTGTACCCCATCTACAGTCGATCTGACAGATCCTTCCATTACTGAAGGCTCCTCACCCAATTTAATATTTACTTACTGGTTAGATGCTGCTGCAACCATGCCTTTGCCAAATCCATCATCCGTATCTACAAGTGGAACCTATTATATTAAAGGGCTTGATCCCTCCACTAATTGCTACACAATAAAACCGGTGGTTGTTATTATTAATTCTTCACCAACTTTAGTAATTAACAATCCTGAACCGGAATGCATCCCTGCGACTGTAGACATTACGGATGAATCAATCACAGAAGGTTCGACACCCGGACTTATTTTTACTTATTGGTATGATGCTGAAGCAACTGTACCTTATCCAACTCCTGAAACAGCTGAAAACGGGACCTATTATATAAAAGGCACAACTGATCTCGGATGCTATGATATACAACCTGTTGTTGTGACTATTTATTCTGATCTGGGAATTCCTGTCTTTGAATTAGGTGAGTTTTCAACAGCATGTTCTGGTAGTGAACCAATTATATATTCTGCTACTGCTGAAAATGCTATTACGTTGACTTATAGTTTGGATCCGACAAGTCTTGCAGCTGGTAACACCATTAATCCAAATACAGGGGAAGTTACATTCGCATCCGGTTATACAGGAACCATACTAATTACTGCTACTGCGACCGGCTGCGGGCCAAATACAACAGCAATTCATTCTGTAACTGTCTTACCTTCTCCAACAGTATCCTTAGTCGCTTCACCTACAACAATTTGTGAAGGGGAGAGTACTACATTAACTGCAACTAATTCGGGTGGTATTATTATGGACTCATATTCAGGTACATCTGGAAATGTAAATTTAAATATACCGAATAATAGTAATACTCAATATGCAAATTCAATAATTACATTAACTGGAAGTATGGGGGCTACCTTAGCACCTAGCGATATTTTAATTATTACATTAAACATTACTCATCAATATGATGCTGATCTAGATATATTTCTTATTGATCCAACTTTTACTAGAGCTATGTTATTATCCTCAGATAATGGAAATGATGGAAATGATTATAGAAACACTGTTTTAAGAACAGACGCAACAAATGTTATTGGTACAGCAGGAAATAATACAGCACCCTTTACGGGAACATATAGACCTGAAGGGACAATAACTACTGTTCCTGATAGGACAGGTGCAGCTAACTTTGGTAATTATAATTTAGTAGTTCCTGCAAACGCATTAAACGGTGCTCCTATTGATGGAAATTGGACTTTAAGGGTTTTCGATGATGCAACTCATTGGTGGTGGATACAAAATACAGGAAGTCTAGATAACTGGTCTATAGAAATTATTAAACCAATAGGCAGTGGATATACTACTGAAATAAGTGGACCACCGATCATAGGGGATGTCATTTATTCGGGAGCTAATAGTACTACAGCAACTGCTGTTGTTACTCCTCCAGTCGGAACCCATATTTATACAGCTATAACTCTTGATGGGAATCATTGTGAAGGGATCTCTAACCAGGTTACAATCGTAGTAAATCCTCTGCCTCAAGCAGATATTACAGCCGATTATTGTTCTGATCCGAATGGGATGATTCTGCTGACAGCACATCCAGATAATATGTCGTATTTATGGAGCACAGGGCAAACAACACAACAAATAGCGGTTGATATTGTCGGTATTTATAGTGTTACGGTTACAAATCCCGCAACCGGATGTCATAAAACAGATTTCTTAGATGTTTCCATCGAGATGGTAGAAGATGGACATTTTACAAATTTCAATCCTTCAGATGTGACTTTCTATACTGAATATGAGCTTCGTCAGGAATTATATTATGGAGGTGATTGGACCTATTATCGTCCTAATTATGCTGGGTATGCAGTTCATGAAAGTGCATGGGCGGGGTGCGATCCTTGCGATTGGGTTGGTTGTTGTCCTAATCCGATAGGTGGTCACCCGGGTTGGCATGGAAGGGATCATACTAACAATACTGTAGGCCCAAGAAATTTCATGCTTGTTGATGGTGCGCAGGAACCACTTGTGATTTGGCAGAATGAGATTGATGTCGATCCTGGGACTACCTATTATTTCAGTGCCTGGGCCATGAATGTTGAATGTGCGCATCCAGCCGGAGAATTACAGTTTGAAATTAATGGGACACCTATTGGAATAAGTGCAGATTTAAATGCTCCTGACTACGTGAATAATCATTGTCCTTCTAATGAAGCCAAGGTCAATCTGGATAATTGGGTTCGATTCTGGGGAGAATGGACTGCAGATGCAGAAACGGCTATTGTAAAAATAGTAAATCTTGATCTTTTTGAAACTGGAAATGATTTTGGATTGGATGACATTTCCTTTGGTACACTTCAACCTCCTCCATTGATTATTGATCCAGAGGTCGAAGGTGAAAATTCATCTGTCTGTGAAGGAGAAACAATTCAGCTCCTATCCAATGTCACAAATGGATTAGAACCATTTACATTTCTGTGGGAAGGCCCAGAAGATTTCTCTTCAACTGAAGAAGATCCTGCAATACCAAATTCTATATTAGCAAATGGTGGGGAATATACTTTAACAGTATGGGATGCATCTGGTTGCCCACCAGTAAGCCAAACATTTATCGTATATGTTATTGCATCTGCAAAAGTAAATGCAGGAGAAGATCAGGTATTGTGTGCTTCGTCTCCAACTACTATCCAATTAAATGGATCTATTTCTGGATCAGCCAGTTCAAGTTTATGGTCAACGAGCGGTGACGGATCATTCGATGATATCTATGAACCAATAACAATTTATAATTGTGGGACACAGGATATTATTGATGGCTCTGTTATATTAACTCTGACCACAAACGACCCCGATGGTGTTTGCCCTTCAGTCTCAGACGATATGACAATTATTTTTCACCCCGCTGTTTCAGTTATCATTACTGAAATTATTCCACCTCTTTGCTATGGTTATTCTGATGGATCCATAACTGCATCTGCTACTGAAGGTACTGCTCCTTTTCAATATTCCTGGAATACAGTCCCTGTTCAGAACACGCCAACAGCAATTAATCTGGCAGCTGGAACGTATGCGATTACAGTTACCGATGCAAATGGTTGTACTTCAAGTGAAACTGTCACATTGCCCGAGCCCGAACCTTTAATTATTGATGAGGAAGTTCAATATACTGAACCAAGTTGTTATAACGGAAATGATGGTACGGCATGGGTTACAATAATAAGTGGAGAATCCCCAACCTACTTATGGAGCAATGGGCAGACAGATCCCGTAGCCACCGGTTTGTCTGCAGGAGTGTACTGGGTAACAATTACTTCGGCAAATGATTGTTCTTCAACTTCTCTGATTGTAGTGATTACCCAACCCGATCCACCTGATATTGACTGTCCTGGCAATATTATTACCAGCCCAAATCCAGGATACAATTATGCAACAGTAACAATAGATCCCCCCTTAATTACCGCACCAGGAATTACATATTTAACCTGGGAAGCCTCTCCACCTTCGGCTGGAAATGGAAATGGCCTGATACCAGACGATTGGCATTTTTATAGTGGTGTTACTACTGTGACTTACACGATTACAGATGATTGCGGAAACATAGCCGATTGTTCTTTCACCGTTACTGTCCTTGGTGCAGCTGATTTATTAATCACAAAATCAGCCTATTCTGTATTTATTGAAGATGGCGAACCGATCATTTATTATGATCAGGCATTTACAGGTGGAGAATTAATCTATACAATTACTGTTACAAACAACGGTCCTGCAGAAGCTGTTAATATTATTATTAATGATGTTATTTTGGTATTACCATTACCATTATTCTCCACTGATCTGATAACATGGAATCCTTGGGTAACACCGTACAACGTTGGGAATCTTGGAGCAGGCAGTTCAATTACCTTGTACATTAAAGGAACAGTCCCCATTGACCACTGCGAAAATATAGGTAACACGGCAAGTGTAACTAGCGATACGGAAGATGATGATATAGACAACAACTCGGTAACAATAAGCACCCAAGTTGAGGATAACGATCCACCTACTTTCGCAACCCCCGGACCTTTCGAATTCTGTGTACTGGATATTTATTCAGCTCTTTACGATGGCGAGCCTGAGCCATGGGCCGATATCATACCGGGACGTCCTGATTGGTATATTGTTAATGATGAGCTTGATTTAGATGAGAATGCTTTTTCGGATAACTGTTGCGATCCTGACGAATCTGATGAATTTATAGTTTATTGGCGAATTGATTTCGATGATGGAAGCTTCATCCCTCCATTACCCGATGAATATATATCCGGGCAGCCTTCCGCCTATCCGGGTGGCATTTTGCTACCAGGTGATGGTGTAAACTTCGAAGATTTATATCACACAATTACATATCGACTGGAAGATTGTAATGGTAATTTATCCGATCCAGTAAGTTTCATAATTACTGTAAAGCCCCGGCCTGATGTTCAGAAAGTACCTTAACACGAAAATAATTTTCCATCGCCCATGGAATCAATTAAGTACAAACTAAAACAAAACGCCTATGAAACACGGAAAGATGACTTGAAAGAGGGGAATTGGGAAACAGTTGGCAATTGGCAGTTAGCAGTTGGCAGTTGGCAATCAACGCGAAACGCGGAACCAGGAACTCGAAACCAGGAACCAGGAACTTAAAATCCAATTCCAATGAAATCAACCCGAATCATTAAACAAAAACCGAACCTATGGAACAAAACAAAAAGCATTGAACAAAATCCCAGGGACGTTTTAGCTGCATTTGCAGATAGCTGATTGCAGATAACTGATTGCAGATTGAAACCACTCCCCACCAAATTTTCTTTTAACCAACAAACTATGATTTTCGAATCAAATCAAATTTTAAATTTTTTACAATTATGAAAAAGCAAATTTCAATGATTCTGTTTTTAGCTATTATAGCTGGAACTAGTCAGGTTTACGCTCAAGCGATTGGAGGCTCTGACCCAAGACCAATATCTTGTGTTACTGATAATCCTTTTGCACCAATTGCTGGTATACCCTATTCTTACTCTGCTGAAGTAAGCCCTCTGACAGGTCAGGCATATTGGTATGCTACTCTTTCCACTCAATTTATCGATGAGGGTGTAAGGGTGGCAACAGAAGAGGTAGCTCCCGGCCCAGTTGTTGAAGCTGCAACTAACTATATGACAGCAGCTCAAGTCAATGCAAATCCAACAACAACCACAATCACCTGGACATCACAAGGTTTGGCAGATGCAACTGTCGCACCAGGGGACCCACCTGAACTTTTTGTTGTTGTTGAATATGAGGCCCCTGCAACAGGATGTGCCAATAACATGAAGGTATATCCCATCCTTCCTATAAACGCTTTTACGGTTGATATTTTAAATATTGAAGATGCATCTCAAGTACCATTGGCATATGATGCCACTGACGAACAGTGTGCTCCTGGAGTTGTATCTGCAGAATGGATAGCTACTCCTGCACCAAATGGTAGCATTGACTACGATTTCGGTATCAATTATTTATACTTTGAAGTCGTTGCAGCCAATTTCACTGACTCATATACCCCTTCATTCCAGCTTAGCGGACTAATAGGTGATCAGACTGCAGACATTGCATGGGGCTATAGCCTTGGAACATACGATCACTCTGTTGTAGCAGGAGCTAGTAATGGTAACTGGACAGATGATGAGGCTGTTACGACAAGCTTATCAAACACTTCTGCTGGTGTTTCAATCTATGTAAGAGTAACTGTATATAACAATGACACTGAAGGTCTTGCTTTGATTCCGATAACATTAGCTGTTGATGCTGTCAACGCTGCTGGTCAACCTGATGTATATCATGTTGATTGTACAGAAAATGATCCATTTGCTGATTTAGCGGTACAAAATGTCAATCCAAGGCCTACTGTTGATCCAGTTGCCCCAGGTGTTTTCTTACCAGTTCAGCCTTAACCTGTCAATGGTATAGCCTGATGGCAACAAATTTTGCTTTTTCATAACGGGGAAAACTGTCCCGGTTTGCAGCGTTCGCTGCAACCGGGACGCACACCCTGTTCGCTTTTCCTTAAATAAAAGCGCATCGACAAAGCAAAAAGCGTTGCCCGAACGCAAAAACCAATGCAGCTCAGGGGAACACAACGACGACGACGAAGGCGATATCGAACGTTTTCCATGCGCCTTTAGCACCCGGACTCTTCCGGGATGCACGTCGCTATTTTGTACCCGGAGCTGAAGGAAATTAATTCGCCACACCTCGTGGCATAAATCCTTCAGGTTATGGAACAGATTGCTTCTTTTCAGCGAACCCGGCCACCGAGGGTGGCAAGGGAAGGCTTTCAATGCAGACGACAGTTGGCAATTGGCAATTGGCAGTTGGCAATTGGCAGTAAACGCAGAACACTGAACCAGGAACCCGGAACCAGAAACCTGAAACAATTAACCCATTGGTTGTATGATCAAACCATATAGAAACATTTGCCGCGGAAGGCCGCGAAGTGAACTGGAAGGCGTAATGGGGCCCCCGGTGAACGAATTCACCCGAGCCGGACCCATTTTGAAACAACTTGGACGAGCCGGACCGGGGGAAAAAATACCTTTTTCATGGCGACCTGCTGACGAAAATGTGAGCGGGAATGCAAGAGGCATGACTTTTTTGAGAGGAGAAAGGAGAGAGGAGAGAGGAGAGATGAGAGAGAATTTATGATTCAGTATTCAGTATTTAGTATTTATGATTTAGTTTATAATTTATTGAAAATTAAACAAATAAAAATATATAGCATTCGCAGTTTGCTGTCTGCCGATTGCAGATCTAGATTGCCGATCGCCGATAGCCGATTGCAGATCTAGATTGCCGATCGCCGATAGCCGATTGCCGATTAAACCATATGTCCCGACTCGTACATACGATCCTATGCATACTCCTGGTAACAATACCGGGGCTGCTGCTGCCCATGGCCCCCGCCATGGCGCAGGATGGGAATACTGTGTACGCTGGTCAGACCAGCGAGTTAAGCGTGGTGGAGGTTCCGGGCGATACCTACGTGTGGGAGCTCTACAACGATGTCACGGGTTTGAATCTGGCTGTGGTCCCGGGTAACTGCCCGGTTACCGAAGCCTTCTTTGTAGATGGTATTAATACGGGTCCGACGGTTCAGGTTACCTGGCTGGTTCCAGGTATCTATTTCTTTAAAGTTACAGCTACCAATACCTGTCCAACAAACAATCTGAAGGTCGGCATAATGACCGTTCTTGAAGGATTTTCCACTGCTGTTTTCCTTGATCCTGCACCTGTCTGCTACGGAGATCCGGCCGTGCTGACGGTGGAGATCAGTGGCGCGATCGGGCCGTGGAGCATCACCTATACCGATGGCACGAGTTCCTGGACGATCGAAAATATTACGGATACGACCTACACATTCCTACACACCCCAACGCCTTCTGTTGGAAATACCGATTTCTGGATCACATCGGTGACCAACGGGTATGGACAGACGAACGACACACCGTCCGAACCGGTGACACTGACCGTGTACCCGCGTCCGGAAACATCGCCCATCTATCGGTATACGCCGATCGGGCAAAAATGAAATGACTGAAATGCTGAGACGCATCAGACATATTGGATGGATCACGCTGCTGCTGGCACTCGGCCGGCTGACGGCACAGGAAAACATTCCCGTGCTCGATACCGTGTGCCCGGATGCAGCACGCTTTTACCGCGTTGACGGGGAAGAGGGATCGGTCTATTCCTGGAAACTGACCTTGCCTGATGCGACCACACAGATACAACCGTCCAATGCCGACACCATCGCGATGGTGTGGAGCTTTGCTCCCGGAACCTATCTGCTGGAATGCATCCAGCACGGCATCCACTGCGACGACACCGCCGTCCTTGGCCAGGTGATCATCATCAATACACCGATCGTTTACGCCGGCAGTGACCGGTCGGTCTGTTCGAATAACTCCATCACGATCGATGATGCCGAAGCCCAGTATGCAAACTCCCTGCTGTGGACAACAAGCGGAGACGGGACTTTTGATGATCCGACACGGATCGATCCCACCTATACACCCGGAAGTGCTGACATTGTATCAGGATCAGTCATCCTGACCCTTACCGGTAAAGCGCTTGCCAGTGAAGGAGGATGTTCGGATGCTACCGACAGCATGATCCTGTCCATCTCCCTGGCTGTCAACGTATTTGCCGGTGAAGATACTTCCATTTGCGAAGGAGAGAATTATATACTTGCTGATGCAACTGCGGAAAATGCGCTCAGTGTCACCTGGACAACATCCGGAGATGGGATGTTTGAAGATAACGGGATACTGAATACAACCTATTATCCGGGAACTGCAGATATCATTGCAGGATACGTTACCCTTACGCTGACCGCCACTGGCGAAGAACCCTGCCCGGTGGACGAAGATGCAATGATCCTGACCATCACCGGCGCTCCGGTAGCCAATGCCGGTCCCGATGGCGGCATGTGCACCAGCGAAGGCAGCTATACACTGACCGGATTGGCAGAGAATGCTGCTTCCATCCTTTGGTCGACTAACGGGGATGGCACATTCAGCGATCCCGGTTTGCTGACAGCAGTCTACACTCCCGGAACCCTGGATATCGCAAACGGCACGGCTGTCCTCACCCTGACCGTTAATGGCAACGGAAACTGCGATCCGGTGGAGGATGAAATGACGCTGACCATCTCCCTGGCTCCCGTTGTCTTTGCCGGAGAAGATGCTGCCATCTGTGAAGGAGAATCCTATTTCCTGTCGGATGCCTCGGTCTTGAATTCTGACGATGTATCCTGGACCACTTCCGGGGACGGGACGTTTGACGATGCCGGCGAGGTAAATACGGAATACACTCCGGGCAGTGCCGACATCGAGGCGGGATCCGTCCTCCTGATACTCACTGCATCGGATGAACAGGGGATCTGTCCTGATGAATCTGACACACTAATCCTGACCGTGACCGGAGCACCCATTGTCAATGCCGGTCCCGATGGCGGAATGTGCACCAGCGAAGGCAGCTACACCCTGGCAGGCACGGCTGAAAACTACGCCTCGGTGCTGTGGACCACAGCCGGAGACGGCACCTTTGACAATGAAACCCTGCTGACAGCCGCCTACACGCCCGGAACAAACGACATTGCCAGCGGACAGGTCACCCTCACGCTCACAGCCTTTGGCAACGGGACCTGCGGGGATGTTTCGGATAACATGATCCTGACCATCTGGCTGGATGCCACCGCATTTGCCGGCGAAGATGCAGGCATCTGCGAAGGAGAAACCTATACATTAGCTGATGCTTCCGCAGATAACTACAGCGAGATCACCTGGTCATCCTCCGGCACCGGAACATTCAATGACATCCACACCATCCATCCGACCTATACGCCCGATGATGGCGACATCAACAGCGGTTCCGTTGTCCTCACCCTGACTGCCACCGGAAACGGAACCTGTCCGCCTGCCGTTGACGCCATGACGCTGACCGTGACCGGAGCACCCATTGTCAATGCCGGTCCCGATGGCGGCATGTGCACCAGCGAAGGCAGCTACACCCTGGCAGGCACAGCAGAGAATTACGCCTCGGTGCTGTGGACCACCGCCGGAGACGGCACCTTTGACAATGAGACCTTGCTGACAGCCGCCTACACGCCCGGAACAGATGACATCGCCACCGGCCAGGTCATCCTCACGCTCACGGCCTTTGGCAACGGAACCTGCGGGGATGTTTCGGACAACATGACCCTGACTATCTGGCTGGATGCCACCGCATTTGCCGGCGAAGATGCAGGCATCTGCGAAGGAGAAACCTATACCCTATCTGATGCTGCCGCAGACAACTACAGCGAGATCACCTGGTCGTCATCCGGCACCGGAACATTCAATGACATCCATGCCATTCATCCAACCTATACACCGGATGATGGCGACATCAACAACGGTTCCGTTGTGCTCACCCTGACTGCCACCGGCAACGGAACCTGTCCGCCTGCCGTTGACGCCATGACGCTGACCGTGACCGGAGCACCCATTGTCAATGCCGGTCCCGATGGCGGAATGTGTACCAGTGAAGGCAGCTATACCCAGGCAGGCACAGCAGAGAATTACGCCTCGGTGCAGTGGACCACCGCCGGAGACGGCACCTTTGACAATGAGACCCTGCTGACAGCCGCCTACACGCCCGGAACAAACGACATTGCCAGCGGACAGGTCACCCTCACGCTCACGGCCTTTGGCAATGGAACCTGCGGGGATGTTTCGGACAACATGATCCTGACCATCTGGCTGGATGCCACCGCATTTGCCGGCGAAGATGCAGGCATCTGCGAAGGAGAAACCTATACATTAGCTGGTGCCAGCGCAGACAACTACAGCGAAATAACCTGGTCATCATCCGGCACCGGAACATTCAATGACATCCACGCCATCCATCCGACCTATACGCCCAGTGATGGCGACATCAGCAGTGGCTCCGTTGTCCTCACCCTGACTGCCACCGGCAACGGAACCTGTCCGCCTGCCGTTGATGCCATGACGCTGACCGTGACCGGAGCGCCCATTGTCAATGCCGGTCCCGATGGCGGCATGTGTACCAGTGAAGGCAGCTACACCCAGGCAGGCACAGCAGAGAATTACGCCTCGGTGCTGTGGACCACCGCCGGAGATGGCACCTTTGACAATGAGACCCTGCTGACAGCCGCCTACACGCCCGGAACAAACGACATTGCCAGCGGACAGGTCACCCTTACGCTCACAGCCTTTGGCAACGGGACCTGCGGGGATGTTTCGGATAACATGATCCTGACCATCTGGCTGGATGCCACCGCATTTGCCGGAGAAGATGCGGGCATCTGCGAAGGAGAAACCTATACTCTATCTGATGCTGCCGCAGACAACTACAGCGAGATCACCTGGTCGTCCTCCGGCACCGGAACATTCAATGACATCCACACCATCCATCCGACCTATTCGCCCGATGATGGCGACATCAACAGCGGCTCCGTTGTGCTCACCCTGACTGCCACCGGAAACGGAACCTGTCCGCCTGCCGTTGACGCCATGACGCTGACCGTGACCGGAGCGCCCATTGTCAATGCCGGTCCCGATGGCGGCATGTGCACCAGCGAAGGCAGCTACACCCTGGCAGGCACAGCAGAGAATTACGCCTCGGTGCAGTGGACCACCGCCGGAGACGGCACCTTTGACAATGAGACCCTGCTGACGGCCGCTTACACGCCCGGAACAGACGACATTGCCAGCGGACAGGTCACCCTCACGCTCACGGCCTTTGGCAACGGGACCTGCGGGGATGTTACGGACAACATGATCCTGACCATCTGGCTGGACGCCACCGCATTCGCCGGCGAAGATGCAGGCATCTGCGAAGGAGAAACCTATACGTTATCTGATGCCAGCGCAGACAACTACAGCGAGATCACCTGGTCATCATCCGGCACCGGTGCATTCAATGACATCCACGCCATCCATCCGACCTATACGCCTAGTGATGGTGACATCAACAGCGGTTCCGTTGTGCTCACCCTGACTGCCACCGGTAACGGAACCTGTCCGCCTGCCGTTGACGCCATGACGCTGACCGTGACCGGAGCGCCCATTGTCAATGCCGGTCCCGATGGCGGAAT
>Ga0116143_10004813_pt1 | contig 12630 bp, 20 predicted proteins | sample AD_UKC034_MetaG_FD_89745 | JGI IMG/M metagenome (GOLD analysis project Ga0116143, IMG submission 89745) | Active sludge microbial communities of municipal wastewater-treating anaerobic digesters from USA - AD_UKC034_MetaG | ecosystem: Engineered > Bioreactor > Anaerobic > Digestate | place: USA...
CCCTCCGGAAGACTGACTTGCACCTCTAAATCCAACCGAACTATGATCACGTCCATCATTCACTCCTGTTAAATTCTCCCGCTGTTAAATCGGGAGGCTGTTTTTTTACCTTGCCGCTTGCTCGGCTTAGCATAACTGTATTTACGCGACGACGCAAACTCCTTTTTCGGCTTTGGCGTAAAATACATGGCGGCGACCTCGGAGCGCCCGTACGCCTCGGACAGCATCGCCGATGATCGCATCTCCCCCAAATCCTTCACACCCTCGGGAAAGGGCATGAGCATAACCACGGAACAATCCGCGAACCGCGAAAAGACGTGCTTGGCTGCCGCAACCCCGGCAACGTCGTGATCGTAGGCCAGCACGATCTGTTGGGGGGCCATGCGACGAATCAACTCTTCCTGCCGCTCGGACATCCCAGCCGTTCCGGTAGCCACAACAGACCGAGCTCCCAGCGCGTAGGCCCGTAGAACGTCCAAAGCACCCTCCGTGAGCGTGATCGAGCGCGAATCCACCCCAAGGGGCGCGTAGAGGTAGTCGCCACGCTCAAACGGGAAAAACAGCCCCTTCCACGACCGGTCATCCTCACGGCGCTCCTCGATGCCGATAATTCGCTTGGAGTCATCGAACCACGGGATCAACACCCGATTTTCCCAGACCCCAATGCGGCAGGCCCGCTGAATGCGCTCCGGGATTCCCCGCCGCAGCAAATACGCCGAGGGGCACTGGTCCTCGTAGAAGGCGTAGGTGGATTTCTGATACGGCTGGCGCTCAACGACGGGGGCATCCGCGATGGCCACCTCCTCGTAGCTGCCGAACCGCTCGATGTACCTCCGGGCGTCCCGCCATGAGCAGCCCAAAACCTTGGCCACGATCTTGAGCAGAGGCCCCTTCCCGTCCGGGCAGGCGAAACAGTTGCACAGAATACCCGGAGTAAAAGGGTTCGCGGCCCAGGAGGGATTGCTGTCGGCGTGGCAAGGGCAGCACCCGCGAATTTCCCCACTCTGCGAAATGTGCAGACGCGCCACCTTCAAATCCGCCAGCAGTCGCAGCAACTCATCAGGCGTCATCGTCGTCCTCGTCGTCCAAAAAGAACTCACCGCTCAACTCCGTGGCGCTCACATCCAGCGGCGAGGACAAATAGGCCCACGTCACCACCGCCCCAAAGCAGAACATCCCGAAACCGCTGGCGATGATCAGGGCGCTCACGCCCAAGGCAATCATCGCTGAGGGCCAGTCAAATTTTTCTTGCAGTCCGTCGAACATCAGCGCGGCCCCCACAGCACCCAGCACCACCGCGAGGCCCCCGGCGCTCAACGCTATGGTAGTCATTACCCACAGGTAGCGCGGCGTGGTCTTGACCGCCTCGCAGACCCCCGTGCCGCAGTGGTCGCAAAGGACGCTCTTGACCCCCACAGGATAAACCGCCCGCCACACATAACCGCACTCCAAGCACCGCAAAACCCCAACGGTAAGTTCCCCCGAGGCGATCTTCGACAGCAGATAATCGTTTTCCATGTCTCACTCCTCCGCCGACCACTGGAATACGACGTTGGACTCGGAAAAATCGCAATCGGGCGATGGGCGGTAATTCAGGACGCACGACCCACCCGCACTGTTGCGGGACCCGAGGCTTTGCAGTTTGCGAAATCTGTCATGGCGATCCGCGCTGAACACCTCAAAAATAATGTCCGCGTCCATCAACACCGTGTCGCCCCAACTGATCGTTGCGGCCCCACCGCCTTCTTTCTTTCCCTCAGCCTGCCGGTTCTGCTGGAAAGTAGCAACCAGTGCGACGTTGAACCGCTTGGCGATCCGCTTGAGGGTCCGGCTGATCTGCACCATTTTTTCCGTGGGATTGCGGCCCGACAGCCCACCTTCAAACAGGTAGGCCCCGTCCACAAACACCAGAGGGCACCCAGTGGATGCAACCGAGGCTTGCACGTCGGCAAGCGAGTATAGGTCCCGATCTTGGAACAGGATTCCGTGAGAAATTTTTTGTCGCCGCCGGATGGCCCGCAACAGGCGCATCGTGTCCCGGACATGCAGTGTCCCGCGATAGTGCCGCCCCAAGTCCACCTTGGCGTCGATGCAGTCGAAGCGGCCTTGCATCTCCTCGACGGTCATTTCCCCCGACAGCACCAGCGGCTCGATACCGCTGCGCCATGCGTGGTAAACAACACACTGCCCGATCAAGGTCTTGCCCATCTTCGGGCGACCGCACAGCGCCATGTAGTGCCCCCGCCGAAGTTCCCCGCACATCGTGTTGATCGTCGGCCACGGGAAATCCGTGACGACGTTTTTCCGAGAGCGGTTCGCCAGATACGCCGCCACACGATCCGACCCGTCCCACTTCAGCAGGCTGGTTGCCGAATGGTCGGCTATCGGGGCCGACATCATCAGCCGGGTCACTTCCTCCGCCGAGGGGCTGGTGCGCAGCAACCGGTTGGCGTCGGCGATGAAGTTCTGGAGGTCGATCCGGGAGCGCCGGTCCAGCACTTGCCGCAGGTAGAAGTCCGCCGGTTCGGTGACGGTCACCGCAGAAAATCCGGGGAAGGCCAGATCGACGGCTTCGGGCGATGGAAGTTTTTTCGACGCCGCGTACTCCCGCAGGATGAAATCCGCCTCGCGGTCGTAGGCCACCAGGTGCTGCTGGGCCGACAGCAGAGCGGCGACATTGCCCTGCTGCACTACGGCGTTCAGGAGTTGCAGTTCGAGATTGTCTGCCACGAATCAGAGGACCTCTGGGGGGATGTAGAGCTGAAAATCTGGCCGAAGCGAAACGTCGATGCTGTCCGTGATGGCATCCAGCACGATGGGGGGCATCTGCCGAATCGCCTCCTCCCACGGCGAACCGGCCAGCAGAGTCAAAAGCCCACCGACACGGACCCGGGTATCCACGGCGGTGCTGAGCAGCTCCATGCTGCGAGAAACCCGGCTGGGAACCGCGATGGCAGTGTTGATGCCGTGTATGAGCAACACCGGCGTCTGGGCCAGTGAGGACATGGGGGTGGAGTTGGAATACACCTCGTCGATCAGCCGGGAGAAGTCCACGTGCAGGCAATCCCCGACTCGCGGCAGAACCGCCGCTAACGCCGAGAACCCGGCACGGGACGATGCCTTGGCCGCCCCGCCGAAATAGACGACCGACTCGGAGTGGAGCATGTGCGGCAACCGGCGCACCAGTTCCAACAGTGCGTGGTGTTCCACGAAGTCCCCCGGATACGCCGAAAGCATATTCACCGGAAAACCGAATTGATCGACTAGAAACTGGATGGGAAGGACGTACCGAGCGTTCCGAGGGGGGGACAGCCGAAAGGCCGGATGGCTGTGTCGGGGTTTTGTTTCGCCGAGCCGAGGAGTGGGCACTGAGCATGGACCTCACTGCGAAGTTTATCCGGGAATTCCCTACCGGACCTTGAGCATAACCCGACTGGCCGAATGGTTCAAGCCGCAAAAAAACAAAAACACACACAACGCCCGCCGCAGGCTGACCCGCCTCGGGCGGGGCAGGCGTTGAGCGGTGGGCGGTTTTTTCAGTCGATTTGTTAATACAAACGAGAAGTCGGGTAAAAGAAAGGAAAATCCCCCCCTGTACCCCCCCTTAAGGAAAGAAAAGTGTGTGTATGTTTTGTTTTTAAAAAGCCTTGTGTGAAAAGCTCTATATTCCGCGCGCGCGAAGCATTTACCGTGCCAGAACACGAGCATCATGCAAAATCGTCAGAAATAGCCAAAAAGTGTGCAGTTTTCCGCACACTTTCCGTAAAATCCCAGTCTGTTACCCGAAAACAGGAAATTCAGATTCTGTGAATACGGCGGGGGTGTTTGTGGGTAGTTTGGCGAGTGTGAAAATAGGGTTCCGCAGGACAAAAAAGACCCCGGCGCGGGGAGGTCCAGGCCCAACGCCGGGGAGTGGAGGGGCGGAAGGGGCAGCAACCCAACCGCATGAACAGACTCTACCGTATCTACAGAAACGGTGCAAGCGGAATTTTCACAAATTTTCCTGTGCCTGTCGGATTTGCCCGATGGCGTCGTTGAGGTGCTGCCCGAGCAGGCTCCTGATCTTGTCGGCCAGTTGGGCTTGCGCCCCGTCCAAGTGGGCGTAGGGGACCGTAACCTCCAGTGCGAGGCCGGGGCCAACGGAGAACCCCTTGGAGTCTCCCAGCGACCAGACTTTTGCCTCGACCGAGACGCGGACTTGGCATTTCGGCTCAGTGTCGGGGATGGGGTCCCCCAAGGTCCATGTCGATTGCGGTTTGCGGCGAATCAGCGGTGGCATTGCTTGTCACTTCCTTTCTTTGAGTTGGGCCAGAAATTGTTCCATCTTCTTCCGCCCGAGGACGGCGTAGGCGGCAAGAACCAAGACCATCAGGGCGGGGCCAACCAAGGCCAGGCCAATTGCGTACAGCCCGCCACGGCCCTCCATGCGGCACTTCAGCACCAGCCACACCGAGGTGGCCAGATAGGCGGCGATAAGAATCTTCATGGGGCCTCCTCCCGGTAGTACTCCACCGCCTCGGGGTCGGAAAACATCGGCAAATCCCCGGCGCGGAATAACGTTTCCAGATGATCCATCCGCTGCCGGTAATCCGGTGTGAACTGCTTCCAGTTGATGTAATGCTCCCTGCGGTGCAGGGCGATGCAGGCTCGGGCCTCCCGCAACTCCTCCTCGGTGTACCAGCGCCATTCGTAACTCTTCTGCCGCCGGTTGGTCAGGCGCTCGATGATCGTCGGCGGGAGGTTGCCCTTGCGGTAGAGGTCTTGAACGGCCTTGGTCCTCTTCAACTCCAACGTGTCAACCATGTGGCGCATGGAGTAGATTTTCACCGCCTTGCCGTTGATTCGCCCGAACGCCGTCATCTTCCGTGCCCGGGTCTTCGGGGCGGGGGGCTGCTCCTTGAGCTGGCGCAGCATCTCCGCCAACTGCTGATTGATGGTGCGGGGCTTAGGCACCGTACACCTCCCGAATCACGGACATCAGCCCCTCGGCGCAGCGTTCCCGCGTCTTGCGATGCTGGTCGGAAAACGAGGCATACCGCTGGTCCGGAAGAAGTATAACTTTCGTTTTCTTACCAGTAACTTTCAGCGGCTTTCCGGGGTTGACCAACAGGTCCGGGCAGCTCTCCCCGCGCATAACCTCGTGCTTTATTACTTCAGGTCCGAACAAAGCGTAGTAACGCGGGGCCACTAGAGACTGGCGGATTTCCTCACGGAACGGTTTACAAACCCGGTAGGTTTTCTTCGTGGGTTCGGAGTAACACCCCCACCCGGGATATATAACTAAAAAGCTAAGCAATGACTTTCCAAACGTGCCGATGCACACCCTGTCGTAGAAGTCTATGTTACCTTCTTCGTAAGGGTCGAACAGTGAGGAAACCGGGGGGACAACCCCGTGGATGACCGAAGACTTGTCCCCCAGAATCCAACTGTCCGGGAGCACCTTGTTCGCCTGAATGCTGGGGCATCCCTCGCAGTGCTCGAACATCATTCCTCCTCCAAAACAGCCTGAAGGGCCTCTTCCAAGGCGGTATCGCCCAACAAGACCCGGAGCTTGTCCCCGTTGAGTGCCACGGTGGTGTAGATGCGCTCCGCCCGTCGGCTGTCGGTGTCGTAGCCGAACTCGTCGCAGAATTCCTCAAATGTCGTCCCGGGGGCGACATACTCTGCCAACAGGCACCCCAGCACATCCACTGCGGTCGGATCGGGGATAGCCGAACCGGTGCTGAAGGGCACACAAATCTTCCGACCACCGCACTCCAACGTGCAACTCCAGTGCCTCGCCGCGTCGGGAAGAAACGGGTTTACCTCGTCCGCTGTTTCGGCGGTCAAGGAGACTTGATACTTCCGGATGAAGTCAGCCAGCGTCATGGTCATGCACTTCCTTTCTGGGTTAGTCGGCCACCGGCTTGATGCTGACGCGATCCCCGGTCGTTTCGGTGATGAACTGGTTGACGAATTCCGCCGACAGCTTGCCGGTGGCCAGAACCAGTTCCAGCTTCTTGGCGTCCAGCACCTCCGACACCAGATCGGCGCGAACGGCGGGCGGGACGGCCTTCAGCAGCCCTTCGGCGTCGAGATTCTGGTAGGTGGCGTGGGTGACGGCGCACTTGATCTTGCGCCCCGTCTCCGGGCCATTGACGACGATCTGCCGGGTCTTCCCCGACACCTCGATGTTGTCCACGACCAGCGCCTTGATGCTGCCCTTGAGCTCCTTGGCCGCGTTATCGAGTTCAGCGATCTCCTCGTCAATCGTGACGAAGTTCTCAGCCAAACGAGCCAGTTTGTTCAGGGTGCGCTTGTCCATCGCGGCCACCTTTGCTGCGGTCACACGTTTGAAAGCCATTGGGGGAAGCCCCTTTCCGATTGAGATGACGTGTTAATACACGCACTCGAACGGAAATGCAAGCAAAATTGCAGGGTCTTCTTCAGGGGATATACCGGGCGGTTGCGCCGAGGCGCTCAAACACGGGGGCGACGTAGTGGCGGGACTTCCAGTGGTCCCGGCTGGAGCCGGTGGTGTAGAAGTACACCTCGACCGTTCGTTTGTCGGGGTGGGAGCGGCGAACCCGGCCAGCCAATTGCTCAAGGATGGTGGCGTTGGTGGTCGGTGATGTGATGAATAGGCGATCCATGCGGGGGATGTTCGCCCCCTCTTGGATCAGGGCTGTGGTGGACAGCAGGACGCGGCTGGTCCCGGATTCCATCGCGGAAAAAATTTCATGCCGCTCCTTTTCCTTGGTGGTGCCGACGACGACCTCTGGGGTGATTCCCCGGCGGACCAGCGCGGTGTAAAGGATCGGCAGCTCAGCGGGAACTTGGGTCCGGTATCGCCCCTTCCCGACGGAGACTTGAAGCGTGTTGGCCGTCACCAAGCAGGAGTGCCCGGTTTTTACGGCTTTTTCGACATCGTCCACGATCCGATCCGCACGGCCATCGGAGCGGGCCAGTTTGTACAGAGCCAGGGTTTTCGGGTCGGCATCGTCCGCGTCCTCGGGCGCAGGGGTGCTGACCACGTAGAGATAGTCAATCGGGACGGCGTTTCCGGTGGTGTCCACCCGGGCTTCGATGGGGTCGCCGAAAAAGGCGTGGATGACATTGGTGAGGCCGTCCTGCCGCCGGGGCGTGGCCGTAAGGCCGAACTTGAAACGTGTCGGGAAGTCGAACAACGGGCGGCTCATGGTCTCCGCAGGGCAGCGGTGGACTTCATCCGCGACAGCGGTGCCGAAGACCCCGAAGGCTTCCGCCCAGCGGTCCCGGCGGCGAATCCACGTCTGCACCATCGCCACGGTCAGGGGGGCACGGTCGATCTCCCACCGCCCCTCTTTGATGATTCCCGGGGAGAAGCCCCAATGGGTCTCACACTCCTTGACCCACTGCTTCATGATGGCCCATGTGTGGACGAAGACGATGGTTCTGCGCCCCAACTGTTCGGCCAAGGACACGCCCAAGATCGTTTTCCCGCAGGCCGTGGGGGCGACAATCAGCGCATCGCCCCACCGGGGGTTTCCCAGTAATTTTCGCAGTGCTTGCTCCGACAGGTCCGCTTGGATTTCGGACAGCGCAACATTGCCTCTCGGCCACTTAACCGATCCTTCGACCACATTTACCGGCCCCGTGAAATTCTGCGAGCTCAAATGAGCTGAGCGCGGAACGAGCAACCCGTCTTCCGTCTCCTGATAAAAGGTGACGTAATCCGGCAGGTGGTCGAACCGGGCTTGTGGGTAGCGGGAGAACCGCTTCGCCGCGATCTTAGTGGGGTTGGGGAAGGTCAGCCGCTGGCGTACAGCACGCAAATCCTCAACAGAACCGCCTAAGTGTAGAGTTCCGGTTACAGAGCGTAGGAGTTCCATGCCACCTAGTGTATATACGAAAAAGGGGTTGTCAAGGGAAAAACAGCAGAGCCGCCCCGAGGGGCGGCTCCAGAGACAGGGTGATACACACACACACTTCACGCACGAGCCGCAAACGCCGGTAGCACCAGTTGACCGGCAATGCAAATAGAGTATCTGCCAGCGCCTTCACGCTGTCAACCCAAAACGTTCCGCCGCCGACCCCGGGAGGGAGGATGTGGGGCGGGCGTCCTACGGGGTCCACGCGAAGGCAGGCGGGGCCAGCAGCGGAACACTCACACGGAAGCGCGGCGGATGGAGATCGTCACTTCATCCCCGGCCTTGACCGTGAAGCGGAATACTTCATTCAGTGTACCGGGCGTGTCGTTGGTTGGGGGCGGAGGTTCTGGCCCCGGCTCGGGTTCAGGCTCAGGCTCAGGTTCCGGCTCCGGCAGAGGCTCAGGTTCCGGCAGGGGTTCAGGCTCAGGTTCGACCGGTTCAGGTGTCGGGTAGCCCACGCGCCGTTGCTGAGGCCCCGCCGTCAGGGGTGCGGAAGCCGTCAAGGTGTAATCCGCCGTCACCATGTCCGGAGTTCCGTCGATATTGCCCTGCGTCACGACCGACAGGTTGGTGCCATCCTTGGTGATACCCGAGTCGATGAACAGGTTGTAAGCAACCCACGCGGAGGACCCCGTTCGTACCCCGATGCCGTGGATGCCCATTTCCATGACCAAGTTGTTCACGACGGTCAACTCGCGGGTGTAGTAAATATCCGTCGCCCACGAAGACAGACGGGCAAACACATTCCCGTCGATCAGGATCGGCCCCGGTGGAAGCTTTGACCAGTCGTTGCCCACAAGAATCCCTTGGTGGGCGTCCAGAAACACATTGTTCCGAATCACCAAGTTGTTCAGGGTGTAGCCCATCGACACGTCGTTGCCCAAAACGCATTGGACGCAATCGACGTGACTGTTACCCACGTTCGCTGGATTGGTCCCGTAGCAGACATTGCCCTCGACCAAACAGCCGTCCCCAGTGATCCGGATGTAATCGCAATCCAAGGTCTTGCCGTGGTTGCGCAGATCGTGGATCGTGTTGTTGCGGAGAATGCACCCATTTCCGCTGGTGGCCACTCCGCGCACACACCGCTCGATGACGCAGCCTTCCACGGTCAGGTTCAGCGGGAATGGCGTCTTCCAATGCCCCGCGATGCCCGCATCCGGCATGTCCCGGATCGTGCAGTTGCGGATGGTGCAGTTGTCTGCCCCGCTGCGCACGTAAATGCCAATGCCGCTTCCGCCGGAAATCGTCACGCCTTCAACAGTGACGTTATCCCCGCGAATCTCCAGTCCGGACAGCACCACGCCCGGGGCGGTGGTGACGACCACATTGCTGTCGTAGATAATGGGGCGACTACCCATCGCTGTCAGCAGGATGTTTGCCATACGATTGTTCCTCCTCAAAGTACATGGCGGCCAGTAAATTCCATACGGCCTTTGCCAGTTTGTCCTCTGTCTGGTCCTCGCCGTTCAGGTGTTCGTAAATGTGCCGAATCGCTCGATTCACACATTCCGCCTTCGGCATTCCCAGCTTCCAGTTGTCGGGGCCGTGTTGTTCAGCCCCCAAGCCATAGACGACAGCTACCCGTTTCAGCGGCCCAGCCGGAATCAGGTCATACCGCTCGACCAGCTTTTCGCTTCGGGTAGCGCCGGTTGAAAATGTCAGCACTGCCGGGGCCTCCTTTCTCGTCGGACTACAGCACCCCGGCGGCGAACCACCCGGCGGCGATGCCCAGCACAGAACCTAAACCGCTCCACGTTCCGTCCTTGCTGGTTTCATACTCCACGCGGCGGGAGCCGTCCGCGCCCTCCTGTACCACCAGCCGTTCATTGCCCACTTGATAGGGCGTGGTGCGGGAAAATCCCGAGGAATCCACGCGGACTGTTGAGGCGCACCCTGCAAGCCACAGCGCCAGTAAAACGGCGAATAATTTTCTCACGGTAATAATCTCTCTTTACTCCAATTCTTCCCTGTACGCCGCAGCCGCGTCCTCGTGCCAGAGGGCTTCCTGTTCGATTGTGAACCGCTTGCACAGGGCGTACGCTACTTCCCCCGCGCCCCGGTAATGCCGGTTCGACAGGGTGACACCCTTTTGCTCGGAGCTGGGAATCGAGTACATGACAACCACACCAGCCAAATCGTGACGCTCGGTGAGTTTAGCGAGAAAACACTTCACGTCCTCCAAGACGGCATTCAGCCGATCATCGTCGGTCATTGGGACATCTCCTCCGGGGGAACTCTACCGAAACTTTCGGCACCGTTCGCGCATAACAGCGTACCCGCTTTTAACCGACAGGTTTACTCCCACGAGCAAGGCTTTTCTGCGCCACATGGCTACGTTGTCCAACTCCATCACCGCGTCCATGATGGCGTTGGCTTCCATCTTCGACACCGCCCGGGGGCGGCCCGTCTCCAGCCCCACGATATACCCCGCAGGGTTCCAAAGGAAGTCGTGAACAGCCACGGCGCGGTCGTATTCACCCCACGGGGGCAGGATGGGCCACAGAAACCGGGGGATGGACGCAAGATCACTGACGAAGCCTGTAGGAATCGGTACCCGAATCTTCAGCTTCGGGACATCAACGTTCAACCCCTCGCGGAACCGGATGTCCCGGCCCCCGACCAAGATGTCGATGTTCGGAATCAGAACGTCGTTCACTTTTTTTCGCCTGCCGCCAAAATGCCTTCCAGAATCTGCATCTGGTTCCGGACCTTCTCGGTGAGGCTCCTCAGCTCCGTGCGCAACTGGGCGCAGCCAGGGCAGGTCAGGAGGTCGCCGGTGGAAAATTGCAGCGCCTCCAGCATTTCCGGCCAGCCCTCCACGGATTGCCAGTGCCACCAGTTCCACGCGGGGCAACCCAAATTCTTGGCCTTCTCGGCCATCTGAGGCGCTTCTTGCAGGATGCCGGGTTTGCTGTCCCGCCCATCCCCGCAATAGGCGCGGAACGTCGGGATCAGCGCAACTCCGTACTGTGAGGCGACCGCTGCGGCCTCATGTAACTGCTTCTCCGGGGAATTGCCGTAGCACTGCGGCATAAACCCGTCGCACCTTTCCAAGAAGGCGCGATAGGGGAAGTCCCCGTGCAGACTCGGCTGCGCGAAGGTGGACAAATGCAGACGGCACTTCGGGGCGTGGCGCTTGAACGCCTCACAGAATTCCTTCGCCCGGTCTTCCTTGTCGGAGTATCGCTTGAATTCGATCTCCGCGTTGACGATGAACTCCGTCGCCGCCAACTCCACGCACACATCCGCGCACAGCTTTGCCATCGCGGACACATTGGGGGGCCGAAGGTAGCACCACGGGACGATGGAAACCCCGGCGTCTTGCAAGCGCCCTTGGGCGGCGCGAATGAATTCCATGTCCGCTGTGCGCACGGCCCCCGACTCGTTAATGACCTTGGGGGCGATCCAATTCCACCCTTGACGCTGTGCCAAAGACACAAATTCTCGGGGGGACCCTCCACAGCACTTCGCCGCCTGCCACACAAACATACCTGGACCGTTCATGGACACACTCCAATCGTGGGGGCACTCTACTCGGAACCGTTCTTTTTGTTGTCGTGGATGTGCTGGCCAAGGCGCATTCCCATGAACGCGGATGTCGCCGCCGAGGCGAACAGGATGAACTCGTGCAGGATGTCAGGCTTGTCCAGTCGGGCGCAAAACACAGCCACGAAGGCGGTGACAACCAACGAGGCGACCAGCCCGATGGACATATACGATAGTTTGCCCATTGCGTTTACCCGAGCTTGGATTTGAGCCAGACCAGAATTCCCGCCGACACCACACCAGCAGCCGTTCCCGCGCCCGCGCCGTACTGCGCCCCACGCACCCGGATATGATTTAGCTGCTTAACGTCGCTCTTGACTTCCTTGAGGTCAGTCTCAATACGTGACATCCGCGCCTCACCGTCTTTCAGACTCTGGGCGATGCCGCCAAGCGTCTTCCAGAACTCCGGGTCGATGGGGCAATCCGGCTGTGGACAATTTGCGGGCATTTTGGCCATCTCTTACATCCGTAAGGTGTATTACAGCCGCCAAGGGTCGGCTTGGTTACTCCTGCGGCTGATACGCCGCAAACTCCGCCTGGATCATGCCGATTTTTTTCAGCACCGCCTGAGCCTCGGCGGCCTTGACTGCATACTCCTCCTGCAAACGCATCATGGCCGCGCCCTGCATTGCGTGGGCATTGGCCGCGCTGCCGTCATACGCATTGCTGTACTTTTCCACCAGGTCCGCGCCTTGCAGATTGCCGATCAGGATGCGTGAGTATGCTCCCAACTCGGCATCTGACAAATCCGCCGATGCCTGCACCAGCGCAGCGGTGAATGCCGCTGGATCGACCGATGCCACGCGCACAACCTCTGCCCTCACCGGATCGGCCACGGGCTGACTGGTCGGCTGCGATTCCTGCGCCGGGACAATCGCCGCCCACGTTGCCAGAATTGCCAATGCTCCTAACACCACAGTAAACTTGGTCCACATGCCGCCAGTCCTCCTATTTCTCGTAGATAACTTTCACCGTCACAATGTCCGTGTCCGCGAGGACGCCCTGATCGTCGAAGATCGTAATGTTCGTTCCGTCGTATTTGATGCCAAGCGGCGAGTAGTCAGGCTGATTGTAGTAGCTGTCAGTCGCGTCGCTCTCGTCTACCCATGATGCCGTGATCTCAGCCACTTTTTTTGTAGTGGCCTTAGACCAAGCAATGGCCGTGCTCCCCGCAGTTACATCGTCGGCGTCC
>Ga0116143_10004817_pt1 | contig 12621 bp, 15 predicted proteins | sample AD_UKC034_MetaG_FD_89745 | JGI IMG/M metagenome (GOLD analysis project Ga0116143, IMG submission 89745) | Active sludge microbial communities of municipal wastewater-treating anaerobic digesters from USA - AD_UKC034_MetaG | ecosystem: Engineered > Bioreactor > Anaerobic > Digestate | place: USA...
TCGAGGAGGGGTGGAGGGAGGCTTTACGGGGTCAAAAACACGAATAGGGGCAAAACTATCAACCACTTAGCTTGCGTGGAGGCTTGCGGTGTTGGCTTGTCGCATCGAGGAGGGGTGGAGGGAGGCTTTACGGGGTCAAAAACACGAATAGGGGCAAAACTATCAACCACTTAGCCGATTCTTAATCAATCAAGCAGATTGTCCAACGAAGAGGCAACGCGCAACGCTTCATTGTCGTGATTGTCTTTGTATATCAAGAGCGTATCGGCTTTTGCGTGTCTTGAGAAGCGTTGAATCTGTGCCAAGCCAACGGAGGGATCGGTCTTGGCGCGTTCAAAGGCTTGGGTGATGGCTGCGTGTCTCAACCCGTGGGGTCGTAGGGTTGCGCCGATCTGTTTGCCAAGCTGCGCGATCTGGTGGTAGAGCGCGGCGGCGTTAAGAGGATGCCCGTCGCGATTCAAGAAGAGGCTTTTGAGCGCGTTGGGGTGTGGGGTGAGGGTGAGAAGTCGCGTTCTCTCAGAAAGCCACCGCAAAAGGGCTTTCTGTGCGTTTGGCGGCAAGTCCAAGCGTTCCCTTGCATCCCTGCCCTTCCCCGTAATCCATACCGCGCTTGTTCCGTTGTCGATATCGTCCACCGTCAAGGCGATCACTTCGCCCCGTCGCAAGCCAAGCGAAAACAGAAGCACAACCAAAGTTTCTAGCTGCATGATCTGCCAGTCTTCCCCGATCTTGCTGGCTTGTGGGCTTCGTAGGTACGCGATGGCTTGCTTGATCGTGTCGAGAGAAGGCCCGCGTGTGTCGCGATAGGTTTCCGCTTTCTTGTTGCGGATCTCTATCGTCCACGAGACAGCCCCGATCATCCGCAAGAATCGAACGGCGCTCTTGAGGGTTGAAAGATGGAGGTTGACGGTTGCGGGTGCGTGGTTTGCGCTATCAAGGGCGTTTTTCCATTCAAGCGCAAGCAGATTCGCGTTTGCGGCGTCCAGCGATGCGAGATGCTGCAACGTTTCGGAAATGCTTGCTTTGCCAAGATGTTGACGCAATTTTTCAAAGGACTTTGTGTAGGTTTGTTGCGTTGTGGGCTTGCGCTCTTGCAAAAAGTGCTTCCACAATTCTTCGACAGCTTCGACAGATCGCATCTTTTCTGTGATGGTTGTTGGTGGGAGGGATCGGGGTAGATTGGTTTGCAAAGTTTGAGGGTGCTTGATCATTTTCCGTCCCCTTGGGTGAACGCACCGATGATCCATCCCGCCACGGCCCCCGCAACGGATGACCCCCCAAGGGCTTTGCTCAATAAGGCTCCTGCTCCTGTGGTCAAGGCTTTGTACACTTGCGGGGCGTCTTCGCGCAGGTGTCCGATCAGCGAGATTTCGGGGTGGATCTTGTCGATGTGCGCAGCCCACGATCCATCGGAAAATTGTTGAACGTGCAAGCCGCGCTTGAAAACATCGGGGGGGACCCTCCAGTCGCTCAGTTGTCCCACATTCAAGCCCGTAGACTTGACCGCGCCTTCGAATTGCGGGTGATACGGTGCATAAAAGCGGATCACGGTGCGCGGTGGATGGTGAAAGAGATACGAGTACACTTGTCCCCAAAAGTCTTGATTGTTCGCGTGGTGTGGGTTATGTTGCGCTTGGTGCATTGTTTATCCTTTTTTTTTGAGGAGTTAGAGAAATGGCCTTTGGAATTTTAACAAATCGACACCCTGAATCAATCCCGAAACGCTGCGGAGACTGTAATTTCTGTTCCGATGCGGAGCCGATCTTTGTTGAAAAGGTCGGGCTGCACATATCTTTTCGCTGCAATCACCCTCACCCTATGGCAAAGGACTGGAAAGGACGGCGCACGGGTGTTGATCCAGATCAAGCACCAGAACAGATGTTTTGCCCCTTGTTGAATGGGATCGGCAAGGGGTTTGATCTGTTGCGCCCCAAGTTGACAACGCACGAATACGCAAAGAATCTCCACACCGCCACGCAAGCCGCGAAGAATCAAGGCTTTGTGGAGGCGCAATTACAGCAAGTCCAGCCCGTCCAGTCTTCCGATCATACGCCGCTTGTCCTGCCCACACCCACCACGCAACACAACAACAATTAAAATCTATTCTTTCGCTGTACTTTTCTCTTGCTCTTTTTGTAAGCGTTTTGTATTCTTTTTGTTCGATGCTGCGGGCAAGTGCAACGCTTGCAGCATCTGCAACAACACAAAGAGGAGCAAGAAAGATGGTAGTGCAAGAATTGTGGTTTGATCACTTCGCGGGATTCCGAGCATCGGCGATCTCGCTTGACAAGATCAACGTATTTGTTGGAGATGGAAACGTCGAACCCTCCGCCGTTATCGGCTTTTTGTATTGCTTGCGACAAGCGAGTTATCACCTACGACGCAATCTCTCGTTTTTGTCCCAAGCAGAAAACGTGCAAGCGGCGCTCGCTTCGGGGTTTGAATCGCAAATTTTTCAACCGATGTTTTGCGGTGGGGCGCGTATTCTTGGGGAGTCGCTTGCGTTCGACTTTGAGCGAAGCCGCCCCATTGGAAGTCGCTTTGTGGTGACGTGCAATGACGATCCCTTCGATGCTTTATGGTCTCTCGCAAGCCCGCTTTCTATCTCCACCACTCCCTATCTTTCGATCATCCCGACGAAAGAAGGCGAAACGCTATCCATCTCAAAGGGCGCTATCATCCGAAAGGATCAGCGAGATCTTGCCTTTGAGATTCAGTATCCAGAGCAGCGCCTGCCGCCGTGGAAGATCGAGGGAATCGGTGAAAACATCGCCGCGTGGGAAGCCGATCCATCCGAACGCTTGGGCAAGCAGATTTTTGTCACAACGGCGCATCCCACGGTGCTTTCCTCGCTTTATGAGCAAGGCGCAAAGTGCTTTCTGAGCTACAAAAACAAGGACGGCTACAACGAGATCTTTGACCTGTCCTTGTTGGACTTTTCGCCCGCGATGGAGCGCGGCGCACGGCTTGGCGATCTTTGGGCAACGATGCCCACCGATCTCTTGATCCGTTCGTTTGATTTCGCTGATTAAATGGGAGGGGGAAGGGGAGGGGGAAGAGGCATAAAAAAAGCCCGTTGTAATGCCAGTACAACGGGCTTTTTCACTATGTATGATGGGGTGATTGTAGGGGGGGCTTGAGAGGGAGTCAAGGGGGGGGGCTTAGAAGCGAGGTACTTTTTCAACCGCTACGATCTGCGCGGGTTTGCCCGCTTCCACAACCTCAGTCTTTGCGAAGAAGAAGGGGTGTTGGTGTCCAAGTTGCGCGTAAAGATGCAAAAGTGTTTCGGCGGGGGGGCCGTCGAGCAGGATGCCGCATTTTTCGGTTGCGGCTTGGCGGGCGATATCTTCGATGGCTTCAAGGAAGTCGCCCATATCGTGTCCAGCGGGCGGGGGAAGCGCGGGGGTGGATGCGATCAGGGTATAGGGGGAAACGGTGGAGATCTCAGCGCGTCGTGCGTCTGTGAGCGGTCGTGCGCTCACATGGATCAGACGATCCGCTTTCATCTGTTGGGGGGTGATGGTGGGAAGCACAAAAGCAGAGTGTGTGGTGGGAACGTCAAGATCGTCTTGTTCGGGTGGGAGGATTGCGCCTTCGCGCACCACTTCGGCGCGAAGGGAGCGAGGAGTTGGGATTTGACGCAAGCCTTGCAGCACGAATCCACGGCGTTGTCCGTCCACGATGGGGGCTGGCCCCATCACCGCGACGAACGACGTTTGGCGAAACTGCGAAAGGAATTGGTACAGGCCGATCACAGCGGGGGCATAGCCCCCCAACAAAAAGCCATCCACGCGCTCACCGAGCGCGAGAACACGATCAAAGCGAGCGAGGAGAGAGCGCCACGCGCTCACCACTTGAGCGCGGGTGGGCTGTTGGGGGGAAAAGGCTGTGTAGGGACAGAACGCGGGATCATGGAAAGAGACACCAAGATCGCTCCAAGGGGAAGAGGTTTGGTCATGTTGGGTTGCGTTGATCAATTTCATCAATTTCATGGGAGACTCCGTTGCGCGTGTTGCGCGGGTTTGCCGCTTTTTGCGGCGGTTGTTCTGGTGCGTTGCTTGCAACGTGGTTTCTTTCTTATACGAAACGAATACAAAGCGCAAGAAGTATTTTATATCTCCTTGATAGGCATCATTTATTTGTCATGCCGTCGCTTTGTTTCTCTGAGGCATAAAGGTATAACGTGGCGGCGCGGTGGGTTCTGACAAAAAGATCAATCGTCTTGACCTGTCAACGGAGAAAGGGAGGGGGGGGTCTCTTCGCTTACGCTTGCGGTAGCCGTCGCGTCTTCTGTGAAAAGTTGGTCAACCGCACGAAACAAAAACAACCGATAGAATTTAGAGACTTTAATTCCCCATAGATAGGGATGTTTTGCAAAGATTTCCTCGATCATCTCGAACGTGACACCATTTTGATCGGGACGAAAAGAGATGTTTTTTGATTTCCCTTCGGCGGGAGCGGCGCTTGTGTCACATTGCAAGCGGTCGGTGCTTGCGTCGTATTGCAAACGGTCGGTGTTTGCAAGTGCAGAGTCCAAGCCTTGCTTGATCAGGAGCGAAACCACTCTTGATCGCGAAGCAAAGGGATACTTGGATCGTATTTGTGCAATTGCCTTTTCAGACAAGGGAAAATTGCTTTTGTTTAGATAGGGTTCGAGATCTTCCCTTCGGTGCTTCATGGTTTGTCCCCTTCGGTGAATTCGGCGTCTATTGCGTCGGAGGGATCGAACGCTCTTGCGCTTTCTTGCGGCTTGGGCTTCTTGGACTTCTTGGGCTTTTGGGGCGGCGTTGGCGGATCATCTTCGGGGCCGCTTAGCGCGAGGAGTTCTTGTTTCCCGTATTCGACATCGGCATTTTTTGGGGGGAATTGTTGCGTAAAGCGAGGATCTACGCCTACGCGGTTTCCGTGATCAAAGATCAATGCGTCAACGTCGAAGCCTTCGGGGATAAAGCGCATCCATGTTACGCTATGCTGTACTCCACCGCTAAACCGAGCAACAAGCCATTGTGAGCCGAGTTGTGGGGTTGCTTTGCCGATGTTCCAACGCCACCACGGATCAAAGCGTTGCTTTTCTTGAAAGATAGAATTGGTCACTAAACGAGACTTTCCGTCCGTTGTTTCGGGCATAGCGTCGAGTTCTTCTGGGTGCATCTTGATCGTCGGTAGCGTCAAGAGCCAAGCAAGATAGGCTTTGGGTGAAAGGTGAATTCTGTAGGCTGTATCGCTTGGACTATGCGAAACCAACGGCAAAATTGCCCGATCATGCAAAAAGAATTCTTGCCAACGCACGGGGGAGGGTTCGCGTTGGGTGAAGATCCAAATTTCTTCGTGATCTGCAAGTGCAGCACTCAAAAAGCCCGTAGGCTGGATCAAATTGAAAAATTCATTCACGGCCATTTTTCGTGCATAAACGTGACGCCATTCAAACGAACCATCAAGGGCGGGACTTGGTAGCCATATCGCCGCAAGTCCTTTGTTTTTGCGGAGGATTGGGTACAGGCTTCCACGCTCCACATAGTCCCACACGTCAACGCCGCTTTCGGCTTTTTCGCGTAGGTCTTCGCGATTCTGCAAGAACGGTGCATAGCGTACAATCTGATCCCATTCAATCTGCTGGATCTTGTAGGGGAGCGCGGGTTGTTCAAGCAATTTTTTTGCTTCTTCTGTTGAGAAATGGCCTTCGTAGGTTGATTGCTGGATCTGCTTAGTCATCGTCAAATTCTCCGTCGTCATCGTCTCCGTCGTCATCGTGTACTTTGATCGTCACAAGGGGTAGGGCATACTCGATCAACACTTCACCGCGTAGCGTGAGCAGTTTGAGTAGGGCAAAATTGCCGTCTGTTCGGTTAAATTTGCCAATTGCAAGATTAAAGACATCCGTTGCGTTCGGATCAACCTGCACAAATGCCGCAAGTTTTTTGCTTGCAAGCGCAACAGGTTCGCCGTCTATCTCGAAAGCACCGCCCTGTTGATACCAGATCCCAGCGTTTGCGATCTTTGCGATGATCTTGGTTGCCTCGTTGAATTGGGAAGTATCAAAGTCTTCGATCATGTTGCACGCTCTTTCTTTTTACTTAAAAAGCGCATCTTCCAAAGAATTTGCAGCTTTTGTTGGGTCGAAAAGTTGGGTTTTTTTCAGATCAAGTTCGATGACAAAATTCAGATCGCGAAAGAGGATGCGTACCGAACACACCGCATTGATCGGATCTAGTTTGCTGTTTGCTTGGCGTATCATTCCGCAAGCAACGGTTAATGCTTCTTTTAATCGTCTTTCGTCGATCTCTTGACCGCGTGGCTTGTCTTTGCGTTCAAGCCACGCGGTCAACGTGTCGCGAAGGCTTTCAACGCCATCGCGATCCACTTCTATCCACTCACCGATTCTTTTCTCAGCATCTCGCCACACCAGCTCTGCGTTCAGCGTATTGCTTTCATCGTCGGAAAAGATGTTGAGTGTGCGTGGGTGATCTCGGTGACAGGATTCAATTTGTGCAAGTTTTTCCATGTCTTATGATCCGTTTTTTTGTGCGCGGTCGGTCTCTTCGTCGTTTGCACACACAAGCGATAGTTCGGGGAGATCTTCGCGGTGCAAGAGGCAAACAGAGCCAAAGGTCGGCGATCCGTCTTCAAGTTGTCCTGTTGCTTTGCTTTTGTATTCGTAGATCAAGCCGATGGGATCAAGGACTTGGAGAGAGAAGAGAACAGGAAAGACCGCGTAAATTTTTGACTGGTACGCATCGAAAGAACCTGTTTCTTTGCGTATATGGTTTGACGTGTAAAGGCTTCCTTGAGCAAGATCGCTTGCCAGTCTTTGAAGCGCCTTCGAGGACAAGCGAGGGATAGGGATCGCGTGGATATCCCAAGGTTGGGATATCTGAAACGTCAGCGAAGGGGGAGAAGTCAAGGAATGTTCTTGAAAAATGCGGGCTTCTGGCTCTGGCGCTCGCATAGACTCTATTGATAGGACTTGAAAACGAATAAGCCGATCTTCGGCGGTTTGGCTTGTCTTTAGCCGTTCAAATTCTTCTTTCCAATTTTTCCAATTCATCTTGTTGACTTCCTGTGCTGTTCGGCGTTTGGGCAGGTTGCAAAGTGCGATGCGTGGCCGACCCCGCTTGTCAATCGCCACGAAAGGCCGCCGCTTGCGTTCGCATCCAGTACCCACACCGCCGATCCGTTGCTCTTGTTGGCGTCAATCGGGGTCTTCTTTCCGCTTGGTGTGGTGATCCAGAAAATAAAGGCTCCACAAGACTTGCACTTTGCTCGCTGCATGGCCGCTTCTTGCCTTTCTTGTCCTTCTTGATCGCTCTTGTCTGTTGGGATCGCTCTTGTCTGTTTTTGCCTGTCCTGCTTTGCCGCGATAAGGGCTACTATCGCGAAGAGAACAAAGAGCGACAAGATAGCTACTTTGTGACAAGGTTAGTAGATCTTGACCTATGCGATCAAGTCTGTTAAACAAAAGCAAGCAAAGCATCTTTTGTTGCTTTTGGCAAGAACAAAAATTTGGAGAAGAAAACAGATGGACATTTCACTTGCCGCACTTCGCAAACTTTTATGTGCAGAAGATCTCGATCTTTCTGCAATTGCCTCCATGTTGCTTTCCTCCAAAGAGGACGAATTACAATTATTGCTTCGCTATCTCAACAGTCATTTTCCCCTATATGACGGGGGATGGTTTGCGGGACAACGGCAAGTCTTCAATTTGATCGGTGTTGAAATTCCGATGCGTTGGATTCCTGCGGGCCAATTTTGGGCAGGGTACAACGCATTTCGTGGCTACGAAAACGAAGGGCCAAAGCATGAAGTGACGATCAAACAAGGTTTTTGGATAGGTGAAACACCTGTTACAATTACCTTGTTTGATCAATTGAAAGCCACGAAAGGGGACTTTGATCGCGGTGTCCGCGTGGCAATGGGGGAAATTTTGGGGGAATTTGACATGACGGTGATAAGATCCCCCAAACGTGGGGGGCTGCATCCTAGCTTCGGCGCTTGTTGCTCAAGTACCCATCGAAGAGGAGGTTTTGTTTTGACAGCAGCATTTGAAAAATTGAGCGCAAAGCACCTTTTAACACTCAAGGGCTTAATAAATATAGCCCCCCCCTCGGTACAACGGCACTTTGCCTGTGACTGTGCGGAGCGGGCTTTGTTGGGGGAAGTAGCGGCGGGAAAAGATCCGCTTCGGGCTAGTTGGCTCGCTGTGCGTGTTGCGCGTCTCTTTGCGGAAGGGCGGGCAACAGAGGGGGACTTAAGAAAAGCGTATAAGGCGGCGAGAATAGCGGCTTATTGCATGGATTGGGTCGTGAATAGAAAGAGTTATGCAGCAGAAAGGGCTTATTGGGCTGCACAAGCGGCTTACTCAGCAGCGATGTTGTTTGCGGATAACGCGGCGATTTGTGCTGCGGATACGCTAGGAGAATGGGCAATTTGGACGGTAGAAGAGGGAGTAGGACGGAAAAAAGAAGCAAGAGAAGCAAGGGAAAAAGTGAAAGCATGGCAGGTTGCGCACCTTCGCCTACTTATCGAACAACACGAACAAGCCCGAAGCACCTTGCTTTTGTGCTTTCGGGAGCGAGGTGCGAGGATGCAAGCCGCCCCGTCTTTTGCGAAAAACTTAGAGAAGGCTTTGTTTTGAAAACATATCAAGTAATCTTGACTGATCCACCGTGGGGCTACTACGGATCAACCGATGGGATGGGAGATGTTGGCAAAGAGTACAAGACCATGAGCGAACAAGAATTGCTGGACTATCGCTATCCACTCGACAAGAAGGGCATCTTGTTTATGTGGACAACGGGGCCAAAGCTGGAATTCTCGTTGAACTGCATACGCGCACACGGGCTGCATTATCGGGGTGTTGCGTTCGTTTGGGTGAAGACAAAAAAAGATGGTGTCACGCCCGTTGGAGCGGTGGGTGTGCGGCCTTCTATCGTTAAGCCGTTGGCGGAATTTGTGATCTCTGCATCCTATGTGGAAAAGGGGCGACCGATGCCGCTACACGCCGAAAACATCGGTCAATTTGTGCTATCCCCACACGTTCGCTTTATCGGTGGACGGCATAGCCAAAAGCCCGACGCCGTGCAAGAGCGGATCGAGCGAATGTATCCAGACGCCACAAAAGCGGAATTCTTTGCGCGTCGTTATCGTGTTGGATGGGATTGTTTTGGTGATGAATTGGGCAAATTGGGCAACGGTGGAGGTACAACGTGATCAAAAAGAACAAGCGAAAGCCGCAAAAGCAGACCGTCACAGCGTCACTTAGAGAGCAGAAGAGACGCATTGATCAAGCGAATCGTGCGATCTTGTCGGTGTATCGGAAGATCAAAAAGACGCTTTCATCATAACCAACGTATCACGATCTCTTGTGGTGGATGGAGGAGTTAAACGCGGCCTCGACTGATTTGAGCGAGGCAAGCAAAGCATCTTCCGAGATGATCGGCGATCTGCAAGACGCAAAAGATCGGTTGTCTCGAATAGAGCAGCGCATTGAAGAACAAGGGCGATTGATACGCCGTCAAATGGATCTCTTTGACGTGGAGAAGTGATCTTTTTTCTCTCGTGCTTTCAATGGCTTGTAAGATTCTGTACTCGTTTTGTATCTTTTTTATTGACAGATTGTGGGGCTTGGGGTATTAGAGTGATCAACCCCGAAACGGGGCGCAACGACAACAAAAAAGGACAAAAGAAGATGAACAAGAAAATTTCCGTGTGGAAAACAACAAAAACAGGACAACCCATCTCACGTCTTGAGGTCGTCCAGATGGACGACGAAAAAGAGACAATCGAAGATATCTTGTTGGAGGTTGCTAATTTCTTTTCGTTCGCGGCCTACATCCCGAACGGATGGGAAAGCGTGGGCGGAAAGGGCGGTACATACCGCTTTTCTCGCGAAGGCGAAGAAGGCGAAGAAGAAGACATCTTCCTTTCGTGGGAAGAAGAAGGCGATGATGACGATGGAGATGATTTTAGCGGTGGTTTGTATGGCGACCACCGCTTACGATGCGATGATCGCGAACGGTTTAATCCGAACCGCTAACTCTTCCCCTCCCTGTTTCTGGCCTTCGCGGGCCTCTTTTTGCAAGAAGTTACCGCGAAACAACCCGCCCCACGGGGCAAGCGAGGGTAGCAACAAGCCCTCGCCAACAAAAAAGGAGTCCACCCATGACCACGCAACAACAAGCCCAACAAGCCCAACAACAAGCCCAACAACAAGCCCAACAACAAGCCCAACAAGCCCCCGCCCTTCCGCCCTTTCCCCTCGATTTCCGCCGCGATGGATACGGCGCTTTGTGCTGCCCCCGCGAATTCACGCCTTCCGAGTGGAAGGCGTGGAAGGTGTGGGGAGAAAAGATTCTTGACCGCTTGGGGCGTGAAGTGGACGAACATGGATGGAATTTCGGGATCGAGAACATTGGCCGATACGGGAAAGGCGGATTTCACGCCGTCAATTTCGATTGGTACGGGTTCGCCTTCGATATGCACGACACCGAGCCCCTTGCCGTCGTTCAAGTTCGCGAAGCCTTCAAAGCGAAGGCAAGCCACTACACAAGCGTTCACAAGAATTACTTTCTTATCGGAACCAACGAGGATAATAGCCCATTCGCTCATGCTATCTCGCCCGCCAAGATCCACGCCGCGATTCGTGCGCAGAAATGCCCCGTCAAGGCGGCGCAAGACTGGATCTTTGGGTGCGATTATTCAAAGATTATCCGCCAAGGCGATCTCGCCCTTATTCCCGTTCGTTCCCCCCGTGGAGAAGAACACCCCAACGGCGGGCAAGTCGAGATCGCAGGTAGCCACCAGATCGAGGCAGACGAAATCCGCACAAACGGCAAGCGTCTGTTTGCGCGTAACCCCCGCGCTGTCCACGTTCCCAAGACACACCCCGTTGTTGCGGGGCGCGGGTGGTTTGAGATCAAATTGGGCCGCCGTGAACCCACATGGGACTTCGCGGCAACAAAGATCGACTAACCCCCCCCCCATCTTTCCCCAACAAAAGCCCCGATTGCTTCACGCGGTCGGGGCTTTTCGCATTTCACCCATCCACCCTGTTTGCTACCCGTAAGCACAAGCAATTTTTTTTCGCTGCTATCACTCAAAGCCATCGCTTGCTTGTTCCTTTCGCTCTAGCGTCTTTTGGCAATCTGTAGCAAAGACGGCGGTTTGTATCGAATCTCCCACCCCAACAATTCCAAACAAGCCACGTCTGCGGCCTCTTCGTCGTAGTTATCCCATGCTTGAAACGCGGCCTCGTGTCCCGCTTCATGCACCAACACGCCGAACGCATGGTCAATAGGCAGGTGTAGCCATGCTTTCGAGACACAGATCACGCGGTCTTTGTGGTTTGTGTGGGCAAAAACACGCGGATCTTGCTTGTTGTCTTTGTCTGCAAGGCCGCAAACCTCCAATCGCAAAGGCGCAAGGCCCGCGTCAATCATCGCATCATTGATCTGTGAAACCCACGTTGTCACGGTGTCGAGCGAGATCGCTTGGGTGTGGAGTCTTGGCGGGGTTGGATCGGGGATCGCGTCAAAGAGGTCTTTGTCTTTGGAGCCGTCGCTTTTCTTCGCCAGCGTGTAAGCGCGAGAGATGCCCCAATTTTGCGAAGATCTACCCTTGCCTATAGGGGAGGCTTGGTATTCCTTCAATCCTCGCTTGTAAGCGATTTCTAGGGGGTCTGTTGCTTTGCGCTTCAATGGGGTGATCTCCGCGTTGGTTTGAAGGATTCTCAGAACAGATAGGGAAGTACACGCTGCGCTTGCGCAAGGGCCGATACGGGAGGATTCGCGGTTTGCCAGACGATCATATCGGACATAAAAACGGGGCAAGCGTTCCCAAGGATCAAGCGATCTGCAAGGGGGGGGACAACCGCCGTTGTCAACGTGCTGTGTAGATATCCGTTGACGTACACACGCACGTTGATCGTTCCTGCGATATTTTCGCGCTCCACGCGCAAAAGGTAAGGGCGCATTTCGGGTGCAAGTGTTCCGTCTTTTCCGCCGAAATAGTAGTTTGCGGGGGTTGATAATGCCGCAAGGCCATTCCAAGAGAAGGCATACCGACCAGCACCCCCATCCCATTGACAAGCGCCCGTTGTCGCAATGCCGTTTTGTGTGAACCAAAGTTGACCAACGCCCGTGTTTGCGGGCCATACAATCACTTCAAAGGTTTGATCGACGGAACCCCAAAGCGGATCGATGGGGCTTGTAAAGTTGCCGCCCGAAAAGCGCAACATGGTACGCGCTGGAAAGAGCGGGTGTCGCGAGATAATGTTGAGTGTTGAGCCTGTGAGATTGCGTCCGCCGATTGCGTCGGTGATGGTGATAGCGCCTTGGCCTTCCTGAAGTGGATAGTAAGCAAAAGCGCCCGTTGTGAGCGGTGTTTGTGGCCCCGTGTAGCCACCGCCCGCGTTCGTGATCTGGATCTCGTCTCCGAGATCCGCCAACGCGATCCCCGCGCCCGCAAGAAGGCTCTTGAATTGCAAGTCCGTTCCGACCTTTGCGTCAAAGATCCCTGTCCCGATCCCCACATTTGACGCGGTATTCACTTCACCGCCACCGCCCGCGTTCGTGATCTGGATCTCGTCTCCGAGATCCGCCAACGCGATCCCCGCGCCCGCAAGAA
>Ga0116143_10004818_pt1 | contig 12620 bp, 10 predicted proteins | sample AD_UKC034_MetaG_FD_89745 | JGI IMG/M metagenome (GOLD analysis project Ga0116143, IMG submission 89745) | Active sludge microbial communities of municipal wastewater-treating anaerobic digesters from USA - AD_UKC034_MetaG | ecosystem: Engineered > Bioreactor > Anaerobic > Digestate | place: USA...
AAACCGGTCATGCGCATGCATGGGCAATTTCTCCTTGGATCGTCATCATGCGTCCTCCCCCGAGCGGGTGAGCGCCTGGTCGTACCACATGAGGAGCTTGGGGTCTTCCTGGAGGACGTTCTCTGGAATCTTGCGGGCCACGGTGATGATCGTGGCGTAGTCGCGCTCCTGCCATGCCTTCTTGAATCCGGCCCGGACGGCCTCGAGGCGGAACACCTTCAGGCGTTTTTGGCTGGACGTCCGGTAGTCCTCGAATTCTTTGAGCAGTGACCGCTCGCGCAGCTTCTCCAGGTCGCCCGCTTTGTTCGGGTCGGGCACGTACCAGCGATCCTTGCCCTTGGCGCGCAGGCTCTCGTCGTCCTTGGGCAGGTTTCGAAGCTCTTTGAAATTCGTGGAGAGGTAGCTGTGAATCTGGTTCGGCACCTCGCCCTTGCCGTCGTAGCGGAGGAAGCTCTGCTCAAGTAGCTCCGACAGTTCCAGCGGCTTCTCGTACTTCTGCCAACCGCCAAGCTCTTTAATGAACAGCGGATGAACATCCTGAAATGTTTGGGGTTTCTCTTTGAGTAGTTGGCGAAGCCAGACGATGGCAGAGGATTCATCGGAGACAAAGAGCGACATTTGCTCCATACCCCCTGCGGTCATCTTCTTCTTGTCATATTCAGCCACTTGGTCGGGGAGAAAATACATGCCATCACGATACGAGAAACGCTGGGAAAGCCCTTCCTGGAATGCCGCGCTATTCAGCGGCACCGGGTAACCTTTGCGAACGTAGTAGGCCACCATCTGGTCATAAAGGATGCGCGGGTCCCGTTCGGTGACAGCGATCAGATGCGAAGAACTGGCCCCACGTTTGACGACGGGCAGGTATTTAAGGTGGGTGCGGACAAAGTCCCAGACACCTTCTTCGGTGGTAGCTTCCTTCTGGAAACGATCTTCAAACCCACCGTTTGGCTTGTAGGCGGAGATGACCAAGTCTTGTTTTACATTTGTGGGATTTGTCATAGCCTTAACACCACCGTGCTTTTTGTCCAGAACAGACACATTACCCACAATAAATCCTGCATCGGCGAGTGCACTTTGTATACTATTCCAAACTGAAGCACGTGTGTTTGAAAACTCGACGGTCATCCATCTTCCGGGCTTCAATGCTCGATAGGCCTCCTTAAAGCACCTGACCATTAAATCACGATAATCATTAATAGATTTATTCTGGCTTTTGTTTTCTACAGCCTCTTCTTGGTTATTGGTAAGCACAGCAAGCCAGGCCTCCCAGAGAAAACTCAGCTCTGAGTACATTATGTTTGCCCCGAACGGCGGATCAAAAAAGAGATAATCAAGGCTGTTACCAGGAGTAAAAACTAGGTTAGTTGAGCTGAATGTGCCAACAAAATTTGTATTAATATTCCACCCAACGCTGATTGTTTTATCCTTAAAAAGCTCTATGGCTGATTGCTCAACTATTTCGCTCGGGATGTAAAAGGTTCCGGTTAGTGGCCCATTTACACGACCAGATAGATTGTGGGAATTTACAACGTATCGGTTACATTTAGTTAGATTTCGCGACAGAAAAGACGTCGCGATCCACTTCATTTTTCTTGGTAAACGAGACCAGAAGGCAGAGAGACAAAGCAAATTACGTTTGCTGTAGAAATGATGGACATGAGTAATACCAACAGCAAAAGGATCATTTGTTTTATCCCCTTTTGGGATAGGATAGGCTGGATACCAATGTTTGGATTCTGTTGAATTAATCTTATTAAGCAAATCAAGATCACATTGTGATGGCTTTTTCTTGTATCTCTTTCCTTTCACAAAGTAACTGATTAGTACAGGTACATGCTGAGCCTGCTTTATGGTTTGCTTCAGAGCTGAATCAAAGAATGTTTCCCAAGCCCTTTCCACTTTTGAGGCAATAGGCCTTCTGTGGCTTACGGGTATCTCTGACTGCGTATTTTGATTGGCGGGGGTTTTGCTAAGCCAATGCCCACAATTTGGGCATTGAAAATCGTCCAAGACTACACCTTCACCAAGTTTTACTGCTACATCCCAAAAAGCGAATTTGTCACTACACTCTGGACACAGAAAAACATCCGACCAGACCGTGTAGTTGATCTTGCCCTTAGTTTTGCCATCGGTATGAAGTGTCTCATACATCCAGCCGCATTCGACTTCCACTTCTTTCAGGATGCGCTTTGCTTCCCGCTCAAGAGCTTGCACATCCACAGGGGTGTTGTAGTTATAAGCGATGAAGGTGGCCGCAGGAGATAGATCGTTAAGCACGGCACGGCGTGAGCCGAGCTTTGAAAACGGCCGCCAAATCGTCTTCCCATTCTCGTCGGTCTCCTGCTGAGAGATCGTCCCGTCTTTGTCGATTCGGTAGCCCAGGGATTCGACCTCCATCTTGTCCCCGCACAGTTGCGCCGCTACACCCGTCATTCCCGTCCCGCAGAACCCATCGAAGACGATATCCCCGGGTTCCGTGTAATGGAGGATGTACCGCATGATGGCCTTGTGCGGAACCTTGGTGTGATAGGAGTGGGCGTTGTAGATCGGGTCGTTCTTGCCCTCGCTCACATCCGCGGCGAACGGCTCGCGATGGTAGGACTGAGTGCCGAGTACTGAGGACTGAGTATTATCAGTGTTGAGGTGTGAGCTATGAGGGCAGAGTGTTTCGGTATTTGACTCAGTCCTCAGTCCTTTTGCCTCAGTCCTTTGGATTGCGGCTTTTTCCGCTTCCCAATAGCGTATAAAATCCGCAATCCACGGATTCGGGCAGGCGGTGTAGTATGGCGGGTCAGAGAGCGCCAGGATGTCTTCGTCCGAGCCGATGGGGAATCCCTCGATCTTGCGGAACTCTGGGTCCTTCAGTTTCTCGCGCAGGATGCCAAGGAAATGCTTCCGCCGTTCCTCGTCATTCGGGAAGGTCATGCCTAAGCAGGTCACGGGTCCCGAGTCGCGGCTTACGGCTTGATCTGTTTCAAAGAGGGTCTGCTGGTCACGGTATTCGTTCTTCATTATTTCCTCTTCATTGCAGGGAGTTCCATGCATGGACTAAGCGCTTGGGCACAGGTCTTATGCGCCATATATGCGCCGATAGCATAAACGGGCGCATATTTTTGCGCTTGGCGTATATTATTACCGTTTGCGCTCATAAACGGCTCCCTTCCGACTTCCAATTTGGGTGATTTGGCCACTGTTCTTCAGACGGTTTAGTAGCTTATATGCCTGGTCTTTGGTGACCTGGCACAACTCCATGACGTCGGCCCGTTTGATAGAGCCATGTTTATCAATGTAGGTTAACACCATCTGTTCCTGCTGGATAGGGTCGAAACCGGCCTGCCGGACATAGGCGGCCTTCTGACCGGTTGTCTTGTAGACCTTGGCGCTAAACATATAGAACCGTCCGCGTCCGGCGCCTTGTGCTTCTATCATCCCGGCTTCCACCAACTTTTCGAGGGTGGCGCGTGTAGATGGTTCCGGCTTCTGGGTGCTTGCGGCCAAATCGGTCGTCGTGAGGCGCCGTTCCTGACGTAGGCGGGAAAGGATAATCAGGCTATCGATGGGCATCGGTACACCCGTCCGCGCCTCATAGGCGAGGATCATCTCAAGAAACGAGGTATCCGCATTCGCGCGGGACATCAGCAACACCACGGAATAGATGTCAGACATGGAGTAGTCCGGAGCCGGTCTGCCATAACGCAGCATCCCTTCAAAAATCCGGTCAATGCCGCGTCCGGTACGTTCGGCCAGACCGATTCTTTTGACAATATCGGCCAGCAAAGGGTTACGGGAGCGCGGCGGCGCCACAAGCATATTTTGCAGCGTCACGCCTTCGACAAAACCTCCAGGGCTGGTAATGGTCAGACCGTCATCGTCAAGCCGCACATGCACGGCGCCCAATCTTGCATAATCGCGATGGACCAGCGCATTGATAAAACCTTCCCGGAACGCCCGGCGATCAAAATTGGGAATGGGCACACGGAAAAGCCCGACTTGTATTTCCTGTTCAACAACCCGGGCTTTAAAAAGCAGCTCAACTTCTTCGAAGGTCTGCAGCAGCGGTTTCCGGAAGAATTCGTTTACGCGGACGTCTGTGCCTTCGAGTATCTGAAAAGCGACTTCATGTGCGGGAATATGCCGGCGGATGATTTCCTCATGCCCTAGAAAGAGCAGTCCCGCAACGGTCGGCCGGCGAGCCCCTTCAACGGTGGTGACGAGCCCCAACGCACCATCCAGTTCTTCATCGGCCAGTGGCAGCAGCGTCATATCGCCGCCGTAACGGCGAATGGCTTCGCGTATGCGATGCCGTTCAAGCGGATTCAAGTCTTCGGCGCTCAGCGACACCAGGGGTATGGCTGATGGATCAACCAACCCCAAGGTGGCCTGGCGCTGGATAAACTCGTGGGGGTAAAAAGGTACGGCCTCGGGTCTGCCGGAAGCCATGAGGCGGCGGCGCAACACCAGTCCGTCAGTGGTTGACACGATAGAATGAGATTTCGGCACGATTATGCCGAGGATCTTCTTTTGGTCCTGCTCGATGATTTCCGTAGATATGGCTACCGATGGGCTGGTCCGGTTGGCGATCAGCGCCTTGAGTCCGATCGTATCTTGATGACCGGGCTGAACACCGGTAACGCTTCCGTCATCTTCGACACCCAAAAGAATCAGCCCACCTTCGGTATTGGCCATCGCCACTACGGCTGCCACGAGATCACGATCCGGCAACCCCCTGACATCACTCTTGAATTCGATTGCAAGGGTTTCGCCCTTGTAAAGAACCGTCTTTATTTCGTCTTCTTTTGTGTTCATTCGTGGTTCCTATTCCAGCACGACCCGCACCTTGCCAGGTTCTTTACCCTTGGTCAGTCCGTCCAGGTATTCCTCAAAGCGCTTGCGCATCTCCGCCGGGGTTGCAGGGGAACCGCCGACTACCCTTTGAATCTGATCGCACATTCCGCAATCACGAGCGAACTTCCCTTCCAATGTGACGTCATACACGGCTCTGACGAGTTGTCTTGTCCCCCGCCAGGCTTCGATATCCTCGAATTTTTCAATGCTTGCCATGTTTAACGCTCACCTCCCAACTCGTTACTCGTAATCCGAACTTGGTCACTTGTCAACTGACCAAGTTCGTTTATGGCATACCCGACTTGTGCACTGACTTGGTCACTCTCTTCCTCCCGGCCTTGTCCCCAGCAGTTTTCGCCCTTTCTCCGCCAGCTGGTATTTCTGCAATCGACTCTTCGGTTTGTCCGGGATGGTGTATTCGACCAACCCTTTGTCCAGCAACTCCTGGAGAGATCGCTTAAGAGCACCTGTCTTGCTTTTTAGACCGAGTTTGGAGACCAAGTCCGCCGCTGACATCTGTCCTGAACCGAGTATCCGTATAATTCCGGCCGAATGGGCCCCGGACTGGGCCTCCCACTGGGCCCACGACTGGGCCCTGGACTCTATTTCATCCTGAGCATCGGGGCTGATCGCGCCCTTGGTTTTATCGAACTCAGGCACTTTGATAACAATGCGGAAGATATCGCCTTCGACCATCTCGGGATCAGCGCCGCCGTATGCTTTGCCATACCGCATCATCTTGCGCATACCGGAGCCGAGCTCGTCAGCACGGTGGATTTCCCGGAAGAATGCTCCGATAACCGGGTTTTTGGGAAAAGGCGTGAAATTTACCGGGTCTAGAGCGCCGAATCCGTTGGGTTTATTGCTGTTTTCGGTACGAACCTGGCCGCGCTCTATGATCAGTTTGGCGGGAAAGGCGTTGGTGTATTCGCGGTGGATCAGAATGTTGGATGCAACTTCACGGAAAATGGTATCTCGAAGACTCATCCGTTCTATACCTTCGAGAAAAAAGGGATCCGGCAGATGCTTCTGCACAAAGGCAATGATACGTTCGTAACTTTCAATGAGATTGGTTCTGACGAGATCCCGATCATCATAGCGGTCCAAATTGATCTTGCGCAAAATGAGATCGGTTCGATGATGGGGTACTGCTGACAGAATAATCTGGTCGTTTCCAAGCAAAAGTATGCCCGCCAGAGTGATACCGCTTTTGCCGGTTTCCGGATCGGTCTGGTATAGTTGGGCGCTTTTCAACATGTCCATATCGTCCATGCCGAGCCAGGGATGATCATCGCGCCAGACTCCGGCCAGCCTGCGGCATTTGTCGATCAGATCAGACCGCAAATCGTCCAGCTTTGCAAAAGGGTAGATTTTATTTTCTGAGTAAGTGGCTTGTTTTCGTTGATAAAGGTCTGCCACCTGCCGCGTATGATCCGTAATGTCAAAATCGCCGTCTTCATTGCGGTCATAGATGCGCCCGTTGCATCTGTGAACCTGCGAGCTTTCCGGGACATACACGCGAAGTACCGGTTTTCCTTCAACTGTCACCTCATTTACCGATATGTAGGCCGGAGGGTGGATTTTTTGCGGGTTGTTGATGGTGGTAACAAAGTCTTTCTTTATTTGTGAAACGGCATCCGATTCAATGCCTTGGATATCTCCGGAATCCGTAATCCCCAATAAAATTGTCCCGCCATGCCGGTTCAAAAAGGCGCACACCGTCTCATAGACGTCCCGATTGAGCTGATTACGGCAGGTCTTGAATTCAAGATCGATGCCTTCGCCCTTGCTAATCAGTTCCTTCAATTTGCGTTCATTCGTATCCATCCGTGGTTTTTACTCCAGCACGACCCGCACCTTGCCGGGTTCTTTACCCTTGGTCAGTCCGTCCAGGTATTCCTCAAAGCGTTTGCGCATCTCCGCCGGGGTTGCAGGGGAACCACCTGCGAGCAGGGCGTCGCGCAGGTCCGCGATCTTGACCGAGACCTTAGTGAGTCCGGAGAGCACCTCCTGCAGGGCGTGGATGAAGTCCTGGTCGAGGTCGCCTGCCTGCGTCCGGCCTTCGGCAGGCAGGTCCGGCAGAGCCCGCTCATTGATAAAGCCGTCCACCAGCTTGCGTGGCTCGGGCTTGAGCAGATTCAGGTTGTCCTTGGTGGTCGGGTCTTCGAGGTTGGCAAGCAGCGTCTGAGTCCAGTTCTCGACCAGCTTGTCGAGCTCGCCGTCCAGGACGTCGAGCATCGTCGCCGCGGAAGCCCCGGCCAGGCGGGATTCCGCGCTCGGTTTGAAGTTGCAGTGCGGGCAGACCGGCGATGCCTCCAGTTCCTTCTCGGTGAGCGCAAAGCAGCTCTTCAATCCGGCGAGCCGATTCTGGAAATCCGAGAGCTGCTGGCGCGGCATCAGGTCGATGGTGGAAAGTTTCTGCAGGTCCTTGAGCCGCTCGTCACCCATGAGCTTGGCCTTGCGTTTGTCCTCGTTCACGCCGAGACGCGCTTTGGCGTGCATGGAAAGGTAGGCCAACAGGTAAGCCTTCTTGAGGTCGCCGAGCTTGCGCTTGGTTTGCTGGCGGAATGCTGTAGCGCTCCGTTTGGCCGGGTCGCCGATCTGGGCGAGGACCTCGTCCCGCGCCGTCTTCATCTTGTCGATCCACTCGTGGCCGGTGGGCAGGACCGCCTCGGCGGTGGAGAGGTACGATGCCGTGGACCCGAGGTCCGCCACCAGTTCCTCAAGCGACTTGATTTCCGCAAGGGATTCGAGCCCGCTCCGCTGAGCGGTCACTTCCGATGCGTCATAGCGGAAGTTCTTGAGCTTGCCGGTCGTGGTGTAGGCTTGCAGGGATTCAAGAAACGACTTCGTCGTTTCCAGTTGCGAGTTCCGTGTTTTGAGTTCCGAGTCAGAGTATAGCCGTTGTCCCCAGAAATGAAGACCGTCTTTCAAAGCTTGCTGCGTTCGGACAATCTCCTCGACATACTTGCTAACTTTGGCTTGCAGCTCCTGAACCGGCTCGTCCTTGCCCTGGGTGACCAGTTGCGCCATGCCCGGTGTGAGTCCGAGCAGCTCGAAAAGTGCCTTGAGCGCCGGAAGGTTCCAGTCCTTGGGCCGTTCGATGTGTTTGAACTGGGCCAGTTCGTCGATGCCGGTTCCGGCCAGTTGCGGCAGGCCCGTGGCATCGAACTTCTTGCCCGGGATGGAGAGGACCACTTCGCCGGCATAAACCAGGGCGGCCAGCACCACCACGGTCCATTCGGGTTCGAGGCGCAAGCGTTGCGGCGCGAGGTATTCTACGCCGAGGACGTCCTGGACCAGTTCGGTGCGGTTGACCACCTGTCCGTAGCCCTTCTTCTTGACGACATCAAGGATGTGCTTGGCGTACCTGGACCGGTAGGGATCGAACCGCTCACCGTCGAGAAGCTCCAGGGCGTCCAGCACCGCGGTGGCTTGTTTAGTGATGGGTGATGAGGACTGAGGACTGAGTGCTCGGGTGCCAATATTGGCTATGGCGCGAAGGACATCTTGGGCGGCTTGCTTACGATTGGTACTGGTGATGAGAACAGAAAAAGCAGGATAATCCGGCGCCTGCTCACTGAAATGGGTACCGAGACAGATGCCCGCTATGGTATTCACCAGGTCGCGGAAGTTGATGCGCTCGTGGGAGCCTATGCCGGAAAGCTCCCGGATGGACTTGCCTTTGGCCCATTCAGTCAGGGACTTGGTGCGCCCCTGGTAGGTGACCTCGAAGGCTGTGGCCATATTCTTCTGAAGCCACTGCACGAGAGCGCGCAGGAAGTTCGATGCCTTGGATTCGTAGGTGGACTTGGCATGGCCCGAAGCTGTGGATGCAAGGTCAATTGCCGCCGCGAAATTACCAAGGGTGGTGCGGAATTCCTCGTCCGTGTTGGTCAGGCGCAGGAATAACTCATCGGATTTCTTCTCATCCTTGAAATGCGGCGCATCGAAAGGCTGGATGAAATAGAGGTAGAAATCCCGAGGCGGTACTGCTGTAGAGCGTTCGTTGGGCGCGCCGAAGAAAAGGTATCCCAGTCGTGCGGCCTTACGCTCCAGCCATTCGAGCTCGTGCTGCCAGATCTTGTAACCAGTTACGTAGGTCTGGTCCGTGCACTCCATGACCCGCCGAAGCGCCTCGTAGTAGTAGCGGTCGAGCTGTGAGGAATCGAGGCTCTCGGCCCGCTTTTCGATCAGCGCGTCGAAATCGTCGGTTTTCTTGAGGTCCAGGTAGTACTGGCGGTTGTCCGGGTTGGACGAGATAAATTGCCCGCTTACCGTCTTGTGAATTTCCCGTAGGACGGTCTCCACCTGAGAGAGCAGGTCATCGGCCGGGTCGCCGCCCAGCTCCTCGATGCCCGGCTGGAAGAGGCACAACCCGTCGCGCAGTTCCTCCGCCGTTGCGCCCAGGGGAGCATAGATATCACCCGTCGTGAGTCGGTGGACTGACAGCGCATGGATGAGCTGGGTCGCCATGGGCCTGTATGCCGGGCGGGTGAAGGCCTGCTGGATGCGTGACTCAAGTACCATGCTGCAATCGATGACTGCTTTGATGTCCGGAACGGCGCGGAAGGACGGGTTCTCACGCAGGGTCATCCAGTAGCCATCATAAGCGATGACTCCGGGCCGGTCGTCGGGTACGTTCTGGTTGAGGAGCTTTTTCATGGCCAGGGAAAGGGTCTTGAGCACCTCACGCTTTTCCACCGCGGTGACCCGCTCAAAGGTGTCGATGTAGTCCGGATGCACGGGGAAGAGACGCACGAACTCGTCCATGCGCTCGTTCATGCGGCCATAGAACTTAGCGAAGGGTGTCAAGTACCCCCGGATTTTCACCTGCTGGTCAGCGGTCTTCTTGAGCAGACGCTCGGCCACCACAAACTTGACGTCCTTGCGGGCGATGAGGATTTGCTCGAAGCGGTCCTTCACCCGGCGTATGCTGTCGGCCACAAAGGAAAAGCGGGGGCTGTCAAAAATGGCTTCCTGGACGCCGGCGATGAAGCGGAACCGCAGGTCCTTGCAGACCTCGCCGATCTCGCGCAGGAAGTTGAGATCGAGAATGAGTTCCTGGTCCTTGCGGGTGCGCAGGTAGTCGAGCAGTTCGTCCACCACCAGGAGCAGGCCATGGTCGGGATGCTCCTGGTGGAAGGCGGTCATCATCTCTTCGAAAGAACGTTTGTTATTGGACACCTTATCCGCAGGCGGGAAGGAATAAGACACGCCCATTGCAGCCAGGTGCTCCTCGAGCTCGGCTACCAGGATATCACGCAGGGACATGGTGGTCGCGCCGATTTCGGTTCTGACCACCTTGAAACGCCCGCTGATCTTGCCAGCGGAGCTGGCCACGCTCTTGTCGTTCAGGTGTGTTGCGAGATCTCCGTTTTCAGCCAGGGCAGAGATCACAGACATGAGGTGCGATTTACCGGTGCCATAGTTGCCCACGACCAAAAGCCCCTTGTTGTCCATGGGGTTGTCGAACTGAAGCTGCGGAACGACCAAGCTGGTCAACTTCTCGGCCATCTCCCCGGAGATGACATAGGTCTGGACAAGCTGCTGGGCAGCAGCGGCCTCGTCGGCGTCCCGTAGCTGGACCACGGACTCGATAGGCTCGAATTGGATCAGGTCTCCGTATTTCATGTTTTTGTCTCCGTGTCATGCGTTGAGTATCGAACGTCTTTCGTACCTTTCAGATACCGTATGAACCCCCCGAGAAAGCGTACAACCTTATCGCATGATTCATATAGGCTGTTGGAAGAGGATTCGTCGATGTATCTCTGATCCAAGGCAACATAGAATTGCGCTTTGATCTCACTATCCGAGCCTTTTGCAATGGAAAGGAACCTGCTGAATTCAGCGTCGCTCTGCCGATCAAACCCCTCGGCGATATTGGACATTACGGAGATTACAGCTCGCCTTCTTTGATCCCACAAAGCGAAATCCTTTGCCCATTGACCAGATGCGGAAATATGGTAAATGGTCATTGTCAATTCCCTGGCTTCCTGCCAGGCCTGAATATCTTCGAATCGTTCAATCTTCGCCACAAATTTCACCTGACGTTTTACGTTCGACTTTTGACGCACAGACATATAAAAAATCTCGTAAGGGATATCGTTTGTATTCGGGGTGGTCCGGCGTCGCATAGACCACGTACTCTCCGTCGATTGAGCCGCTCCAGGCTGCGACCACCGTCTTGTTCCGCGAGAGTCCCTGCAGGAGCCGCAATGGATCCTGCTTAAGCGAGACATCGAAGAGCACCTCGAGATTGTCCAGAAGAACCACATCGGCTGTGGAGGCACCCACGATCTCCGCAAGGAGGCGGGGCAACTGTAACGCCCGCTGGCGGGAGGTTAAGTCGAGCATGCCCCGGGAAAGTTCGAGATTGACATTCACCAGCGGCGCCGCCGTACGCTTATGAACCTCCTGGAGCGCTACGGTCTTGCCTGAACCGGCCGGAGCAACCAACATAACAAGTCGGTGGTACAGTTCGGCAGCCTGGCCGATTCTCTCTATGACCCAATCGGCGAGTGGTTCTGCCATTAGCGATCTCCTCCTGAACCGGGCGTATTCGTACGCGTTTTCTCAAGCCAGCGGTCAATAGCTCCTTTCCCGAAACGCCAGTGCCGGCCTATCTTTTGTGAGGGGATATTGCCTTCCCGAACAATCTTGTAGAGCGTCGACTTCGGTATTTTCAGGTAGGTGGCCAATTCTTCGATAGTCAGTACATTGCCCATTTTTTCATCCATCAAGCATACCTCTTTATTCTCAAGGCAAAATTTGGCCTATTTTGCCTCATATCGTGCACAATATTTACAGTTATTGACAGTTTCTGTCAAGCTCTTTTGTATAGGGTTCGGGTTTAGTTTATTTACGTTATCACCTGATATGTTGATTCTATAACCTGCCCTCTTTGTGTAAAATCCACTCAACCTCGAACAACAAATCCGATAAAGGTCGAACACTGAATCCAATTTTACTCGGGAGAAGTCTTGGGTCGGGTCTTGCAATCATACATTATCCGTGCCTATTCTTTTTATTGCCCTGCTCATAGTGGCATAATGAAAGTGGAGATAATCGGCAATCTCTTTCAGGGTGTAGTCATGCACAATATGTGCCCTGACGGGATTCAAGACCACATATCTGCAAAGCTCCAGGAGATAACTGTCTTTATCGACAACAATGGCTTTATAACGTCCCTGAAAAACATGGCCGGTCTTTTTATATGTCCAATTGTGTTTTTTTCTGAATACATCCTGACGCTTTGCTGGGTGAAAGACTATGCGGAGAAAAACAGGTAGGGGACACGAAGCTCTTCGAGCGTTAAAGAATTGTTTTATTTGTATGCCTCTTTCCTGTGCCGTACACTTCCAATTAGAACTTTCATTTCCTCTTTGTTCACTGCATATATAATTCTGTAATTCTCAAAACGAAGCCTATATAGCCCTTTGAATCTGCCCGATAGTGGTTTACCAATGTTCAGTGGGTCTTTTAAAAGGTAAGATTTTACCTTTTCAATAATAGCTTTTTGTCTTACCCTGTCGATCTGTTTAAGATCCTCCAATGCTTCAACGTGCCAGATTGCTTTATAGTCCAAGCTCTGCCTCTACTTCCTCGGTTGTATAATATTTAGCGTTTTTATCATTTAATCTATCAAGAGCAAGGTAAGCGTCCTCATATTCATCAATATATTTTTCAAGCATATCCTTTAAATAGAAACTTTTTGGTCTTTTTGTTTTTTCAGAGAGGCGCACCAGTCGCTCGGCTATTTCGTCCGATAT
>Ga0116143_10004820_pt1 | contig 12615 bp, 14 predicted proteins | sample AD_UKC034_MetaG_FD_89745 | JGI IMG/M metagenome (GOLD analysis project Ga0116143, IMG submission 89745) | Active sludge microbial communities of municipal wastewater-treating anaerobic digesters from USA - AD_UKC034_MetaG | ecosystem: Engineered > Bioreactor > Anaerobic > Digestate | place: USA...
CCAGGCAGTTGCTCTGGTGGGGTATTAGAAGCCAGAACGGTGATCGAGTGTTGGCGGATGGCCTGTTCGTAGCGCCGGTCTAGCAAGAGGAATTGCTGTTCAGTGGCGTAAGCGGTCTGACGCAGCCGGTCCACTTCATCCACTGCCAATACGGGCAGCCCCGTCCACCTTTCCAGCCGGCGTTCGGCCTCCGCTGATGGGTCACGCGCATCGAAGGCAGCGCGTAGGCTCTCTACCATCTCAGCCATGCGCACATAAGCTGCGAACTGGCGCGCCCGTAATGCCTCAGCAACGGCAATCTTCAGCATCAAAGTTTTCCCCTGGCCAAACTCACCCCACAAATACACCCAACCGTAACCACGACGCAATGTTGCTAATATCGCTCTTACGGCCAGAAGTGCCTCACCACGATCCAGCACCAGCTCCCATCTCAGTTTGTGAGTTTCTTGTTCCGTCAGACCATACTGTTCGGCGAGGGGCAGCCGTAGCAGGTTCCCATTTGGGCAGAGCACCAGCTTGCCGAAATTGGGATGCCCGACTGGCAAATCGTTACGCACCCAGCCGAGCCCGCCGCAATATATACAACCTGGCGAACAAGGGCTTGGGGCCCTGGCAGGCGTATCTTGCCAGGCAGCCTGCTGGGGATTGGTTTTAAGTTGGTGAACTATCGTCTTCAATTTTTTCATGCAGCACCTCCAGAAGATGGTAAAGCACTGTTTTTTAAGGCGCGTTTTTCACGCGCCGCCTTTAGCTCTTGGGTGACTTGAGAGCGTTTACGCTCCAAATCATCGCCTGAGGCGATTTGACCAGCCTGGGGCGTCAGGGCAGCGATTGTCTCAGAAATGCTTGCCAAGGTGGGGCGCTCACCTTTTTTGCCGCGCCAATCCTGGCTGTACCAGGCCCCTCCCGCGCTAAAAACTGCCCGGATGGCTTGTGAGGTGTAGCCTGCTTTCAACATGCGTGCAGCGGTTTTCGCCAACTTCGTGCGATTGAGCTGCGGATCCATCCCGGTAACCTTGCCAAGCGATTCGATCATTTCATCAGATTCTGCTGCCTGATTTTGTAAAGTGCCTGGCTGAGTGCCAAACGATGGAGCGGGTGGGGGAGGCGACTCCCTCTCATCCATATCTCTCGATGGAGTCTCTATTAACATCGGGTCATTTTGAACCGATGGGAACGGGTCATTTTGATCTGATCCATCGGTGCATTTTGATCCGATGCATCGTTCATCCGTTTGCGTTTCAGCCTGGTATTGAGCGTTTTCGTATTTTGCGATTAACTTGTTCAGTTCAACGTAATCGATGGTGTACCAGTTCGTGCGGTTTCGCGGATCACTGGATAACTGGCGGACAATCAGCACCTTTTTACTCTCAAGCTCAGCAACTGCTCGTTTAATTACGCCCTCCGAGAAGAAAGGGAATGAATTACGCCGCCAGTTTGGAAAGCTCTGATACGTCCACCAACGGCCTTCGCGGTAGTTCGGGCGTTGGTCGGGAGGCTGCCGACCCTGGCTTTGGGCAATATTCCCAATCCAGTAATGGATTTGCTGGAGCACAATGGCCTCATTCAGGCCGACGATCACTGCCAGGGTGGGCTGTACGACCAGAGGTGGCTCTTCGATTAGCAATTTACTGCTGCTCATAAGCACCGCCTGGCGTATGTGCTGAGGCCTCAATGATGGTTATGGCATTCATTTCATGTCCGTGGGCGGTTTGAGATTGCCGTACTGCTGGGTGAGAAATTCTGCCACTGCCGCCTCGGGAACGCGCATGGTGTGACCGGCAAACTGGATTGCGGGCAATTTCCCGTCATGGATCCAACGATAAACAGTTTTTCGATGGACGCGGGCCCAGGCCGCGATTTCAGGGATGGTCAACAATCGGGTTGTGTTCCACGGTGTTTGTTGCACAGGGTTAATCATCTTTTTGTCTCCTGCCGGTCTTTGCAGGAAAACAAAAACCGGCTCATGATCTGTGGTGATCATGAACCGGTTGATTAGAGCGTTTGGCTTGTGTTTCGGGCGGAGGCGTCCCACCCTCTCCGCCAAATACCAAAGAGCCCACTTGCGCACCCCGCGAGTGGGCCTTTTCGTTCTAGTTCTCAATGGAGGAAGAAACGCGACGGCTGGCGATAAAGCGTTTCCACGACAACGTCAGGGCTTCTCTCGCCTACCAGTTTTAGTACTTACGATCTTTCCTGCGCCAGGCGCTCTTGAGTACCCCCCCCTTCTTTCCGCAATCTCTTCGGGATTTTTCCGAACGCCGTGACAGGTTCCACGCGCGCCAACCCTTTCGCAATGTAAAAGCGAAGGGATTGTAGCAACCCATCTCGATTGTATCCATAGACTATAGTATTAGTTGGGACTTTCCGCTGGTGGAAATGGGGTTGGGCGTGCGGTGTGGGAGGGGGCATATCTGGTATCCCCGCTGGAGTTTCTTTTTGATGATCCGGCCAGCCAGTTCCTGGGCGTGTGCGGGTGTATCGACAGGGATGGTGGCCACTGCTGAAAGTTATTATCCCGCAGGCTCCAGGCAATGATCACCGCACAGGGGAAGAACAGGGTAGCCTGGATGGAGACCAGGTACCAGCTGTTGAGCATACTGCCCAGCTTATCGGGCAGCATGCTGACTTGCCAACAGACAGCGAGCACAAAGAACAGATTCGAACGTAGTCTCATCGCCCGGCAGATGATGAAAGATCAGAATCCCAGGGCTTTTTCAAGCGCACCATATTCGATCGGAATGACAGGCGGTGGGGACATGCGTTTAGCGATGATGTCGGGGTCTTTTAGCCCATGCCCGGTGCAAATGGCCACAATCCGCTTGCCCGCCGGCTCAAGCTGGCCCGAGGCAATCTGAGCAGCCAGGCCAGCCGCACCCGCCGCCGAGGCAGGCTCAACCCAAACCCCTTCCGCCGCCAGCAGGGCCTGCATGCGCAGCAGCTCCTCATCGCTCACCGCGATAATGCGCCCCTGCGATTCTTCGGCCGCCTCCAGGGCCTGCTCGCCGCGCGCCGGACGCCCAATGCGGATCGCCGTGGCGATGGTCTCGGGCTGGTCCACAGGATGCCCGAGCACCAGCGGCGCAGAACCGGCGGCCTGCACGCCCAGGATCTGCGGCAGGCCGCTGCCTTTGAGGCCCGCATATTGGCGAAAACCCATCCAGTAGGCGGTGATGTTGCCGGCATTGCCCACCGGCAGGCACAGCCAATCGGGGGCCGCCCCCAGGGTATCCACAATTTCAAAGGCGCTGGTCTTCTGCCCTTCCAGGCGGTAGGGGTTGAGCGAGTTGACCAGGGCAATCGGGCGCTGCTGCGAGAGGCTCACCACCAGGGCCAGGGCGTCATCAAAAGAGCCCAGCACTTGCAGCACCTGGGCCCCATAAGCAGCCGCCCCAGCCAGCTTGCCCGCCGCCACCTTGCCCTGCGGAATGAGCACAATGGCCTGCATGCCGGCCCGCGCAGCGTAAGCGGCAGCAGAGGCCGCCGTGTTGCCCGTAGAAGCGCAGATAACGGCCTGCGCCCCGCGCCCGGCAGCTTCGCTGATCGCCGCCGTCATGCCGCGGTCTTTGAAAGAACCGGTGGGATTGAGACCCTCGAATTTCACATACAATTCAAAGCCGCCGCCCAGGCGTTCGGCCAGGCGGGGCATCGGGATGAGCGGAGTATTCCCCTCCAACAGCGAAATAGGGCGGCTGTAGGCGGGCAGATCGAGCAGCGCTCCGTAGCGGGCAAGGACTCCATGATATTCCATGACGGTTTCTCCTCCAGGGCTGTGCATCGAAGTCAGCCGGTTTGCCTTGATTGTACCCGTTTTCTGTATCATTTCAATAAAGCTGGGTGTTGTTGGGGCGGGGTGTTGGGGCGTGCTGCGCACGCCCCAACACCCCGCTTCTCCCCCCTTAAAAGCTGGGATGGATGTTAGAATGGGCAGACTGAAGAAAGGGTAAGGAAGGCCTGATGATACGCCTAAAAATACCGGCGACCACTGCCAACCTGGGCCCGGGCTTTGATACCCTGGGCCTGGCTGTGAATTTATGGAATGAAGTTGAGATCACACCGGCTGAGCGCTTTTCAATCACGGTCAAGGGAGAAGGGGCAGGGGTACTGCCGCAGGATGGATCCAATCTGATCGTGCAGGCCGCTCAACAGGTTTTTAACCGGGTTGCGAAAAAGCTGCCCGCCCTGCACTTTGGCTGCACCAACCGCATCCCATTGGGCGCCGGGCTAGGCTCCTCGTCTGCCGCCGTGCTTGGCGGGCTCTTGGCGGCAAATGCGCTCCTCGAAGAGCCTTTTTCGGCCGCCGAAATCTTAAAAATGGCCGTGGAAGTGGAGGGGCATCCAGATAACGCCGCCCCGGCGCTGGCTGGCGGGCTGGTAAGCTCGATGATCGCGGATGGGCAGATCATCACGCGCCGGCTGGCGGTCAAAGCGCTGTGCCTCACGGTGGCGCTGCCCGACTTTGCATTTCCTACCCGGCAGGCACGTGCGCTCCTGCCGCAAAAGATTGCCCGTGCCGATGCCATCTATAACCTCAGCCGGGCGGTATTGATCGTCGAGGCGCTGCGCAGTGGGGACCTTGAACTGCTGGGGCAGGCAATGGATGACCGGCTGCACCAGCCCTACCGGCTGCCGCTGGTCCCCGGCGCGCAGGCGGCGATGGATGCAATGAAAGCCGCCGGAGCGGCCGCGGTGGCGCTTTCGGGGGCAGGACCAAGTCTGGTGGCTTTTTCAGGGGCGCATGATGGCCAGGTCGGCGCGGCTGCTTTGCACGCGTTTCAAGCAGCCGGGTTGAACGCGCGGGTTTTCTACCTCAAGATCAGCCGGAAAGGCGCCCAGACCCTGGTGCGCTAAGGATCATTTCGGTCCCTCCGAGCACGCCGCAGCGCCTGGCCTGGGCAGCCGCCAGTTATTTGCGCAGTTGGCCGTTGTAGGGGATCAACCCCACCGGCGCGTGAGGCACGTAGCGCTCTTCCAGGCGGGTCATGTCTTCGGGCGATAATTGGACCGCCAGGGCCTCGACCGCCGTTTCAAGATGGGAGATCTTCGTCGCCCCGATCACCGGCGCTACCACGGGCGCCTTTTGCAGCAGCCAGGCCAGGGCAATGTGGGCCCGCGGCACGCCGTGTTTTTGGGCCACTTCGGCCACCCGCTCGATGACGGCTTTGTCTGCCTCTGCGCTGGCGTCGTATTTCTGCCTGGCGATGGGGTCTGTTTCCAGGCGTTGAGAGCTTTCGGATAGATCACGCGCCAGCCGTCCAGAGGCCAGGGGGCTGTAGGGCGTCACGGCGATCTTCTCTTCCACGCACAAGGGCATCATCTCACGTTCTTCTTCCCGGTAGATCAGGTTGTAGTGGTTCTGCATCGACACAAAGCGCCTCCAGCCGTGCTGCTCGGCCACGTGCAGGGCCTTCTGGAACTGCCAGGCATACATGGCAGAAGCCCCGATATAGCGCACCTTCCCGGCTCTCACCACATCGTGCAGCGCCGCCATCGTCTCTTCGATGGGGGTGTGGTAATCCCAGCGGTGAATGATGTACAGGTCAACGTACTCCATCCCCAGGCGTTTCAGGCTCTGGTCGATCTGGCTCAAGATGTGCTTGCGAGACAGGCCGCCCCCGTTGGGGCCTTTGCGCATGGTGCTAAAAACCTTGGTCGCCACCACCACCTCATCCCGCCTGGCGTAATCCCTCAGCGCCCGCCCAAGGATTTCTTCGCTGCTGCCGTAGGCGTAGACATTGGCCGTATCGAAGAAATTGACCCCCAGCTCCAGCGCTCTTTGGATGATCCTGCGGCTGTCCTCTTCGTTGAGCGCCCACGGGTTGTGCGTCCAGCCCTCGGCCGTGCCAAAGCTCATGCACCCCAGGCAGATTGGGGATACATCCATTCCGGTGTTGCCAAGTTTTACGTAGTCCATGTTGGTCTCCTTTTGGATTGACTATCCGGGGGTCACGCGCCGGGGGCTTCTTCCGCCGATAAACCGCCGATAAACGGTAGCTCATCGTAAGTTGTTTATATCACCCTTAAGGTACCAGGTCAATTGCTTTACGTGCCTGCCGAAACATTACGCCTTCCAGGGCCGTTTCGAGCCCGATCCCCGGCCTGCCTGCGCCTCGATGCCTTTCAACAAAGAAAAGCCTCAATTCCCTCTTGTGGAACCCAAAACCCCTGCTACAATGAATATGTTCATCATCATTCCTCCCCATCTTCGTGACCTGCGTGCCGCTCACCGCTCACCGCCTTCCCCCATGCCAGATTCGTTCCTCGTCGTTTGAGTCGTTCCTTTTTTTTGCCCTTTTTTCTCCCATTCTAGGAATCAAAAAGAAGCGCAGCCAAAGCTGCGCTTCTTTTTGATTCTAAATCCTAGTGCAAGATGCCGCGCATGATGGCCAGCAGCACGCCGCCCGCCATCACACTGCCGAGCTGCCCCGCCGTATTGGCGCCCATGGCGTGCATCAGGATGAAGTTCTCGTAATCTTCATCCTGCGCCATCTTGGCTGAGAGGCGCCCGGCCATGGGGAAGGCACTGATGCCGGCCGCGCCGATCAGGGGGTTGATCTTGCCGCGGGTCAGGAAGCTCATCAGCTTGCCGAACAACAGCCCGGCTACCGTATCGATCACAAAGGCCAGCAGACCCAGCCCCATGATCGCCAGGGTCTGCCAGTTCAAGAAGCTGGCGGCGGTCATGGTCGAGCCGATGGTGACGCCCAAGAACAGGGTCGCAATGTTGGCAATTTCGTTCTGGGCGCTCTTGCTCAGGCGGTCAACCACGCCGCTCTCGCGCAGCAGGTTGCCGAACATCAGCATAGCGATCAGCGGGGTGGCCGCCGGCACCAACAGGCCCACCACCAGGGTCACCAGGATGGGGAAGATGATCAGGGTGCGCTTCGAGACCTGGCGCGGCGAGTAATCCATGCGGATGCGGCGCTCGGCCTTGGTGGTCATCAGGCGCATGATGGGCGGCTGGATGATGGGGATGAGGCTCATGTAGCTGTAAGCCGCCACGGCGATCGGCCCCAGCATCTCGGGGGCCAGCTCTGAAGAGACGAAGATGGCCGTGGGGCCATCGATGGCGCCGATGATGCCGATGGAAGCCGCCTGGTTGAGCGGGAAGCCCAGCAGGGTGGCCAGGATGAGGGTGGCAAAGATGCCGAACTGCCCGGCAGCGCCCAAGAGCACCATTTGGGGCTGGGCCAGCAGCGGGCTGAAGTCGATCATGGCGCCGATGCCGATGAAGATCAGCAGGGGGAAGAGCTCGGTGTCGATGCCGGCGGCCTTGAGGATGCCAAAGATGCCCCCGGCTTCGCCCATGCCGGTCATGGGGATATTGGCCAGGATACAGCCGAAGCCGATGGGCAATAGCAAGACCGGCTCGTACTGCTTGGCCACTGCCAGGTAGATCAGCACGCTCCCGACCAAGATCATCAGGAGGTTACCCCAGGTGAAGTTCAGAATGCCCTGCAGTAAGAAGGGGAGAAGTTCGCTGATATCCATAGCTGCCCGCTACTCGGCAATCTCGATCAGGCTGTCGTTGTGCTTCACGGCCTGGCCCACAGCCACCAACACGTTCGACACCGTGCCGTTGGTGTTGGCGCGGATGGTGTTGTTCATCTTCATGGCTTCCAGGTTGCACAGCGGCTGGCCTTTGGTGATGCGCTCGCCGGGGTGGACCATCACCTCGGTGATGACGCCCGGGATGGGAGCGCGCACCGTGAAGACAACCCCTTCGCTGGGGCGGTCGTCTTCATCGTCGGGTTCAACCGGTGTGAAGACCTTGGCATAGCGGGCAATGCTCTCGGCCGAGGGGGCCGCAGGCGGCGCCGGCACCACGGGGCGCGGGCGGCGCGGGGCGGCTTCTTCTTCGGGCCAGATCTCAAAAGCCTGGCCTTCAACGTGAGCGATGACCGGCCGGGCGCTGATATCTTCGATCTCAACTTCGTACTGCTGGTTTTCGATTTTTACTTTGATTTTCATCGAGTTGAACCTCGTTTGCTCAGGTTGCTTGAGCGCATAACCGCCTGCCAGGCGCTGACGATGGCGGTGGGGGGCATGGGGAATTCATGGATGCGGCCTTTATCGGCCGCCAGGGCCACAGCCACGGCCGCCAGGGCCGCCTGGCGCCTGCGCTCAGAGGCCAGGGTATCGCTTTCGGCTTTGACTTCTACAACGGCTTCGGGGACTTCGGCAGCTTCAACAGCTTTTGCAGGGGCGGGCGCTGTGCGCTGAAGGCGCGGCACAACCCACATGGTGGCTTCCATCACTGCCCACAGCAAGATGATGGAAGCAAAGACCAGGCCCATGCCAAGGCCGGTGATGGCTAACCCTAACAGAATGGTTTCGGTATCCATAGCGGCCTAGAAGGGGATGTTGCCGTGCTTGCGCAGGGGGGCGGTGGAGTGTTTATCGTGCAGGGCTGCCAGGGCCGCAACGATCTTGGGGCGGCTCTCTTTGGGCTCGATGATATCGTCCACAATGCCGGCGCGAGCAGCGTAGTAAGGGTTGTTGAACTTCTCGCGGTATTCATCTTCCAGGCGTTTGCGTTCGGCCTGGGGGTCGGCCGCCTGGGCAATCTGCTTGCGGTAGAGCACGTTGACGGCCCCTTCGGCGCCCATCACGGCCACTTCGGCAGTGGGCCATGCCAGGCTGATATCGGTGCCGATGTACTTGCTGCTCATCACCACGTAAGCGCCGCCATAGGCTTTGCGGGTGATGATGGTGACCTTGGGAACGGTGGCCTCAGAGTAGGCGTACAGGATCTTGGCGCCGTGGCGGATGACGCCGCGGTGTTCCTGGTCCAGCCCAGGCAAGAAGCCCGGGCAGTCTACAAAGGTGACAATGGGGATGTTGAAGCAGTCGCACATGCGCACAAAGCGGGCAATCTTATCCGCCGAGTCGATGTCGAGCACGCCTGCCATCACATCGGGTTCTTGGGCCACAACCCCCACGCTGTGCCCGCCAATGCGAGCGAAGCCGGTGATGGCATTCATGGCCCAGGTGGGCTTGAGCTCAAGGAAGGTGCCCTGGTCCATCACCAATTCAATCACTTCGTGCATCGAATAGGGCTGATTGGGGCCATCGGGGATGATGCTGTTGAGGCGTTCATCCATCCGCAGGGGGTCGTCGCCGGTGTTGATGAAGGGCGGGTTCTCGACGTTGTTGGAGGGGAAGTAGCTGAAGAGCTGGCGGCAGAGGGCCAGGGCTTCTTCTTCATTGGTGGTCGAAAGGTGGGCCGTGCCGCTGATATCCATGTGCACGCTGGTGCCGCCCAGGGATTCGGTATCTACCTTCTCGCCGGTCACGGTCTGGATCACATCTGGGCCGGTGAGGAACATGTACGATTCCTTCTCGACCATGATGATCACGTCTGTCAGAACGGGCGAGTAAGCCGCGCCGCCCGCGCAGGGCCCAAGCACCAGGCTGATCTGGGGGATGACGCCTGAGTATTGGGCGTTGCGGCGCATCAGCTCGGCATAGCCGCCCAGGGCCCAAACGCCTTCTTGGATGCGAGCGCCGCCCGAATCGATCAGGCCGATGATGGGCGCGCCGTTGCGCAGGGCCAGGTCCATGATGCGCGTGATCTTGTTGGCCTGCATCTCGCCCAGTGCGCCGCCGTAGACGGTGAAATCTTGGGCGTAGACGTAAACCGGGCGCCCGTCGATCTGCCCGTAGCCGGTGACGACGCCGTCGCCAAGGTATTCCTCGCCGCCAGATGAGCTGATGACAGCCTGGTCGAGGGTGACGCGGAAGGGTTCAATTTCGTTGAAAGTGCCTTCGTCTAAGAGCAGGTCCAGGCGCTCGCGGGCGGTCAGTTTGCCCTTGGCATGCTGCGATGCAATGCGCTCAGGGCCGCCGCCCATGCGCGCGCGTTCACGCCAGGCATGAAGCTTAGATATTTTGGGATCTTTTGTCATAATTTCCTCAATTTGGGCTTGATTTCACACCAAGTCAATCATATCAAAAATCGATGAATGCGAGAGTGACAATCATCCTGGTTTGAGGTGAGACAGTTAATGAATTGGGAGGCGGCAGATCACCAGTTTACCTGGTTGTAGGGGCTGCGCGGCTGAGATGGCAGCAGCTTGGCCATCAACACACCGGCCACAAACCCCCCGATGTGCGCCCAAAAGGCCACCCCGCCCACATCCGGCCCACCCAGCGAGAGCACGCCGCTGAAGAGCTGCATGACAAACCACAGGCCCAACACCACCGCCGCCGGCAGCATGGTCAGGCGCATGAAGTACCCCAGGGGGATGAAGGTTGCCACCCGGCTGTGCGGGTAAAGCACCAGGTAAGCGCCCAAGACGGCTGCAATCGCCCCGCTGGCCCCCACGGTGGGGATCTGCGAGCCAGGGTTGGTGAGCAGGTGTGCCAGCGAAGCCACCACGCCGCCGATCAAATAGAAGGCCAGGTACTTGACCGGGCCCAGGCGATCTTCGATGTTATCGCCAAAGATCCATAAGTACAGCATATTGCCGGCAATGTGCGCCAGGCCGCCGTGCATGAACATGCTGGTGAAGATGTCGCCGATATCAGCCAGGCTCACGCCGTTGCCGAAGTTCGAGGGGATCATGGCGAACTCATACACCAGGCTTTCTTGAGCGTTCCCCGCCAACCACATGAGCACAAATACCAGGATATTGGCGGCGATCAAGAGGTAATTGACGACCGGCACGCGCCGGGTGGGGATATTATCTCGAATAGGGATCATGGTTACATTATATCAAAATTGGGATTCGGCAGGCCCATCTTTTCCGGCCAATCCGGTCAGTTCCAGGCTGGCCTGCCACAAGCGCCCGGCCACGGCGGCATCATAAGATGCCGGTGACGAGCGCAGGGCCTTGCACTTGACAAAGTATTTGCCGCTCACGCCTGCCACCTGCGCTGAGCTTGCCAGGTAGATGCTGGTTTGGGCGCCCTGCTCGGGGCTGAGGAAGGCGAAGCGGAACAGGCGCATTGCCAGGCCCACCAGCCCCTGACCCCCGGCATTGTTCTTGGAGAAGTTCGTTGCCACCACGCCCGGATGCAGCGCGTTGGCCGTCACCCCGCTGCCTTCCAGCCGTCGCGCCAGCTCATAAGTGAACAGCACGATGGCTAACTTCGAGTGCGCATAGGCTTTTAGCCCCTCGTAGTCTGAGCGGCTTTGCAGGTCCTCAAAATTGATGTGCGCCCTGGCATGCGAGCGCGATGAGACGTTGATGATGCGGGCCGGGGCGCTGGCTTTGAGGGTGTCGAGCAGCAGGTTTGCCAGCAAGAAGTACCCCAGGTAGTTGAGCGCCAGGGTCATTTCAATGCCATCCACGCTCTCCTGCCGCTGGGCAAACATGGCCCCGGCGTTATTCACCAGCACATCCAGGCGCTGGTGGCGGCTCTTGAAGCACTGCACCAGTTGGCGGATCTCGGCCTGCGAAGATAGGTCGGCTTGCATGAATTCCACAGCCGGGTTGCCCGTCTGCTGCCGGATCAGGTTGGCGGTCAGGGCGCCTTTGTCTGCGTTGCGGTCCACCAATATCACGGCGGCGCCCTGTTGGGCCAGCGCCTGGGCCGTTACCGCGCCGATGCCCGAAGCCGCGCCGGTTACAATGCAAACTTTTGAGTGCATAAGCCTCAATCTCCAGTCAACATACGCCCGAACAGCCGCTCGATATCGTTGACCAGCCCAGGTTCTTGTTCTTCCAGGGTTTGGATGTAATGTGCGCCGCCGGCGTAGAAGCTCACCCGGCTGAAGGGCTGGCCTTGGCCGCCGGTATTTTCGGGCAAGCCCAGTCGCTGGCAAAGGCGGTTCTCGATCCAGCGCGCAAAGCCCTCTTTCCATTCTTGCCAGACCATATATTCGTAATCTTCTGCCTTTAGCAAGTCTTTCAACTGCCGGCGCAGGGGCCTGATTTCATCCAGGCCGGCTGCTGCCAGGAAGGCCGCATAAACTTGCACAAAGGCAGGGTCTGTGTAGGGGAATGGATGGTTGAGCTCCCACATGTAATCGTTGGCGGCCTGGGCTTTGCGGGCAATGCTCAGCCCCTGCTTCAGCTTCTGCTCGCAGGTCTCATACTGTTGGCAGTGGATGAATTCGTGGAAGATGGTGACACAGCCCGCCGGTTCATCGAATACGTCGCCGGTAACGACACAGGCCGCCCGGCCCTGGTAGCTTTCGAGCGGAAAAGCCGCCCGCACGCCTTGCGGGATGGGCATGGGTGTGGGGGCTTCTTGCACCAGGGTGTACGTTTTGGTCAGTGGATCGAGATCGTGGATCAAGAAGCGATCCTTCTCGACAATGGCGATGGGAAAGGCCTTCTCCAGTAAGGGGTGGAGATCTTGAATGGCCTGCTGGGTTAGCAGGACCTTTTGAAGTGAGAGACGATAGTCAGTGGTCATATGCCATAATTATATTTTAGGTTTGGCTTAAAGGTAGTAGAATTGTGTTGGCCTTTAAAAAGATAGCTTCAAACTTAAGCAGCCTGTACGCGAATTCTTCAATTAGAGAAAGGATACAGAAATGCCAGAACCAACCCGAATGCCACGCTACGATATTCGCAACGATGGGATTGGCCCTTATGCCGTGTTCTACTGCGAATCCTGCGATCGAGAATATCGCAGCCAGCCCGAAGTTGCCAGCACCATTGC
>Ga0116143_10004822_pt1 | contig 12607 bp, 10 predicted proteins | sample AD_UKC034_MetaG_FD_89745 | JGI IMG/M metagenome (GOLD analysis project Ga0116143, IMG submission 89745) | Active sludge microbial communities of municipal wastewater-treating anaerobic digesters from USA - AD_UKC034_MetaG | ecosystem: Engineered > Bioreactor > Anaerobic > Digestate | place: USA...
CCCTGCCGAACGCAAAGCTTTAAACGCTGGCTGTCATTAAAAACCCTGTTGAAATGAAATTCCTTTCCATTCTTTTTTTTCTGCCTTTATTCGCTTTCTCTCAAGGAAAAATTTCCATAAGCATTGAGTTGAAAGGAATGCCTGATAACATGTTGTTCTATCTATCTGAAGATAAAGTAAACGTGGATTCAGCGATAAGCAAAAATGAAAAGCTATATTTTTCATATCGAAAGATAAACGGTGACACCAAAGGCATTATAATTGTTACCAAGGACAAAAGACACGGTTACTTAATATGGATCGAAAACAAATCCCTGAGCCTGCACGGACAATTTGGCGACTTAACGCCGCTTAGTGCAGACGGTTCTTCCAGTCAGAATGACTTCAAAGAATATAGAGAATTGACATTGCCTCTTGAAAATACCTTGGATTCGGTAAGAAAAAAATTCAACTTAGCAAGATTCGAAAATCATTCCGACAGTTCGCTTTACAAATTAAGCATCGAATCGCTTTCTGAAAAACTGAAAAGTATAAATATAGAATTCCTTAAATCCCATAACAATTCGATAATCAGCACTTACATGCTTCTGTTGGAAACTACAAGAAAAACTTTTACTAAAGCCGAATCACTTGACCTTTTTAATAAACTTCAATTTGATCAACAAAATTCGAGATATGGCCAGGACATATTAAGGTCAATTCAGTTGTACCAAAACCCCAAAGTTGGACAAGAGGCTCCGGCTTTCTCAATGACGGACATAACTGGTCAACAAATTAGTTTAGCAGACTATAAAGGCAAGAATGTCATCTTAATTTTTTGGGCATCGTGGTGCATGCCTTGTCGGGCAGAACTACCTACTTTGAAAGCAGCTTATGAAAGTTTAAAAAAGGATAGTGTTATATTTATTGGTGTGTCCCTCGATGAAAAAAAAGAGTCCTGGAAAAAAGCAATTGACATTGAGAACATTCCTTGGATAAATATTTCTGATTTGAATGGGTGGACTAATGATGTTGCATTGACTTATGGAGTAACAAGTATTCCAGATCATTTCTTTATCAATAAGGCCGGTCTGCTTATCAACAGACAACAGAATTTTCGAACCTTTGAACAATTTGTGCAGGCCTACTTAAAGAATTAACGGCAGATAACATGAACTGTGTAAAAAAAAACCAAATAAATAGCTGACTTTTTTACGGCTTAGCTGAACAGTAATTTGGTTGATACAAACTGTTATTTTTTACCACTGCAAAAACCTGTTTTAAAAGCTTATTCATTACTGCCACCAATGCTTGTTTTCCTGTTTTTCCATTAGCTCTTAATCTTTCATACAGCACCTTGCAGGCCGGGTGGCTGTTTCAGCAGCGCAAGGCTGTTAAATAAAAAGAGTTCGTTTTTTGGCAGAGTGGTCCGGATCGCTATGCTCAGTTTGTTTTTTACTGCATTACTTTTATTAACTTTCCCTTCATGAACGTAAGACTGAAACCAGAGAAATACCTGAAGTATTTATACCTGCCTAATCTCTTTACCACCAGGCGGACAAAAGAGATATTATCTGTAAACCCCACGATTGAGCCGCAGAGGGCAGACGCCAAAGAAGTTGTTGTTTCGGTGTACGACTATAATGCCGATACACTGGAAGAAAAAAAAATGGCTGCTGTAGGCGATTGTTTCCGGTACAAGGCCAGTGGCCGCACAACCTGGATCAATATTGATGGCTTGCGCAAAGCCGAAGTGGAAGCTGTCTGTACTCATTTTGATATTCACCCGCTGGTGATTGAAGATATACTTAGCATTAACCAGCGGCCAAAACTCGACGAAGCAGACAATAGTATTTTCTGCCTGCTGAATATGCTTTATTACAACGAAGAAAAAAATGCAGTAGAGCAGGAGCAGATCAGTATCATCCTTGCCAAAGAGGTGGTGATCAGTTTCCAGGAAGATGCGCACCGGGATGTGTTTACTCCTCTCCGCGACAAATTAAAAATGGCCAACAGTAAAATAAGACAACGTACGGCTGATTTTCTTTGCTATGTATTACTGGATATGATCGTTGATAATTATTTCCTGGTGATGGAAAAGCTGGGTGACCGTATTGAAGAAGTGGAAGATGAGATAGCCAGGGGCAATAATCCCCGTTCGCTGGCACATATCACCCATCTTCGTAAGGAGCTGATCATTTTAAAAAGAAATTTTTCCCCGGTGAGAGAGGTCGTCAATGGTTTTTTACGCAGCGAAAGTGAGTTGCTGGAAGACCGTCACACCAAATATTATAAAGATGTGTATGATCACATCGTACAGGCTATCGACCTGATGGAAAACTATCGTGATATCATGGTGAGTATGCAGGACCTGCACATCAACAACGTAAACCTAAAAATGAATGAGGTAATGAAGGTGATGGCAATAGTAACCTGTTTGCTGGCGCCGGCCACCGTTATTGGCGGGGTGTTTGGCATGAACTTCGACGAGAACGTAAACTTCTTTCATCAGCGATGGGGGTTTTATGCCGCCGTCAGTATGATGCTTATTATTCCGGTAGCGATGTTGTGGATGTTCAGGAAGAGAGGGTGGTTCTGAGCCCGGATCAATGGTTATTTCTTTTTAAAAACCGGCACCGTGCTGCAGGGCTCTCCGTACATTATACTTTTTACTACAGGGCGCAGCAGTTTTGTGATTTCCATATACACATAATCAGCAATTGGCGTTTCGCCGCAGCCTTTTATCACTACTTTTTTGTCTGTGTATTCATTGACATCAATGGCGGATAAATTTTTCAGGAAAATAGTTTTATGTAATTCCTTTTCATCGCCCATAACCATTTCTTTGGCGAACGGTTGCAGGTAAGTTGCTACCAGCATATAGGCCCATACAGGAATAATAGCATCGGCACTGCAGGTAACGGCCACATTTTTACCCCGGTAAGATTCCCAATCAATATTCTTTAATGCGTCCCGGAAATCTTTTTCTTTAAGGATCATCCCCATGAACAGATAATCCTTCATGTCAAACACGGCTGTCTCGTCCCGGGGATACCATTTTTCGAGATCCAGGGTGATCAGTCCGCTTTCTGCTACTTTATTTATAAAGGGTTCGCTCATTTTATTACTGAATCAATATGTAAAAATAACAATTTAGCCGTGGCTCTTGTTTGCGACATCCGCAAAACAAAACCCTGAAGCTGATTGTGCTTCAAGGTTGCAGGTGGTTTTGGTTGTATTTTAAAGATACTATTAATACCTGTTCGATCTTCTGTCTTTTATGGTAGCTGCGTTGCGCAAAATGCTTAGCGGGTTGTTGGGGCTGTACTGGTTGTTCAGTCCTTGTTTTGCCTGCTGGTAGCGGGCTGTCCGCTGGCTGTTTACATCTCCCTCGGTAACCGGTGTGGTAAATACATTGTCCACCCTTACTACATATACCCCGTTTTGTCCTTCCAGCACTTCGGGAATCACTTTGCCTTTATTAGCAGGATTGAAAGCTGCTCCCGTAACTCTTGGTTCGTAGCCCAGTGAAGAGCTTAATGAAGAGTTGATGCGGATGCTGTCTGCTGTTTCAATTGTTTTTCCACCCAGCACAGCCGCGGCTGCTTCCAGTGTGGTTACTTTTCCGATTTTCTTTTTCAGTATTTCTGCTTTCTTCTTGTTGCGCAATACCGGCTCCACATATACCCGGGCTCTTGAGGCATCCATTGTTCCTTCTTCAAAAATTTCTGTTACTACCGCTACCACATAATTGTTCTCAATACGTTCCGGTTTCAGTACCTCACCTTTTTTCGCTTCATAGATACTTCTTACAAAAGATCTTGAAAGACCCAGTCCGCGGATTTCGGAAGCAGCAGGAGTAATATCTGTTGCGATACCCTTCTGAATACCTTTTGGTTTTAATGTTTTTTCAAAATTGGCATCAAACGACTTTTGATCACGGCTGTCTCCGGCGAAAGCGTTAGCATCATTCAGTGCGGCATTATCCGTCTCCTGGCTGGCGATTATTTCTTTCGGCAGATACGCTATTTTATAAGCGGCCCCGTTTCCTTTTTGAGATAAAATTTCTATGTAATGAACACCAAAATCTGTTTTCACAATACCCTTTGTGCCTACAGGGTTCAGGAAAATAAAATCGTTGAATGGTGGCACCATTTGTCCGGAAGGAACATTTTCGTACACACCCCCTTTGTCTTTACTTCCCGGATCTTCTGAAAATTTAGCTGCTAAAGAATCGAAGCTTGACCCTTTGGCAATTGCATTTTTTAGACTATCGGCCAGGTTATATGCCGTGGCAGAATCTCTGGTTTGCGTACCAATAAGTATATGTCTTACTTTAACGGTATCTGGCATTTGTCTTACTCCCAATACCCTGGCCAAAGAATAACTTCCTCCGTCAAGGTATGGTCCATATACTTCTCCTACAGGTGTCTTGAAAATGGAGTCTTTTAATGCAATTTGTATTGTCTTTCCGCTGATATAACCTGAATAATAATTAGCTCCTTCGCCGGCAAGATATTGTTCCAGGTTTTCTGTTGTCTTAAAAGCCTCTTTCTGTGCCGCAAGCCTGTCTTTTACTTCGGCACTATCTTTTGCAGATGGTACAGCGCTGAAAGTTACATAGCTGATATTGCGGCTTTCCTGTTGCCTGAACTGGCTCTTATTTTTATTTATATAAGATGCTATTTCACTATCGTCCACTTTTACTGTACTGTCAGGAATGCTGCTGTACACTTCCCTTACCAAAGAGATCTTTGCCGCCTGGCTGTTATCCGCATTTTGTTTTTCTACCATCCAGCGGGGAAAGTTTATACTATTTGCGAGAAGAGAATTAAATTTTTCAGCCATTCTCAGATCAGCCAGTTGATTGATATAGCTGCTGATATTTGCTTTTTGTTCCGGCGTTCCTTTTTTAAGCATCTGGTCAATGTTCTGCTTGGCCAGCACCGGGTTGAACTGTCCTGTTTGCTGATCTGTAAATTGTTGCTTTATGTCCTGTGGCGCATTTGCGCCATATAGAATATCGCCCAGCTCCTTTTTTCCAACCTCAATACCCAGCTTTTCAAATTCTCCGGCAAGTAACAACCTGCTTATTTCCTGGTTCCATGTTTGTTCAATGGCTTGTTGAGTCAGCGCTGCATTTTGGGGATATCCCTGGGCTTTCATTTGTTCTTCCATCTGGTTAACCCTGGTATTAAATTCTTCAAAAAGAATTTTCTTCCCGTTTACCACACCCACCGTATTCGAAACATTGCCGCCGCCAGCTCTTGATTGACCGGCAAAATAGTCGGTTAAAATAAATCCCACCAGGGCCAAAGCGATCAGCACAACAGTAAGCTTTGCATACTTATCTCGGATATCCTGAATAATAGACATAATATATTATTACTGATTTTTTTAAGGATGGCAAAAATAGGGGAAAAACTGTGGAAAATCGATAAAAAATGCCCCCTGAGGAGGCATTTTAAAGTTTATGAAACCGGCCTCAACCACCGGTTTCAGGGGATTTTACTTCTTTTTGGGGTGAACCAGTTTCATTTCCTTTACCAGGTGGCCTGCTCCGGCATATTTGTCAACAATAAAGAGCACATAGCGGATGTCGACCATGATATTCCGGCAGATTGACGGGTCGTAGTTGATATCACTCATGGTTCCTTCCCACACCCGGTCAAAGTTCAGGCCGACAAGGTTGCCATATGCATCCAGCGCAGGGCTGCCGGAATTACCTCCTGTAGTATGATTCATGGCGATAAAACAGACGGGCATCTTACCCTTATTGCCATATTGGCCAAAGTCCCTGTTTTTATAAAGCTCCCTCAGTTTTTCAGGAACATCAAACTCATAATCCCCGGGTTTATATTTATCCATCACGCCGTCGAGATAGGTATAAAAATCATATTTCACCGCATCCCTTGGGTTGTATCCTTTTACATTACCATAGGTTACTCTTAGGGTGCTGTTGGCGTCCGGGTAGAATTTCTTTTCCTTCATCACTTCCATTTGTGCCTGCATATAAGTCCGGTTAAACTTATTGATGCGTGCCTGTATCTCGTTCAGGTTTTTGGTTACTTTATTGCTGTAGGTGTTCACCATGTCTATTACCAACCCAACCAGTTTTTCATTCTTAATAAAGTCTAGTACCTCTGTCATCGGTTTTTCCAGCAGGGCCATCAGTTTTTCTTTTTCATCCAGTATTGTTTCGCTATAAACAGATGCTGCCAGTTTTGCCATATCATTATTGTTTTCGGTCAGCCATTTGCGAAGTACCGGTGATTGGTATTTTTCATCCTGGTCTTTTATATACATATTCAGCAGGGTCTCAAACAGCTTCTGGTCCACTTCGGCATTGTATTCATCATATAGCCCGGAAAGCTGTGTTTTTAACTGCTTCAATCTTTGCTCATATCCTTTTTGTCCGTCTCTTTCGTGGGCCATGCGTAATGAGCTCATCCAGCCGGCAATGGTATACAGCTCCACCCTGCTTGTAATTTCTAAATAATAATCCCTGGCATAGCCAAATGGTTTCAGTTCAGCATAAGCTGCTTCCAGGCCAGCGAGTAAGTTGCCGTATTTTTCTTTCAGTGCCGGGTTGGTATTTACCCTTTTCTGAAATTCTGTTTCATATGTTTTCTTTTTGCCCACCGCATTGGTGCTGGTTAAACCCAGCACTTCACCCTGCCATTTCTTCCAGGCATTACTGATGCTGGCATACTTGGCGGCATACTGTATTTTTATTTGCTCATTTTTTCTCATAAACCCGTCGATCACTGCTAATGCTTTATCCCGGATGGCAATTTTTGCAGGATCGTTTACTTCCATTATTTGCTGTACTGCCGCTGAATGCAAATACTGGTTTGTTCTTCCCGGGAAACCGAATACCATGGTAAAGTCTCCTTCATTTACACCGTCCAGTGAAATAGATAATGATCTTTTTGGGGTATAGGGTACATTGTCTGCTGAATAGTCCGCCGGTTTATTATCCTTGCCGGCATAAATGCGGAACATAGAAAAATCACCGGTGTGCCTGGGCCACATCCAGTTATCAGTATCCTTTCCAAAATTACCTATCGATGATGGCGGTGCTCCCACCAGTCGTACATCACGGTAGGTTTCGGTAACAAATAAAAAATACTGGTTGCCTTCAAAAAAAGAACGGACAAAACTGTCCTGATAGCTTTCTTTTTTTACCTCTTTTCTCAGTGCGGTTATGTTTTTATCTATTGCCGACTGCCTTTCACTTTCACTCATATTGATATCTACACCATTCAATACTTGTTTACTTACATCTTCAATTCGTACAATAAAAGTGACAAATAATCCCTGGTTGGGTATTTCCTCGCTTAGGCTTTTTGCCCAAAATCCATCCCTTATATAATTACGCTCCAACGTGGAATGGTTTTGTATGGCATCAAAACCGCAGTGGTGATTGGTTAAAACCAGTCCTTTAGAAGAAATAACTTCTCCTGTGCAAAACCCTCCAAAACTTACAATCGCATCTTTCAGGCTTCCGCTATTAATATTATATATGTCTTTTGCGCTGATCTTCATACCCATCGTCTTCATCTGCTTTTCATTCAGCTGCTGCAGGAACAGAGGCAGCCACATACCTTCGTCGGCCCTGGAAATTGTGGTTAGGAGTAGTAAAAAAGCAACCAATAATTTTTTAAGCAAGTTCATATGGTAAATTTTGTGTGAATGTAAAATTAGGTCATTAACCAATAAAGGATTATCCGCTCATATATTTAGTAAAACACCTGATTTATATCAATACACCAGGTTTATTTGCAAATTACTCTTTTCAAAATCCCGTTAAGCTGTGGTTTTTTCTCCCCAACATCGTGTGCAGAGATTCACTTTACTGTGAATAACCCGGTGTGAAACGTGGATATGAAACAGTATGATTGGAAATCAAAATGTGAATTATATAAGAATTGTAATTCGGGTGTACATATTTCGGTAGTTATTCAAGTTCTGTTCATATACCTGTTGCAACAATATGTAAAAAAGTTATCATCATGCTTTACTTCACATTGATGTGTATAAAGCAACAAGAGGCAGGTAAAACAGGCAAACATTATGTGAATTTCTCTGTTAATTATGTTAATATCTGTTGATTTGTAACTTTGTGTTTTTTAGAATAAATAGTTTTCCACTAATCCACAGCTGTAATAATAATATACTCTTTTTTATAAAAATATATTAATACTATTATTGTATTAATACAGGGATTGAGAAAATTTGTTTTGAAAAGTTGTGTGACTTGTTGGAATATTGCTCCATCATTCGAAAAATGAAATGACATGTTGATTCAAGCACTGGATACAGCCATACAAAACGTTGAAAAAGCAGGTTTCCTGGATATTGAACTGGATCCAACGCTTGATCTTTTTGCAGAGATAGAGAAACTGAAGAAGGAAAAAAATGCTGTTTTACTGGCGCACTACTACCAGGAGCCGGATATCCAGGATGTGGCAGACTATATCGGCGATAGTCTTGGATTAGCACAACAGGCAGAAAAAACAACTGCGGATATGATCGTTTTTGCAGGAGTGCATTTTATGGCGGAAACAGCAAAAATCTTAAACCCTGAAAAAAAAGTGGTTATACCTGACCTGAAAGCAGGCTGTTCGCTTAGTGATAGTTGTCCTCCTCCCCTCTTTAAAAAATTCAAAGAACAACACCCTGATCATGTGGTGGTTAGTTATATCAACTGCAGCGCCGGAATTAAAGCCTTGAGTGATGTGATAGTAACCAGCAGCAATGCGAGGGTTATAGTGGAAAGTTTTCCAAAAGATCAGCCGATCATCTTTGCGCCTGATAAAAACCTGGGAGCTTATATCAACAAAGTAACAGGAAGAAATATGCTGCTCTGGAATGGTGCTTGTATGGTGCATGAAATTTTCAGTCTTGAAAAAATTACCAAATTAAAAGTGAGACACCCGGAAGCAAAACTGATTGCACACCCGGAATGTGAGGAACCGATTCTTCGCATAGCAGATTATATAGGCTCTACCACAGGTTTGTTAAAGTACACCCAAACAGATAGCTCACAAGAGTATATAGTAGCAACAGAAACGGGTATTCTGCACCAGATGATGAAAGCTTCGCCGGAAAAAACATTTATCCCGGCACCTCCAAACAATAGTTGTGCCTGTAACGACTGCCCGCACATGAAGTTGAATACCCTGGAGAAACTCTACCTCTGTATGAAATATGAGTTACCGGAAATATCAATGGATGAGGAGTTAAGACTGGCGGCAAGAAAACCTATAGAGAGAATGCTGGAGATTTCTGCCAAAGCAGGATTGTAACGAAGAGAAAAGGATAATACCTGAATTTTATGCGAAATATATTTCTGCTAATTCTATTGTTTGCTGCTTATTCAGCAAAAACACAGACTATACCGGAGTTATTAAAGAAAGCCGGCGAATATTACAGCGAAAAGAAATTTAAAGAGTCGCTGGAAACTTACAATAAAGCATGGCAGAAGGATTCGCTTAACTATGATATTTATACCGGTCGGGGAACCGCCTACTATGAATTAAAGGAATTTGAGAATTCTTTTAAGGATTTTACAAAAGCAATTTCTATTCAGCCGAATTCTGCTGCAGCGTATCATTACCGGGCTATTCTTTTTTATACATTGATGTATACAGAAGAAGCTATACTAGATAATACAAAAGCAATTGAAAGGGCAAAGAATGAGGATCTGTTGATCGGTTGTTTTTTAAACAGGGGAAATGCAAAGCAGCAAAAAAGGGATTTCCAGGGGGCATTCGAAGATTTTTCCAGGGCATTTAGTTATGATACTACCAGTATTGCAGTAATTAATAACATAGGTATTGTCCTGGATGAATTAGGCAGAAGAGAAGATGCGATTATGTATTTAAAAAAGGCGATTAAGCTGGACAGCACTTTTGTGGGCCCTTATGTAAATATCGGCTTTCAATATACACTGATGGGAAAATACAAGGAGTCGCTGGAATATTTTGATAAAGCGTTGCAGCTGGAAAAGAACGAGCCGCTCACACTCAACAACAGGGGCTTTGCAAAATATAATCTGAAAGATTATGAAGGTGCGTTATCAGATATTAATAAATCAATCAGTTTATACCCGGACAATTCTTATGCTTTTAAAAACAGGGCCCTGGTATATTTAGCTACCGGGAAAAAGGAAGAGGCTTGTAAAGACCTGGACAAAGCGAGGGAGCTTCAATTTGAAAAAATGTACGGGAGCGAGGTGAACGAGTTACTAAAGAAAAACTGTCAATAGATTATTTTTTTTGTATTTCGGCTATAACCATTGTTGTACAGGCTTTTTTTCTGGTTGCAGGATTGATGAACTTAAGGGTCGGCATAGTTATTTCGTAATCTGATGTTTCAAATTTTTCACCCAGCATTATACCGGCGGTCTTAATTTCTTCTTCACTCCCTTTATCGTACAATAACCAGGTTTTCCTATCTTTTTTTATAGAGGAATCAGTAAACGGATTGCGCATCGAGGAGGTATAGAAATTATAAGAGGAGCTGTAGGTTTCCTTCCAGAAATAAACATCTTCTGGTTTTACTTTTTCTTTTGTGATTTCCGCCAATTCATTACCCCCCTGGTAACGTAACAACTGAGGATAAAAATTAGCATTTAACAAAAGAAAACAAAGGGAAGTTGCGGATACAGACATCGCAATTGCCTTTTGTAAACTATTTAGCGTTGTACTTTTAATGAAGTAGAAGAAAACAGAAAGAATGACCACCACCAGCACCATTACCCGGTAGTTCTCAACAGGGAATGCCCAGAAATTAATAATGGCAGCAACCAGCAACAAAAGAAGAGAAAGAGATAATTGTAAATTGTAAATGACCCTTACCCATTTTTTCTCCCCCCTTCTGTTTAAAATAAAAGCCGACGTTATTACTGCGGTAAACGGGAAGATGATATTCAGGTAGTGAGGCAGTTTAAAGTTGGAGAAAGACACAACAAGTAGCATTATAAGAAAGACACCGGTTGTTAACCACTCCTCACGGCGCTGAAAAAAAGACTTAATCCTGCCGGCGATAGCCACATAAGACAGAATACTCCAGGGCGCAAAGGCCCAAAGAAAAGAATGAATAAAAAAGAAATAATCATTCTTTGAACCTGTACCCATTTCTCCACTAAATCGCTCCAAGCTTTGGTTTAATAAAATAAACCCAATCCCGTTGATATGATCTTTTCCCCGTACTATTTTTTCCGGGTGCAGGTTGTACTGCAGGTAATAACAATACACAACAGGGGAAACAAAGAAGGCAAAAAGAATAATTAGCAGGAGCCATTTCCAGGTATATAAAAGCTCCCATTGTTTGAGGTATAGGATATAAAATAAGGTAGCAACGGCAGGAACAAATATTGCTATATGGCCCTTTGTTGCAAAGCCCAACGCAAAGCCCAACGAGGCGCCAACAATGTTTCGCAGATTCTTATGTTGAATAAACTCCACCAGTTGCCAGCTGGTAAGGGCAACTGAAGCGGTGAGAATGGCATCCATGCGGACATCATTGTTGGCTAGTATATAAGAAAACGAAGAAGCAATTATCAGTGCGGTCAGCTTTCCCACTTCTTTGTTGTAAAGAGCTTTTCCAAGACGGTAAGAAGAATAGGTTCCGGCAATGGTAAACAATAAAGAAGGCAGCTTATAGGCAAAAGCGGTAACACCAAATATTTTATAACTTATTGCACAAAGCCAGAAATGTAAATGGGGCTTGTCCAGGTAGTCTTTTCCATAATCGACCAGGTTTACGTAGTCACCCGTGAGGTGCATTCGCAGGGCAATATTGGCATGGTGAGCAGAATCATTATCCATCAACGGGACAAACAAACCAATGATATAAACAATGCCCAGGAGAGAAAAAAGGAAAATATAAAGATTCCGGGATAGAAAAGGGGGGGTCAAAAGGAAAACATTTTAGCAAAGTAAGTAAAGAAGCAGGAGTTTGATGAATGGAATTTTTGCTCACGGGTATATCCGTAACTTGACCAGAAAAGATATTATGAAACAAACAATAGCAATGCTGATGATATGTTTTTCATTCTCTGTACCGGCCTCAGCAAAACCCAACCTGGCAGACAGCATTCCTGCCAACCAGAAAGACACAGAATCTATAGACGCTATTATAGCTGCTTTGTATGATGTGATCTCTGGTCCGGCGGGGGAAAAAAGAAACTGGGACAGGATGCGGACTCTTTTTTTACAAGAGGGAAAGCTAATGGCTACCGCCAAGAAAGCAGACGGGACCATGGGTAAAAGGGTGATGACACCGGAAGAATATATCGTAACCTCAGGCCCATTCCTGGAAAAAGAAGGTTTTTTTGAAAGAGAGATAGGCCGTAAAACAGAACAGTACGGCAGTGTGGCTCATGTATTCAGCACCTATGATTCAAAAAAAACTTTACAGGATACAAAACCGTTTATGCGGGGCATCAACAGCATTCAGTTGTGGTTTGATGATAAACGATGGTGGATCGTATCTGTTTTCTGGCAAGCAGAAACACCGGATAACCCTATTCCCGAAAAATACCTTGAAAAAAACTAAAGGGAAGCAAGAAGTTCTTTCACCTGCTCCTTAATGTAATCCCTCACTTTATTAAACTCAG
>Ga0116143_10004823_pt1 | contig 12604 bp, 8 predicted proteins | sample AD_UKC034_MetaG_FD_89745 | JGI IMG/M metagenome (GOLD analysis project Ga0116143, IMG submission 89745) | Active sludge microbial communities of municipal wastewater-treating anaerobic digesters from USA - AD_UKC034_MetaG | ecosystem: Engineered > Bioreactor > Anaerobic > Digestate | place: USA...
CAGCGGCGTGTCCACACCGGGGTAAAGGCGAATCGGACGAAGATTGATGTATTGATCCAGCTCAAAACGGGCCTTCAGCAGGATACCTTTTTCCAGAATGCCGGGGGCGACATCGGGATGACCGATGGCACCCAGGAGAATAGAATTGAATTTTCTTAATTCTTCAACGGCGCTGTCGGGAAGGATCTCGCCTGTGCGCTTGTAGCGCTCTCCACCGAAGTCGAACGTTGTGGTTTCGTACTTAAAGCCAAATTTTACCGAGGCCGCGTTCAGTACTTTTAAAGCCTCCGCTACTACTTCCGGCCCTGTGCCGTCGCCGGGTATAACCGCTATTTTGTGCATATAAACTATCCTTTCCCCACTGTTAGACGAAGTCGATTTTTGAATTTGAAGGGGGAACTATAGAAAAAAGAATTTTTTATGTCAATGAAAGAATGGGCAACAACCCGTTGAGATCTGACAGCATAAATGAAAAGGCGGCAATTACTTTCCGGAAGGAAAAATAGTTGCCGCCCGCAAACTGGTTTAAAATACCGGCTGTAATTTCACCTGCTGCTTTTATTGCTCCTGCGTTTCCGGGCCTGGAGGCTTATCTGCGGCTAATTCCTCTTCGAGAACCTGTATTGCGCCGCTGATGCGGAGCATGGTTTCACGAACATTGGCCTGTTTGGCTTCCAATTCCGTCAACATTTTCTGGCCGGCCTCAAATTCGGCTTTCAATTGTTCGAGGCGTTGTTCCAGTTTTTGTCGCATGTTTTCACCTGTATGAAAATTTCCTTATTACATTCCCGGATCATCTGAACGGCAGTTCCATTACTGTTACATCGAAAATGTCGTTGGCGTCCGTTTGTGTATCCAGGTTCAGATTATATATTTTCAGCGTGTGGCTGCCGGCGCCCACCGAGGTTATCATGATGGAAGAACCGACAAAACTCTTATGACTCGATGCTTCATTGGCATAGATGGAAGCCGATCCCATCATCATATCATCAACATTAATCTGCATGCCGATCATCCTGCCCGCCGTGCGGGAAAAACCTGATCCAAAAGCGAAAATAAGCAGCATGCCGCCGGCGCTGGTGAAATTGCCGGACAGGCCGTTGCCGGTAAGCGGGCCGCGGGCCTGTTGAATAACTCTGGTAACCTTCCAGCGGGCGCATCGGATGTCCTGCGTAACATTGATGGCGCCGTTTACATCAAGCTTATATTGGGGGGTCGACATGCCGATGCCGACATTACCTCCATTTAAATTCAGGGAGGTATTGGAATGACCTGTGCTGTTGACATGGAATGTTTGACTGTATTTATTCCAGTATAAATTGGCCTTGAGTCCATCATTTTCAATAAAGGCGATGGCGACGCCGTTGCTGCCGACCCAGGGGTCAATTTCCAGACGGTCCATATCATGGCTGACGCGAAGTGTTCCCCCGGCAATTTCCATTCTGGCGGCGGGATTGTTTGTGCCGATGCCGACGTTCCCTCCCTGGTTAAGCGTCAAACCGTTGCCGGCGCTGTCCGTAATCTTCAGGGAAGATGTATTTCCGCTGCCCTGACTCACCTGCCACGTTGCATTGGATGCTTTCAGGCTCATCAATTTCCCGCCCGCGTCGGCGTTGACGCTGAGCGGGCCGTCAAAGTTGCCGGAACCGACGCTGAGTCTTCCCAGCACCGCCAGATCCCCGGTGATTGTGTCGCCGGCCTTGCTGACATTTCCTTTCGTGAGGGGCTGGAAAATGGTGCTCAGGTTTTCAAAGGTGTAGGTGCTCGCTTCTTTTGTAATAAGGGCCAGCGCGGCGAAATGATGTTCAACGCCGTGCGCCGGTTGAAAAACATTGTTTTCCCAGCCGATGACGGCGTCCGCCCGCGTCGGAATCAGCCAATAGTCGCCGCTGCGGTAGTAAACGTCGCCGGTATCAAAGGCGACGGTAAGTCCGTCTTCCAGTTCAAATTTTTTAGTACTCTGAACGCCGTCCCAGCGGCGGACGATGATCGGTGCTTCCAGGGCTGCGGCGCTTCTTTCATAGCCCCAGTTTTCTTTGAGCGTTATTTTGCCTTCGCGGATCAGGGACATATCCACGCTGACCAGATATCCCGGCGTTCCTGTCCGGCTGCATGCTTCATCGCAGATTTCGATGAGATTGACGTCGCCGAAGGCATTCTGGATTTTCAGGTCGGCATCGTCGAGCGTGACGATTTTCGTCGTTGTGTTGATCTCTTTAACCGTGGCGACAACCGATCCGTTGTCACGGGACCATTTGAGTTTAAGCGTCGCCGCCTCTCCGTTGTCATCGAAATTCCCCGTGTGGACTTCAACACGATAAAGCTGATTTTCGGTGCGGTTAAAATTAGTGGAATCGATTTTCATCTGGCCGGTGCTCAGTGGAAGCTGCCAATAGTCGGAAGGTTCGGGAGCGGAAAGCTCAGGCCACACGCCGTAATAACGTTCACGGATTTCCTCCAGTGAGAAGGAGTTTTTTGCGCCCAGATACCGGCAGCGCAGCTGCCAAGAGGTTTTGATGCGGGATGTCGTGTCGGGTCCGCCCAGGGCGGGCTCCAGCAGTGTTTTATCTTCCGCTGCGCAGACATGCCGCGTCCAGACATCCAGATAAGCCAGATGGAGGCCGTTTTTTGACGGCTGAGCCACGTCGATTTTGCTTTCATTTTCCACCAGCAGTCCGTCGACATAATAGCGGCCCTTATCGAGGCTCATGTTTTCGGAAGCGTAGGGGCCTTCGGTGCTTGTTATCGTACCCGTGATTTTGGCGTTCTTTTTACTTAAGGACAGATCCTTTGCCGACGACGCTTTACCCTGTTCATTTAAAGGATAATACCGGATAAGCCCCTGCTCCTTGCCGGTCAATAGGGCGGTGGGCGGCGCTCCGGGATTTTCAATTACATCGTCCCAAATCCTTAAATCGGCGACGTCGCCGTCAAAATAATAGGTCTTGTTATCCCCCCAGGATCCCAGCACCACTTCATTCAGCGGGGCCTGGACTTTTTCTTCGAGCATGGTTTTGGTGAAACTGCCGGAAAGCTGGGCCACCTGTTTGCCGTCCAGATAAATGCCGATTTCGTATGTTTTGGCCGGGAAATTTTTCTTGCAGACCACCGCCAGAAAATGCCAGTTGCCGTCGTTGATCTTATGTGCAATATTTCCAACGTCTACTTTCTGCCAGACATCGGTTAAGAAGCGGACAGCCGGAGAGCCGTCGTCGGCAATACCAAAACCCGCAATTTCATCAAGGCAGACGATGCAGCGTGTTGCCGCACTGCGCATTTTATCCTTGAGGGACCGAATAGCCGAAGTTGACCCGGTGCGAAACCAGAGCTGGATAGTTGCCGCGGACTTCCCGGTCAATGATGTAGCAAGCTGGGCGACGGTGATTAATGTCTTTTCGCCGAGACTGAGGGCGTCGGAGCGTTTTTGCATGATGGCCATGCCGTTTTCGGCCGGTGCGCCGCTTTGTCCTACGAAGTCGCCCAAAAAGGTTGAATACCGATGTTCGGCGATCTGCACCTGCTCGTTCCAGTCGGAATCAAGCTGGACGCGGCCCTGCTGCATGAGCACACCGCGATAATGTTTTTTCCTGTCAAAGGTGAGTCGCGTAAAATCGCCTTTCATTATAAGCCTCCTGGATTAAGGGTAATATTATTCCTGACGGACATAAAAGATGCCGGCGTCCAGCCCGGATCTCAGATACTCTTCTAAAGCAGTGCGGATATTCGTCTGGCGCTGCGGCTGCCGGAGATGATTGAAGGCGCCCATTTCCGAGCCGTCCTCCCCTCCCGTCCGGATCTGCTCCGGGCTGGCGAGACTGAGCTGCCCGTAAGCGGGATCGCTGTATCGGCGGGATTCGAAACGGGGCACCAGCCAGAGGCTGACCTGTTGACGAATGGTGGCGACATCAACCGACAAGCCTTCCTGCCTGAACTTTTCTTCCTGCAGGGCGATCTCCAGGCCGGGCTGACAGCGGTAGCGCGGCGGAGTCTTGGGAGCAGCCGCGGGATCGGCGGGCAGGGCATGATAAGAGAAACGCATGCAGCCTGTCTGACATCGCTCGACATTCACTTCGCCGGTAAAAATCGTTTCCGAAGCGTCAAGTTCTCTGACGGATACCGCGCCAAAGAGCGTCGATCGCGTAATTTCCGCAGCCGGGCCGTATTCCGTTTCCGCCTCGCCGTCCAGAGCGGGAAATCCTTTTTCGCCGCCGTCAATGATGCTGTCGGTGATGATCATCCGGTCGACGTTGGCCGCCGCCCGGATGGGGCCGGTGATGCAGCGGTCGAGCATCACTTTCAAGTTTGTATTCCCGCCGCTGATGGCAATGCCCGCTTTGCCCTCCGCCAGTCCGGTCGGGGATAAGACGGTCGAATGGGCAAGGTGCAGCAGGCCGAGATTGCCGGATTTGACCGCCAGCGCTCCTTCCACCAGAAGGCCGTCGATGATAAACTCGCCGCGTCTGTTGGCGTTTTTGCTGATTTCCAAAGGCCTTTTAACGATGAGATCGCCGATGATATGCGGACGAAGATTATCCAGAGTAATCCGCGATTTTCCGGCCTTGCCCGGTTCTTCTGAAAGTCCGCCGGCGGCGATGATGGCCAGCTTGCAGCCGTCGCGTATTTCAATTTCCGGAAGGGGATCCGCATAGGAGCGGCTGTCCGTAATGAAAATAATGCCGAAGGCCAGGGGTGTGGCGCTGCTGTAAGTGTTCCACGCTTCGATGGCGTTTTTCAATGTTTTTTTGCTTTTTGCCTTTGTCACTTCCCGCAGCCAGGTTGCCTCGCGTTCCTGCGGCTTATACCAGTTGTCCGCCGACTGCCGACGGTCGTAAGGGCCGCCGCCGACGGCGCTCGCCAAACCGTAGGAATAGGTGACACATGCCCCAGCCGCTTTGCTCTCCGCCGGGAAAGCCAGGCGTCCGCAGACGGGATCAACAAAACATTTAGTTATCAGTTCATTATCCTTGCCGTAAACGAGACTTGACGGCGGTTTCCAGCCCGGTGTCTCCCAACCTTCCAGATCGGCGATCACGATTTCATCAGGGGCGAGAGGTGTATCCGCATCGTCGATAAATACTTCCAAAACAGGCGCATCACCGAAATAAAGACAAACCGGATCTTCGTCTTTGGTAATGAATTCTCTGCGCGCTTCCAGCTCCAGAGCCAGCGGAAGTCTCCTTAGTGTTCCCGGAACGTTGATTTCCTCCGCCAGGTGCGTAATCTCGTCTTCCGTCCGGGGCGGATTGAAAAGAGGAGCATCATACCCCAGCGGATGGAAGCGAAAACAGCCCGGAGGCGCATCATTTGCAGCGCGGGCTTCACCGCGCAAAACCGTGTAAGCCTTCAAACGCCACAGATACAAACCCACGTTGGGAAGATTATATTTTCCCCTGCCGCCGGCAATCCGTCGCACATCAACGGTATAAGCGGCGCTTTCAAACGGACCGCCCAGAAGTTCCAGGCCGTTTCGGGCCTTTTTGCCGCAAATCTGCAGGGGGCCCCCTTTGCCCGGACGCAGATGCTGGAGATGCTGGGTAGCTGCCAGCAGTTCAAAAAATTCAACAGCCTTCGCCGGCCACGCGGTAACGTCACGTACCAGCTCTTCCAGAACGGCGAGAGTTCCTTTGCGCCTACGATACGAAAGGGTGTTGGCGACGTAGGCGCGCTGACTGAAGGCTTCGTCGTTTGCTCCCTGTAGAGGACGCACGCCGAGCAAATCCCCGATGTAGGGAACCAGCCACTCTTCACAGGTCTCGATAAACCAGTTTTCATAGAGCTGATCGATGTCCTCTTCGACAATATTGATCTGCGCGGCCATAACCGACAGAAGCGCCTTCAGCGGCTCTCCCCGCTCGGCGTCGCGCACACGATAAATGGCAGGCAGAAGTTCGTAGAGTTGATCCGGCGTTATGGTCATAATGTACTTCCCTCCAGCACAGCAAGTTCAATTCCCTGGGGATTGATCGTCAAAAGTTCAGCGGCGATACTGTTGTCAATGCCGGCGTCCCACCGTGCCTTGTGCGCCGTCAGAACGTCGCCGCTTTGGTTTCCCTGCTGCAACAAATCCAGATCGACCATCTCCACTCCGTGAACTGACTGAATAAGGGCGATTACTTCACTGGCGGCGACATTTTGTCCGAAGGAACGCTTCTCAAAGGAAAAGTGATCGATTAAAGCATTTTTAACCACGGTGGCAACCTGGTCTTTAAGATAACCTGTTTTCACCAGCAGGTTCGCCTTGAGAGTAAAAAGCAGCGGAGTATAGGACTGCACCAGAAAATGTTGATGCGGAAGGCCGCATGTTTTAATGGATAAATTCAAATTGGCGAAAAGATCGGTGTCTTCCCTGACTTCAGAGCCGGCGGCGCCCGCTATGGTAATGTGCACAAAACGTTTCCGGCCGTTCCACAGCCAGACGGCCTGGGCCTTGGCAATGCCGGAAAAGCGCCGGGTAAAATATTCATAATCGGCCAGCGACACAATGCGGTCGAAGGTTAAAACGGTGTAAGGGGCGTTTTGACGGGCCTGATCACGTGTCTCCGGATCACTTGCACCCGACGGCGCTCCGGGATTGATTACGGCTTTGACACCCAGGGGGCGCGTCATCAGCAGGGAAATTTGCCCGGCTTTAACAAGCCCGCTTTGCCCGGTGCCAATGCGATAGGTGGCGGTGACATTTTCCATCCCGGACGGCAGCCGCGCACCCGTAATGCCGTCGCCGAATTGCACGGTGACTTTACCATCATCGGCGATGCGCGTTGTATAAACCATGGCATGGCCGTCCTGCCCGTAGAGGGAGGGGACTTCCTGCCAGAGAATGTCGTTCACCCGGATTTCCAGCGTAGAGAGTGATCCTCCGGATGTTGCCGCCGGCACGTATGTCAGCGGCGTCTGCTTTAAGACAAATTTCTGGAAGCCCGCCGCGGCATTACCGCTGCCCAGGATTTCCTTTTTCGTTTCCCCGTGCGTCGCCCGGACGCAATTGGCAAAGATGGAAACCGTGGCCCGGTCATAGACATTTTTCAGGGAATCGGTAAGATAAACAACCGTCTGGCCGTCTTTTTCACCTAAAGACTCAATTGTTACCGCTTCGCTGACGGTCTCATCATCGGCGGCCGCCGGAACATATTCGACCAGCGCCTGCGGGCTGATCGAAAGCTTAGACAGCAGTGAATCCACTTCAATGAAATCAACAAAGTGTGTCGGGTTCTTGACGAAAAATTTTATTTTGTCGGCGTTAAAGAGCGGCTTGCCGACAACCTGAACGATGCTGCCCAGGGGAAGACTCTCTTTTTTAGAAAGTCCGAAAATGCTGCTCGTGAGGCTTTGAAGTCGCGCGGGCCTTCCGCTGACAATCAGCAGTTGTCCTTTCTGCAATTCCGGCAGGTGTCGATCCAGCGTAATTTGCGAACCCTCCACGGGAGTCAGCATGCCGGCGCCGAGCCTGACATTTAAGGTTTCTTCGCCGTCGGCGGAACGGAAAGGAACATCGGCCATTTCCAGTTCTTCGCTTTGAGCATAAACGGTGGTGTTGCGCAGGCCGAATTCATCCAGGTTGTTGCCTGTATCCAGGACAATGCGGGTAATGTCGGAAGACAGGGCAAAGTCCTTGCGTGAACACAGGCTCAATCTGTTGATTTGATAGGCTTCCATGTAAGTATCGTCAATCAGGCCCGGCTTCGAAAGCACTATCCAGCCGCCTTTCAGAATTCTGGGATAAGGCGCATCGAGGTCGACTGTTTGAGCGGCCTGATTGATGGCAAAAGACTTCCACTCCGTTCCAGCAACCAGGGTGCTGTCAACATCCAGAATCCGCGGATCCGGTGCGTTGTGCCCGAAAAGCGCCGCCCGCTGCCTCATCACATATACTTTGGGATTCTTCTGGGCCGGGTAAACTATCTTTTCGGAAGTGCGCTTCCCCAGCGGTTCCAGCCAGGTGACGATTGTGTTGTTTTGATCGGCATCGGTGGTCACGGTATGCACGATGCGCACATCCCAGTTTTCCGAAAGTTTATAATTCTGCCGTTCGTCGCCGACGATCAGCAGAATGTCACCCTGCTTTAACTGGAGGTTTGTCCCTTTCAAGTAAAGCTCCGTCATGTCCAGACGAATTTTTTGCACCTCGCTTGTTTTTGGTTTCAGGCGGTTAAACCGGGCTTGCGCCTCCAGTTTTTCCATAGTTTCAAAAATCTGCGGTTTTTCCTGCGGGCCGGGAATGCTCTGAAGCCTTGTTCCTTTTTCGATCACGGCCCAGCCCGGTGCTCCCGGAGCATCTTCCACCGTAAAAGCCAGGGGCACGGAGGCTGCAACGCCGGCAGCCAGTTGATAGCCGATCTGACCGGCTAATTCGCCGATGGAGCGGCGTTCGGTGGCCGTGCGCAGAAATCCTTCTTCAGCGATGCGCTCCTGATAAAAAGTGAGCACGTCGAGCATGGCGGCGCAGCCGTCTAAAAGGGCGATAGACGGATCGTTGTCCTCCCTCGTCGCCAGCGCCCGCAGCGCGGGATGACGGGCGATATCGGCCTTCATGTTTTCTTTGAATTGGCTGTGCGTACCAACCCGGTAGCGCAGCGCCGCAAGGCCGGGGCGCTGTTCTTTGGATACCGGTGTCAGGTCGGCTTTGATGATAGTGCTCCCGCAATCTTTACATTTTTCAGACATTGGCTTCCCTCATGTCGAATTCTATTTTTCCATTTTCCGGGAAATTGGGATCGTTATCCAGGCGAATGACTTCCAGGCGGCCGACCGAGAGCCTGCCCTTCGCTATTTCCCCGGCGGGATCTTTTCCCAGCCGCTGGAACCTTTTGATTTCTATCGAGGCTACTCCATCGACGGCCATCGCGACGGCATAGATGCGGGATGTGTAGACGGCTTCCCCGAAGGTAAAATTGTCGGGGTGGAAAAATCCCCGGGCCCCGTCGCTCAATTGGCGATTGCTGAATGTGTCGGCAAGCACTTTTTTTACATCCATCTTAAAATAACCGGGCTTCACGAAGACATTGCAGACGATGTCCAGAGGGACAAAACGCGGTCCATTGATTTCGATATCGTAACCGGCCATGCGGTAACAGTCGAGATAGGCTTTTATTGCGGAGATGAATGTCTCATCGACGCTCCTGCCGCCTTTGCGGTCGATGGTGACGTAGACCGTATACCAGCTTCCCGTCCAGCGCACGGTGGCGGCCGCCTGCTGAATATCGGGGTGGCGCATCGCGATGGCGGCATAATCCGCAGCGTTGACGGCGCGCTCCTGTATTTTGAAAGCCTGGGGTGCATACTTGCGGATCTGTTCACATGATTCCGGTTCAACGCCGCCGCGGGCGCCCAGAGGGTTGCGCACTTTTTTTATTTTCGCCGGATCAAAACCGGCGGCGAGGCCGGAATCGGTGCGAATGACCAGATGGGCCAGGGACTCGGCGCCGATGTTGCCGGCAATGCCGTTGCCGATGCGATAGCGGGCTTGGAAAGTCAGGTTTTTATCCGGCTTCTGGCCCAGGAGACCATCGCCAAAGCGCAGGAACGACACCCCGTCTTCCCGTGTTTCCACAACAAATTCCCTGCTGTAAGCATTGGAGGCAAGAAGATCACGTCGGGGATTCCATGTCAGAGAGGAAGAATCCTTCTGCACGAGCCGGATGGCAGGGATGATTTCGCTCGCCTGCCAGGTAATAACCGACGAGGCTGATCCTGCGGGATCGAACGGGACAAGGCTGCCGTCTTTCCCGGCAAGACGAATGCGGCCCTGTCTGGTGACGGGCGAGTAAGCCAGAGCAGGCCGGAACCTCTTTACGGACACAACCGGTATTTCTTCGCTGAGAGTTTGTCCGTGATCAGCCAGGAGAATATTTCCGGACGCTGTGCAGACAGGTTTATCCCGGCCGGGATTATCGGGGTCGGCCACATTGTGAATGCACAAGTCAAAGGGCAGAGCGTCCTCCTCATGCCAGGCAATTTCGACGAAAGCCTGGCCGGGATAAAGGGGGTCGGTAGTCAATTCGCCGGGCGTCCGGTTTCCGGCTTCATCAATGCCGGCTTCCGGATTTACATGCGTCAGGCGGACGGCATGCCGTCTGGCCGGATCGGCGTCAGCCTCCAGCCCTGTCGCCGGTGAACGCTTCTCTTCAAAAATCAGCACATCGCCCGGACGCAGCACCAGCCTTTGTCCGTCGATGTTATCCTGCAGATAAGCCTGTGTAGACCCTTCGGGCAACATGCAGCCTTCATTGCCCCAGGTATAAAAGGTCATTTCATTATGCGCCTCGTAAAGTGCAAGCGTGTGCATGGCTTCAAAGAAGCGTGCGCCATTAGCGACTGCTGTTGCCAGTTTTGTTTCGGTAAACGACAGAACAGGTGCGGGGGAATCCAGTTTGGTTATCAACGCCGATCCCGGACGGTTCGCGGCTTCATCCGGCCCCGTAATTTTAATGCCGTCGCCGCCTTTTTTAACCTGAATCTGCACCCAGACGCGCGCATTGGCGCCGTCGGAAACCGGATAATCGAGCAGCCGGGCATGACGGATAAGCGAGATGCGGCTGCGGGCCGTCCCCAGATAAGCTTCCGTGGCTGCGGCATCCTGTTTATAGCTTAAACGATCGCCGACATACGCCAGAAGTTCGACCAGCGCCACACCTATGTCCGCCGGATTGCGTTCCTGCCAGCCGGGCAGCAAAAAACCCATCCGGTCCAGCAGCAGTCTGCGGAAACTGTCGTAGTCTCTCGCCATGTAGTCGATTGCCGGTTCGGATATTTGCAGAGCCGGAGCCGACTCCTGCGCGCGGCAGTCGAAATCACAGGGACAGTTGATGTTAAACGAGAATTCGATTGTGGACAACATCGGGTCCATCCAGACCGGTGGTTTCTTGGAATCTTCACCATCAATGATGCGCAGCGTATAGGTGGAGAAATCTCCGGTCTGATCAACGGTAAGATGCACTGCTGCGGGCAAAACGACGACCGGATCAATTACGTCGATATTGAGGATACGGACGCCGCCGGAAATAACAAAGCATTCTTTCGTCAGCGGCGCATAACCTGCAACGTCATTCAACTTATTGATAAAGTAAAGCGTCAGTTTTTGAGGATTATCGGGATCGATTTCAAGATAGTCGAGGCCGTTGAGACGATGCTGGGAATTGGGATCCGTCATGTCGAGCCGGGCTTCGGCCACCTTATCCCGGCGCTGTTCGTTCTGGCAGCGATACTGAGTGCTCATGGTTATACTCCGCGCGCAAATTGCGCCGTGCGGCGCTCCATTGTCTTGATTACCGTATACTGAACCTGAATGCGCAGGGTGGAATCATCGCTTTGCACCTGGACATCCTCCACCCGGATGAGATCGCCCAGCCATTGCTGCAGCGATCCCTGAACGGACATCTGAACGGTTGCCGCCAGCGCATCATTGATCGGAGCAAAGATTAACTGCATCAGGCCGCTGCCAAACGTGGGGCGGTTTACCCGTTCACCGGGCGCCGTAAATAAAACCTGCTCGATCAGATCACGGATGTGGTCTTCCGTTGTGGTGTCGGCCGTGTGCCCGACCTTGTTGAACTGGTATGGATAGTCGATATTCATCATTGCCCCTTCACTCTTATTTGGGTAACTAAAATATTGAATCCTGTCCCGTTGGGCGTGCAGGCCGCCTGACTGTCCTGAAGAAGAACGGGCAGGCCTCCGGCTTTGACTCTGGTGGCCGCACTCGTCCACTGCCCGGTGACGCAGGGCATGGGGTTTGACCCCGACATGAAAGGACAGCCGGAGATGGAATACATGTCCTGCTGGGTGACGATGGGCTGCCCGCCGGCTTTGACCCGCAGGTTTGTGGTGACGGGCTGCGCCTGGCCGCCGTGCATGCACAACACCGTTGCTCCCTGCTGCAGAAGGTAGCCGGGCATCAGGTTACCTCCAGCGCATCGTCGTTGATTTTGACCTGCGGTCCGGTAAGTTTGATTGTTGCTCCCATCCCGTTGTCGATTTCAATGCCCTGGGCCGTGAGGGTGATCTTCTGCCCGCCCGATGTTTGAATGGTAATGCCGCCGGCGCCGGGCGTATCGTCCAGCGTAATGCTGTGGCCGGACTTGGTCATGATCATTGTCTTCTTGTAGGGCGGAGTCAATAGATCCGACGGCATGCTTACAGATGAACCGAAATAGGAGCCGCACCAGACGGGGTAATCCGCGTCGCCGTGTTCGAATTCCATCCAGACGGCGGAGCCGACATCGGGTAAAACAAACATGCCCATCGAATCGCCACCGAAAGGCAGACAGGGCAGCGCCCAGCCGCTCTCATCATCGCCAAGAACCTCCGGTACGCGGGCTTTGATCCTGCCCTGCAGCAGTGGGTCCTGAATATCTGTAACAATACCGCGATATTTACCGTAAAATGGAGCTGTCATATCACCACCACAGGGGCCAGCGGTCGGGTTCCTTCCCGGCTGACGGAAAAGTTCTGCGTGTATGTTCCACGCGAAATGTTATGGGTTACGCTCTTGACGTAGTATTGGCCGTCATAGGAAATGCCCGCACCCCGCAGACCGACCAGCCGCCGGGCGCGCAATACATGGCCGTAGCGCACAGTGTCTATTTCTCCGTCGCCGCTGACCGTATCG
>Ga0116143_10004824_pt1 | contig 12604 bp, 11 predicted proteins | sample AD_UKC034_MetaG_FD_89745 | JGI IMG/M metagenome (GOLD analysis project Ga0116143, IMG submission 89745) | Active sludge microbial communities of municipal wastewater-treating anaerobic digesters from USA - AD_UKC034_MetaG | ecosystem: Engineered > Bioreactor > Anaerobic > Digestate | place: USA...
GAGTCGTTCACCGTTTCCGTCGACACGGCCTCGGTCGGGCTTTGCTCTTGGCTGGGATGCGCCATGTGCATTCGCTCGGTCATGAGGTGATCGCTCTGGAGGTGGACGACGACAACCCGCACAGGGCGCAGCAGTTGTACGAGTCGGTTGGTTTTAGCGTCGTATCGAGATCGACCGCCTTCAGGAAGCGGTTGTGACCAGCCCCAGGGACACGGCGGTGTCAGCCCCACAGACCCCTGTCCGCCAATGGCGCATCCGTTGCTTTCGGTCCGGAGATGAAGCTGCCTGGCTGGAGCTGCTCAAGGCGGCACCGGATTTCCGCTATCTGATCTTTAGCTGCTCTCCATCGCTCGATGCCCTGCGCATGATCATCGAGCATCCGTCGATGGACGCGGCGCACAACCTGTGGTTTGCCGAAGCCAATCATCGCCTGGTGGGCTGTGCCGAGCTGTGGCACGATGAGGGGCGACCGCGCAGCGTGTTCAAGGTGCTCGTTCACCCGGGTTGGCGCCGCAGAGGATTGGGCACAGAGCTGCTCCGGCGGGTTGAGCAGAGGGCCAGGTCCCTGGGTGGAACACGACTGGATGTGATGGTGGAGCAGGGTCAATCAGGCGGCAGAGCGTTCCTGCAGGCACGCCGATTGCGTGAGGTGCACCGTTGTTGGGACATGGTCCTGGCGACTGATTCGGACGTCACGCCGCCGCAGTGGCCCAGGGGCTACACCATTCGTCACTTTGTGACCGGGCAGGATGAAATGACCTCGGTGGAACTGGAGAACGCGTCCTTTCGTAACGAATGGGAGTATGCGCCGGTTCAGGCCGGCGAGATCGAAGGTTTCGTGCGCTCGCCTTCGTTTCGGCCTGAGGGGGTAGTCTACGCGGTCTCGCAGGGTACGGTGGTCGGAGAGTGCTGGGCGTGGATTGACAACAGCGCTACTGCCGCGTCCTGTCACGGTGACATCTGGTGCCTCTGTGTGCATCCTGAGCACCGCAGCAGAGGACTGGGCCGGGCGCTGTTACGGTGTGGCGTGGAATGGCTGCAGAAGCAGGGAGTTGGCTGCATATCGCTCGGAGTTGACGGCGCCAACGACGGGGCAAAGCGACTATACGAGTCTGTCGGTTTTCGGGCTGCGCGCACTCATCTCTGGTACCGGGAGGAACTGTGACCCAGACTGTAGTGCGCACCCTTCGCTTGAGCGACGCGCCGCTTCTGCCAGAGCTGGTCAACGCCTGCAATCAGGTGGACGGCTGGGCCTTTCGCGAGACAATCGAGAGCCTCGACCCGGCCAGCGCGGACGCGGGCTTGCCGCCAGAGCGGTACTGGCAAGTAGCCGAAGACAACGGGCGGTTGGTTGGATTGGCGGTCCTGGGCCGAGCAAAGGGCACCAGAATGTACTGCATGCTGTGGGTGCTGCCAGAGCGACGAGGCATGGGCCTGGAACGCCAACTTGTGGCGGGCCTCATCTCGGGTGAGCGTTCGTTCCCCGAATCCTGCCTGGATGTTGCGGTTCGTGCATCACAGCGGTCCTATGCGGACGCGCTGGTCAACGAGCTCGGCTTTTCCCTCGTGCGCACCTGGTACGTGATGCGCATTGAGCTCGGTGCCGACTTGCCGCCGGCGGTTCTGCCCCCCGGTGTGAAAATGCGTTCCTTCGTGCCAGGGCAGGATGAGGTTATGCTCACCAGTGTGGTGGATGACTGCTTCTGGGATCACTGGGGAGAAGGTGAGCACAGGCTGGAAGACATCGAAGGCGGTGTGCACCTGCCGCAGTTCGACCGGGAGCTGCTCTTTTTTGCTCAACGAGGAGGACAGGTGCTGGGCTACTGCTGGAGCTGGCTCGAGCCGGAGCGGGCTCGGCTCACCGGTGACAACTGCGCCTATATCGGTGACCTGGGCGTCCGCCTCGCCTTTCGACGGCAGGGGGTGGGGCGAGCACTGCTGCTGACGGCGTTGGCCAGAATCAAGTCGAGGGGAGCAGTCGCGGCAGAACTGGACATGGACGGACCGAACGAGAATGCCCGACGGCTTTATGAATCGGTCGGCTTTTTCGAGCATATCGAGGTCAACTGGTACCGCCGGCAGCTATCATAACGGTCACCAATCGCTTCCTCGAGCAAGGGTCTTGTCGCAGCTCTGAATCGGCTCAGTTGGCTTCCAGAATCCACCTGGAGTAAAGCCCGGTCAAATCCTGACCCGACACCTGCTCGGCCACACGCAGCCAGTCCTCGGGCCGCGCGATGCCGTAGCGGCGATCATTCAGATAGGCGCGCAGGATGGCCAGGAACGTCTCGTCCCCGAGTTCGGTACGCACTTCCTGGAAGAACAAAGCCGCTTTGCCATAGACGATCGCGCTGTACAGCTCTGGCGTGAAGGCGCTCACCGGTTGGTTGACGACCGCATCGACGCCGCTTGCCTTGAGGCGGAGGTAGCGCGCGGCCACATAGTTGTCGAAGGCGAGCCGGGCACGGTCAGGGCCGTAGACGTGTTCATAGTAGTAGACCACGCTAAAGTTGGTCAGGCCTTCGTCAAGCCAGGGTTGATTCACCTGATCGTTGCCAACCAGGCTGTACCACCACTGGTGAGCCACCTCGTGGGCAGTGACAAACTCGAGATACTCCCCGGGCGTTGCGTACTGTTTGCTATCGAGCAGAATCAGGCCCGGATACTCCATTCCTCCAGAAACGGGCGCCTCGACCACATCGAACTCGGCGAAGGGGTACGTGCCAAAGCTCTCCTGGTAGGCCCTCAGTGCGTCGCGCGCGAACTGGAGCATCTTCTTGCCCGCTTCCCGGTGCTCTGGAACAAAGTAGGAATTGACTCTGATGTGGCCCACGGCGAGCGAGTCTGACTCGAACCGGCTGCTGCCAACCAGCATCAAGTCCCTCATGGGGCCGCTGACCAAGGTCCAGGTCACCGTACCGTCGTCGTTCTTCACCTTTGCCAAGTTGGAGCCAGAGGAGACCAGCACCAAATCCTGTGGCGCCGTCACCTCTACCCAGAAGAGACTGGTCTCAGCAAAGACCGGATCTCCATAGTCCGGCGCCAGTGCCAGATTCCAGCCACCTGCTTCGTACACGGCGACCCCGGCGAAAAAGTTGGACAGGAGCAGAATACCGTCCTGATAGTTGTAGGTGCCATAGCCGCGCGCATTGTCTACCGGCACGGTGGCGTTGTACTTCATCTGGATCTCCACCGTCTTGCCAGGAGCGAGGCTGGTCGGAAGCGCGACACCTACGGCGGTGCGCTCAGACTGATAGTCCAGCGTAGCGTCACGCTCCTCAACCTGGACCTGGGCCAAGACCAATTCGCTACCAAAGCTGGGCTTGTTGGGAAAGAGGCGGAAGTAGATCCGGTCCAGGTGATCGCCGGAATGGTTGGTATAGTACGTTGTCTGGTCGACCTGGATGCGCGGCTGTGAGGCGCCGAGGAACAGGCGTGCCCGGATGTGGTAGATGGTTGGGTTCGCCACTAGGTCGACATCGTCGGCGGAAGCGGGGACCATGGCAATCCGGTACGCCTGGGGTGACAACCACACCGGCGGCGGCTCAGGCGTGGCAGTCGCGACGGAGGTGACTGGTGGTTTGACCAGAGCGGGCAGGCGACCGCACGAAGCGCTGACGAGGCCAACTGCCAGGCACAGCGCGACAAGACGGGTCTTGGACATGGGCGGCATTATACAAATGGGGGCGGGCGGCGGCAAGGCCAAGAGACGAGGAGGGCCCGACCGCTAGGGGCTGACGGGCCCTTGACGTTCATGGAGCAGATGCGGCTGGAAAACGGCTACTTGACGGTGGCCTCGGCGCTGGCGATGACGTCAGGAGTCTGGTCGGTGTTGTTGTGCTGCACGATGTAGGTCTTGACGGCCTCTGTGTCGTCCCGGGCAAGGTCGAGGGTCGACCGATAGGAGAGACTCTGGAACAGCACCTGCGCCTTCACGGTGAAGGGGCCGCTATGCCCCTTCACGTTGACGCGGTAGGAGACCTGGTCTGAGCCCCGGTCAAAGTTGGGATCGGAGGCTGCGGCTCCGGCGACGGCGAAATCCTTCCCGGCAGTGACCTTGTCAAACCCCGCCGGCAGGAGACGGTTGTCTTTCACGTATGTTTGGCCGCGTAGCAGGGTGTAGGTGACCTTGGCCTCGCTGTCAACCATGATTGACTCGTAGATTTGCACCTGGTCGGGAGAGGTGATCAGGTCGAAGTGCGGCTCATAGAGCGTGGCATCGCTGTCGGCATCACAGCCGATGATGCTGCCGTCGGGGCCGGGCTGGCCCGATTCGAAGGCAACTTCTCCTTTGCCGTCGACAACGACCAGGTGAATCCACGCTCGGCGCAGCGGAATGCCGGTGGGGAACTTGTGACCGACCATCGAGTCGAGCTTGAGTCGGACCGACAGGGTGTCACCGGACAGAGCGGCCTCTTCGATGGAAAGCGCGAGGGTGCGGTTCTGGAGCTGCGCCAGTGTACGCTGCAGGGTGCCTTCGAGGTGTGCCGCGGAACAGGTGAGTTCCAGCTCGTCCACATAGTTCTGGTGCAGGCGGACCATGAAGACGTTGCCGCCGACAAAGTAGTGTTGCCCAAACGGTGCGCGCGGGTTGATCCGTGGTGGTTTGGGAGCATTGGAGATCAGGACATCGCCCGCGGCATCGGGCATGTGGCACTTTTGGCAGGTCATGCCAATGTCGTGATAGGAACTGTGCTGCCATTCCAGGAATGCTGTCTGCTCGGGGAACTGGCCGGCTACCTTGCCCGACGCGTCGAGGTAGGGTGTGTACAGCGTGTGGCAGGCCGCACACAGGCTGGCGCTGAGCGTCTGCAATCCAGGGGTGGGAGTGAAACCGACCGAGCGGCGCATCGTATCCTCGAAGGGCTCGGGGAAAGGTCCGTAGGACTTGCGGTCGGGCGGTTCGGTGGAGGTGTTGATGACAAAACCGCCGCTGAAGGACTCGGCAGTTCCCAGGTTGTCCTTCTCGACTTGATGACAGACGTTGCACGAAACGCCATCCAGCGCGGCCTCTCGCAGGGGATTGGCGGGGTTCAGAAACCCGTCGTCAAAGATGGCGATGGGAGAGCCAGCGACTTGGGCCTCGGTGAAGGCCATGGGCATGTGACACAGGCTGCACTTGGTCTCGATCACCTGCTTCAGGGCGGGGGCCCGCACAATCTCGGAGCTGACCTTGGCCAGGTAGACCGGGTCGTGCGCGGCATTGGCCATCATCGCTGATCGCCAGTGCAGGTCGATCGACACATCGTTGCCTGAGGGGTCGGTCAGGCGAGTGTGGCAGACGGCGCAGGTGCCCGACCCCGTAAAGTCGGGATTCATAAACATCGTGAGCGGCTTGCCCTTGCTTCCCGACGGTACGGGAGCCGTCGTAGGGGGCGGTGTGGGCGGCACGACCGTCGACGGAGGTAAAGTGGGCGGAGGCACGGTCAGCGTCGGTGGGATCGGTGTGGCTGGCGGGGGTACCGCAGTGGCAGTTGGAGCTGCGGTCTGGCAGGAAGAGATCAAGGCGATAGCCGGTAGCACAACCAGCACCATCAGGCCGATGAGAAAGTAGATCCTACTCAGTGAGCCGCTTTTCATTGGTGCTCCTTCCCTGTCGGAGTAGGTCAGGCGGGACTGTCCTCATTCTAGCTAACTAGGCGAACCAGGGCAAGACCGCGGCTCGAGGGGCTCAGTCAAGCCCCTGGATTGCGGCCAGTACGGCTGCTGCGCCGGGTACTCCAGTGTGAGAATAGACGACGACGCCGCCCGAATCCAAGACCAGCAGACTGGGGATAGCACGGATCCCGTATCGCTGCGCGATTTGCAGACCAGCGTCCGTACCTACGTCGACGCGGACGAGCACTGCTTTCGGCCCTAGCTGGTTTTCGATCCTGTCCACGACAGGCTTGGCCATCAGGCAGGACGGTCAGCCGTTGGAGAAGAAAGTCGCTACCGTCGGCTTGCCCGAGACCAGGAGCCGGTCAAAGTCCTCGAGCGTGGCGAAAGGAGTTGCTTTGCTGCGCAGGCCGGACCAGGCCAGAGGCAGGGCAATCACAATCAGCAGGCCCAGCCAGTTGTCTTTCAGAAACCTCACGATTTCGTCTCTCAATTGGCTTCGTTCCTCCTCAAAAAACTGCGGTCGGCGTCGCTAGCTACCGGGCGCGGGGCCGGTGCGGAATCCCAGAGCAAGGCCGACACGGCTCAGCCGTTTCCGAGCGCATCGTGGATCTTGACCATCCAATCAGCAATGGGGATCTGCTGCGGGCACTTGTCCTCGCACTGACGGCACTGAATGCAGGCAGCCGCGCGGATGTCCTCGCCGGGTCGACGCGGCTCGTGGTAGCTCCGGCGCGCCTGGTCCATCTCTTCATAAACGATGGCGCGATTGTAGAGGTCGAGATTGAACGGAATCCAGACCCCGTTTGGACAAGGCATGCAGTAGCGGCAGTCCGTGCACGGAATGGGGAACAGGGTCCGGTACTTGGACCTGGCTTTCTCAATCACGGCGAGGTCGCCGGGGGTCAGGGTCCCCGGGCCCGAGCGGTCAGCGCTGGCCAGGTTCTCCAGCAATTGGGCCATCGTGGTCATTCCGCTCAGAGCCAGGGCCACCTCAGGCTGATTCCAGACCCACTGCAAGGCCCAGTCCGCCAAGGAGCGTGCGCCGGCAGAGCGGCGCAATATCTCGGCCACCGGCCCCGGGAGGTTGGCAAGCCTTCCACCGCGAACCGGCTCCATCACCACGACGGGGATACCCTTTGCGGCCGCGTAGTGCAGACCCCTCACGCCGGCCTGGACATCTTGGTCGACATAATTGTACTGGATCTGGCAAGGGCACCAATCGGGATAGGCATCGATGATGTCGCGAAAGACATCGAACTGGTCGTGGAACGAAAAGCCCAGATGACGAATCCTGCCGCTGGCCAGAGCCCCCTCCGCCCAGCGCAGCACACCCATATCACGCAGCTTGGGCCACTCGCGAGCGTTGAGCGCATGCAACAGGTAAAAGTCAACGTGATCGGTCTGCAGCTTTTGCAGTTGCTCGTCCAGCAGGCGGTCCATGTCGCCAGGTTTCTCGACCAGCCAGCAGGGTAGTTTGGTAGCCAGCAGCACCTTTTCTCGATAGCCGTCCTTCAGAGCTCGGCCGACCAGACGCTCACTGTTCCCTCCGTGGTACGCATAGGCGGTATCGAGATAGTTCACACCGTGGTCAATTGCATAGTGCAGGAGGCGAATGGCCTCTGGCTCGTCGATGACGGAAGCGTCTCCGCCGACCACCGGCAGGCGCATACAGCCAAAGCCCAGAGCTGATACCTTGATTGGCCACTTGCCCAGTGAACGATACTTCATGACCTTTTCCTTCCTGAGAGTAGGGGATGAGGCAATCCGCGCTGTGTCAGACAAGACATCGTAGGTTCCCCAACGCCACGCTGCCGCATCAGGGCCCGCCGAGAAAGACTCGGCCGGTGGGCACCTGGAGCCGCATGCCGACCTGGAGCACTCCAGTGGCGAGCTCGGGATAACGGTACTGGTTGGCGGCTATCAGCTTGGCTGTCGTTGTGCCAAAGCTAGTGGCAATTCGGCCGAGGCTGTCGCCAGATTGCACTACATACAGGGCCTCGCTGCGCCGCGTGCGCGGATTGAGAAAGGCCCGTTCGCCCACATCGGAGTAGCGTTCCATCAACGCTCGGAAGGCGGGCCCCTGATGCAGCTCGGCGTGGTAGCGGGGCACTGCCAGAAGCTGGTCTAGCTGCCGGACAGCGCCGCCCTCGCCGTAGGTGATCAGGATCCGATACAAGGACCGGGCGTCTTCTTTGTACATGATCGCATTGAAGGGCCAGACGTAACCGATGGGTTCGATGCCGCACTTCTCCTGGATAGTTGCTTTCGAGTCGGCAAACTCGTGCCACACCTCGTCGCGCGTGACGCCGCCATCCCGCCCCACGAGCTTGTAGCTGTGCGAGACAGAATGGGAGGCCAGCTCGTAGCCCAGACTCTGCAGGAAGCGGATCTTGCGCCAGTCCCAGCCGCTGGCTTCATCGGGTATGTCGGCCGTTACAACGCCGAGGGTGGCCTGGAAGCCGTACTGCCTGAACTCGGGAAACATCGTCAGCCAGAAATTGGCGTAGGGTCCCGCCAGCCGGCCGTTGCGATCACAGCATGCTTTGGCCGCGCCGATGTCATCGATGGAGATAATGACTCGGCCGCGGGGCATCTGGCCCTCCTTGAGGTACCACTCCAGGGCGCGAAAGCTAAGCGTACGCATCCCCAGATGGTGCAGAATGCGCATCTGCTCCCGGAAGGCCTCGACCGTCCAGCTCTCGTCAAAGACGGGGTGGTAGGCCAGCACGGGAACACCGGGCCAGGAGCTGGCCAGGGAATCGCCGGGCAGGGCAGCCTGGACGGCGATGGCGGCGCAGACGGCGGCCGAAAGCTTGAGGAAAGAGCGGCGTGACAACAGCGTGTCAAGGGAGCGTTCAGGCATGGCTTTGGGCATTCTGTCCTGGATGTACTGTCCTGGCGTGAAAGGGTGAGGCAAGCAGATCGGGCATCAACATCATGCAGACCTCCCACATTGTACTGGCTTGACGAGGAGCGGGCAAACAGGGCCTGCCGGTTCCGATTTCTATGCCACGACGAAGGGACTATAATGGCCCTCAACTCGGTTCGATTGGAGGTCCAGTGCCCAAACGACTGTTGCTCATCATTGCGCTGGCTGCGCTGTCGTTGGCCGCCTGCTCGCAGAATACGACCGCGCCAACCAACACCCTGGTGCCACCCACGGCAACCCCAAAACCGGGCAAGCTGCCGAGTGGCTTTACAGAGCAGGGCTTTCCCTACAAGGGAAACGCCAACTCGCCGGTGACGTTGTGGGAGTTTTCCGAGTTCCAGTGACCATACTGCGCCCGTCACGCCAATCAGACGGGCCCGCTTCTGGATGAAGCGTATGTCGCAACTGGAAAAGTGAAAGTGGTCTTTGTGCAGTTTCCACTCGAGTCAATCCACCCGCAGGCACGCAAAGCGGGGGAGGCCGCGCTCTGCGCCGCCCGGCAGGGCAGCGACTTGTACTGGGTGATGCACGACCGGCTCTTTTCGTCGACCGGCGAGTGGAGCGGAAAGGGCGATGCGGTTGACGTCTTTAAGCGTTATGCATCAGAGATCGGGTTGAACACGGCCGCCTTCAATAGCTGTCTCGACTCGGGCGAGGCAGCGGCGGATATGCAGGCCCAGATCCAGTTCGCGGCCGCACATGGTGCTGGCAGCGTGCCGTACTTCCTGGTCAATGACTGGCCGGTGTCCGGCGCGCAGGATATCAGTGCCTTCAAGAGTGCCATTGACAAGGCGCTGGCTGGCCAGCACCCACCGCCAACGCCCACGCCGCTGCCAGAGGGCGTGACCTGGCTGGATCCCAACCCGACCAGACCTGGCTACACCTATGGCGGTGATGCCTATCGCGGGCAGGGTTCGGCCCCGGTGGTGGTTTTTCAGTTCGTCAACTTTGCGTCAGCAGAGAATCGCAAGGTGGTGGTAGAGGTGTGGCCTGAGCTCGAGAAGAAGTACGTGGAGGCGGGTCAGGTGCGCTTGGTGATCAAGCACCTGCCACCGGCCGACGCCGCTACGGCCGTACTTGCCTCACAGGCCGCTGAGTGCGCTGGTCGGCTTGACGCCTTCTGGGATATGTATGATTTGCTGTTCCAGAAGCAGGATGAATGGAGCAAGGCCAGCGACCCGGCGGCAGTCTTGAAGCAGTATGCTGCTCAGCTCAAACTGGACGGCGCGGCCTTTGCTTCGTGTATGGACAAGGGCGAGACCAGGGCCAAGGTGGAAGAGGACATTGATATCGGAGCGCAGAATGGCTTTCCGGCGGCACCGGTGTTCTTTGTCTTCAAGGGGAACGAAGGTGGCTACGCAGAGACGGACAGACTGCCAGCAGTAATTGCCGAGTTCGCCGGACAGTAGCAGCTCGATTTCGGAAAGACAGAACCGCCTCCTGCAGCACCCCTGCAGGAGGCGGTCGGCTTTCTCGTGGCTACTGTTCGCGAGTACTGAACGTGGCCAGGATGAGGTTGAATGTGGCGTCGTACTGATGGGTATTGGCGCTGAGTTGAATGCGGTACTCCCTTCGGCCACTGAGCGTATAGACCACGTCGTAGACCCCGAAGACGGGCTGTGGAGCAGTATAACGGACTCCGGGATGGCCGCCGACGACGACGGTGGCCTGCCTGTAGCCCATCCTGGCCAGGTTCTCCATCTCGGCCAGGCTGGGCACGTCTGAAACGGTGATCCAGACTTCGGCGTCCTTCTCGGCCGGCAACTGACCAGGAGTCTGCGCCTGGTAGGTGCTCAGCTTGGTTGCCGCCGGAGGAGCGGGCATGATGGAGCCCTGGTTGAGGTGCCAGTCGGTCGGGTAACGAACCGAGAAGCCAAAGGTGGCGTTATCAAAGGGCTGCCACCTGGCCAGCTCTGGAGCTGGCACCAGCCTAACCGGAGCGGTGACCAGGCTGTTTGGTGAGCCGTCCTTGGGGCTGGGCTCGTAGGCCTGCAGGATGGCCCGGGTCGGCGAGGCTGGCGGAGTGTAAAAAAGATCAACGGAGAAATCACCCCACTCGGGTGCGCCGATGGAGGCCCTGGCATAGCCCTTGGCGATGATCTCGTCTTGCGGTCCATGCAGCTCGACCACGAGCATCGCCTCAAACACCTGGGCCTTCCCGGAGATACGGATCACCCCGGGTGTGGATTCTGATGGCGCAACCTCGGATAGCGTGATGCGAGCCACCGGAGTTGGCTTGCCCTCTGGCGTGGTTGCCGGTGTTACGGTGGCGTCGGGCGGTGTAGTGACACTCGGAAGTGCAGTTGGCGGCGGCAAAGTGGGCGTTGCCACGACGACCGTGGGCGGGACGGTGGGCGCCGGGGCAGAAGCGGTGGGCGGTGGTGTGGCAGCCGAGGGCCCGCAGGCGGCGATCACGGCGCACATGGTGAACAGACTGATCACGCGGATGGCTCTTGTCATTGCGGCTCCTCCTTGCGACGATTATACATCAGGGTGAGTCCAGCGCATACGCTGGCGTCACTCTCGAGAGGCTCCTCGCCGCCGGAGGCGCGGCTGAGAATGGCGGGCGAGGACCAAGAACGGCACGAAAGAGTAAGTTTGACCGGCCAGCTCACGCGTGCTACAATGGTGATGGTGTCCGAGCAGGCCGGGCAATCGCGCGTCCCCTGGTGGGACGGGAGGAAAGTCCGAGCTCCACAGAGCACGATGCTGGGTAACACCCAGGCGGGGCGACCCGACGGCACAGTGCAACAGAAAGCAGGTCGTCCTGCGGCTGAAAGGCCGCTGGACAAGAGTGCAACGGTGGTGTAAGAGACCACCAGCGGACCGGGTGACCGGTTCGGCTAGGCAAACCCCATCGGGAGCAAGGTCGAACAGAGGGTGGCGTACCGGCCAATGGTCGGTGCGCCCGGGGTGGCTCGCCTCGTGACCCTCGGGTAGACCGCTTGAGGCGACGGGTAACCGGCGTCCCAGAGAGATGATTGCCGGCTTGCGGCAGCCTGGTCTGGCGCAAGCCACAGAACTCGGCTTACAGGCCTGGTCGGCACCACAATTTGCTGGTTGCGCGCGAACCTTAAAACCTGGATGTTCCCCAATTCCCCACTTTACAAAAATGCCAAAGTATGATACGATGGTGGTGGAAAATGGAGCAGAGTGGAGCGGCTTCTCGCCAAGAAGGCCTAATCCGGTGGCTCCAGTGGGGAATTGGAACACATGTTCTACGGCAGGTTCGCACACAGCATAGACGACAAGGGCCGCCTCATTCTACCCTCCAAGGTCAGATTGGAACTTGGCCTTGCCATCTATGCCACCCGTGGAATAGACCGCTGCCTCTATCTCTACCCCCGCTCTGAGTGGGAACGTCTCTCCGAAAAGATCCACCAACTGCCCTTGACTAACAAGGATGCTCGCCAGTTCCGACGGTTCTTTTATGGCGAGGCAGCAGAACTCGAAGTCGACAAGCAGGGTCGAATCCTCATCCCTGGGTACCTTCGTGAATACGCCAACCTCGTTTCCGAGGCGGTGCTCATTGGCGCTGAGGACCACCTCGAGCTCTGGAATGCGGAAGCTTACGAGCAAGAGAACGCCGCGCTGGTGCAGAACCCGGAGGCGTTGGCGGAAAAGCTGAGCACGCTCGGCATACTATGAGTCGGCGACGGCGGCCGGGTCCAGAACATGATACCAGCCGCGACAGTGCGGTGCACCTCTCACACGAGCCAGTCCTCTATGCAGAGGTTCTGGCCGAGCTGGCACCCCGCTCCGGCGGCAGGTATGTAGACGGGACGGTCGGCGCCGGTGGTCACGCCAAAGGCATTCTGGAGCGTTCAGCGCCCGACGGGCGTCTGCTAGGCATCGACCGTGATGATCAGGCTTTGGCGCTAGCGCAGGCAACGCTAGCTGGTTTTGGCGACCGGCTGACACTGGTCCAGGGGGACGCGGCGAACATTGCCGTGATCGCTCGCCAGGCCGGTTTTGCACCGGCCGACGGGATTCTACTGGATGTCGGCGTCAGCTCGATGCAGCTTGAGGCCGCTGAACGCGGCTTCTCCTTTCTGCACGATGGGCCGCTCGACA
>Ga0116143_10004826_pt1 | contig 12603 bp, 10 predicted proteins | sample AD_UKC034_MetaG_FD_89745 | JGI IMG/M metagenome (GOLD analysis project Ga0116143, IMG submission 89745) | Active sludge microbial communities of municipal wastewater-treating anaerobic digesters from USA - AD_UKC034_MetaG | ecosystem: Engineered > Bioreactor > Anaerobic > Digestate | place: USA...
ATAGAAACAGTTGTCATATCTTCAAAGCTTCTGCCGGGAGGAGAAGAAACGGTTTCTGTCGAATGGACTGTGCCGGAGACATCGGCAACCATTGCCCTTTATGCCGTGGTTGACCCCGAGGGGATAATTGAGGGAGATGTACCTGCAAACAATACCCTGTCCATAAACTGCGTATTAACTGATATGGAAGCGGTAGCTCTCTCCTGCAAGAGCATAACAGATAACCTGGTTTCTCTCACCGGCACGGTACAGAATACGGGTGCGCTGGACACGGGAGAGTTTACCGTGGAAATACGAAAGGAGAGTACAGACGGTCAGCTTATATACCATGAGACTATAGACAACCTTGAACCCAACGGGATTAAACAGGTCACCTGCCTGTGGGATACCACGGGCGTTATCATGGAGAATGTATGGCTCTATCTCGTTATGGACGCACCGGATATTATTGCAGAGTTTGACGAGAAGAATAACACCTATCTTCTCAAGATAAACCCTTCCCTGTTAAAGGGCGACATCAACGGGGACGGGAACATAGATATTTCAGACGTGATACTATGCCTGAGGATGGCGATAGGCTTGCCCATAACTATTGATGGGCAGGTATACGAAAGCCCATATACGGACCGTTTCAAGGGAGTGGCAGACATGAACTCAAGCACGGGTGTCGACATCTCCGACGTCATCCTGATACTGAGAAAATCCATCGGGCTGGAATGATTTTTCTGCATCCGGTAAAATTTTCAGGTGTACAGGGTTCAAGTTTGCCGGAACTATCCGTAATTTTTGCATTTTTACCCCCTTTCATGGTATTATGATGGGTTATGCTTAATAAAATCAGGAATTTCTCAATAATAGCCCATATCGACCACGGAAAATCAACCCTTGCCGACAGGCTTCTCACTTATACGGGTACTATCGAGCAGAGGAAGATGCGCGAACAGGTGCTTGATACCATGGACCTGGAAAGGGAGAGAGGCATTACCATAAAAGCCCAGGCGATAAGGATGGAGTATGATGGATATATCTTCAACCTTATAGATACTCCCGGCCATGTTGATTTTGCATACGAGGTCTCACGTTCCCTTGCCGCCTGCGAAGGGGCGGTGCTTCTTGTTGACGCCACACAGGGCATAGAGGCGCAGACCCTTGCGAACGCATACCTGGCGGTAGAAAACAACCTTGTGATAATACCCGTGGTTAACAAAATAGACTTGCCCGCTGCAGACCCTGAACGGGTTAAAGAAGAACTGAAGAACGCTTTTGGAATTTCTCCGCATGAAGTTCTTCTTGCATCAGCCAAGACCGGACAGGGCATAGAAGATATACTAAAGGCAGTTATTGAGCGCATCCCTCCGCCGAAATCCGATGATACTGCTCATCTCCAGGCTCTTATTTTTGACTCCCACTACGACTCCTTCCGAGGGGTTATAGCCAGGATAAGGGTTTTCAACGGGCAGATAAAAAAAGGAATGTACATGAAGATGATGAGCTCCGGCAAGGACTTTGAAGTCCAGGAGGCGGGATTCCTCAGGATGGGAATGATTCCTTGCGCGGGAATTTCAGCGGGCGAGGTCGGGTATGTCATCGCAGGCATAAAAGACGTCCGCGACTGCAGGGTGGGCGATACAATTACTGACGCAACAAGACCGGCAGGGAAAGCTCTGCCGGGATACAGGCATATGAAACCGATGGTCTTCTGCGGATTTTATCCCGTGGAAGGACATGATTACGACATGCTTAAGGACGCCATGGGTAAACTCCAGCTGAACGACGCATCTTTTTACTACGAGCAGGAAACGTCATCCGCTCTGGGATTCGGATTCCGGTGCGGGTTTCTGGGACTTCTCCATCTTGAAATTGTACAGGAAAGGCTGGAACGGGAATTTAACCTCAATATAATCGCTACTGCCCCAAGCGTTGTTTTCAAAGTGAACCTCAAGAATAAGACGTCCAGGATGGTTGACAACCCATCGTTTTTGCCTCCCATAGGAGAAATTGAAACGATAGAAGAACCTTATTGCAGGCTTACCGTGCTTTCCCCTGCTGAATACCTTGGAGCAGTCATGCAGCTGGCAAAAGACAAGAACGGTGATTTCATTTCAACCGAATATCTTGACCCTACCCGCGTCATGCTCGTATTCGAACTGCCTCTCTCGCGCATTATCGTAGATTTTCACGACATGCTCAAAGCCTGCACGCGTGGCTATGCCTCCATGGACTACGAGATTACTGGCTACCGGGTTTCAGATGTCGTCAGGATGGATATCCTTCTCAACTATGAGCCTGTCGACGCCCTGAGTTCCATCGTTACAAGGGAGCAGGCCCAGTACGTAGGAAGGGCACTGGCTGCCAAGCTGCGCACCCTTATCCCCCGCCACCAGTTCGAGATTCCCATACAAGCGGTAATAGGAAGCAAGGTTGTTGCCAGAGAAAGCATACCGCCCGTGCGCAAGGACGTACTGCAGAAATGCTACGGTGGAGATATCACAAGGAAAAGGAAACTCCTTGAAAAGCAGAAGGAAGGAAAGAGCAGGATGAAAAGGATAGGCAGTGTGGATATACCCCAGGAGGTTTTTCTTTCCGTGCTTAAGATGAACAAGTAATACATTTTGATTTCGACTGAACAGATTATCATTGAAGCGGTTTCCTTTCACTGGTGCCGCTGCGGTGACCCTAACGGAACAAGTCACACTTCTTTATTATCTTTTGCAGCGGTGCCCCGGACAAGCCCGGGATGAACCCGGCATAAACGATTTATCGCACTTCTATGCCTTTTTCTCGTAGAGGTACGTCCTCAATAGCTCAAAAACAAGAGCTGCAAAAACATTACGGGGACTAAGTGGCGGCGTATCCTGGCAGGACACCTGCCCCCATTTTGAAAATGATAGCCCTTTACATACATATTCCTTTTTGCAAAAAAAAGTGCAGCTACTGCGACTTTGTATCATATGCAGGCCATGGAGAGGAAATTTTCGCCAGGTATGCCGATGCTCTTTGTGCAGAGCTTGCGGCACGCCGGGATATGCTTTCTGACGGCATATCCTCCATCTATATGGGAGGAGGAACTCCAAGCCTGCTTTCGCCCGGGCATATTGAAAAAATCTTTTCCGGGATATCCTCAGCCTGCCCTTCTTTTTCAACGGATATTGAAATCACAATTGAAACAAACCCGGCAACTGCCGGGAAGGAAAAACTCAGGGATTTCCGGCAACTGGGAATTAACCGGATTTCCCTGGGGGTGCAGAGTTTTGACGACAGGCTCCTCTCTATTCTCGGAAGGATTCATACGGCTAAAGAAGCAGTCAGAACATATGAATCATGCAGGAATGTCGGATTTGAAAATATAAACTTGGACCTGATGTTCGCACTGCCCTGCCAGGACATGGAAATGTGGCGGAAAGATTTACAGAAAGCTGTATTTCTTGATCCACAGCACCTTTCGGTCTACAACCTGCAGCTTGAAGAAGGAACCCCTTTGTGGGAGGAGAAGAAAAAAAACAGCCTTGACTTCCCATCCGAGGACGAAGATGCGGACATGTACCTTTTAGCGGTTCAATACCTGAAAGAAAAAGGATATTCCAGGTACGAGATTTCCAATTTTGCCCTTGACGGCAGAGAATGCATGCATAACATTACCTACTGGCAAAACGGCAGCTACCTCGGACTGGGAGTTGCGGCCCATTCCCACTTGAACGGCTGCAGGCGGGCAAACACATCCTCCCTTGAAAAGTACCTTTCTTCTCCCTGCAATGCAGTTGCCGAAGAAACGAAAGTCACTCCTCTCATGAAACGCCAGGAGACGATTTTCCTGGGACTGCGCATGTCGCAGGGAGTTGAAAAAGCTTTTTTCACAGGCTACGAAGAAAAGGTGGAAGAGCTTAAGTCAAACGGACTGCTGGAAGAAAAACATGGGAAATACAGGCTGACAGACAAAGGAATACTTCTTGCAAACAGGGTGTTTGAACATTTCGTATGACATAATGGCTTTCCCCAATTAAGCTTCTTTAAGCGCTGATTGACAAAAAGGGGATGCAATGTTTTAATAAAACAACTGTCTTTTTAATTTGCGATATCTGTGCCATGAAAAACGCTTATACTATTTTTGACAATCACTGCCACACGGAATTTGCCTATTGCTCCACGGACATTACTGTCAGCGACGCCGTTGCAAAAGCAAAGGATGCAGGGATGGAATATATTGCCTTCACCGAGCATGCCAGCCACCTTTATTTTGAAAATGCCGTCTGCTGGAATTCTCTTTCTGATCCTTCTTTCATGAAAAGAGCCAATATGCTCTGCCCGACCCGCATGGAAGATTACAGAAACGAAATAAAGAAACATTCTCCCTGCTTTGCAAAGACGGGATTTGAAGTTGACGTTGACCGTTCCGGCAACCTGAATCTTTTGCCCGAGGACAGACAGGATGCTGCCATGCTTGTAGGCGGCATACATTTTTTGTTCAGCGACCGTGAGTTTTCATCTTGCACGGCGCAGAAAAAGGAAGAGCTTTTCATGCGCTCAAACGAGGCGCTGTGCAAACAGGGCATCTCCGTTCTGGCTCATCCTTTCAGGATTTTCTGCCGCAACAATCTTCCTCTCCCCCGGCACCTTTACAAACCTGTTGCACGAATGCTTAAATCATACAGGGTTGCCGCAGAACTCAATTTTCACTATAACAACATTTCCGACCCTGCTTTTTTTGAGACATGTCTTGAGGAAGGAGTGAAAATTTCACCCGGGACAGATTCTCACTGCATTGAGGAAGTGGGGGTATTCGACCGCCATGCAGATTTTCTTGAAAGCATAGGGGTCAGCGAAGAAAACTTTAAGGAGATTATCTTCAAACTGGATTGCGGCAGGGGGGTAAAATGAAAGGAAGGGAATTGCTGAGACTGTTTGAGAAGAGCAAACACAGGCATCATCTCGTGGGGACGGAAGAAAACGGCATAATTATAGGACTTTCTCTTGAAGGCAGATTTTTTACCGTTCTGGATGGAGAGGTAATAAGCAGGATTAATCCGAAAGTCTTTTCGGAGCAAAGCACGAAAGACGAATATATCAACCCCGGGGGAGACACCCTCTGGCCCGCCCCAGAAGGGTCATGCCTCGGGTACGAATATTCAACGGGAAGTTGGCGGGTTCCTCCCGGAATTACAGGCGCCTGCTACAGGGTTGTCGACTCGGGAAGAAACAGGGTTCATGTTTCCGCGGAGATTGACCTTGTCAACAACATGGGAACCGGCATTCCCGCAATCTTTACCAGGCAGGTTCAAGTCGAAACAAAAAAAGGCTTTTTGGCATTAAAAAGCATAGATGGCATTGCATACGCAGGTGCAAAGGTATTGGGAAAAAACATGTGCATGCTCGGTCCATGGAGTCTTTCCCAGTTTGACTGCAAAGAGGGATGTGAAGTAATCCTCCCTTCAAAATCGGTTAAAGACGTATGGGACCTTTACGGACCGAGTGACGAGTTCAGGAGCTTTGAAAACGGCTTCTGCAGGATAAAAACGGAAGGGAACCGCAGGTTCCAGGTTGGAATATCTTCCATTGCAGGTTGGATTGAATACAGGGACCCGGGCAAAAACCTGCGGATACGAAGGCAGGCGGAACCGCTCGAAGAAGGATTCCTCTATTTTGACATAGCCGACAGGCCGCCGGAGGAAAAACCGCAGGGCAAGGGAATAAGATACAGCGTATACAACGATGCCGGCGGATTCATGGAGATAGAGGCAGCAGGGGGAACTCCTGCCTCCTGGAAACAGGATACCGTATCAAAAATTTCAGTAACAACCTTTTTCCAGAAAGATTAAAACTGCTCATGGAGAAAAGTTATGAAAAAGACCGTAATGGCAATAGGCGCCCATTCAGACGACATAGAATTCCAGGCGGGAGGAACGCTGGCGAGGTATATCGACGAAGGATACAAAGGCGTATACGTTGTGGCCACTGACGATTCGGCCGGCATCAACCTTGACGAAAACGGTGAATACAGGCGTTTCGTTCTTCCCCTTGAAAGCCAGTCCATCCGCCACGGCGAAGCCGACAGGGCGGCGGCCGTTTTCGGACTCAAGCCGGTATTCCTCAACTTCAAGCAGCGATTCTGCTGCGACAGGGAAGGGAACTTTTATTACCTGGGTACCGAAGAATACAGGAAACTATGCATCCCGGACAGCAGGGAATGCATACTGGTGGCCCCTGAAAAAAAGGACTGCGTTGACCTTCTCGCAGATATGATAAAAAAGGAAGAGCCGGAAATAGTCCTTACGCAGCAGCTGGACATAGACCCGGAACACAGGAACGTCTGCAGTCTCGTATACAGGGCTTTCAAACAGGCGGGGCAGGAAGTAAAACTGGGCGGTTTATACAGCTGGGGCCCAAGTTCAGGGGGAGAAATCAGGCATGTCGAACCCGATATGCTTGTGGATATAAGCAGGTATTTCAATACAAAACTCGAGGCGTTTTACCTGCATAAATGCCAGGTCGGGAAACGGCTTAAAACCATTGTAAACCGGCGGGCGGAGATATGGGGGCAAAAACTCGGAGTCCCCCATGCGGAAGCTTTCATAAAGGTCCTCCCTGCCCAACCCCATGAATACAGCAGTTGAGCAGGATTGAACAAAAATCTTGATGGAAAAAGGAGGTCTGACTGCAATGAGCAAGAAAAAAGGATTGATATGGGCAAATCTGTTACACCTGGGATATAACATGTGGGAAGACAGGGGGCCTGACCACAGGCTTGCGGAAGGCGAAAAACCAAAGTATCCTCCCAGGACATATCTGAGATTCGAAACGCCTGTATGGAATCTCCTTATGAAGAAAATGGCGGAAACAGGGATGAACATGGCCGTAATTGACCTTGGAGAAGGCGTCAAATACGAAAGCCACCCTGAACTGGCAGTTCGAAATTCATGGACTCATTCACGCCTGAAAAAAGAGCTTGGCAAAATGCGGGAGATGGGAATAGAACCTATACCTAAACTTAATTTTTCGGCATGCCACGACAACTGGCTCGGCAAATATTCAAGGTGCCTTTCCACGGATATATATTACGGAGTATGCAGGGACATTATCGAAGAAGTCATCGCCCTTTTTGACAGGCCGCGGTTTTTCCATCTCGGGATGGACGAAGAAACGGCAGGCCACCAGAAAAAACTGGCATACGCGGTAATACGCCAGTATGAACTGTGGTGGCATGACCTGTATTACCTGGTGAACGAAACCGAAAAAAGTGGAGTGAGGGCGTGGGTATGGTCTGATTATATCTGGAACCACAGGGAAGAATTCCTTGAAAAGATGCCCAAATCGGTGGTGCAGAGCAACTGGTATTACGGAAAAGTTTTCGATGAAAGCATCAACTATGTAAAAGCATACCTTGACCTTGAATCGCATGGTTATGACCAGATACCAACGGGAAGCAACCACAGCTGCACTGAAAACCTGGCGCTGACAGCAGAATATTGCAGGAAACATGTTTCTCCTTCAAAACTCCTCGGCTTTTTGCAGACACCCTGGAGGCCGACTATTAAACATTACAGGCAGCATCACCTGCAGGCAATAGAAGCAGTTGCCAAAGCCATGGAAATTGACAGCAGGTGACGCTTTATGTTAAAATTATGAAACAATTCCCCTTCTAACCAAATCACACGGGAGGACTAAAATGAGTGCGAACAGAGCAGTCACATTTGGAGAAATAATGTTGCGGCTCAAGTCACAGGGGGCCGACAGGCTTTTCCAGACCCCGCTTCTTGAAGCAACCTTCGGAGGAGGAGAGGCAAACGTGGCGGTTTCACTTGCAAACTACGGAGTGGATGCCGCTTTCGTTTCCGTTCTGCCCGACAACGAAATAGCAAAGGCCTGCATTGCCAACCTGAAGAGTTTCGGGGTAGATACATCTCTTATACTGTGGGGAAAAGGCAGAATGGGAATTTACTTCCTTGAAAACGGGGCTAACCAGAGAGGTTCAAAGGTTGTTTACGACCGTTTTGGCTCGGCGATATCCATTGCACAGCCTGATTCCATCAACTGGCAGAAGGTTTTTGCGGGAGCAGGCTGGTTCCATATTACCGGCATTACCCCTGCAATAAGCCAGTCTGCGGCAGACCTTTCACTGGCCGCCGTTAAAGCCGCGAAAGATGCAGAATTGACTGTTTCCTGCGATTTAAACTACCGCTAGAAACTCTGGAAATGGCAAAACCGCCCCCGAGGTAATGACAGAGCTGGTAAAGTATGCCGATTACGGCATAGCCAACGAGGAAGACTGCCAGAAATCGCTCGGCATTGAAGCCGATATAGCCGTTGAAAAAGGCAAGCTTGATACCTCCCGGTACCAACAGCTTACAAAAAAGGTCATGGAAAAATTCCCCGGGATGAAAGCCATCGCGATAACCCTGAGAGAAAGCAGAAGCGCCGACTGCAACGGCTGGTCAGCCTGTCTTTTCGACGGAAATAAATTTTACCTGAGCAAGAAATATGAAATCACTGATATCGTGGACAGGGTCGGAGGCGGAGATGCCTTTGCAAGCGGACTAATCTACGGACTTATCAACGGGAAAGATATCGAGTACTCGCTCAATTTTGCGGTTGCTGCAAGCTGTCTGAAACATTCCATAAACGGCGATTTCAACAGGGTTACTGTAAAAGAAGTCGAAGGTATAATGGGAGGCAATGTTTCGGGCAGAGTTCAAAGATAAAAAGATAAAAAACAGAACCCCTCACCTTGTAAGTGTATCAGGGTAGAGTTCCCCTCACAATTGAGGAGAAACAGAGTAGAGTTCGGGACAAGCCCCGGACAAGCCCGGGGTAAACGGGGTAAAGAAACTGAAAAACAAAATCATGAACCCCTCACCTTGAAAGTGTATCAGGAGGGAAAAAAGTAAAACAAAATCAGCGCCCTTCGCATGAAAGTCAATCAAAGCAGAGCTCAGGATAAAGGGTAAAGGAGAAAGAATGGAAAAAAAATGTTGTTGCAAAGGAAACTGCATGGAATACGGATTGAAAGTAAAAGTTTATGAAAACGCCGACCTTATGGGTGCGGCTGCAGCCAAAAAGGCAGCAGGAATCCTTAAGAAATACACTGTGGAAAAGAAGAAAGAGGTACTGTGCGTTTTTGCCGCGGCGCCGTCCCAGGATACTTTCCTGGCGCATCTTTCAAAGGAAGAAGATATTGACTGGAAGAAGATTACGGCATTCCATCTGGACGAATACCTTGACCTTGCGAGAAACCATCCAAACACTTTCGAAGTATACCTGCGGAAGAACATTTTTGAAAAAGTGGGAATTCCTGATACAAATGTAAACTTTATCAAAGCCATGTCCGGAACTCCTCAGGAAATAGCAGCTTCTTACGGCGACAAGATTCAAAAAGCCGTTGAGAAAGTAAGAAAAGCAGGCGGCATCTACATGGCTTTCATAGGCATAGGTGTCAACGGACACATAGCTTTCAACGAACCCGGTACCGATATTTATTCTTCCAGATGGGTTCTTCCCATCGAGATAGACGACGTATCCGTAAAACAGCAGTTTGATGATTACAAGAACCATCCCGACCCTGCAGCAAGGTATGCAACTCTGGCCGACGTCCCCAGAAAAGCTCTTACCATGAGTTGTGCGGCCATACTTGAAGCAGATAAGATTCTTACTCTCGTACCGGGCAATCAGAAAGCAGATGCCGTTCAGAAAGCCCTTGAAGGACCTGTTACGCCTCTTTTGCCGGCTTCTCTTCTGAGACAGCATCGTTCCACTGTTCTTTACCTTAACTGCGATTCGGCGGAGAAAATCAATCCGGCGCCTGCAGTGAAAAAATAACATAGGAGAAATTTAATGAACAAAAACAATAAGGCTCCCCAGCTTTCCGACAGGATAAGGGGGCGCAAGCTTGCCCACATAGGCCTGCTTAACAGGGAAGAACTTGAAGAAGTCATATCTCTCGGAGAGTGGTTCAGGGAAAACCGTTACGACATGACCTATGCAGACCTTCTGAAGGGAAGGGTCCAGGCGTTGCTTTTCGTGTACGAATCGACCCGCACCCGCATGGGGTTTGAATCGGCAATGGCCCAGCTGGGGGGACATAACATATACCTGCCCGTGAAAGAGACCCAGATGGGACGGGGAGAAAGCGCTTCCGATACGGCAAAGGCGATGGACCAGTTCATTGACGTTTTTGCAGGCAGGTTGTGGAAACAGGAAGACATGGATACTTTTGCCGCAAATCTTAACTGCCCCGTACTCAATGCCTGCACTCCTCTCGACCACACGACTCACGTCATAGGCGAGCTGATGTGCATAAAACAGGCAAAAGGCAGGCTGGAAGGACTCAACCTCGTATACACCGGAATGGCAAGAGGCATACTCCATTCTTTCATAAGGGTATGCCCGGTACTGGAAATCAACCTTACCCTTGCCATCCCTCCTTCCTACTCGAGAACTGTCAACAAGGATATCCTTGCAGAGGGGAAAAAGCTGGCCGAAAAAAACGGGACGCGCCTCGAAATATGCGAAGACCTTAAGAAAGCCGTTAAAGACGCTGATTTCGTACAGGCAAGCACCCTCATAAGGAGCATGCTGGCGGGAGAACAGTCTCCCGAGGAAAAAGAAGTCGAAATTCCAAAGTGGACAGTGACAGACGAAGTTCTTGATGCCGCCAAGCCGGATGTGCTTTACAGCCATTCAGGACCTGCACACCGCAACGTGTGTGCCACCGACGCCGTCATGGACGGGGTCCGCTCGGTCATAAGGGAAGAAGCCCGAAACGCCATTTTTTCAAAGAAGGCTCTTCTGGCTCTCATGGTAAAATAAGCATAAAGCAGCGCAGGGGAAATTTTTTTCTCTGCGCTGCTTTTTTTATTCTCTACTGATTCGCCGTCAAAATTATAGTAATAACGAAATTATTTCTTCTGCAGCAAATGGACGGCAAATCCCGCTATCTCATCTTTAAGATAAACGGCAACAAGGGCTCCCTTGGCATCTTTTTTTGAAGTTGAATGGTCCACCGCAATACCTGCCCTTTCAAGCCATGCAACCGCCCTGGCGATGGAATTTGTCGCTATCCCTATATGGCCGTTTTTACCAAGTCCCATGCTCTTGTTTATTTCTATCCCCTTGCCTGCAAAATTGGAACTATTGCCTTCCTTCAGGGCAAAATTGAAGATGGAACAGAAAAGCTTTGTTGATTTAAGAGAAGCATCGGCATCAGAGGTATTGATGCCCACATGGGCGAACTCGAAGCCAAGCATGTTGCTGACAGCCTCTGCCGCAAGCGAAGTTATCTTTTCAAAATCCCCTGCTTTCACAACATCGTCTTTCGCAAGCCAGGTGCCTCCTACGGCCGCCACCTTGGGAAACCCGAGGTACTTGTTCATATTCTCGGGGTTAACTCCTCCCAGGGGCATGAAACGGACCTGCCCGTAAGGGCCGCTCAGTGCTTTCAGGGTTTCAAGTCCTCCGAGCGCCTCGGCAGGAAAAAATTTCAGGACCTTGAGGCCAAGTCCGAGCGCAACCTCTATGTCCGAGGGCGTAGCTACTCCGGGGAAAACCGGCACGTTTTTCTTCTGGCAGTGTTTTACAACCTCAGGGTTGATACCGGGAGACACGATAAAAGCCGCTCCCGCCCCCAAGGCCCTGTCCACCTGCTCTATGGTCAAAACGGTTCCGGCGCCCACAAGGACCCCGGGAACTTCTTTGGATATGCGGCGGATTGACTCTTCCGCGGCATCCGTCCGGAAAGTTATCTCCGCAAGAGGCAGTCCGCCTTTTTCGAGCGCCCTGGCAAGAGGCACTGCGTCTTCCGCCCTGTCAATCTTCACTACCGGAACTACACCCGTTTCCTCTATTTTCCTGAGAATATCCGTGTCCATATCTCCTCCATTGAATTTGTTCTTCTATACTTTGTTTACAGGGTAAAGAGGCTTGCCGCCAAGCAGGACCTCTTTCACGTTTTGGGCCGCCTTGGTTTTCAGCTCAACGATAGATTCTTCCGTATAAAAACCCACATGCCCGGAAAGGGTTATGTTTTCAAGAGAGAGCAAGGGGTTGTCCCTGTTGACAGGCTCCTGCTCGAAAACATCCAGGCCCGCGCTGTCTATCCACCCTTCTTTCAAAGCCCTGTAAAGCGCTTTTTCATCCACAATTGCGCCCCTCGAGGTATTGATAAATATCGCCGTAGGTTTCATTTTGCTGAAAAGAACCTCGTTGAACATTTTTTTCGTTTTCTCGGTTACCGGCATATGCACGGAAAAATAATCGCCTTCGCGCAAAGCGGTTTCCATGTCGACTTTTTCTCCCCCTCCTGCAGAGATAACAGAAGCATCGATATAAGGGTCGTACACAAGAACTCTGCCGGGTTCAAATCCTTTAAGCTTGCGGTGGACAAACCTTGCAATCATCCCGTAGCCGAAAAACACAAAGGTTTTGCCCTTAATCCTGTATTCCGGGGACGTCGCCTTCACATCCCAGGTGCCCGCCCTTACCTGCCTGTCCCTCTGGGCGACTTTGCGCACGCAGGATAAAAAAAGCCCCATTGCCTGGTCGGAAACATCCTCTCCACAGTAATCCGGAACATTGGCCACCCAGATTCCCTTTGCTGTAGCTGCATCAATATCCACG
>Ga0116143_10004827_pt1 | contig 12602 bp, 12 predicted proteins | sample AD_UKC034_MetaG_FD_89745 | JGI IMG/M metagenome (GOLD analysis project Ga0116143, IMG submission 89745) | Active sludge microbial communities of municipal wastewater-treating anaerobic digesters from USA - AD_UKC034_MetaG | ecosystem: Engineered > Bioreactor > Anaerobic > Digestate | place: USA...
AGGTCGCTGAGCTGCTTGGCGAGGGCCTTGGGGTCCTTGATCTTCCCGTCGGTCTTGATCTCGCCGTTCTTGATGGCCTCGACGATTGCTTCTTCGAGCGGCTCGACGACCATGTAGAACTTGTTGTGCTTATTGGGAGACTTGCCCTCGAACGGACCGCCCTTGCCCTTCACTGCCTCACGGTAGACGACGATGGGCGCGGAGGCCTTGATCTCAACCTTGTGGTCGTTAACGATACGGTACTGGGTGATCTCCAGGTGGAGCTCGCCCATTCCGGACAGCAGGTTCTCCCCCGTCTCCTGGTTGATCTGGACCTGGATGGACGGATCGGCCTTGCCGACGGTCCTCAGCACCTCGACCAACTTGGGCAGGTCCTTCATGTGCTTGGCCTCGATGGCCACGGTGACCACGGGTTCGGTGTAGTGGGAGATCTTCTCAAAGGGCTCCATGTCCTTGTCCGAAGAGCAGGTGGCACCAGCGATGGCGTCCTTCAGTCCGGACAGAGCGACGATGTTGCCGGCCTCGACCTCGTCGACGGCGATGCGGTCCGCGCCGACGCTCATGGAGACGGTCTGCACGCGGTTGGCATTGGGCATTCCGAGGATGTACATCTCTTGTCCACGAACGACCTTGCCGGAGAACATGCGGCCTACGGCCACCTCACCGGCGTGGGGGTCGATGATGATCTTGGTGCACATGAAGGTGGTGGGACCGTTCCGGTCGCAGTGCATCATGGCCTTGCCGACCTCGGATTCCTGGTCGCCCTTCCAGATTACCGGGATACGGACCTTCTGAGCATCCACCGGGTTGGGGACGTGGGTGATGACCATGTCCAGGAGCACCTCATGCACCGGGGACTTCTTGGCCAGGGTCTTCTGGTCCTCGTTCTTGCAGTAGTTGTAGACGTCCTTGAAGGAGATGCCGCTCTTCTTCATGTACGGGGCGGATATGGCCCAGTTGTTGAAAGCGGAGCCGAAGGCGACGGAGCCGTCCTCGACCTTGACCTGCCATTTCTTGCGCAGGTCCTCGGGCAGATTGGCCACGATCCTCTTGTTGACCTCGGCGATGATCTGGATGAAGCGCTGCTGCATCTCCTGCTCGGTGACCTTCAGCTCATTTATGAGGCGGTCGACCTTGTTGATGAAAAGCACCGGTCGGACCCTTTCCTTCAAGGCCTGGCGGATGACGGTCTCGGTCTGAGGCATGATGCCCTCGACCGCGCAGACCAGGATGATGCAGCCGTCCAGAGCCCTCATGGCCCTGGTGACATCCCCGCCGAAGTCGACGTGGCCGGGAGTGTCGATCAGGTTGATCAGGTAGTCCTTTCCATGGTAATGGTGAACCATCGAGGCGTTGGCCGCGTTGATGGTAATGCCACGGGCCTGCTCCTGTTCGTCGAAGTCCAGCATAAGCTGCTTGCCGGCGAGGTTCTCCGACATCATACCGGCCCCGGCGATGAGGTTATCGCTCAGGGTGGTCTTCCCGTGGTCGATGTGCGCGGCGGTCCCGATGTTCCTGATGAACTCAGGAGTCATCATGATGTCCTGAGCCTTCTTGATGTTGTCCTCTTTTCTGCCCATTTTCCCCACCTGGTTTAACGAGCGGAGGAAGCGACCCTTTCGATCTCTTCCTTCTTGGCCACGGAGAAGCTGTTCATGTCGCCCTTAGAGGCCAGGATGAGCTCCTCAGCCAGGCACTGCTCGATGGGCTTGGTGTTCTTGAACGAGGCGTTGACCGAGCCCTTGGAGATGTTGCGCAGGGCGATGTCCAGCCGGCGGGAGGGAGCCACGTCAACGGCCTTCGGAACGGATATGCCTCCGAACTGCAGGCGGGTGATCTCCTCACGCGGGGCGGCGTTCTCGAGAGCCTCGACCAGAACCTGTATGGGGTTCTTCTTGGTGCGCTGCTCGATGATCTCGAAGGCCTTCTTGGTGACGTTGTAGGCCTTGAGCTTCTTGCCGGTGAACACCTCGGTCCTCATCATGTTGTTGATCAGGCGCTCGACGATGTTGACCTTGGACTTGCCGAACCACTTGTTGGCGTGCCGGGCGGTGGTGTGGGGCACGGCGGTGGGGGTCAAGTTGATGTACTTGGCCAAACCCCCGTCCTTCACTACGACCTCGCCGCTGGCGTACTTGCCGAACAGCAGGATGTTGTCAAACTTGAAACTGCTCTCTTCCACAGAAATCACCTAACCGGCTTCTCCTTCCTCCCCCTGACCAGTTCGTTCAGGGAGACGTTGTTCACCTGGATGACCTTGTATCTGACCCCGGGAATGTCACCGTAGGAACGACCCATCCTACCTCCGATGCCTTCCACAAGGACCTCGTCGTGTTCATCGATGAAGTTGATCGCGCCGTCGCCGACCGCGAAAGCGGTGATCTGGCGGCCGTTCTTGATCAACTGGACCTTTACGCACTTTCTGATGGCGGAGTTAGGCTGCTTGGCCTCGATACCTACCTTCTCCAGCACGATGCCTTTCGCCTGAGCTGCACCCTCGAGCGGATCGGAGCGTTCCTTGAGCTTCAACAGGCGTCTCTTGTAAGACCTGTCGCTCCACCTGGACTTCTGCCGATCGTTCCTCAGCTTTCTGGCAGTGAATAATCCTTTTGCCAAATATTTCACCTCTAAATCAGGAGCACCGCACCTATTACCGATTTTGTATATAAGAATATGGGACTATGGACGCCGGTCAAATCATGATGCTGGACGATATTGGGGCCCCGCGGTTTGCTACGGTTTTCAGCCTAGGAGATGTAGGGCGTTTCAGACGCCTTCCGGTCCGGAGGGATCGGCTTCAGCACCCGGAGCAGGCGGCCGGCGCTGTCGTAGCCGTAGACCATGTAGTAGAACAACCACCAGTTATTTAGCTCCAACATCATGTAGCGGACCCTCATCGCCTCCGAACGGGGGGCCATCACCACCAAACGGACCTTCTTCTTCAGAACCGCCCGATATGCGAGTAGGCGGTCCTTCTCCTTCCAAGAGTCGGAGGTCTCGATGATTTCCTGTCCGATCAGCGAGCCCTGATAGAATATGTCGATCAGCCCGCGCCCCTTTTCGTCCATCGAGAAATGAGTGATTGTGTCGGGATTCGGCAGCTCGTCCCCGATCTCCTTAAGGCGCCTCTTGGCCACCTTGAACACCAGGTCGTCGGCCACACATGGAGATGAGGGGTCGCTCGCAGATAATGTTTTCCAGAGGCTCAAGCCCTGCCTCGGGACTCCCCTCGGACCAGGGCGGTGGCCACCAGGTGGGCCAGCCTGACCGGCTCCGGCAGGCATCCCCGTACGGTGCAGCGGCGGACCATGGCGTCGGCCTCCCGTTCATCGATGCCCTCCGAGGTCACGAAGACGCGGCCGTCAGGAACCTCCACCGGACGGACATGGTTGCGCGAGATGATCTCAAAACGGCGCTCCCAGTCCGGGAAATGCATCTTCAAGGCTGAGCGGATGGCCTCCATGTCCGGTACGTCCCGTGAGACGGTCATCACCGGAACGCCGAGGTCCTCGCTGAGCGCTCGGACGTCCACCACATTGAAGCCCCCTAAGGCCGCTCCGTCCACCATGACCATGCGGACCTGCTCGGAGAAGCGGGAATCCTGGACCATGCTGATTATCGCCTGGTTGGCATCCTCGCCGTCCACCTGGCATGATGAAACGATGACGCCCTCCACATAGCCGGGAGGGCAGACCAGCACGCCGGCCAACGCCGCCCGCCCGATCCCTTTGACGAACGGCCCATCATCGATGCCCAGTACCCGGGCCTGGTCCTTCAACTACATCAGCCCCAGGTGTCCGGTCACCCGGTCCACCTCCGCGTTCGGCGCAGGACCGATGCCCAGGCAGGCGGTGGTGTTCGGAGGCAGCTCGGTCATCCCGGCATCGGTGATGAGGGAGGTGACCAGCCCGAGGTCCTCGGCGGCCTGCTTGACCTTGAACAGCTCGGCCAGGTCCTGTACCTTTACCACCACCTTCTTCTGTCCCTCGTTATACCATCGTTCGAAGTACACCGGCTTTCGCTTCTTGCTTACCAGGGCACAGTTTACCGCGGCGTGGGCCACCTGCGCCGCCATCTTGCCAGGGGATATCTTGAGGTCCTTACGGACCACGATGACCATCTTGAGCTCGAAGTCCATGGGAGGTTCACACATCCCCGAAGGCCAGCGGGAACTGCCGGCGGAGCGCCCGCTCCTGGTTCTTCCTGGCCAGCTCCATCTTCTGCTCCACCTCTTCGGGGGTGAACTTGAAGCTGACCGGCTTCCCGCATATGGGGCAGGGGAACTCCCGGCCGTCTATACAGTCCTGTATCAGCACTGTGATCAGGATCTCACATTCCGGGCAGCACATCACGAGGGATTCCATGTTATCCGTCTAGCCCATTTCCTGCCGCGGATATATCCCTTTGCCGTCGGACCCGCATATTACCTTTAATACAACGAGAGGAAATGGGGCGCTCATGTTGGAGCTAGTGAGACGCGACGGATTGGCCCGGATATGCCGGCTGCACACCCGCCAGGGCGAGCTGGAGACGCCCTGCCTGCTGCCGGTCATCAATCCCAGGCTCATCACCATCAGCCCCCGGGAGCTTTACGACGTGTTCGGCTTCCGGGCCCTCATCACCAATTCATACATCATACGGAACGACCCTAAGATCAAAGAGGATGCCCTTAGCAGGGGTTTGCACGAGGTCCTCGATTTTCCAGGGGTCGTCATGACCGACTCCGGGACGTTCCAATCGCACATGTATGGCGAGGTGGACCTGGTCAACAAGGAGATCGTGGAATTCCAGAGAGACATCGGCTCCGACATCGGCACGGTGCTGGACATCTTCGCCGAACCTGACTGGAGCAAGGAGCGCACGGCGGAATCCATCGAGGTCACATTGGAAAGGACGATGGAAGCGGCGGGGCTCAAGGGAGAGATGCTGCTGGCCGGGGTGGTGCAGGGCTCGATCTATCCCGACCTCCGGGAGATGTGCGCCCGGCGACTGTCGGAGATGGGAGTGGATGTGAACCCGGTGGGCGGCGTGGTTCCGTTGATGGAGACCTATCGATTCGCAGAGCTGGTCGATGTCATCGTCGCCGCCAAGAAGGGTCTGAGGCCGGACCGGCCGGTCCATCTCTTCGGCGCCGAGCACCCCATGCTGTTCGCTCTGGCGGTGCTGCTCGGCTGCGACATGTTCGATTCGGCCTCCTACGCCAAGTTCGCCCGGGACGACCGCTTCATGTTCCTGGAGGGAACTTTCCGTCTGGCGGACATGAAAGCGCTCGAATGCAACTGCCCGGCCTGCCAGGGACACGACCTGGAGGAGATCAAGAAGATGACGCCGGCCAGGCGCATGGCGCTCATCGCCAGACACAATCTCTGGATCTCCAAGATGGAGCTGGAAAGGGTGAAACGTGCCATCCTGGAGGGAGACCTCTGGGAGCTGGTGGAGAGACGCTGCCGTTCCCACCCGGCGCTGCTGGACGCGCTGAGAGCGCTGGGCAAGCACCAGGAGTTCCTGGAGAGGTACGAACCGCTGTCCAGGGAGCATGCGTTGTTCTATACGGGTCCGGAGACGCTGAACCGCCCCGCCTTCCTGCGGTACCGGAAGAGGCTGAGGGAGAGATACGAACATCCCATGACCGAGGTGGGCATGACCTTCGAGGAACCGGAAAAGCCTTACTCGAGAACGCTCCGCCCGGCCATAGATTCCATTCTGGAGATAAGCGACGCGCATTTCCATGTGATCTCGCCGTTCGGACCGGTGCCCATCGAGCTGGACGAGATATATCCGATATCCCAATCCCTTTTCCCGAAGAACCAGGACCTGCAGACCATCGAGCGCACCAAGGAGCTGATGGAGGAACTGGGCCACACTCATAACTACAAGATGGGCGCCATCTGGGATGGCGAGCAGACCCTGGAGTTCCTGAAGATGTTCTCGCAAGGAGAGGGTAATTTCGACATCGACATGGCGCGAGTACGGGCCGTGGCCGATTACCAGTTCGGGAAGGGCGCCGCCGACGCGCTACTGTCAGGGAACGTCGGCCTGGTCAAATCGAAGAACGTGGACCGCATCCGCAACGTGCTGGTGGACGGTGAGCATGTGTTCTCCATGCGCGCGGAGGACGGCTTCCTGACCCTCCGCCCGGCCGGGGCCAGACGATTGCTGAAGGGCATCCCGACGCCAAGGATGAGGGTCACCATTCAGGACGACGCGGTGGAGTTCAACAAGCAGGGCAAGAACGTCTTCTGCTCCTTCGTCACTGATGCTGACCCAGGGATCCGCCTTCAGGACGAGGTGATGGTGGTGGACAAGAACGACAACCTGGTAGCCATAGGAAGAGCGCAGCTCACCCGCGAGGAGATGCTGAGCTTCAAGAAGGGCGTGGCCGTCAAGGTCCGGGAAGGCGCCTAGTCCTCGACGTCGGTTATCTCCTTGGCCACCTTCAGACAGGCCATCAGGTCTTCGATGGTGTGGAGCAAGGACATCAGGCTCTTGGCCTGGCATTCCACCTTGAGAACGGAGCCCTCCACCCAGGACCTGGCGTGATCGCCGTTGTCCATCTCCAGAGAGCGGTTGACGTTGCAGGCGCGTTCCTCGCTTCCCAGGTCCAGCTCTAGAAGGCAGCTCGCTTCCACGGACCGCTCATGTCCGAGAGGGGATAAAATCCCTTTGCTCTAGGCGGATGAGAGAAGTGGTAGCCCCGTCCAGATTCGAACTGGAGTCACCGGCTCCAAAGGCCAGCATGATTGACCACTACACTACGGGGCTCTAATCCCCTCGATGCGATATCCCATATTTAATTTTCCATCTCTGGAACGGTGACCCCGTAGAGGTGGGTGGAGGCGTGGGCAGTGATCTTGACCCTCACCCTCCGCCACAGCTCGTGGTCGCCCTTGATGACCACCGGAAGATAATCGTCGGTGCGGGCCATGACGCTGCTGCCCTTGCCCTTCTCGTTGATAAGCACCGAATAGATGCGGCCGACCTTGGACGCGTTTATCTCGGAGGATATGCGGAATCGTAAAAGGGTAAGTTCCCGGGAGCGCTCCTTGGAAACCCATCCGGGGACCTGCCCCTTCATCGTGTCTGCAACTGTGCCAGGACGGCGGGAGAATCGGGTGACGTTGATTATGTTGGGCCTGAGCTGCTCCATCAGCTCGACCGTGTGGCGGTGATCGTCCTCGGTCTCCCGGGGGAAGCCTGTTATAACGTCCGTGGACAACGTAAGCTCAGGGATCGAGGAACGAATACTGCGGACCATTTCCATATATCCCCGGGAGGTGTAGGCGCGTCCCATGTCCTTTATGATGCGGTCGCTGCCGCTCTGTACCGGCAGATGGAGGAACTTGTAGACCTTGGGATGCCGGTAAGCCTCGATCATCCTGTCCAGTATCTCCACCAGATTGTCGGGGTTCATCATACCCACGCGGATGCGGAACTCGCCGGGGATATCGCATATGGCCTTGAGCAGGTCCGGTAAACGGTCATCCCCGTCCATTCCGTAAGCGGCGGTGTCCTGGGAGGTGACCAGGACCTCCTTGGCCCCCAGGTTCAACGCCTGCTCGACCCGGCTTACCAGACCATTCAGCGGGTAGCTGACCAGGTCCCCCCTGGCCAGCTTGGTGATGCAGTACGAGCACGAACCGTTGCACCCCTGGGCGATGGGAAGGACCAGCTGTTCTTGCTCCTTGAGCGGTGTAGCAACACCGCACCCAGGGAACTCGTTCTCCAAGACACTCATGAAGCGCGGATATTCCGAAGTTCCGCTGATCAGGGCGTCCGGAAACTCCTCCCTCAGACCCTCTGGGCTGACGGAGGCCATGCACCCCACTATGATGAGCTTCTTGCCCGAGTCCCGAAGGTAGCGCAGACGCCGGAGTATCTTTCTCTCCGTGGGCTCGATGACCACGCAGGTGTTGATGAGCGCCACGTCCGCCTGGTTCTCGTCGAACACCTGCAGATGCCCTAGTGAACTGAGACGGGCGGCGAGCTCGGCCGATTCCCCCTGGTTCATGGTGCACCCGTACGTTTCGACGAGGAACTTCACGGCGGCTGATACGCCATCTATTTATTATAGATAGTCCGAAAGGCCTTCGGTCCTTGACGCATGCTTATCGACATCCTGTATCTCCTGGGCGGGCTCGCGCTCCTTGTCGTGGGAGCCAACCGGCTTGTGAAAGGAGCGTCCGCTTTGGCCGCCTCGCTGGGTGTCAGCACCTTCGTCATCGGGCTGACGGTGGTGGCCATGGGTACATCGGCCCCGGAAGCCTCCCTGGCGATAATTTCAAGCCTGGAGGGTGATGCCTCCATCTCCTTCGGGAACATCGTGGGGGCCAACGTCGCCAATATCGGGGTGGTGCTGGCGGCGGCCTGCATTATTTGCCCGATCGCCTCCGGGATGACCTTGCTGCGTAGGGAGTCGGTCTTCCTGATCATCTCGATCTTGGCCGTGGCCGCCTTGGGCTTCAACGGCGTCATCGAACTGAGCGATGCCTTTGTGCTCATTACCGCCGCGGCGGCCTTCAACTACTTCGTCCTCAGGTCGGCCAAGGTGGAACGGGCCGCCAAGAGGATAGAACAGGTGGAGGAGAAGCCCACGATGGAGAGATGGAGGATGCTGTTCTACATCGTGGGCGGGCTTGCCCTACTGATAATCGGCTCAGAGCTGGTCATGCGCGGTGGCGTGGGACTGGCAACAGATCTGGGCGTGGACGAGTTCACTATCGGTCTCACGATAGTGGCCATAGGCACCACCATGCCGGAGCTCGCCGTTTCCATATCCTCCGCCTGCCGCCTGGAGACCAACCTGCTTCTCGGAAACGTACTGGGAAGCAACATATCCAACAGCCTCTTGATTGTGGGATTGGCTGGATCGTTCTCCCCTATCGTCATCCCAGGCAGCTTTTTCACCCTGGCCTTGCCGATGACCTTGCTCATGTACACCGCCCTAGTGGCTTTCATGTACAAGGGCAGAAAACTGAACCGCAGCACCGGGATCCTTCTGATGAGCATCTATACAGCGTATCTTGCCCTGGTGATGCTTTCCTGATCCGACGAGACGTCGGGACTTCGCGGAGACCTTTATGACCGCTGGTTCTTGTTCGCAGCCTCTTTCTTCAGTTCCGCGTCGTACAGGGCGTCGATCATGGCCCCGAAGAAGCAGCATGGTTTATACTCACCTTCAGGCGCCTCGGCCGCCTTCTCGTTCGCCCCCATCAATGTGACGTTGGGATGACCGTCCATAAGGACCTTGAGGAGCCATTCCTTGTCCTGCTCGCATTCGTAATGTATCGAGCCGACCTCGTGCTCTCCGTCCATGTCCACCTTGGCCAGGTGTATGTGCCCGCCCTGGGCCTCGTTCTTGACCGTCAGAGTGATGAGCACGTTTTCACCTCGGGATCGGGCCGCGCTGTGGCCATTTGTAATAATTGTCCACGAAGCATCCAGTGGGATAGTCCTTTTCCATGAAGCTGACCTCGGGATGCCCCTTCATCAGCATGTCCAAGAGCACGTCCCTCTCGTCGCTGTTGGCGAACTTCAAAGTTCCAAGGATGTGGGTGCAAGTGATGGAACCCCTCTTCCAAAGTTCGAGACTCCCGCTCCCATCCTCGTTCTCCAGCACCTTCATGTTGATGTACAGAGCCATAGAGAGAACCCCTATTTCGACCGAACACTAATAATGGGAGAAGGAGAAAGGACCGTATAAGCAATTGTTGGTTTTTTTCTGATACATTAGTTATGTGGCGTACGAGGAAATTATCAAAAAATATGAGGAGAATGGCGCGAAGGGGGGGATTTGAACCCCCGGGTCCTTGCGGACAATGGATTAGCAATCCATCGCCTTGCCGGGCTGGGCCACCTCCGCTTTTCGGCCTCAAAAGCAAGAGTCGTTATTAATAGCTTTTGCATGGTCATCCTGGTCGTCCAGCACCAGCATGGACGAATGCCACGAGGAGTTCACATCGCAAAATTACTGCACGCAGGACCTAGCGAGATCATTTATCCCGTGGGTTCTAGGCAGACCCGGTTTTTTTCAGCTCCAGGACGGAAAAGGTGATATACCCCGGGTGAATAGGTGTTGATGGAAGCGTTGAAACCGCTTCGTCCGAGGCGCTTTAGCCGCTTCGAAAAGGGTGAACCCCGAAACGGTTATATATAAGACCGAAGTTAAGGGGATTCTGCGCTCAAACACAGCGCAAAAAACGCCGAACTGGATGCTTGCATCTAGGGGGGCGAAAGGAATGGGAATGGAGAAACAAGATCTCCGTCGAAATGCGTCGACGTGCTCTCTTGTTTCTGACGCTCGATGGCAGTAACATTTCTTCGGAAGTGGTACTGCTGGTGAAACTTGGTAACTCTGCCAATTTCTACAAGATATACATCCTAGGCGATCAATTAATGGTTGTCGAAGGATCAATTCCGGTTGATCCTGCCGGCGGCCACCGCTATTGGAATTCGATTAAGACATGCGAGTCGAGAGTCGCAAGGACTCGGCGGACCGCTCAGTAACACGCGGATAACATGCCCTTGGGTGGGGGATAACCTCGGGAAACTGAGAATAATACCCCATAGATCTAGAAAGCTGGAATGCTTTTAGATCGAAAACTCCGGTGCCCAAGGATTGGTCTGCGGCGTATCAGGTTGTAGTGGGTGTAACGGACCCCCTAGCCTATGACGCGTAAGGGCCTTGAGAGAGGGAGCCCTGAGATGGACTCTGAGACATGAGTCCAGGCCCTACGGGGCGCAGCAGTCGCGAAAACTTCACAATGGGGGAAACCCCGATGAGGGAATTCCAAGTGCCAGCACATTGTGTTGGCTGTTCTCTGGTCTAAAAAACCGGAGAAGTAAGGGCCGGGTAAGACGGGTGCCAGCCGCCGCGGTAATACCCGCGGCCCAAGTGGTGGTCGATATTATTGAGCCTAAAACGTCCGTAGCCGGTCTTGTAAATCCTTGGGTAAATCGACCAGCTCAACTGTTCGAAGTCCGGGGAGACTGCAAGACTTGGGATCGGGAGAGGTGAGAGGTACTTCTGGGGTAGGGGTAAAATCCTGTAATCCTAGAAGGACCACCGGTGGCGAAGGCGTCTCACTAGAACGAATCCGACGGTGAGGGACGAAGCCCTGGGGCGCAAACGGGATTAGATACCCCGGTAGTCCAGGGTGTAAACGCTGCGGGCTTGGTGTTGGGGGTCCTTTGAGGGCGCCCAGTGCCGGAGAGAAGTTGTTAAGCCTGCTGCTTGGGGAGTACGTCCGCAAGGATGAAACTTAAAGGAATTGGCGGGGGAGCACCGCAACGGGAGGAGCGTGCGGTTCAATTGGATTCAACGCCGGACAACTCACCAGGAGCGACGGTTACATGAAGGCCAGGCTGATGACCTTGCCTGATTTTCCGAGAGGTGGTGCATGGCCGTCGTCAGTTCGTACCGTAAGGCGTTCTCTTAAGTGAGATAACGAACGAGACCCTCACCGCTAATTGCTAGTGTTCTCTCCGGAGGGCACGCACATTAACGGGACCGCTGTCGCTAAGACAGAGGAAGGAGAGGTCAACGGTAGGTCCGTATGCCCCGAATCTCCTGGGCTACACGCGCGCTACAAAGGTTGGGACAATGGGCTCCGACATCGAAAGGTGAAGGCAATCTCGAAACCCAATCGTAGTTCGGATTGAGGGTTGTAACTCACCCTCATGAAGCTGGATTCCGTAGTAATCGCTTGTCAACATCAAGCGGTGAATATGCCCCTGCTCCTTGCACACACCGCCCGTCAAACCACCCGAGTTGGGTTTCAGTAAGGATGTCTCTAATTGGGGCTTTCGAACTGAGATTCAGCAAGGAGGGTTAAGTCGTAACAAGGTATCTGTAGGGGAACCTGCAGATGGATCACCTCCTACGCAAGGGGAAACACTGTGAAGCTAATGGCATTACGTGTGTTTCCCCCACCAATTCCGGCAGGGTTACCAGGCACTAAAAACAACATCGAGCGTCCCCATTCTAGCTTAATTTTTATCATTCCTCTGTTCAACGCTGTTATCGTCCAGTCATTGAAAACAGAAGTCATAAATATCATTCCAGGTTATCGAGAGTTCCCGTGAAGGCATGAAATACATTTTTGTCACGGGCGGAGTCATTTCTGGTTTGGGTAAGGGCATAACCGCGTCGTCCATAGGGCGTTTACTAAAATCCCGAGGGATCAAGGTCACTGCCATCAAGATCGATCCCTACCTCAACGTCGATGCTGGAACGATGAACCCCTTCGAGCACGGCGAGGTTTACGTGCTCGACGACGGCGGCGAGGTGGACCTGGACCTGGGCAACTACGAGAGGTTCCTGGACATCAGTCTGACCAGCGCCCACAACATCACCACCGGAAAGGTCTACAAATCGGTGATCGAGAAGGAGCGCACCGGGGAGTACCTCGGGAAGACCGTGCAGATAATTCCGCACATAACCAATGAGATCAAGGCGCACATCGTGAACGTGGCCGAAGCCACCGGCGCGGACGTGTGCATCGTTGAACTGGGTGGCACGGTCGGTGACATCGAGTCCATGCCTTTCCTGGAGGCCGTCCGGCAGATGAACCAGGACCTGGGGAAGGGGCGCAACTGCCTTTTCG
>Ga0116143_10004830_pt1 | contig 12597 bp, 11 predicted proteins | sample AD_UKC034_MetaG_FD_89745 | JGI IMG/M metagenome (GOLD analysis project Ga0116143, IMG submission 89745) | Active sludge microbial communities of municipal wastewater-treating anaerobic digesters from USA - AD_UKC034_MetaG | ecosystem: Engineered > Bioreactor > Anaerobic > Digestate | place: USA...
TGCCAAGAGGAGTCAATGTAGAAATTTCCTGCATCGCCTATAAATAATCTCATTCTCAAATTCAGAAATGCTCCGTCATGGAAAGAAAAAGGGTTTTATCAGGAATTCAGCCAACCGGTAACCTGCATCTGGGTCGTTACCTGGGAGCCATCCAAAATTGGGTCAAGCTCCAGGATCAATACGAGTGCGTGTACAGCGTGGTAAACTATCACGCCATGACCATGCCTTTTCAACCCACTAAACTCAGGGAAAACGTCTGGGAACTTTGCTACAATCTTTTGGCCTGTGGTGTAAAGCCCGAATACCTATCCATCCAGTCCATGATACCCGAACATACTGAATTAGGCTGGATATTGGGCTGTATGTGCAGTTATGGAGAACTCAGCCGGATGGTCCAGTTTAAAGAAAAATCGGAGCAGGTGAAGGAAAAGGACAAAGATGTTTTCATTTCCTCCGGACTCTTTACCTATCCCGTGTTGCAGGCAGCAGACATCCTGATTTACCGTGCCGATTACGTACCGGTCGGCAAAGATCAGGACCAGCATCTTGAATTGACGCGCAACATTGCAACCCGGTTTAACAACGTGACCGGAAAAGAATACTTTCAGCTTCCCGAACCTCTTTATGCCGAACTTCCCAAGGTAATGTCCACGGCAGACCCATTTCGGAAAATGAGCGCAAGTGCCGGAGAAAAACACAACATCGACCTTTTTGCGCCTGAAGAACAAATTAGAAAGCAGATCCGATCCGCGGTGACGGATTCCGGAGAAGTTTCCGATAAAATGGCTCCAGGCGTGGAAAATCTTTTTTCCATCCTGAATGCAACGGGGAAGCCGGATGTATATCGCGAACTGATGGATTCGTATCACCAGGGCAATTTGAAATACAGCCAGCTCAAGGATGCCGTTGCGGATGCAGTCATTGATCTGGTCAGACCCATTCAGGAAGAAAAACAAAGAATCCTGCAGGACAAAAAAGCAGTCAAGGAAAGCATAAAAGCATCCTCCGCCCAAATCCGGGAAAGGGCCCGTCAGACCCTGCGCGAGGTCAAAGATCTTTGCGGACTTGCCTGACCTAATGGGTATCGGCCTGGAATCTGCATAACATAAACAAGAACATGAAATTCAACTTAAAGAAAGACCTCGTTTTTTTTGATGTGGAAACCACGGGACTTCACGTGATCCGCGACCGAATCATTCAGATCGCAATGATCCGGTATCCTGCACAAGGCGGAGAGCCCAAGGAATTGAGCATGCTGATCAATCCGGGAATCCCCATATCCGAGGAGGCTATTAAGGTGCATGGTATCACATCCGCAGACCTGGCCAATCAGCCTACCTTCTCCCAGGTGGCAGAAAAGATTTTTCGGTTTCTGGAAAACTGCGACCTGGCAGGATACAATTCCAACCGGTTTGATATCCCTATCTTAATGGAAGAGTTTGCCCGCTGCGGGATGGACCTGGAGATTGAAAACCGGAAGCTGATCGACGTACAAAGGATCTTTTACAAAATGGAACCCCGCACACTTAAGGCTGCTTACCAGTTTTATTGTGGCAAGGATCTTACCGCCGCACATGATGCGCTGGAGGACGTGCGCGCCACCGTTGAGGTATTAATAGGACAGCTGGGGAAGTACGAAGAGTCGGATTTTGTGGATGAAGAGGGCAATCATCTGGACAAGCCTGTCCAAAATGATATAAAAAAGTTACACGAATTCACCAATGATCTGAAGGTCGTGGATGCCACACAAAGATTGAGATACAACGATAAAGGCGAGATCGTCTTTAATTTTGGAAAATACATAGGTCAGCCGGCCGCCAAGATCCTGTACGAAGACCGCAATTATTACCATTGGATCCTGGAAAAGGAATTTTCTGTCCAGGTCAAAAGCACCGTTCGAAAATTGCTCAAGGAGTACGAAGCTTCCCAGAAATCCTGATCTGCCTCCTGACGAACCAAAAGCAGGATTCCTGCGTTTCCTTAAAAAAGAAATTATGAAACAGGGTTGGGGGTTTGTATTCCTATTAAGCTGGATGGTTTGGGGCTGTAGCGAGCCGGATGATTCCTCCAGATTGGATTTGAATGTTTTTGGTCAGTACGCAGGGCAGCCGCTGGTGATGGGAGAGAAGTACCCTTACTTTGACGGTTCAGAGATCCTGTTTACGAAATCCGAGTTCTTCCTCAGCGAGGTAGCAGTGCGGAATGAACAGGGAGAGTGGATCAATCTCTCGGATGTGAATTTTGTAAACCTTCAAAACCATCATTTTAATACGGAAAATGCTCAAAAAGGCCTTCGCCTGGGGTTGGGGCGAATTCCCGAAGGGAAATACAGTTCGATTCGCTTTGGCATCGGGGTACCTGCCAGAATCAACAGCAAGAGTCCTAAGGATTTCAGTGCGAGCAGCGCCCTGGGACAGGGGGATCATTATTGGGCAGGTTGGGATTCCTACATATTCTCAAAAACGGAGGGTCTTTTGTCAGATGGAATGCAATTGGCCAATTTTGCTTATCACTCAGGCTTCGATTCCATTTATGTGGTGAAGGAATACCCGATTTCCCTGAATGTAACGGAGGGAAATAATGTCAGTCTGAAATTAATCCTGGATCATCGCAAATTTTTTGGAGCGACCAATGAGTTTGTGGATATCTATCAGGATCCCATCATCCACGATGGAGGAGATTTTATGACCCAATTTATGTCCCGGTTCAACTCGGCCTTGACCATTCAATAATCTCAAAATGTCCCTCAGGTCTCTTTCATATCTGATCCTGGCATGTCTGATAGTCACTGCCTATGCCTGTAATCAGGAAGGCGATGAGGGAGATCTAAGGAATATTGCCTATGAGCCCCGTGACTATCCTCTGGTCACACCCAGAAGTTTTGGACCGTTGCCTGAAAGTCCGGATAACCCGATGACCTACGATGGTGTTCAATTGGGCCGGCACTTGTTTTACGACCCGATCCTATCTTCGGATTCCAGCCAGTCCTGCTCCAGTTGCCACAAACCCGAATTTGCGTTTACGGACGGAAAGGCGTTTAGTACCGGGGTGACGGGACAGACAGGTACCCGAAGCAGCATGTCCCTGCTTAATGTGGCCTACTTTACAAAGGGGATGTTTTGGGATGGACGGAGCGCAACCCTGGAGACCCAGGCACTGGAGCCCGTGGAGAATCCCATAGAATTGCACGATTCATGGCCAAATGTGGAGAAAAAACTGAGAAAGCATCCCAAATACCCGGAGTTGTTTCGCAAAGCCTTTGGGATTTCATCTAAATCCGAAATCACCAGGGATCTGGCAGCCAAAGCCATGGCCCAATTCCAGAAAATATTGCTCACCGGTGGCAACAGCCGGTACGTAAAGCAATTAAATGGCGAAACCTTCTTTGATCCCGATGAACAGGACGGAATGGAAATGTACTTCAACACCAATCCTGCCCTGCCGGATGCTCAGTGCGGCCATTGCCATACTGCTCCTACCTTCTCGTCCAGTGATTATTTCAACAATGGCCTGGACTCTGCCGGAAAACCCGAGGACTTTAAGGATCCCGGACGTGGTGCGGTGACCGGTATTCCCCTGGACTATGGAAGGTTTAAGGCCACCACGCTTTTTAACTGGCATCTGACTGCACCCTATATGCACGATGGCCGTTTTGCCACCATAGAAGAGGTAATGGATCATTATACCCTTCATGTCAAACAAGCTCCGAATCTGGATCCCAACGTGGCCAATCTGAAGCTCAACACGAGACAGAGAAACAAGGTAATTGCCTTCCTGAAAACCCTCATCGACACGAGCTATCTTCAAAATCCGGACATTTTTAGTCCTTTTTAAATTTTTTTCTGCCCTTTTTGGTACTAAAAAATAATGTTTCCAAGAACTATTGGAACATTATTTACCCGAATAAAATAAATATAATATTGTTTATTAATGTTTTATACATTTTATATTTATTATATATAATATATTTATATGTGACAATACCCTTTTTTTGTACTTGTTGAGGGAATGAAATCGTCGGATCATTGTATCGTGATTGTAAGACAAAGGGAAGAAATACAATCAGAATGCTGGTAAAAGTATCAGCGACCGTAAAATCGGATATGTTCATGGGATTAAAGATTTGTTAATAGGAAGCCGTCCCAAGTGGATGGCTTCTATTAACAAGTTGACCCGGTCCCGAGAATCCAAAGTGCGAAGAGTTTTCATGAGATTTATAAATAAAGGTAAGCTAGTTTGGATATGTTCATGGGATTAAAATAGCCAGTTGCGATCACGACTGGCTATTTCCTTTTAAAGAATCTAACTCAAATAAAATTTTTCTCGGATAAATCTATTTCAAAACGAAAGACAAAAGTCCTGCCCAAAAGGCGGGACTTTTTTATTTCATCAAAAGCCCGCGGACAGGCTTTGTACAATATAAAAAGTCATAAATCTGTTATCTTTCAAATTCAATTTACATATGAAAATCCAATTCTCCCTGATCCTCCTGGCCCTATCTGTCATCAGCCTCAAAGCCCAGTCCTTTGTACCTCCTTTCGAACTGTTTTCCAAATCCAAGGTGTGCTACCTCACCCTGGCCGATGGCTCCCAGGCCGAGCTTTTTCTCAAAAGCATGAAAAAGAAAAAAGGATTGATCACCGAACTGAATCTGGTGGACAGCAGCAAGCAGAAATTCCGCTATCCTGCCGCTCAGATCAAGGAGATCTATATCCCTGCCAGCGGCCTGCAGAAAATGATGTCTTATGACGAATCATTTTCAAGGACCCTCAGGGGATCCCAAAACGTCAATATGGACCATATCAAGAATGGATATGCATTATTCCTCTCCACCGAGGTTATGCTCAAGGACGGCAAGCAGACCTTATTGCTGCAGCTCCTTAATCCCGGCTTTTCCTCAGTACATCAGGTATTCCACGATCCACTCGCGGCCGAGACAGCCTCTGTAGCCGTCGGAGGCTTCAATGTAGCCGGAGGCGATGACAAATCCTATTACATCAAAACAGGAGACAAACCGGCCTATAGACTGTTGAAGAAAAATTACGACGAGGAATTCAAAAAGCTGTACAAAGACTGCCCTGCTGTGTACAAAAAATACAAAAACGAAATTTCCTGGAGCAAGTTTGCCCTGCATTTGTCAGAATGCGACACTGCAGCAGGAGAATAAATTTATCCCTATTGCTTGTTTCGCTTACATTTTTAGAAATTCAGGCTTAGCCCTGAAAGAGTCTGAAAATTTTTAGTGTCTCAGGCTTGAATCTCCTTTAATTCTATTCTGAAGGTGGTGCCGCGCTCGGGATCGGAATCCCTGACATAAATTTTACCATTGTGGTAATTCTCAATGATCCTTTTGGCCAGGGACAAACCCAGACCCCAGCCGCGCAGCTTGGTTGAATAACCGGGTCTGAAAATCGTTTCCCATTTACCGGCAGGGATCCCCTTGCCTGTATCCGAGATGTCCACGCAAATCAGATTTTCATCGCGGAAAACCGAAATGCTGATCGTCCCGACTCCTTCCATGGCATCCAGGGCATTGCGCAAAAGATTCTCGAGTACCCAGGAAAAGAGATTGGTATTCAACATGACCCTGTAATCGTGTTCCGGTTCTTCCGGACCCTGAAACCTGATCTTGCGTCCTGCTCTGGGCTTGATGTAATCCAATGCTGCCGTACACTCTGCTTTTATACCTGTGGGAGACAGTTCCGGCACGGAGCCTATCTTGCTGAATCGGTCTGAAACCTGCTGCAGTTTCGACACGTCCTGTTCCATATGAGCAATGATCTCCTCCCTGACCGCCTGGTCATCCTCATCGGTCTTCAGCGCCTCGATCCAACCCATGATTCCACTGATCGGCGTACCGAGCTGGTGAGCCGTTTCTTTGGCCATGCCTACCCAAACCCTGTTCTGTTCTTCTTTTCGGGACAGATTGAATACACTGTATCCGATAGCTACGTAAGCCAGGAGCAGCAGCATTTGGATCAAGGGCAGGTAGCTGATCTGGGTCAGGATTGCGGGATATTCCCAATAAATAGCCTGATAGTCAGGACTGGTGAGCGGCACAATGCCCGATGATTTTACCCGGGCCAGTACCGCCTGGGTGTCAATGGGCTCGGGATAGTTGTGCAATCCCACATCTCCGTTGAGGTTGATGGTGACTACCCTGATGTCTGATAACTTGTTGAGGACTTCCTGGTGAAAGGTCACATCGATATCCAGGTCTGCATTGACCACGATCTCTTCCAGAGTCCTGACCAGCAATTCTGTATGCGTTTTTTCGCGCGAAGCCAGATTGTTGGCCAGATGGTTGGCGTAAAACAGGGGAGACAGGGTGATGATCAAACCCAATACCCCCAGGTACCATTTCCATCTGCTTGTTTTCTGATATACATCCATGTTCAAAAGCCCTGCGGGGATTGATTTGGGAAGTTAACGCAAATATGGCAATAAGATTATCGACCTTCCTCGGGAATCTCTATTATATGCAGCATGGCCGCCTGCCCGAGCTGTTTGTTGGACTCCTGTGCCACCGCAAATCTACGGCCCCCCAAGGGACAGACGGATTCCTTCTGGCTCAAAAAATCAAAATCAAAAGACCTGATCCCGGAGACCTGCCCTTCACTCAGCTTCACTTGAAAGATCTGAGTGCCACTTACCCAAAACAGATCGCCGGTCTCGGGATTCAGACAGGATCCTGTAATCTGGGTTTCCATAAAAAAGCGATCTGAATAAGCAATAGCGGCACCTGGGTCCAGTCTGTGATCTCCCGGTATGGCCGGACAGCAAAACATGTGGGTCGCAGGTTGCGCTGTCATTTTCCACTGCTTTGTGAAAAAATAAAGCCTGTCATTTTTCCAGCAAACTGCCTCGATATCGTAACCAGGGTGTTTGTTTTTTTTCTTCCTGGAAAATTGAGGAGTAAGCATAATATGGATGATCTCGGCTTGAGTGGAATCATTTTCCAAGAGGCTTGAAATGGAGAGCCTGTATACCCTCTGATTTTGTCTTTGTCTCTTGTTGTCCCCCGTATCTGCTATGTACAGATAATTTTTAAAATCGGTAGTCAGGTCTTCCCAATCGATGTTGGTGGCATTCTGCACTGCGATGCGTCGCATGATCCTGCCTGTGCTGTCCAGTTGATAAACCAGGTTTTTATTACCTCCGTCATTGATTGCATAAAAACTCATCCCCCCATCCAGACTGACGAGTCCTGAAATCTCTTGCAACTCTGGACTCAACTCAAAAGAACTCAAGAATTTGATGGGCTGAGCTTGCACTTCAAGCACCAGGATGATGAAAATCAAAAATATCTTGCAGGGAAAACTCAATTCAGTATCTGGAGTTTGGCAAATTTAAGCACGATCTTGCGTTGTGGATTATCCACCTCACTGAAAAATATGGTGGCCACGCGGTTGTCGGAACTTCCCTCTACCTGGATGACTTTTCCTTCGCCAAATTTTTGGTGCAGCACCCTCATCCCGGCCTGAATTTGCGTCGGTGCGCTGGGTTTGAAATTGGCTAGTCCCGGATGGCTCGCCACAACAGCGGGTTTGCGTTCGACGAATCTTTGTTTGGGAACAGAGGGTTCATCAAAAACATTGAATACTGTGCTCCTGGCAGAAGGATCTTTTTCAAACCTCGAGCTGTCGATCTCTTCGATGAAACGACTGGGCTGATTCATCCTCAGGTTGCCAAAGAAATAACGGGAGGTGGCATAACTCAGTGCCAGAAAATGGCGCGCACGGGTGATGGCCACGTAAAACAACCTGCGCTCTTCATCCAGTTGCTCCTCGGAAGACATGGACATATACGAGGGAAACAAATTCTCTTCGAGTCCGCCCACGATCACCGCATCGAACTCCAGACCCTTGGCACTGTGCACGGACATCAGGGTGATGTATTCTCTGTTTTCTGTATCCTCATCCAGTTCGCTCACCAGAGCAATACCTTGTAGATACGCTGCCAATCCCTTGTTGGGTGGAAGATCCCCGGTGAATTCATCGTTCTCCGTAAAATCCTTGATTCCGTCCAGGAGGGCACTGACGTTTTCGATTCGGGATATTCCCTCCGGGGTGATGTCTTGTTTCAGTTCCTGTGAAAGTCCGGACATCTTGTAGATTGCCATGGCTGCATCATAGGCATCGCTGCCCGCCGCCAGCTGCTGCATCTGCGCGATCAACTGATGAAATGCGATCAGATTCTGAGCCGATCTGCCGCCGGAGCTGAATGCCGGTATGCTTTCCAGCAATGAAGTTCCCTGTGCCAGACTGAATTCAAGAAGCTTGTCCAGGGTCGTATCGCCGATGCCCCTTTTGGGATAATTGACGATCCTTTTAAAAGCTTCGTTGTCCTTTGGATTGACCACCAGGCGCATATAGGCGAGCAAATCCTTGACCTCCTTTCGCTGATAGAAGGACAAACCGCCAAATACCTTGTAGGGAATATTCATCCGGCGCAACTGCTCTTCGAATATCCTGGATTGGGCATTGGTGCGATAGAGAATTCCAATATCGGAATTCTTGAGATGGTAGCTGTTCTTCAGCTCGACGATGTAGTCAGCGACTCGTCTTCCTTCTTCATTGTCAGAAGCGGATTTGATGACCTTGATCTTATGTCCTTCCTTTTTCTCAGTCCAGATCTCCTTTTTGATCTGTTTGGAATTGTAGGTGATCACGTCGTTGGCCGCCTGTACGATGTGTTCCGAGCTTCGGTAGTTCTGTTCGAGCTTAAAAATCTTTACGTCGGGAAAATCCTCCTGAAAATCCAGAATGTTGCGGATGGTTGCACCCCGAAAAGAGTAAATACTCTGCGCATCATCGCCAACGATACAGATATTGCGGGAGCTGCCCGGATAAAGACACAGCTTTTTTAAAATGGCGTACTGGAGATAATTGGTATCCTGAAACTCATCCACAAGAACATACTTGAATATGTTGCGGTACTTTTCCAGCACCTCGTCTTTGTTTTCCTGAATGAGGCGATACAGCTGTAGCAACAGATCGTCAAAATCCATGGCCCCTGCCTGAAGACATTTCTGTACATATCGTTTGTACACCGCACCGGTCGCGGGCATTTTGTTCATCCGATCCTGCTCCATCAGAGCCGGATCCTGCTCATACATGATCGGGGTGATGAGATTGGACTTGGCATTGGAAATCCGGTTTCGCAGGGTGTTGGCATTGTACTCTTTAGGATTGAGGCCCATTTCCTTGATGATCTCGGAGATCAAGCTCTTGGAATCCTCCGTATCGTAAATGGAAAAATCAGTAGGATAGCCGATTTTAGGCGCTTCGATGCGGAGGATGCGTGCAAAAATGGAGTGGAAGGTACCGCTCCACACCTTTCGGGCATCAGATTCTACCACCTGGCTGATCCGTTCGGTCATCTCCCGGGCAGCCTTGTTGGTAAAAGTCAGAGAAAGGATTTGGCTGGGTTTGATCCCGCTGTGGATCATGTGGGCCAGCCGATAGGTCAACACCCTGGTTTTTCCGGACCCGGGACCCGCGATCACCATCACCGGTCCATCAATTTGCAATACGGCCGCCTTTTGTACGTCGTTGAGCGTATCCAGATAGTTTTGACTCATAGTTTATTCTAAAAGGCTGCAAGATAGTAAGGAATATAATCCTGAAAAAGGACATGCATCCTATTCCCGGTAGATGACGCCTCAGGGCAGGCTTCTACAAGCGATATTTCCGGATTTTATTCTCAATATTTTATTTTTTAGACTCTTTTTTGATCGAATGACGTGAATTATGTGAATTTTTTTAAAATATTTTGGCATTTTAAGCCCGAATCAGATCATTTATAGAAAAATAAATAACTTTGCATCGTTGTTTCACAAAAATCCAAACCATGCCAACCAGTCGCAGTACCGCCTTACAGTTGTTTCAGTCCCGGCCCAAGATGCAAAGGGAAAGGGAGAACAGGAAAATCTCCAGTTATTACGCTCAGAATGTCTTTACCACTGATAAGCTCAAATCTTATCTGTCTAATGAGGCATTCAAGGTATACAGCCAGACCATTGCTGAGGGAAAGAAGATCTCCCGCGAACTGGCTGATCAGATTGCCGCAGCGCTCAAGGCCTGGGCCATGGAAAATGGCACCACCCACTACACCCACTGGTTTCAACCTTTGACAGGTACCACCGCTGAAAAGCACGATTCCTTTTTTACCCTGTCCGGAAACGGCACACCCGTGGAGAAGTTTGACGGAGATGCCCTGGTACAGCAGGAGCCGGACGCTTCTTCCTTTCCCAGCGGTGGCTTGCGGGCTACTTTTGAAGCCCGCGGATATACGGCCTGGGATCCTATGTCTCCCGCCTTCATCATGGATATTGCCGGATCCAAAACGCTTTGCATCCCTACGGTTTTCATATCCTATACAGGAGATGCCCTGGACCACAAAGCTCCGCTCATTCGTTCCCTGGAGGCGCTTGACAAGGCCGCTACAGGAGTAGCACGCTATTTTGACCGGTTTGTAAACAAGGTGAGTGCAACTTTGGGCTGGGAGCAGGAGTATTTCCTGATCGACAAGGCGATGTACTATGCACGTCCGGACCTGATGGCCTCCGGCAGAACGGTCTTTGGCCGCGGACCTGCCAAGGGCCAGCAACTGGAAGACCATTATTTCGGTGCGATACCCGAGCGGGTATTTGCTTATATGGTGGACCTCGAAATGGAATGTCACAAACTGGGAATCCCCGTACGCACCCGCCACAATGAGGTTGCCCCGAGTCAGTTTGAACTGGCACCCATGTTTGAAGAAGCCAACATTGCAGTGGACCACAATTCTCTGCTGATGGACCTGATGGACCGCGTCGCACGCAGGCACAACCTGATCGTTCTGTTTCACGAAAAACCCTTTGCGGGCATCAACGGAAGCGGCAAACACAACAACTGGTCCATGGGCACGGATACCGGCACCAATCTGTTGGGACCCGGAAAAACGCCACGAAACAACCTGCAATTCCTGACCTTTTTTGTCAATACCATCAAAGCGGTACACGATCATTCAGACCTGCTGCGTGCCGCCATTGCTGCAGAAAGCAACGATTACCGCCTGGGCGCCAATGAGGCACCTCCTGCCATCATTTCAGTTTTCATAGGTGAATACCTCACCAAAGTGCTGGAAGCCATCGAATCCAGAGTGGAAAATGATCTGGCGGAAGACGCGGAAAACGACCTCAAGCTGGACATCCACAAAATGATCCCGGATGTGATGATGGACAATACCGATCGCAACCGCACCTCGCCCTTTGCCTTTACCGGCAACAAATTTGAATTCCGTGCAGTAGGATCTTCTGCCAACTGCGCCGATGCGATGATGGTCCTCAATACCATTGTGGCCAATCAGCTCAATGATTTTAAATCAAAAGTGGACAAGCACATTGCCGATGGGGAGAAAAAAGATTCTGCTATTCTCAAGGAACTCAGAGCCTGTATCAAGTCCTCCAAAAACATTCTCTTTGAAGGAGACAACTACAGCGATGCCTGGGCGAAGGAAGCTGCCAAAAGGGGCTTGCCCAATATTAAGACCACTCCTCAGGCCCTCGATGCACTGGTCAGCAAAAAAGCGCTCAGCCTGTTTGATTCCCTGAACATCATGTCCAAAAGAGAGCAGGAAGCGCGCCACGAGATCTATCTGGAGAAATATATCAAAAAGGTTGATATCGAAGCCAGTCTGATCAACGAGCTGGTCTTCAACCAGATCCTGCCAGCCTGTCTCAGGGCTCAGACTGATCTGATGACCAACATCAAAACAGCCATAGAAGCCGGTGTGCCCAAGACGCAGATGAAAACCCAGCAGCAATTGCTGACCACCGTCTCCACTCATATCAGCGAGGTGTACAGCATACTGGAAAAACTGAATTCTGAAAGGGAAAAAGCACACCAGAAAAAGACTACACGGGAAGTGGCCATCTACCTGTGTGATAAAGTGAAACCACTTTTCCTGGATATACGTTCACACGTAGATGACCTTGAATTGTATGTGGAAGATAAATATTGGCCGCTGCCGAAATACAGAGAGATCCTGTTTCACAGATGATCGCGCTGCCGTAAATCATCCGCTGTCTTCAGCTACGGTAGGCGGATGATCCCGGTTATATAAAAAAAAGGAACCTGTTGTGCAGGTTCCTTTTTTGCTTTTAGGGATTCAAGGTACTTATCTCTTGCGGAAGAAATAATACATCCGGCACTGTACCCAGCATTCATTATTGACGACAAGCGTGGGATCGCCGCAGCGGCTGTAGCAGAGCTGATAGATCAGCTCGTCACCCGCTTGATTCACACTGGCATCTGCCAAAACAATTGGTTCAGCATCCACGCCAGGATAATCCAACCCGAATGAGGCGTTTTGAGATAAAGATTGATTCCTGTCGGTTCCTTTTCCCAGGAACAGGGCGGAAGAAAAAGCCACAACTAAAATGGCGAACCAAATCAGTGCAAAATTGGAAGTTTTCATGATAAAAGTTTTTGTTGGTGAACGAATCATTTTTTAATAAAAAGCTTACATTCATACGGTGCAAAAACTTTGAAAAAATTAAGGGCGGGCTGAAAATAAATTCCGGAATGGACCAAATATATTGAAAAGCACCAA
>Ga0116143_10004838_pt1 | contig 12585 bp, 10 predicted proteins | sample AD_UKC034_MetaG_FD_89745 | JGI IMG/M metagenome (GOLD analysis project Ga0116143, IMG submission 89745) | Active sludge microbial communities of municipal wastewater-treating anaerobic digesters from USA - AD_UKC034_MetaG | ecosystem: Engineered > Bioreactor > Anaerobic > Digestate | place: USA...
CTCTAAGATCCAGTTAATCAGGGCCAAGGCCAGAGGTTTTCGATCCTTCGAGAACTACAGAGTCGCCATCCTTTTTCACTGCGGAAAGCTCGATCTCTTTCCACGATAATTGACGAAGAACCGATTTTTTCGCATTTTTGACCGATTTTGACCGATTTTTATTGATTTTTTGCGTTCTTTATGCATAATTGATTAATATTCAACATGAAACTGAAACAAATTCCCCGCACGCCTTTTGGCCCTGTTTCTTTGATCTGGGGTCTTCTGAACCGTGTTCCTCTGGTTTCCCGCGTGATTCTTCCGCGGCCGGGCCGAATTAATGAGGTAAACATTCCAGACGGCTCTTGTGCGGAAATTGATGCGGTGGCTGAATCCATTTCCGCCATTCTGCAAGGCGAAAATTGCGTCATCCCGATCGAGCTTGCCGATTTCAGCTCCTGTTCGGATTTCCAGCAGAAAATCCTGCGGGCGCAATATCAGGTTCCGCGCGGTCGGGTCACCGCTTATCGGGAACTTGCCGAAAGAGCCGGAATCAAAAACGGCGCGCGCGCGGCCGGAACAGCTCTTGCTTCAAATCCCTTTCCGCTCATCATCCCCTGCCACCGCACCATCCGGGCGGACGGTTTCCCCGGCGAATATCAGGGCGGACGGGCCATGAAAAAAGCGCTGCTGGAAATGGAAGGCATCCGCTTCGATCCTTCCGGCCGCGCGGTTCGCTGATCACCACCCGAGCAAAGACGCATAAGGTCAATATATCGGTAACCGATATATCGGATACCGATATATCTTGCTTCAACATACTTGCTCTGCATTTCTCTCTATTCAAAATTCTGGCGGACGGATTCAGCTCACCGCAGGATATTTCTTTCATATCCGTTTCCCGATGCGCACCCTGACGGGCTTGTCCCGCCGGAACGCATGGTCAGGCAAACGCGGCGGGACCCGCAGACCTTTCCGCACCCGCGACACAAGGTCGCGGGGGGCGGCGTTCCCATTCTTTTTCCGGCCGGCACGAAGGCCGGCCCTCCAAACTGGAAGGCTAAAGGGACGGGCTCTGTCCTGTCCTTCGGACAATTTTGTTCAGGATGCCGCCGAAGCGCCGCCTTCAGGCGCGGTGACTTTCTGGACATGCAGCGTCTGGACGGTGCGGGCATCGGCGGTCTGAACGGTGATGCGAAACCCGGGCCCCGTCACAATTTCACCCGGACGCGGTATGCGGCCGAGCTCCGCAAAGACATAGCCGCCCACGGAGTCATACTCGTCACTCTCCGGGACATGAATTCCGAGGGCCTCGTTTGCCTCGCAGACGGGAACGCGCGCATTGATGATGGCCGTGCCGTCGGACAGCCGGCGAATATATTTTTCTTCGTCGTCATACTCATCCTGAATGTCGCCGACAAGCTCTTCAATGATGTCCTCGATGGTCACCAGTCCGGCCATGCCGCCATATTCATCCACGACAATGGCCATGGCGGCCTGCTGACTTCGGAGCAGCTGCAGGAGATCGTTGATGGGCATGGTTTCCGGGACGAAGGGCGCGGGCTTGGCCAGTTTGAGCACCAGCTGGCGGCCGTCGGTTTCGCTCAGGCAGCGCAGCAGGTCCTTCACATGCACGACGCCCTGAACATCATCCAGATCCTCAATGAACACCGGGAAGCGGGAATAGTGCGACTCTTTCAGGGTTTGAACGCATTCGTGCACGGTTTCCTGCCCGTCCACTCCGTCCACATCCACGCGCGGCGTCATGATTTCGCGGGTGACCGTTTCCCCGAACTCAAACACACTGCGAATAATCTCGCGCTCCTCCTCCTCCAGGCGGGTGGCCCCGGGGATGCTCACGAGCGAGCGGATAGCATCTTCGGTGGTGGGGTGATCATGCTCGTCGGAGCTGCGGATCAGGCGGTCCCTGATGCGTTCTTCGAGACGCGCAATCGGCCATGCCAGCGGGAACAGGGCCACGGCCAGCCAGACGGCCACCGGCAGAAAGACCAGCGTCAGGCGGTCAGCATAGCTCTCGGACAGGGCCAGCGGCAGCACTTCCAGCGCGAAGGTGAAGAGCAGGAGGATCACGAAGAGACCGGCAAAATCCAGCGCGGTGATGATCTGCCCCGGGCGGCCCCCAAGCAGATACCAGGCGGTGCCGATCGCCAGCACCTCCATCAGCATGGAAAAAATGAGGAGCGCGGAGCGGAGCAGGTTCCAGCGCGGCCCCCAGACGGACAGCCGATCCTTGAGCGAGGGCTTGCGTGAAGCCAGCCTCACCAGTCCCGCCCGCACGGTCAGCGTGAAGGCCGAGCGCAGCGTGGCAAACAGGGCGCCAAGCGCCAGCGCCGTGATGCAGATCAGTATCAGAACCGCTTTGTCATTCGCCATGGGTCATTTGTCCTTTTCCGTCAGGCCGCCGATCAAACCAAGCCGCTGCGCGCGCCGCAGCCACGCGTTTTCGCACCGGCGCATGGCGGCCCGGGCCGCCGGAACGGCATCGTCGCGCCCCGCCAGATGCTGACATCCGTGGGCAATGTAGAGCGCGAGTTCCAGCTCCATTCCATCGCGGCGCGCACCCTCTTCACGCGCGCGCTGCACGTTCACAATCACTTCGCCCGCGCGAAGGCCGGCCTCGCCGGGAAGCGGATCGTAGGCGCAGCTGATCACATCGGTCGGGGAATCCTTCCCGAAATACGCCCGGTTGGCGGCGGTGATGCCCGCGTCATCCGTCAGCGTCAGCGATACCGTTCCCCACTTCTCAGCCGGGCTGACCGCCTGCGCCTGTTCCATCAGCCAGATCAGGAGCTTCCTGATTCGGGGAAGGTTCATCGGGCTTTTTCGCTGTCTGTTGTTTATTTCTGCTTTCATCCTGCGGATACGGCACACGCCCGTGCAGCATGTTGGTGAGCGTGAATATGAACGATTTGCGGACCGCCGCCAGATCCGCCATGGTCAGCTGGCAGTTGTCCAGCTGTCCATCCAGAAGCTTGCGGTCAATGATCTCGCGCACGAGGCTCTCGATGCGGGCGGCAGTGGGCTTGTCCATGGAGCGCGACGCGGCCTCGACGGAATCCGCCAGCGCGAGGATGCCCATTTCCCTGCTTACGGGCCGCGGACCGGTGTAGCGGAAATCCGCCTCCTTCACGGCGGCGTTGGCGGACCCGTCCTTTTCCGACTCCTGCTGGGCACGGGCGCGGTGATAGAAATAGGTCACCACCGAGGTGCCGTGATGCTGCTCAATTGCATCAATCACAATCTGGGGGAGCTTGTGGCGTCTTGCCAGGGCCACACCCTCCTTGACATGCGAGGTGACCACCAGCGTGCTCATGCTGGGCGCGAGGTCGTCATGCGGATTTTCGCGCAACTGGATGTTTTCCACAAAGAACTCCGGCTTGGTGAGCTTGCCGATGTCGTGGAAATAGGCCCCGACGCGAACCAGCAGCGCGCGGGCGCCGATTTCCTGCGCCGCGGCGTGCGCGATGTTGGCGACCATCATGCTGTGGTGATAGGTGCCAGGAGCCTCAATGGAAAGCCGCTGAAGGAGCGGATTGCTGAGGTCGGAGAGTTCCAGAAGCCGGATGTCCGTGGTCAGGTTGAACAGCACCTCGAAAAGCGGAATCAGCATCAGGGCCAGAATCGCGCACAGCATGCCGCTGGCAAACACGGCGGCCATCTGCATCATGGCCAGTGAAAGCGGATAGCGCATCAGCACAGCCGAGGTCAGCGCGAACAGCGAACCCGCCAGGCCGACCCAGAGTCCCACGCGAAAGATATTGGCGCGGCGATGCACGTTCTGGGCGGTCTGCACGCTCACGGAAGTGACCAGAAGACCCAGCATCAGCACACTGAAACTGCGCCCGAACAGCAGCGCGACCGCCACGCTCGTCCAGAGACCCGCGGCCATGCCCACGCCGGCATCCAGCAGGATCGTGGCCAGAAGCGAAGTGAGCGCAACCGGCGCCAGATACCGGAGAACGGCCGATGAGGTCAGCGCCTCGAATCCCGAAAAGTGCAGCATGCCCTTCGAGGTCACAATCGTCAGCAGCGAAAGAATAACCACCAGCATCAGATGGCCTTTGGTGGTCAGCAGCGGTGATTTGAAGACCTGCAGCAGGCCCGCCATGATCATCAGGGCAATCATCAGCAGGCTCGCGTCGGCGATCATTCGCAGGAACCGGTCGAGCGGGGTCATCAGTTCCTCCAGCCGGCGCGCATGGGCGCGGAGTTTTTCGCTCACGGCGGCATCCACGGTGGCGCCGGCTTCGACCAGCACGGTTCCGGTCCGGATCAGCGTTTCGGCGGGGGGAACGGCATCGGCGGCTTCCTGGCGGAGCTGTTCCGTTGTGTCGGACTGATAGACCAGTGACGGCACCACCCACGGTCGAAGCAGATCCCGCCAGACCGCGGCGCCAGAGGACTTGAGTTCCAGCGCGGTTTCCATGGCCGCCACGGCAGAGGCCAGCGCGGAAACCGGAGAAGCCAGGCCCTTGAACGAAACGCGCCGCAGGGTGCCGTCTTCCTGCTGGATCTGAATATGCGACCCCCTCACCAGCCCCTTGAAGGAGCTGGAAAGGTCCGCTTCGGAGACAATTCCGCCGGAGTAGGCTTTTCGAAGCGTGTTGCTGACCAGACCGAGAACTTCCTGCTCGCGGCCTTCGGGAACGGCTTTCAGAAATGCGGCCGGATCCAGAACGATGCCCAGCAGATCCAGAACCTTCTCAACGGCCTGCTCCTTCTCCTTGCGCGAGGGATACTGGTCGCCGGAATTCCTGATATCGCCCAGATGCCGGAAAAGTTTCTCCAGCGTCCGGATCGCATCGGCATATTTCTCATAGCCTGTCTTGAAGACCGGCAGAACGGCATCCTCGGCCCGGCGGCGGCTCATTTCCGTTTCCGCGAGGTCCACGCACTTGAAATCCACCTTGCTGATCACGGCCTCCGTGACCAGCTGACCCGGCGCCAGCGGAGTCAGGCTTGCAGTTCCGCCGACATGCAGGGTCACAAGCGTGGCCAGCCACAGAAAGAAGACCAGCAGAATGCAGGCCACCGGCCAGGGGCGGCGCGCCGACTTTCTTTCCTCGCGATCGCGCTGGCGGGATTTGATGCTTCTGGTTTTGGATATAAGCGCTGCCATTATCTGCTCCTGTCCGGTCTGGAACGGTTTTCTTTCGGCCGACCGTTTTCCGGGCTGCGGCCCTCGCGGTAGGCGGCAATCACCTTCTGCACCAGCGCGTGCCGCACCACATCGGCATCCCCAAGCTCGGTGAATCCGATTTCGGGAACGTTTTTCAGGATGAGCCGGGCCTCCATAAGGCCGGACCCCCGGCCGGACGGAAGATCAATCTGGGTGAGGTCGCCCGTCACCACGCATTTGGAATCAAATCCGAGCCGGGTCAGGAACATGAACATCTGCTCGGACGTGGTGTTCTGCGCCTCGTCGAGAATCACAAAGGCATGGTTCAATGTGCGGCCGCGCATGTAGGCCAGCGGGGCCACTTCGATGATGCCGCGCTCCACATACCGTTCCATGTCCTCCGGCGCCACCATGTCATAGAGGGCATCATAAAGCGGCCGCAAATAAGGAAAGACCTTCTGCTGATAGTCTCCGGGCAGAAAACCGAGCGCCTCGCCCGCCTCAATGGCCGGGCGGGTGAGCACAATCCGGCTGACCTCCTCTTTGAGCAGCGCGGAAACCGCCATCGCCATGGCGAGATAGGTCTTTCCGGTGCCGGCCGGACCGATGCCGAAGGCCACGTCCCTCTCGGTGATGGAGCGAAGATAGGCCATCTGGCCAAACGTCCGGGGAGAAACCGGAGGCTTGCCCCGGCCCACCGCGATGCGGCAGTCATAAAGCTTCTCCAGGTCGCTTTCGCAGCCCTCGGCAAAGGCGCGCAGGGCATAGGCAATTCCCGGCTCACCGAGCCAGATATCACGGTTCCGGGCCTTGCGCAGCGCCTCGTAAAAACGGACCGCGCGTTCAGTGTCGGTTCTTGCCCCTTCAATGGTCAGCCAGGTGTCCCGGGCGGTCAGCCGGACGCGCAGGACCGCCTCTATCTGGGCCATGAGGGCGGCCGGGAGCGCTCCGAGCTGGGCGGCTTCCCGGGCATTATCAAAGTGAATGGTGTGCTGTATCATATAAATGGGGGCCGACGGGGACGAAACCCGGGCCCCCGAAACGAATCAGGGGCGAACCGAAGTCCCGGCGCATCCGCAAATCGCCTGATATGATCTCCCTGCATCAGTCATCATGTGTAAAATAAACCCCATAGGCCGCTGATCGTCAATGGCAAACCGCCTGCGGCGGGCCTCTTCAGATCAAAAACCGTCCATAAAAATGGCCGCATGCAGGCCCGGAACGGGGATCGGGGTGGAAACCGGCGCCTTGATGACCGGCGCGCCGGGAAGCCCGGCCATATCCAGCCTGCGCCCGTCGGAAATCTGCTTCCACTGCCCCTCGGGGAAGGTGATCGGGAACGTGCCGTGACTGGATGAGGCATTCAGGAGAACAATGAAGGAGGCCCCGTCGTGAACGCGGCCGGCATTCACGATGTATCCGAGCAGCTGGGGATGAGGGGGAAGAATCCATTGAAAATAATCGGCCGGCGGACGGCTGCGCACCCTGAAGGCCGCGCCCTGCGGGGACCCGCGCAGGCGGCTCAGGCCGCGATAATAAGCCATTGCCTCGGCGGCCATCGGCCGGTCGCGGTCCTTCCAGTTCAGGGCGTTGACGCCGTCCCCCTTGTCATAGGTGTTGTGGTGTCCGTGCTTGCTCCGCAGAAACTCCTGTCCTTCGGCGACCATCGGCACTCCGAGCGAGGTGAAAAGAATCGTGGCCGCCAGACGGTTCACATCCACATCCGCCTGCTGGAGATTGCGGCCGTCGCGATCGGGGCGGGTGCAGAGCTCATCCGCCAGCGCCATGTCGTCGTGGCTTTCCAGATAGTTCACCGGCTGCAGCGGGTCAGCCGCCCAGGTTTCCACCGAGCCGAAAATCTGCTTCTGAAGCCAGTCCCGGTTGTGCCGGCCCGACACGAAGTCCTTGGCCGCATAACGGAAATCATTGTTCCATGCCGACCAGCCCGTGCCCTTCAGCTCCTGCTTGTTCTCGCCGCGGAAACTCCACGGCTCCGAAATCAGAATGGCATTGGTGTTGATGGAAAGCGCCGTGTCGCGGATGGCCAGCATGGTGTCCATGTCAATGAGCTCCGCGAGATCCAGGCGGAATCCGTCCACATGAAACTCCTCCATCCAGTAGCGGATGTTGTCCGTGATGAGGCGGCGCATCATCGGCGCCTCGGTGCGGACGTCGTTCCCGCATCCGCTGAAGTTGATGTAACTGTAGTCCGCGTTCAGGCGGAAGTAGTATTTCTTGTCGAGCATGTGGAAGATGTTCGGCGAACCGACGTGGTTGTACACCACATCCAGAATCACCGCGAAGCCCTGCCGGTGCAGTTCATTCACGAGGGCCTTGAACTCGTAATACTGCGAGCCCCTCACGGGCTCCTGCGCATAGGAAGCCTCGGGCGCAAAGTAGAACACCGTGGAATAGCCCCAGTTGTAGTCGCGCTCGCCGTTGTTGAACTCGCAGACCGGAAGGAGTTCAATGGCGTTGAATCCCATGTCGCGGATGTGATCCAGTCCCGTTCCGGTGCCGGAGGTCGCCGCGATGCCTTCGTACAGGCCTCGCAGCGGGGCCGGCACCCCTGAAGACGGGTGCGCCGTCAGGTCGCGAACATGCGCTTCATATATCACGATGTCCTGAAGAGGGGGCGTCACAAAATCCTGATCGGTCCAGCCTTTGAACCATTTGTTCGGGGCGTCGGGATCGATGACGATCGTGTTGTTTTCGGCATGCGCAGCCGCCCGCGCATACGGATCGCCAATCTGCCCCTCCGGATAGAACCCCTCCCCTTCACCGCGCGGTCCGTCCACATTGAAGGAGTACCAACGGCCCTCGTCGAGTCCCATCAGCGTGATCTCCCAAACCCCGTCGGCGGGATCCTTCCAGAGAGGATAGCGCTCGGAGGGCTTCAGCCGCTTGTAGGCCGGTTTGTGGATTTCATACTGGGGCAGGTCGAAAAGGCACAAATGAACTTCACGGGCGCGCGGCGCGAAGATCCGGTAGGTGGTGGCCCCCTGCTCCTTGTCGAGCGTGACCCCGAGCGGTTTGTCGGAGAACATTTTGTCCAGCAGCTCTCCGGGCGTTGCAGCCTGACGCACCGTCCGGGGCTGAAGGCCGTCAATGGCCACCACGGGCGGAAAGGAAAGATCAATATCTTCCGCCGTGGTAATAATCAGGGATGAGCTGCCGCGGGCACCCAGATCAAGGTGCAGATTCGCGTTTCCGCGACCGTCGTCCAGCACATTCGGGGCGGTCTCCAGCACGGGGAGCCACTCTTTCCCGTTCAGGACAAATTTGAAGGCCATCTCCCGCTCCCCCGCAGGCGGCCGCAGCCCCTGAATATGTGCGGTGCCCTCCCAGATTCCGTCGTTGTCCGGATCGGTCAGCCGCCAGCGATCCCCTCCCTGCGGATTCCAGCCGTTGAAGTTTCCCGCGACCGTAACCAGTGTGGTGCTGGAAATGTCCAGGCCGTACAGCTTCTCGTCGAAGTAGAAGGACACCAGCTGCTGCACCACGGCGTAGCCCTGCCGGCGGCCCCCTTCTGCCCCTGACGCAAAGTGCCATTCCTCCAGCCCCGGACCGGGCTCCAGACGGACCTCCAGCCCCGCGCCCGAGGCCAGCGGATTTTTCAGAAACACCTCAATGCGCCGCCGATCCTGAATCGCCGCGCGGACAATCCAGTCCGAAGGTTTTTCCAGCAAATTGTCGCCTGATGCATAGAAAAAGCGGTCGGCACCCGGCTCCCACTGGCCGTTGACAACGAACTTGTACCGATGCTGGCCGAAAGGAAGTTCCAGAGGCCGGACATCCAGCTGCCAGATGCCGTTGGTGAGGATCATCGCATGATTCGTGCTCCAGTCGCTCCACGAGCCGCACACGACAACCCCGGTCGCCATGACATTGCGGTAGAGCAGCCAGGGCGTCGGCTCAGTTTCTCCGGGAAGGGCCCTGAAGGAAGGGGTCAGAATCACATCCGCTCGCGAAAGTCCCGCGACCAGCAAAACAGCCCATATCAAACGCTTTACCCGCATTGTAAACTCCGTGCCACTTCAAGCCGCCAGAATTAAGTTTGGGAACTTTCCCTGTTTAGCCCCAGAATGTCAATCACTCTGTCCGTGGAGGAAAGATCAGGCAGCACGTGGTCCGCACCCGCATGCATCAGAGACTGCTGATCATACGAGCCGGTCGCCACCGCGATGGATACGGCCCCGATTGCCCGCGCGGCGGCAATGTCAGCCGGGGTGTCGCCTATCAGAAAGCAGCGGCCAAGCTGTTCGCCCCTTTTCAGCAGTTTCTTTGCCCGCTCACGGGCGCGGCGGGCCAGTTCCGGACGGCGCGCATGCTCCCGGCCGAATGCGCCCAGCATGAAATGCCCGTGCAGATTGAAATGGCTCAACTTTATATGCGCGCATTCCTCGGTGTTGCCCGTAACCAGTCCAACAAGCACACGCTCATCGGCGGAAAGCTCCTTCAGCAGTTCGCAGACTCCGGGACACAGCGTGGCCAGATGCTCCCTGATGGATTTGCGCAGTTCAACCGGCAGACGCTCAAAAAATTCCTTCTCCTGCATTCTGCTGACCTTCAGTCCGCTGCGAATGCGAATTTCATTGAACAGATCAAGATCCGTGGCCCCGGCAAAGTGGATGTAACTGAGATCGTCATCATGATCAAACACGGCCTTCAGTGTGTTGGAGAAAGCATCCCGGCCCGCGCCGTGCGTATCGAGCAGTGTTCCGTCTATATCAAAAAATACAGCGGTTTTTTCAGTCATTTGCCGTGAAACCGTAGCATCCCGCCCGCCCGGAATCAATGCTTGAAATGACGGGTGCCTGTGAAGGCCATGGCAATGCCATAACGGTCGCAGGCGGCGATGACCTCCTCATCCCTGCGGGAACCGCCCGGCTGCACGATAAAACGAATGCCGGCTTCGGCCGCGTGATCCACATTGTCCGCGAACGGGAAAAAAGCATCGGAAACCAGCACGCTTTCCGCCATCACGCCGGCGGAGAACTGCGATGGAGTCAGGCCGTACTGCCCGGCTGCCTCGTAAAGCAGCCGGATATTTTCCATGGCTTTGGCAATGGCCAGCTTGCGCACGGCATCCACGCGGTTGGGCTGTCCCGCCCCCATGCCAAGCAGGGCATACTGGCCCTTTTCGTACTCGCGCACAATCACAATGGCGTTGGACTTCACATGCTTGCAGGCCATCATTCCGAAGAGCGCGAGTTCACGCCGGGACTCTGGGAACACGATTTCCGTGGGAACATTCCACGCGGCGGCAAGCTGCGTGTCGCGCTCCTGAACAAGCCAGCCGCCGCCGATCTGCTTCACCTCATAGCCGGGTCCCTCCTGGTGCAGGGGTTCGCGCAGGCGCAGCAGCCGGATGTCCCTGCTCTTCTGCATCAGGTATTCCAGCGCCTCAGCGTCAAAGGCCGGCGCTATCAGTGCCTCCACAAAGCGGCCCTTCAGCACCTGAGCGGCTTCAAGCGTCACCGGCTCCGTCACAGCAATCACACTTCCGAAGGCCGAGACCGGATCGCCCGCCCAGGCCGCTTCCAGCGCGGAAGCCACGGTCAGGCCTGTGGCAAAACCGCACGGATTGGTATGCTTGACAATCGCCGCGCCGGGCCTTCCGCAAAGTTCCCTGACCGCTTCGAGTGCGGCATGCCCGTCTACATAATTGTTGAAGGACATTTCCTTGCCGTGCAGCAGTTCAGCATTTGCGATGCAGGCTTCTGTCACCACCGGCTCGCGATAAAGCACGGCGGACTGGTGCGGATTCTCCCCGTAGCGGAGGGCTTCGCCCTTTGAACAGGCCATCACAAACGGGCGTGTTTCGGGACCCGAGGATATTTCGTCCGCCAGATGCCAGGCCACCACCGCATCGTACTGAGCTGTATGCGCAAACACCTTCTGCGCCAGCTCCAGCCGGAGCTCCGGCGGGACCGCACCTCCGTTCGCATCCATCTCCGCAACAACCCGCCCGTAGTCCGCCGGATCGCACACGGCCGCAACTGCTCCAAAGTTTTTGGCCGCCGCGCGCAGCAGCGCCGGACCGCCAATGTCAATTTGCTCGACGGCGGCCTCAAGAGAAACATCACCGGCTGCAACCGTGGCCTCAAACGGATAAAGATTCACGCACACCAAATCAATCGGCACAAAGCCCTGCCGAGTCATCTGTTCCATGTGATCCGGCTTGTCCCTGCGGGCCAGCAGGCCCGCATGGATTTTGGGATGAAGCGTCTTTACACGGCCGTCAAGCATTTCGGGAAACCCCGTGAAATCGGAAACCTCCGTCACCTTGAGGCCGGCTTCGCGGAGCGCGGCGGCCGTGCCGCCGGTGGAAATCAGTTCCACTCCGCGGGAGGCCAGATCCCGGGCAAAATTCACCAGGCCGGACTTATCCGACACGCTTAACAGGGCTCTTGCTGTCGCACTCATATTCCTCTCCTGCATTCGCTGATCAAACTAGAACATTCTGCACCTGTAATCCAGACCCGAATCAAACGATATGAGGCCGTGCACACGTGAAAACAGAAAAAGAAAACGAGCCATGGAGATGGTCGGGGCGGTGGGATTTGAACCCACGACCTCTTGGTCCCGAACCAAGCGCGCTACCAGTCTGCGCTACGCCCCGGAAAGCGCTGAACAATCTAAACGAATCGTGGTGAAACGCAAGCGGGAATCCTAACAAGTTTTCCTATTTTACCGGAATCCCGCCCGAAATCTCGCTGGCGGGGTCATGGCATCTGCAATCCCTTGAAATATTTTTCACCACCAAGACTCCAAGGCAGAAAGCTTCAGAGGACGATTCGCTGAATACCGTCTCGAATCAGGGGAACATTGAAGTTGATCAGCAAAGCCAAGCGGTGTCCCGTAAGCTTAAGATATGTCAAAACCTGTGCCTTGTGGACTGGCAGAAGTTTTTCAACGGCTTTGAGTTCAACAATAACGTCGTTTTCAACAAGCATGTCCAGACGCAGGCCGGCATCCATTTTCAGTCCGTCATAGAAAACCGGAAGCGAAACCTGCCGCTCGAGCTTCAATCCCCGCTTAATCAAGTCATGGGCCAGACATACTTCATAAACGCTTTCCAGAAGTCCGGGCCCAAGGGCTTTATGCAGATGAAACGCCGCATCCACTATATTCTGTGCAATGCGATCTGTCTCATGACTTACGGCCTCTCTTGGTGCCTTGGGGTCTTGGTGGTTCATATCCTATTTTACCGGAATGCCGCTCGAGATCTCGCCGTCGGTGGTGATGAGACGCATAACCGCGCCGCTGGTCGCGGCCAGAAGCATGCCGTTGGATTCTATGCCCCGGATTTTTGCGGGCTGGAGGTTGGCCACCACAATAATGGTTTTCCCGATCAGTTCCTCGGGCTTGTAGTGGAGCGCGATGCCCGCCACGATCTGGCGGCGCTCCTTGCCGACCAGAATGTCCAGCCGCAGCAGCTTGGTGGCATCCTTGACCGGTTC
>Ga0116143_10004842_pt1 | contig 12577 bp, 15 predicted proteins | sample AD_UKC034_MetaG_FD_89745 | JGI IMG/M metagenome (GOLD analysis project Ga0116143, IMG submission 89745) | Active sludge microbial communities of municipal wastewater-treating anaerobic digesters from USA - AD_UKC034_MetaG | ecosystem: Engineered > Bioreactor > Anaerobic > Digestate | place: USA...
GAGTGTCTCGCTTTTCGAAAAAATCCCCATTTTACAGGCTTTTCAGCAAGCAGATACCTCACTGAAAACACTATCACCGCCTAACCAGTTGATGCTGTGGAATTAATACTGGGACAGAAGTGCTAAAAATGCTCATTTATTGCTCAAAACGCTCAAAAACGTCCAAAAAATAGCCATTTTTATGAAAAACGGCGGGTCGGCCCGGATTTTATGCCATGCGATTCTTGGTTTGCAGAATTTCATTAATTCAGCAATATGGGAGCAATTATGGGCACGAAGCCACTTATACCGATGCATGGCGGATATCGGAAACTGATAAGTTTTCAGGTGGCGCAACTGGCATTCGACGTGACCGTTCGCTTTTGTGACCGCTACATTGAAAAGCGAAGCCGCACACGCGACCAGATGGTGCAGGCCGCCCGTTCAGGCGTGCAGAATATCGCCGAGGGCAGCCAGGCCTCCGGCACGTCAAAGAAGACCGAGCTCAAACTCACCAATGTGGCGCGGGCCAGCCTGGAGGAATTACGCCTCGACTATGAGGATTATCTGCGTCAGCACGGTCTGCCGGTCTGGGACCGCGACGATCCCCGCCGGCAGGAACTGGTGGACCTCCGGTGCACTACGGCTGATGACGTCATTCGCTGGATTAAGGCTGTCCATGATCGTGGACAAAGTGGACAGAATGGACAGGATCATAAGGGAGAGAAGTCCACTGCGTCCACCTCGTCCATGATTTCCGGAATTGCTGCCAATGCGGTGCTGATTCTGATTGCAGTGGCCTGCAGCCTGCTTGACCGGCAGATTGCTTCCCTGGCGGCATCCTTTGAGAATGAAGGAGGATTCACGGAACGCCTTTATCGCGTGCGCTCCGAAAAGCGCGCGGCGGCCTCTGTCACGTCGCCACGCGGCGCTTGATGGAGATGTCGTCGAGTCCGCGATAGATGACCAGCAGCGCGCCTTCCGCGGCGGTGGCGTCAAATAGCTGCTCAACGAATTCCTCTTCGCTTGGCCAGGGATAGACGAAGATGACATCAAAGCTTTCGACCGAGAAGTTCCAGTCGCGGTACCAGCCGCGCGCGTTTTCATCGGATGCGGCGCGGATGAGCTGCATGGACTGTCCGACGCCGTCGGTATAGAAATCGAATCCCTGCGGGATATAGCTCCCGTCGCAGAGGGTGGGTGCCAGTTCGAAGTCCTTCATGAGCTGTCCCGCGCGCGAAACCAGCCGCGGGTCAATTTCAATTCCGAAGGCTTCAAATCCCAGCATGGCGGCGATCCCGGTGGCCACTCCGAATCCGCAGCCCCATTCGCAGAACCGGTTGCCCGGCGCGAGCTGCTCTCTCCGGATGCGCTGGAGCGCATGAAACACCAGCCGGTGATCGCTGGGAAGAAAACGAGAAACCGGTCTGCGGACGAACTCGTCCAGGAAATCGTTGATGCGCGATTCCGCCTCATCAATGAAAACATCCACATAGTGCGGAATGTCTTCATCCTGCATTCCGCTGTATATCTCTTCCAGCATGCGGCCATGATACCAGCCCGCGGCCGGCCGCACAATAAAATGAGGAGTGTTTGTCATTTCTGGCTTTTATCGCGGGCGGTTCCGGCTTACGATGCACACGTTTTATTCGAGGAACAGCTATGAAATCACGCAAGTCAGTCGGAAAACGCAAGACGAAGGAAACGGATATCCTGGTTGAAGTGAATCTGGACGGCACCGGGAAGTACTCGGTGGACACCGGTATCGGTTTCCTTGACCACATGCTCGAGCTCTGGAGCAAACATTCGCTGATTGACCTGAAGCTTAAGGCCCGCGGCGATCTTAAGGTGGATTACCATCACACAGTCGAGGATGTCGGGCTGGTGCTGGGCGAGGCGCTGAACCAGGCGCTGCGCGAACGCAAGGGCATCCGCCGCTACGGCTGGAGCTATATGCCCATGGACGACACCCTGAGCCGCGTGGTGGTGGATCTGGGCGGGCGGCCCTATCTGGTCTATAACATCAATAATCCGAAAAAGAAAATCCGCGACTTTGATGTCGGGCTGATCGAAGAGTTCTTCCGCGCATTGGTCACGCAGGCCCGGATGAACCTGCACATCGCCCAGCTTTACGGCAAGGACGTGCATCACGCCTATGAGTCGGTTTTCAAGGGTTTTGCCAAAGCCATGCGCATGGCCTGCGAGATGGATCCCCGCGCCACGGGTGTGCCGTCCAGCAAGGGCGTGCTCTGAAATCCGCCATGATCGGCATCATTGACTACGGCATGGGAAACCTCGGCAGCGTGGGAAACGCCTGCCGTTTTATCGGGGCCCCCGCAAAAATCGTCACAACGCCCGGAGACCTCTCCGGATGCGGCGCGATGATTCTGCCCGGAGTAGGCGCCTTCGGAGACTGCGTAAGCCACATGACCCGGCACGGATTCATTGATCCCGTCAGGGACTGGATTGCGGCGAAAAAACCTTTTCTCGGAATCTGCCTCGGACTGCAGATGCTTTTTGAAGGGAGCGAGGAATCGCCCGGCGTTCCCGGCCTGGGTGTGTTCCGGGGACAGGCGAAGAAGTTCCGTTTGGGCTCCGACTTCAAAGTACCGCAGATTGGATGGAACCAGGTGCAGCAGCGCCAGCCGGCCTGCCCGCTGTTTGCGGGAGTGCCGGATAATTCATTCTTTTATTTCGTGCACTCTTTTTATGTCGAGCCGGAGGATGCAGCCATCACTGCCGGCACGACGGACTACGGCATGACCTACACATCGGCAGTCTGGAAAGACAATGTCATGGCCGTCCAGTTCCATCCGGAAAAAAGCCATGACACCGGCCTGCGCATGCTGAAAAACTTCGCGGAACTGGGGACGGGATCATGACAGACATCACCATCATACCGGCGATAGATATGAAGGGCGGGCGCTGCGTGCGTCTGCGGCAGGGGCGCGCGGAGAACGAAACGGTTTATTCCGACGACCCGCTGGCCGTCGCACGCGACTGGGAGGCGCAGGGTGCTGAGTTTCTGCACCTTGTGGATCTTGATGGCGCGTTTCAGGGTAAACCGGTGCATGATGGAGTCATTCTTGAAATCGCCCGGACCTTGCAGATTCCTGTTGAGATCGGGGGCGGCCTGCGCACCCGCGAGCAAATCAGGAGATACATTGACGGCGGCGTTCGCCGCGTGATCCTTGGCACCCGCGCCTGCGAGTCGTTGGATGAACTGAAGTCCCTCACGGCTGAATTCGGAGACGGCATAGTCGTGGGCATAGATGCCCGCGACGGCCGTGTGCTGGTGAAAGGCTGGGTGGAATCATCCGGCATCGAGAGTCTTGAACTGGCCCGCCGCGTAGAGGCATGCGGGGTCAAAACGATCATTTATACTGATATATCGCGCGACGGGATGATGAAGGGCGTGAATGCCGACGCGATGGCGGCCATGTGCGCGGCAGTTTCCTGCAATGTGATCGCTTCGGGCGGCGTGTCTTCCGTGGCGGATGTTAAACGGTTGCGTAAACTCGATTGCGGTAACCTGACGGGCGCGATTGTTGGCAAGGCGCTTTACGACAAAACGGTGACGCTTTCTGAATTAATCGAGGCCTCGGGTCGGAGAATAAAATCATAATGAAGCTCAACACGCAGGAAACCAGGCTCGACAACGGGCTGCGCATTGTCAGCAGCCACATGCCCCACGCCGCCAGCGTGGCGATGGGCATCTGGGTGGGGGTCGGCGGCCGGTACGAAAACCAGTCCATGCAGGGCATGAGCCATTTCCTGGAGCATCTGCTTTTCAAGGGCACGGAGACCCGCAGCGCCCGCGCGATTTCGCAGGAGATTGAAGGGCGCGGCGGATATTTGAACGCCTTCACACAGGAGGAGGCCACCTGCTATTACGCGCGCATCGGCGCGAAGTATGTTTGGCCCATGGCCAATGTGCTTGCGGACATGTATCTCCATCCGCGGTTTGCTCCCTCCGACATTGAGAAGGAGCGCGGAGTGATCATCGAGGAGATCATGATGTACCGCGACCAGCCCCAGCAGGTTGCGGAGGATTTGCTGGGCGAGATGGTCTGGGAAAAGCATCCGCTCGGCCGTCCGCTGATCGGCACCCCGAAACATATCCTCGGTTATTCGCGCGATGATATCGCCGGATTCAAGCGGTCAAAATACTGTCCCGCCAACACGGTGATTGCGCTGGCCGGATGCGTGGATCACGAGGCGGCTGTCCGCAGGATCGCCCCGCTTTTTGAGGGCCTGTCGGCCGTCCGCCGTCCGGCCTGCCGGGCGGTTGAACCCGCCACGCCGCAGCGTCCTTTTGCGCAGATCGAGAAGAAAATCGAACAGAGTCATCTTGCGCTGGCCCTGAGGCTTTTCGGGCGCGAGGACAAGCGCCGCTATGCGCTGAAGCTTCTTTCGGTCATGCTGGGCGAGAACATGAGTTCGCGCCTCTTTCAGGTGGTGCGGGAACGGCACGGCATGGCCTATTCCGTTCACAGCTCCGTGCATCTGTTCAGCGATACGGGTGTTCTTTCCGTCACGGCCGGCCTGGACCGGAAGAAGACGGCAAAGGCCATTGCGCTGATCCTGAAGGAGCTGGATGCGATGCGCCGGCAGGAAGTATCCGCGCGGGAACTGCGGCGGGCAAAGGATTATTCCATCGGCCAGCTTCAGCTCAGCATGGAAAGCTCCTCCAGCCAGATGATGTGGATCGGCGGCCAGATTCTGCAGCGGGGGTGTTATGAGCAGCCAGAGGAGATTATCCGGAAACTGGAGGCGGTTTCGGCCGCCGATGTTCTGCGGCTGGCCCGCGAAATCATACGGGCCAGTCATTTCAGCCTTGCCCTTGTGTGTCCCGAGGGCGGCGCCGCGGACCCCGGCTGGATCAAAACCGAAACCGCCCGGCTCAGATAATCAGAGCAGTGCGGGCTTGAGTCCTTTGGTCCGTCCTTCTAGTATACCTCCTTCGAAATGACGGCAAAAATCATAGACGGAAAAGCCATTGCGCGGACCATGCGTGAAGAAATGGCCGAGGAGATTGCCCGGTTGAAACAGCGGGGCATTCATCCGGGGCTTGGTGTGCTTCTGGTAGGCGACGATCCGGCCTCCTGCTCCTATGTCTCCGCCAAGGAAAAGGCCTGCGGGGAGGCCGGCATACATTCACGACAGATTCATCTGCCTGCCTCGGCCCCCTATGATGAGATTCTGGCCGCGACCCATGATCTGAACAGCGATGCCGCGATTCATGGGGTGCTGGTCCAGCTTCCGCTTCCGGACCCAAAGATGGAGCGGGGTGTGCTGCAGGCGGTTTCGCCGGACAAGGACGTGGACGGTCTGCATCCGGTCAGCGCGGGCCGGCTCATGCTGGGGCTTCCGGCTCCGTGGCCCTGCACGCCGCATGGAATCCTTCAGCTTCTCAAGCGTTCACGTGTGAAGACGGCCGGCGCGCATGTGGTGATTGTCGGCCGCAGCAGCCTCGTGGGCCGCCCGCTTGCGAATCTGCTTTCCATGAAATCAGAGCAGGGCAACGCGACAGTCACGCTTTGTCATTCCTGTACAAAGGACATCGCATACCACACGCGGCAGGCGGATATTGTCATTGCGGCCGCAGGCCGCCCGAAACTAATCACGGCGGATATGATTCGCGAGGGCGCGGTCGTGATTGATGTTGGGGTCAATCGCGTGGAGGATGCCTCCGCAAAGAAAGGATACCGCCTTTGCGGCGACACCGATTTTGAAGGCCTCCGGGAGAAGGCTTCGCTGATCACGCCGGTGCCGGGCGGGGTGGGGCCCATGACCATCACCATGCTGATCTACAACACCGTTCAATCGGCGGCCGGCGCCTGGAGCGGGGGCGGCGCGCATGGATAAACTCAGCAAATACATCGCGACCGATTTTCTGGTTACTTTTTTCATGACGCTCCTGATCTTCACGTTCGTCATGTGCGTGGGGGCAATGATCAAGGCGATCGATCTGCTTGCGCGCGGCGTGTCGGGGGATATTATCCTGAGGGTGTTCCTGCAGAACATTCCCTATATCCTGACTTTTTCGATTCCCATCAGCACGCTGACTGCCTCGCTGCTGATCTTCGGGCGACTTTCGCTTGACGGAGAACTGATGGCCATGAAGGCGTCCGGGCTGACGATGTGGCAGATTGTCTGCCCGGTGGTTCTGATCTCCATCGCGCTTTCGGGCCTGTGCCTCTATCTGAACAACCACGCCGCCCCTCGTGCGCACTTCGGCCAGCGGCAGATGCTTCGGGAAGTGGGCGTTGAGGAGCCGGTCAACCTGCTGGAGGAAGGACGCTTTGTGCAGGATTTCCCCGGCATGATGATCTATGTCGGGAAAAAGGACCGCAACAAGGTCAAGGACGTCATTGTCTACGAGATGGACCGGTACGGGGTCCGGCGCAATGTGCGCGCCCAGACAGGCGAAATCCGCGCGGACGAGGCCAACAAGATGCTTCTGATTGATCTCTATGACGTGCGCATTGACCAGCCGGACCGGGATGATCCGATGGATCTCGTGAAAACCCGGCACGTCACCGCGCGGCATTATCCGGTTCAGCTCGATTTCGAGGAGATTTGGAAGAAGGATTCCATCCGCAAGAAAATGTCCGACATGACCGGCCCGGAACTGAAACAGGCGATTCGCAACATTCGGGAGGCATTCCCGGACCTCAAGGAAAAGGACGTCGGCAAGCAGCGGATGAAAATGCTGGTGACGGCCAACAAGCGCCTGTCGCTCTCGCTGTCATGCTTTGCCTTCACGCTGATCGGCATTCCGCTGGGGATCAGCTCCAAACGCAAGGAATCGTCTGTCGGGGTGGGCATCAGCCTGCTGCTGATTTTCATCTACTATTTGTTTATCATCATTGCGGACTCGCTGGTGGGGCACCCGGCCCTGCATCCGGATTTCATTGTCTGGATTCCCATCATCGCGGCCGAGGCGGGCGGGTTCCTGATGATCCACCGGATGAACTGAAGCCGGCTAGAGCAGAAGCAGGGCAAGCAGCAGCGCCAGCATGATCAGGGCTGCGGCGATTTTGAACCTGCGCCGCGCCGGCGAAGGATTCGGGAAGAGATAGCCGCAGATCGGGCAGCGGTTGCTGTTGGCGGGGACATCACACGCGCAGGCCGGGCATTCCCTTGTTCCAAAATCCCTTGCCGGATCAATCTTCACCGTGTCTGACCTGTGGCGGGAAGATCATCAATGAAGGTGAAAATGGTCTCGTTGCTCTTGACCATGCCCATCTCGTGCGCCACAAATTCCACAAAGCGGGGATCGGTCCGGAAGCGCTCCTGCTGCATCTTCAGGTGCTTGATGATTTCCTCTTCATGCCGGGATTCCTCCTCCAGCTTTGCGGCCGTCTGCTGGTATCTCCGGTACTCCTGCAGTTTCGGAATGAACATGAGCACGCTCCCGGCGATCAGCAGCGCGATCAGCACGACCCAGGCCCCTTTGTAAACTGCATCCCACGAAATCATGTCCGCTTCCAGTCAAAACGGCGCCGCCCTGCGGTGCGGCGCCGTTCTGATTCATGGCTTCTTCAACCTAACGGTCGCCGTACACCTGGCCGCCGTAGATGGCGTCTTCGCCCAGCATTTCCTCAATGCGGATCAGCTGGTTGTATTTGCAGATGCGGTCCGTCCGGCTCAGCGAGCCCGTCTTGATCTGCCCGGCGTTGGTCGCCACGGCGATATCCGCGATGGTGCTGTCCTCGGTTTCGCCCGAACGGTGGCTGATCACCGAGGTGTAGCCCGCGCGCTTGGCCATTTCGATGGCATCCAGCGTCTCGGTCAGGGTGCCGATCTGGTTGACCTTGATCAGGATCGAGTTGGCGACGCCCAGCTCAATGCCCTTCTTCAGGAACTTTGTGTTGGTGACGAACAGATCATCGCCCACCAGCTGGATCTTTTTCCCGAGCTTGTCGGTCATCAGCTTCCAGCCTTCCCAGTCGCCCTCGGCCATGCCGTCCTCGATGCTGATGATGGGATAGTCCTTCACCCACTTCGCCCAGAAGTCCACCATCTGTTCAGCGGTCTTGCTGGACTTGTCGCTCTTCTTGAAGATGTAGCGTTTTTTCTTGGTGTCATAGAATTCGCTGGCTGCGGGGTCCAGGCAGATGAAGATATCCTTGCCCGCCTTGTAGCCCGCGAGGCCGATGGCCTCCATGATCGCGTCGAGCGCGGCGACATTGCTCGGCAGGTTGGGGGCGAAGCCGCCCTCGTCGCCGACGGCCGTGCTCAGGCCCTGCTTCTTCAGCACACTCTTCAGCGCGTGGAACACCTCGGCCCCCATGCGGACGGCCTCGGTGAGGGAGGGGGCGCCTTTCGGGCAGATCATGAATTCCTGCACGTCCACCGGCGCGTCGGAATGAGCGCCGCCGTTGAGCACGTTCATCATCGGGACCGGAAGGACCTTCGCGTTGGTCCCGCCGATATAGCGGAACAGCGGCACGCCGACGAGCTGCGCGGCGGCCTTCGCGGCGGCCAGCGAAACACCCAGCATCGCATTCGCGCCCAGCTTGCTCTTGGTCTCGGTTCCGTCCAGCTCAATCATCAGCTTGTCCAGTCCGACCTGGTCCAGGGCGTCAAAACCGACGAGTTCCGGATAAAGCACATCATTCACGTTCTCGACGGCCTTCAGAACGCCCTTGCCGAGATAGCGTTTCTTGTCGCCGTCGCGCAGTTCAATGGCCTCGTTCTCGCCGGTCGAGGCGCCGGAGGGAACCGCCGCCGTGCCGGTGGCGCCGGAAGCCAGCTGGACTTCCACTTCAATCGTGGGATTCCCGCGGGAATCCAGTATCTCTCTTGCAAGTACATCAACAATCTCTGACATGAGCATTCTCCTTAAAAAGTTTGCATATCACCCAAACGAACCGCGACGATAGCCAAACCGACCCTGCTTGCAAAGGCGAAAATGTCCAAAATGCGGCCCCGGAAGGGTTCCAGCCGCTGAAAAATATGCGTAAAAACTTCCAATCACTGGAAAAATCGTGTTTAGATTTTCCAATGACTGGAACTATTTTGGGGAAAACTTCCAATGGTTGGAACTTTTCCCGAAAAAACTTCCAATGGTTGGAACTTTTTGAAAAGGCCGACGGAGGCAAGCCATGTTTGAAGGGACATATACCGCGATTATAACGCCGTTCCGAAGGGACGGCTCGGTGGATTACGAGAAGCTGGATCAGCTGGTGGAGATGCAGATTGAAGGCGGCGTGACCGGCATTGTGCCGGTGGGCACCACCGGCGAGTCGCCCACGCTCAACACCGAGGAGCATATCGAGGTGATCCGCGCCGTGGCCATGCGCTGCCGGGGCCGCGCGAAGGTCATCGCCGGCACGGGCGCCAATTCCACGTCGGAGGCCGTTGAGCTGACCGAGGCCGTCAGGGAGATGGGCGTGGACGCCACGCTGCAGGTGACGCCGTACTACAACAAGCCCAATCAGGCGGGCCTCATTGCGCATTTTTCGGCGGTGGCCGATATCGGCCTGCCCGTGGTGCTTTATAATGTCCCCGGCCGCTCGTCGCGCGAGATTGCCGTCGAGACGATCGTTGAGCTTTCAAGGCACCCGAACATCGTGTGCGTGAAGGAGGCCGGCGGCAGCGTGGACCGCGTGAGTCATATCCGCAGGCTGTGCGACATTGAGATTCTGTCCGGCGATGATTCCCTGACGCTTCCAATGATGGCCGTCGGGGCCACGGGCGTAATCAGTGTGGCCACGAATGTGGCCCCGGAGCCCGTTGCGGCCATGGTGGCCGATGCGCTGGCCGGGCGCTGGGAAGAGGCCCGGAAGCTTCACCTGAAGTATCATCGCCTGTTCTGCGACCTGTTCCTGGACACGAATCCCATTCCGGTGAAGGCCGCGCTCGCGATGATGGGACTGATTGAAGAGGTGTACCGTCTTCCGCTCTGTCCGATGAGCGATGCCTTGAAGAAGAAGCTGGCGGACTGCCTGCGGGAAGTGAACCTGATCTGAAGGAGGCGCTATGACAACGAGAGTGGCAATTATTGGGGCGGGAGGGCGCATGGGCCAGGCCATGATCCGCGCGATCCAGACCGGCGCGGTGCGGGATCTTTCCATTTCCGCCGCCGTGGAGCGGCCCGATTTCGGGGCGCTCGGCAGCGATGCCGGCGCCGCGGGGAAACTCGGGGTCTGCTTCACAGCGGACGTGGCGGCGGCGGCCGGAGCCTCGGATGCGATGATTGATTTCAGTTTTCACACGAACACCGCCGAGCATGCGCGGATTGCCTCGCAGTCGGGAGTGGCCCTTGTGGTGGGAACGACCGGCATGTCGGCCGACGAAGAGGGCATGGTCCGTGAGGCCGCAAAGAAGATTCCGGTTGTGTTTTCGGCCAACATGAGCCTTGGAATGAACCTGCTTTTCTCGCTCGTCCGGCAGGCGTCCAAAGCGCTTGCGGACAAGGGCTATGACGTGGAAATCATCGAACGGCACCACCGCCGCAAAAAAGACGCACCGAGCGGTTCGGCCGTAAGCCTGGCGAAAGCGGCCGCGGACGGTCTGGGATGGGATCTCAACCGCGTGGCCGTGCACGGACGCTCCGGCCTCGTCGGCGAGCGCCCGGGCGAGCAGATCGGCATTCACGCCGTGCGCGGCGGGGACATTGTGGGGGACCACACCGTTCTGTTCGCGGCAGAGGGGGAATGCCTGGAGCTTTCTCACCGGGCCACGAGCCGCGAAACCTTCGCAATGGGCGCGCTGCGTGCGGCCGCATGGGCATCCGGGCGCAAGCCGGGTCTTTATTCCATGAAGGATGTGCTGGAGCTTTGAGCAGGCATGGACGTTTCTGAACAGCAGCGGCAGTTCCCGCTTGATGTGGACCGTGTGACGGGTATCCTCAATCAGATATCCCTTCTGGGCGGACTGACCGATGAACAGCTGCGCCGGATTTTTCCGCTGCTGGGGTCGAGCCGGCATGAGAAGGGATCCGTCATCTTCGAGCAGGGCGGCCGGCCCACTCATATCTATATCGTGCAGTCGGGACGCATCAAAATGGTGGTGGAAGTTGACGGCACCGCGATGGAGCTGATTGAATTCGGCACGGGCCAGTGCTTTGGCGAAACATCGGTCATCGGCATTCAGCCGCATTCCGCCACCGCGCTGGCCGTGGAGGACACGGAGCTGATCATTCTCTCCCGGGATGCGCTCCATTCGCTCTACAAAACCGACAAGGACATATTCGGGATGGTGGTTTTGAACATTGCGCGCGAAGCCTGCCGGAGGCTGTATCACACGGATGAAATACTCCTGCACTATGCGCTCAGCAGGAACGGAGGAAGATAGCTATGGAAGCGGGATTCAGCATGGGCAGCAACATCGGCGACCGTCAGGATTTTCTGCATCGGGCGCTGCTGGCGCTGACAGAAGGAGGCGATGTGGAGATTCTGGCCAAATCCCGCCTTTATGAGACCCGGCCTGTGGACGTGCGCGACTGCTACAAGAACATGGCTTTCCTGAATGTGGTTGTGATTCTGGAAAGTGTACGAACTCCGCTGGAATGGCTGGCGCGGATACAGGAAATTGAAACGGGCATGTGGCGGCGGCGCGGCCTGCACGCCAACGATCCGCGCACGATTGATATCGACATCATTTATACGGGGAATCTGGTGATCAGCCAGGAGAATCTTGTGATTCCGCATCCCCGCTGGCAGGAACGGGAATTCGTCGTGCGCCCGCTGGCGGATGCGCGGCCGGACCTGAAACTGCCCGGCGCGAAGATGACTGTTCAGGAACTGCTGGAAACGTTTGGCGGAAGTGAAAACGCCATCCTGGTTTCGAAAGACTGGTGACGATGAACAAGCCGTGGACAGTGCTTACGATCAGAGCTCAGAAAGGGCAGAAGAAAATCGCCTGCGTGACGGCCTATGATTATTCGTCTGCCCGGCTCGCGGACGAGGCGGGAATTCCCCTCATTCTTGTGGGTGATTCGCTGGGCATGACCGTACTGGGCTTCGAAAGCACCCTGCCGGTTACCATGGATGAAATGCTGCATCATACGCGGGCTGTCTCGCGTGCGGTGCGGCAGGCCATGGTGGTGGCGGACATGCCGTTTCTGTCCTATCAGGGCTCCGAAGACGAGGCGCTGATCAATGCCGGTCGCTTCCTGAAAGAGGCCGGAGCCGATGCCGTAAAGGTCGAGGGCGGCGCGGTGCGTGTCGAACTGATTCAGCGCATGGTGGCCAACGGGATTCCGGTGCAGGCGCATCTGGGCCTGACGCCGCAGAGTGTGAACGCCTTTGGAGGATTTAAAGTCCAGGGCAAAACAGAACAGGCCGCGGAGCGGTTGAGAAAGGATGCAAAGGATCTTGCCGATGCCGGCGCGTTCTCGCTGGTGCTGGAATGCATCCCGCAGAAACTGGCGGCAGATATTACCGCTTCGATAAGCATTCCAACCATTGGAATCGGCGCCGGGCCCGGGTGCGACGGGCAGGTGCTGGTCTGGCACGATTTGCTGGGACTTTACCACGGACAGCAACCGCGCTTTGTGAAGCGTTACGCAGAACTCGGCACTGAAATCTCCCGCGCCCTGACCGGTTACAGGGAGGAAGTCGAGCAGGGCCGATTCCCGACCGAA
>Ga0116143_10004852_pt1 | contig 12554 bp, 21 predicted proteins | sample AD_UKC034_MetaG_FD_89745 | JGI IMG/M metagenome (GOLD analysis project Ga0116143, IMG submission 89745) | Active sludge microbial communities of municipal wastewater-treating anaerobic digesters from USA - AD_UKC034_MetaG | ecosystem: Engineered > Bioreactor > Anaerobic > Digestate | place: USA...
GCCCGTTCCATCACATCCCTGCCGCGCAGCAGGTCGAACGACCACAGCCCGTGCCGTTCGATCACCTGCCAGAATTCCTGCACATCGTGAGGTCGGATCGTCCAGGCGCCGGAATCATCCCGGGCGCAGTGGCACAGCTCGTGGTCGATCAGCGCCTCGCGCTGCGCGTCTGTGAGTTTGCCCTCCCAGTCCTCTTTGCTGACCCAGATCAGGAAGTCGTACTCCAGATAGACCTGCAGCTTCGCCGGCACAGTCTGCGCCCGAGCCAGCACCAGCCGGCCCTTCGATTTCTGGGCTTTGTCTCGATAGACGAACCCAATCCTGGCTTCTTTCAGCCAGGGGTGGTATTTCTCGATCAGCTCCTCGGCGACGTGGATCACCGAGGGTGAGGCTTCTTCCCATTCGATCATGTCGCTCCTGCCTAACGGTCCAGCGGACCAATAACTCGTTCCAAGGCCCAGACGATCGTCCCAACCAGGATGATTAGGACCCACCATCCAGCCAGGGTCAGGATCCGTCTCATAGCCCTAACCCCAGCTGCACGCCGTCCCCGAACTGCGCCCGAGCCGCGCTGTCCATTGCCCTGAGCGTCTCGCTCATATCTTTGATTTTGGCCGCGTACTCGGCGTCTCGAAACTCACGGTATTCGGCCAGCGACCGGGCCAGGTAGTACCCGCCGTCGTTGCCCGGGGTCGAGCAGATCAGGTGCCCCTGCCGGCGCAGGGTTTTGATCGTCTCGCGCACCTGCCGCTCGCTGGCCGGGTACCCCAGCCGGGTGACGTGGACCACAAGCTCGCCGCGCGAGATCGGCCTGGCTGCTGCATATCCGCTGACCACCCTCAGCACCGCCCGTTCCAGCCCGGGCGGCATGGATTTCAGCTCGTCCTCATAGCGCGCTCTGCGTTCTGACATCGCACCTCCAAAATTGTGATATCATGGAGGGGTGGTGCCCGTACGGTTCCACCCCTGCTGATCTGCTGTTAGCGCAGCAGATCAGCCCTTTTTAACTGTGACCATCCTCAGCGCTCGTTCGCTGATCCCTGCGGGCAGGTTAGCCGCCTTGTGGATCTCCCGGTCGATCCAGTGCAGCGCGATGGATAGCGCGATCCGCTCGTACCAGGTGCACGGGACCGGAAACATCCGGCGCATGTACTCCAGCTCGGTCACTCGCTTGGCCGATTCCAGGTGGGATAACCGCTCGGCCTTCGACCGCCCGGAATTCCACAGCAGCCAGTACAGGATGACCATCCAGAGTGGAAAGTAGGTTAGTGTTCTCATATCTAGCTCCTTTCAAAAAATGGTGAATGGGGCTCAGAGGCCTCGCACCTCCGATACGGTCAAAGGAGACAAACCCCGTTGCCACTCTGGCGCCCCGTCAGCTGAGATGGAGAGGAGGGACTCGAACCCTCGCAGAGTGGGGGGGGACACCCTGACGACCTTGCATCTCCGCGCATCTCCGTGTTAAAGTTCGCCACTCGTTCCCTCTCCATCTCGCGGGAGAGGGCAGGGTGAGGGACTCTACCGATAATCCCCGCCGGCGCTGGCCGGCGCCGGCGGGGTGGACCGTCCAGGCTGAGGAGGGCAGCCTGGACGCGATGTTGGTTGGATCGGTTGGATCTCCTCCACCGGGTAGGACCATAACACCCAGATCCCGCCCTTGTACGTCCGCATGATTTCATCCGGCAGGTCCGGGTTTGTTGGTCGTGAGAAACCAGGATCCGCGTCCGCCCCTCGCTGTCCACCATCCGCCCCTGGATGATGGCCCGCCCGTGAGGGGTCTCCACGGTTTGGTGCACTCGCAGTTGATAAACGGGTTCGTCCATGTGTTGATTTCGATAATGGTGCTTATGGCAAACTATCCGGATTAAGCCCGGGTGGGGCCCGCCTGGCAGATCGGGTCCCACCCGCGGTTGAGCGGCTCAGTTCTCATGCCGCCCGGCGATGCTTTCGATCTCCTGCAGCGCCTCCATCGTAGTGGCGATCGAGATCGCCACTTTGGCCACAAGATGCGCCGCCCGTTGAGGCCCCGGCGCCGAATCGATCAGCTCGCGGATTGATTCGCGCGCCGCGCGGAGACTGTGATGAGCTCGTGCGATTTCTTGCCTGTTGATATATCCTCCAATTTTTCTCGTTGTCATATTCCCTCCTGAAATCAGCCAGCCCGGGCGGTTCGGCCAGGGGCTGGCATAAAATAAACCGATAAATCGCCAATAACCATCCGCTTACCCGCCGATTGTGGATCGGTTGGGGGGATTCCGTTATTATGGAGGCATGCAATCATATCTACCGCCTCCGCTCGATCTCTTTATCCGGCTCTGTCTCGAGAACCTCCCCCTCGCGCTGCAGCGCCGCCACGCACTCCGTGGCGAATTGTTTCGCCCAGTTCTCTGCCCGTGGGCTGGCTTGTATCCGGAAGAGCGTCAAAGCCCGCGGCTTCTGCCGGCCCATTTTCCAGTACCAGACCATCTGCTTGCTGGCCTCGATGCCGAGCCCGCGTACGAACTCTTCGAGCGACTTATTGCTCAGGTACCGCCTGGTGATCTCGGGGATTGTCTCGGGCATTATTGCGTGTTTTCCTAATGGGATAATATATTGCTGACACAATAAATTATAACCATAACTATGAAAATATCAACTAGTATTAACAGATTTGCAAAATATTGCTATAGTAATAATGTGACTGCGACCCCCTTATCGGCCTGGTTGGAACGAAAATTTCTCGAATGGCAAATGAAAAACGGCAGAGCGCCGCTCGAGGCATGGGCAAAATACCTGGAACTCAGCCAGCCATATCTAAGCCAGTTGATGTCTGGGAAAAAGAAAAAGACCAGTCTGGAAACGGCGATGAAAATCGCCCGCAAGACCGGCGACTATTCAATTTTGGATGTCTGCGGTTACACCGAGCCGGAAGGGGTGTTCATCCCGTCAACGCTGCCTGCCGATCTGCGCGAGCGTCTCCGCCGCGCCCTGGAAGAGATATCCTCCACGATCAAAGCAATGGGTATCGACCCCGAATCTGACGAGGCCGCTGCGCTGGCCTCTGAAATCCTGGCTCGCCATGAGCTGACGACGATCTCCATACGAAGGGAGGGTTGAGTTTGGTCTTGAACTTCGATGATGAGCATTTTCCCCTGTATCCCTGAAAAAACAGAAAATACGTTCTAATCATACGGCCTTTTTGATCAAAAGGCAAGTGCTTCTCGAATAATATCAATGCTTTATCGCAGCCCTGAGCCGGTCCGCATACCTTACAAAATTGATAACTGACCAATCCTGAAAACACTCTATGAAGAAAAGGGGAAACGATGTCTGAAATCATTAAAACGAAAGTTCGCGGGGTTGACCAGCTCAACCCGGACGGTTCCAGCCGCCAGCAGATCATCCGCGATCTGGTCTATGATGGCGCCGGCCTGGTGCTCGAGCGCCAGCCCGAAAATAGGTTTGATCCGAACGCCATCGCCGTCCTGTACGACAGCGCCGATCTGGACGAATATAAGCAAATCGGCTACCTGAGCCGCGACCTGGCCACAAAGCTCGCTCCAAAGATGGACGCCGGCCAGGTCATCGACGCCGAGGTGCTCGATGTGACCGGCGAGGACACAGATACGCTCGGGGTGAATATCCAGTTGACTGTCCTTACCCCAGAGGAAGTTCGTGCCCGTGGTGAGCTGCATTCCAGACTGCTGCAGCAGCCCGCTGAGTTGCCTGCTCAGGCGCATAAACTGAAAACGCGCAAGAGCAAGAAGAGCGTCATTGTCACCCTGGTCTTGTGGTTTTTCCTGGGGATCTTTGGGGTCCACCGCTGGTACGTCGGCCGTGGATCCTGGCTCTACACGCTCACGCTGGGTTACCTCATGCTCGGCTGGATGTTCGACTTGGTCCTCATCCTGACCAGGAAGTTCAAGGACGGCCGCGGATTGTTCGTCTGACACCGCATGGAGGGGAGATGAAAAATTGCCCGTACTGCACCGGCCAAAATCCAGATAATGCCGCGATCTGCGCCTACTGCCGCCGGCCCTTTCCAACTTCGTCGCCTGCCAGGAAAAAGACCAGCTCGTTGACCGCCTTCGTGATTCTGGTGATCATCGTTGTGTGCATCGGCGGCGCCGTGCTCATTTTTGGCCGCGATGATGATACCTCGACGTCCCCCTCGCAGTCCGCCTGGTATACCTGCAGGATGTTCATCGAGGACCACCTGAAAGCGCCTAAAACCGCCGAGTTCGAACGCTATAACGCCTCGAGGGTTTATCAGCTCAATACCTCAGAGTGGATAGTCACCATGCGCGTGGATGCGCAGAACTCCTTCGGCGCGATGATCCGGTCAGACTTTAAGTGCCAGCTGCGCGATGAAGGGGAGACCTGGAGGCTGATCGACCTCCAGGAGCAATAACAGGATCTTATGCGCTTGATACTCAGATACCTTGCGCGTCAGTGATCGTTTCCCTATAATTAGGTTGGTCATGCCCCCGTAGTGCAATGGACAGCACGGCACCCTTACGAAGTGTAAAATCTCAGTTCGAATCTGAGCGGGGGCATGCCTGGCCTAGAAATTCCGTTCGTGTTGACTATCATATATATACTTGTTATAATACGAGTACTTCGTAAGGGTGTCTCAGTAATGGACTGAGGATCCCCGCCGCCGCCCGGCCCCCTCCGGGCGGCCGCCTTTTAAATGGTTATGGATTACCCCGATTCAGATTCCTGATCCGCTCCAGCATCGGCCCGGTGAGTTTTTGCGCCTTTTCGGCCGCCTGCAGGTCGCGCATGATCGTGGATCGATGCCCAACCTCGAGGATATCAGCCAGCTCCTGCAGGGTGATGCCCTGCAGGAGCCCCTCGTTTTTTGCCTGCATCAGTGCCAGGATCCGCGCGGCGCGATTAGCTGTTTTCCGGCCCATTTTCCATCATCGCCCGTTTGATCAGCTCCCGGATCGTCTCGCCCATCGTCCCAGGTTGGGACTTCAGCCAGGCGATCATGGCTTCTGGCAGCCAGACAGCCGTCTGCCTCATCGGCTCATCATAATAGGTCGGTCGTCCCGCGCCCGCCTCCTCGACCACGGCGTCAAATGCGGCCTCGTACTCAACCTCATGCTCCTCGAGCTGCTCATACAGCTCAATCGCCTCCTCGCGCGATATCGGCGTGAGCGTGTCCCGCTCTCCCTGCCACTGAGACAGATCGACCCGGAAAAACGCCCCGGCGCGCGTCTTGTATAAGAAAGTGTTTCGACCGCCGCGCTCCCAGTTAGAGCCGTCCCAATACTCATCCGAGGCCAGCAGCGTAGCGGTCGCCACACTGTAGCGCTGGCCATTCACTACACGTTTCATTTTATCGCTTGGGTGCATCTCAGCCTCCTATGTCCGGTTTCGGCCTGGCTGGGCCTCATCAGTGCCGCGATCTAGCGGCAGACCGGACCGGGCTCATAGCCCGGTCGGATGGATTATTTGGCTGTCGCCAGCTTGTAGGCCTCTGCGCGGCTGGCCAGTTCGACGAGCTCGCCGTTGCGCACCTGATAATACAAGGGGGTGCTATTTTGCGGTTTGCGGAAATCTTTCTGACCACGGGCAATGATATCGCCCTCATTAGCGTCGACAATCAATAGCCCCTCGCTGCCATCGAGGTGATCGCCAACCCACAATCCCCACTTGAAATCTCCGCGTGGATTGATCGAAAAATCCACAATCGCGATCCAGGGCTTGCCGTAGCGGCGCTGATTATATGGTTCGGTCTTGATTTCGATTCTGGTAGTCATTGTCATTTCTCCTCTTTGCTGGGCCTGACCTCCTGCCTGCGGGGTATTATTTATATGCTTATGACAATATTATATAACGTTATATATATTTTGTCAATAACCAATAACGGTATTTGTATAACTCTAATGATATTTTCTATCTTGTTCTATGTACCCAGCCCGGTGATAATATCCCTCACGTCATCATTCACCAGCCGCCCGTAGATCCCGTCTGTGATCCCGGTGTTCGAGTGCATCAGGTTCTGGCTGATTGCCTTCATTTGCGCCGGCGTCCTGGCCTTTTTTAATCCGTACACGGCGTTACCGTGGCGGAATTTGTGCGGGCTGCGATAGCGGATCCCCACGCGCTGGCACAGCTCGGCCAGGTCCTCGCGGAAGTTTTTGCGCAGGCTCATCCGGTCGCCGCTCGGCCGCTCCGCGGTCAGCTCGCCCCACGGGTCCAGGTGCGCGTACCAGTAACACTCCGGCGGCAAGCGTTTCCGCAGAAACGCATCCCACTCCGAAATCACCGCCAGCAGCTCCGGGATGTTGTACAGGTAGGTGATCGCAGCTTTGCTGTTTTTGGTCCGGACCCCCTTCGCCGGCAGCTGCATCACCCGCAGCCCGGCGACGTCCACGCACTCCAGGGGGAGCGTCAGGAACGCGCCGATCCGCATGCCTGATAAAAACAGGAACGCCACCGCCGCCCTCATGCGCCGCTCGGCGATCGTCTCCGCCGGCGCGGCCGTGAGCTGCAGCACGTCCTCCAGGGTATAGAGCTCGCGCGCCTGCAGCTCGGCCTGCTCGGACCGCCCCCGGCTGGCCCGCACCGATTTGATCCAGTTCAGCTCGAGCGACCGATACCTGGCGGCATACTCGTATTTCGCCCACAGAAGGAACGCCCGGCATGTTTTGAACACCCCCGCCAGGTGCCCGGCCGAGTAGGGCTCGCCTTTGGCGGTCCGCAGCGCCTCGACGTAGCCTGGGAACGCCGGCCGAATCCGCGCCGCCCGCGGGAACGGCGTCTCCTGCGCCCACTCCAGCAGGTGGACCAGCCGGAAATACTGCGCGTCGGCGGTCCGTGGATTCACCTGACCGATGTATTTTTGATACTCGATGTAATTCCGCACGTCCAGCCAGTTCTGCCGGTGGATCATCTCGCCCCCTCCACCGCCGGCAGAAACCGGAAGACCTTGCCGCTGCACTCCGGGCAGCGCCCGGTCATCTGGCGCACCCCGCGCCGGTGCGGCGCCGTTCGTGGATTTATCGCCTGGACCACCTTATTGCAGCGCAGACAGTAGGCCGCGTCCGCGGGCATCGGCTTTCGCCGGGATCCGCGGACCGTCACCGTCTGCTGGAACCAGTCCCGGTATCGCGCCCCGTTGATCCAAACCCGCTTCTTGTCATCCAGTTGCACCGGCGCGCCGGCCGGGATGTGCGACCGGTAGATCGCGTCCGGCGAGACCCCCAGCTCCGCCGCCAGCTCGGCGACCGTGTACTGCATATCGAGCAATCGTTTTAACCTTCCGGTCTGCGACCGGTTCAACCGTGGCCCTGGCATGCCAACCTCCCCGTGATGTAGAATGGCGCGCTGCCAGAGCTCCCGATGTTAAAAATATTCTCACTGGCCGTGTGTGCGGCCCGTGTGATCGAGCGGCCTGGCAACCGCTGAAAAAATTCTATCACGACAGGCCCAAAAATACATTAAAAATAGCCGCTAATCAGGCTCGAAACATCACGCCGTGAGGTTCGGAGGTTCGAGCCCTCTCGCGCCCACAAAAGGCTTTTTTTTACCTCGTCGTGAAAGTTTATGAAAGTGAAATCATTGGGGAGTGTGTGCTCCCCCTTGATCAGAAGCTCCAGATCCTGGCAGACCTGGAGCTTCGCTTTATCTTATGCCTATATTCGGCGCCCCAGGAGGGGTGTCATCTATACACGTAAATTCACGTTCAGGCTGAAACGCTCAGGCGCACCGAAAGGCATCTCCGGTGGATAATCTCAGATTGTGATTTCCCCTCTCCTCTTAGGGGAGGGGCCAGGGGAGGGGTCAATGCTCCGGTCATCTCTACAAACGATTCGCTGGTCATTCATCGCCAGAATCGCTCTACAGGTAGCGCTCCTCTCACTCGGCCTTATTCTGGTCATAACGCCATTCATTCCATCATTGATTCGTCTGTCTGAATTCGGCGCTGATTGGGTAAAAATATTTCGGCCCGCCGTTCTCAGCCGCGACCCGTATTCCAATCCTAATTTTTATAATCCACCCTGGGTAATAATCCTCCTCGCGCCTATCGCTCTGCTGCCATCAGGATGGGATATGGCAGCGATGATCCTGATATCCATCGTTGCCTGGATCATCGCCATGCGCCGGCTCGGCGCATCTCTAATCGTGATCCTGTTAATGTTCATGACCCCGCAATTATGGTGGAGCATCGTTTATGGCAACCTGGATTTTTTAGTTGTCCTCGGAATAATCCTTCCGTCACCTCTCGGGCTGTTCTTCGTGTTATCCAAGCCGCAGGCCGGCGCCGGGATCGCCATCTACTGGCTGATCCTGGCTCACCGTCAGGGCGGGTGGCGCAATCTGCTGCTAACCATCTCCCCTATTATTACCGTCTCACTCCTGTTTTGCATCCCGTTTGGCCCCTGGCCAATGGAGCTGTTCGATGCGGTGACAAATGCAGCATCGAACATTTCGATTTTTCCGTATCTCGCCGGCGCTGGTCTGATCCTGCTGATCCGATCGATCAAAAACAGGCAGCCTGGGCTGGCGATCATCTCCGGTCCGTTGATATCCCCATATATCGGTATTCAATCAATTTCAGTCGCGGTCCTTGGCCTGCTGCCCTCCCAAACGGACGCTATCCTGGTAATCCTCTCGCTCTGGGCCGCCTGGCTGATGAGAGGGATATTGTAATCTCTATCAAAGTCCATATTTTGCAATCAACTTGTTGAGGAATGTCTTCAATCGAATCATTTGTAAACCACCTGGTTTTTCCGACAGTCGATTTTCAAAACGCTTCCATAAAACATAACGGGCAATGAATAGCTACTATAGTTGGAGTTGTCATAATAAACGCCCGGTCCGATGTATAAATATGAGCCTGCATAACTGCCGCTATTTTTATCGTGCCATGTAGTTGCCCCCTCGTTACGGTAAAGCTGCAAGTAATATTGCTGTTGTGCGAAAAGAATCAAATGTCCTTCGTCTGGATACCAGGTAATTGTTCCTGTTCCTCCAACAGACACTGTTCCAATATCCATCACTGAGGTTGTTGAATTAATGGCGTCCACAAATCTCATCAAATATGTCCCGGCATTACGTACATCCCAGGTAATTTTATAGACCAGAATATTTACCAGCGGTCGTACGCCGCCCGTCAACCGCTGAAATGATCCAGACGTGCCGCGGTTTTGATTTTGACCATCGCTTATTTCTACTCCGAATGCAAGTCCAAGTTCCAGTTTAGAGATTGGTCCAAGTGTTCGCCTATTCCTCATGCCGTTATCCTGTTCACATAACCATGAAGCATCACAACGTTTGCCGTGCCTGCGAAAGCTTTTACGACCAGCGAATTGGTTAGCAGCAGTCCAGGGATGATTAGGTACAAGCCGCTTTCGCCAGGGATCGTCACCTCAATATTTCCATCCGGCGCGGCCTCGCCCCATTCGATGGTTAATTTAACAGCCGCTACCTGGCTGTTCACGGCATAGAGCCAAATTTCGTCCAGATCGGTTGCGTGCGCAGTGTGGATCGTGTCCCCAGCCGTCGCGGTCTGCGCGATTTTGATCGCTTTCCCGTCTGTAGAGCCGGATAATTTGAGTTTGGTAAATGTCGCCATATTGCCTCCTAGCTGAATACCTGCACCATCAGCACGTCGGTTTCACCGCTGCCCCCCGCCGGTACAGCTCCGCCGTCTTTCAGCGTCTTGTTGTCCGTGCCATCCCACACCGCGAGGTGTCCATCTGTGGAAGTGGCTGGACCCAGCACGTCGCCGCCGCCTGCGAGCGTGGCAAATTCCAATCCGTCCTCTGTGCCTTTAACCTTCGCGAATTTTCCCGCCTGACCCGTGTAGCTCGCCGGTACGTCCGTCAGATCGGTAAAGGCAGAAGCGCCCCCGCCCCCGCCTGGTATGATTTTCTCGGCCACGCCGTCATAGACCAGTGCGTCACCATCGGCTATCCCCGTTAGATCGACCCCAATCCCATCGACCTTCACCGCGTCGTGATCCAGATCGGTGATGTCCGTTTCGGTATGGGTGTGCGAAAGCGCGGCGTAAATCCCATCAAAATAGGCTTTCAGCGTTGCCTTGATGTTTGACCAGCTCAACCGCTTTTTTGCATTACCCGCCCCGCTGTCCTCGATAACGGTTACGTCCGCGTCAGCCGGCGTGGTTTTCTCCTCAATTGCCGCGATTTCCCCCGCGACATTATCGTGGATCGCGTTAGCGTCGGTGTGATCCAGGTCGGTAATATCCGCCTCAATATGAGTATGCGTCCCCGGAGCGACCTGTCCCGCGTCCGTCCCGATGGTGTGATGGATGCCGTCAGCCGTGTCGATGTCATTGGCGTGTTTTTCGGGATAGTCCGCCGCGTCCCAGGCGGATCGATCCCCCGATAATGGTATCCCTTTAGGCATGCGCTGCTCCTTCCACGACCAGCCCGGGCGGCTCTTCCATAGCCGCCCCATGCACAGTCAGCCCTGTCAATTCTTCGAAAGCCGCGTCATAGACATGGATAAAACCCTGCTCGAATCGATAGCCGATCTCAACCATCTGTTGATAGATACTGATTGGTTTCGGTACTACGCCATATCCAATTTCTGCAATTTCCTGCGATATAACAATAGGTTTCGAAATCTGACCAAAGCCTATTTCAGCCATTTCCTGGCTGATCTGTATCGGGTCTTTTGTAAATCCATGCCCGACTTCGATTGATTCCTGAGATATCTTAATCGCCTTGCTCATTATGAAGACCCGACCAATTCGACCCCGATTTCGAGATCATCGATCACTTCATCCGTCCACGGACTGCCGTCCGGATCAAGCACATCAACATTCCATAACATTGATTCGGATGTCAGCGCATCGTAAGCTCCACTTGTTTTCAATGTGGCTCCGCTCTTGAGTAAAAATTTTAGTTGCTGATTATCCGCTGTCACTTTCTTACAATATGCCCAATTTACAACCATAACGGGCTGCTTTTTAGTGGCATCCCACGCCTGAACAGTAAACAAATCCTGCGCTCCATCTATATCCGACCAGATGAAATCCGCTGTGTTTGCCGGGCGCTCGTCGATCTCGGTATAATGTGGTGAATTAGCCGGCAGAGTTGCGCCAAGGGAACCGTCCGCAACTGTGTCGTTGTAGGTCGTTGTCGTATTATCGTTTATCGTCGTGACCAGTTTGTAAGTCGATCCCCCCGCCGCCGTCCTATAAATTTTTCTGGCAGTCGTTCCGTCCGGCCCAATATCAATATCGCTCAAATCTACGCTCTGATTAGATGGTTGCACCATAGCGGAAGCCGCGCTCGCAACCGTTTCTCCATCCGTATCCACGAACGTCACCTTGTAATAATAATCTCCAGTCAGACCAGGACTTGCTCCGACCGCAACGGTCGGAGCAGCCGGTGCAGGGTTCAAACTAAATCCGGTCTTCAGCCAATCCCGAGTAGCTGTATCGCCATCAGGAAACAGACCATCAAAACGAACATCTCCAGACCAACCCCCGTAGCCAATCACAATATCATCAACATACTCAGTTTGCGCATTAGATGGATGTGTGACCTTGATATAATCAATCTGATCAACCGATCCAACTTTCGTATCCCCGGAATAATCGATGTCGTTGTTGCCATCAAAACGCACCTTCACATATCCAGTGTTTGAGACAAGCAGGCGAATCTGAATATTTGCCCATCTCGCGCTTGGCATCGACCAAATTCCGGTGGCGACCGGCGTAGAACTGTTGACTCTCACAGTCATATAATCGCCAATCTTAGGAAGACGAATATCTATATATGACCCATCGGTCAAATAGAAATAAATGTGAATATCAGATATGCTACTAGTTTTATAATTCCATAGGCCCATGTCGATCTCGTTGCTTACACCCGTGCCGTTTATTTTGTAGATCATATAGTGAGAGCTGTCACTAAGTTTCGCAGAATATGATCCTGTATGTTTTTGAGTAGCAACCACCTCAACATTACCCGTTACTCCAGGTACAAATGGAGATGTGCCGTATTCAAACCCCGTCCCAAATACTGGTGTAAATGCCATCGATCACCTCACTCGTTGAATGGGTCGTCCGCGGACGATCCTAAAGCCGCGCCGCCCTCGATCCGCAGTGTCCCGGCGCATTCCGGATCACGATATCCGGCATAACCGCCGTTCGTGCCGTCCAAATAACAGTTGTGGCAGACCAGGTTGCCCGATGAGCCTACATGCACGGCGTGTACCCCGCCCGCCCCGCTGTTGACCGGAGCGATCCGGCAGCTGAATAGGTGCGCCTCGCCGTCGCCAGGCCCTAGCACGCCTATAATCGCATCCTCGCTGTTACCGCTGACGATAGATTGCAAATTCCATACGCGGGTATTGGCGGATAGGGTTAGCGTTCCGCCGACTATCAGACCAGCCGGGAATCGATACTCGCAGCCCGCCAGGGCATGCTCCGCCTGGATCACCGCGTTGCCAGGAATTTCAATGCGGTCGCTGGCGGATATAACTGCCGCCCCAGCTGCCGTCAGCCCCGTGTCTGTCGGCGCGTACTCCGCCACCGGGTCGCCGTTGGATTTGTTTAATAGGATCGTGTCCCCGCCGAGCCC
>Ga0116143_10004854_pt1 | contig 12550 bp, 11 predicted proteins | sample AD_UKC034_MetaG_FD_89745 | JGI IMG/M metagenome (GOLD analysis project Ga0116143, IMG submission 89745) | Active sludge microbial communities of municipal wastewater-treating anaerobic digesters from USA - AD_UKC034_MetaG | ecosystem: Engineered > Bioreactor > Anaerobic > Digestate | place: USA...
GTGGTGACGCGCTCGGTCCGGGACCAGGCGCGGTTCTTCCGCGGCATGGAGCAGGCGTGGAGAAACGGCAAGCTTCCGGAAATCGGCGATGTGACGGGGCCGGGAAGGAAGCGCCTGCGCATCGGGCTCATCGTCGATTCGATCACCGGCATTCCCACCTGCCCGGAGACGCGGCGCGTGATAGATGAAACCCGCGCCCTGCTGGAAGGCCTCGGCCATCGCGTGGAACCAATGCCGGTGCCCGCGCCCGCGTCGTTCATCGACGACTTCACCCTGTACTGGGCATTCCTCGCCTTTTCGCTGGGCACGTTCGGGAAGCTCCTCATGTCGCGTGACTTCGACGCAGGGAAGTTCGAGCCGTTCAGCAGGGGACTGGCGAGCTATTTCAAAAAGCGGATGATGCGCGCCCCGGGAATGCTGTACCGCCTGCGCCGCTCATTCACGTGGTACGAGCGGGCGATGGAGGGATACGACGCCGTACTCACGCCGGTGCTCTCCCACAGGGTGGCCGAGCTCGGCTACCTGCATCCGGACATCGAGTTCGACGAGCTCTTCCGGCGCCTCATCGCCTACGTGTCCTTCACGCCCATAAACAACGCGACGGGCAGTCCCGCCATCACCCTCCCCATGGGCGCCGATTCCCGGGGCGTTCCCCTGGGCGTCCAGTTTATGTCCGGGCGCGGGCGGGAGCGGACGCTTTTGGAACTGGCGTTCGAGATAGAGGAAGCGCATCCCTGGAGAAAGATAACGGGAAAGGCGGCAGGGAAGGGCGGGAGAAAGGCGCCGGTGACCAGGTCTAAAGGAAGAAAAAAATAGGCGCGGGAGGATGATCAAACAGGGAAGGTGCCTTCCATGAAGGAGAGCAGCTCGTCGCGCATTCGCGCGTAGATAGCGTCCAGGTCCGACGCAACGTACTGGAGGACCCGGCTCTTGCCCAGCGATACCAGGCCGTGGATGAGCGTCCACGCCTCTATCATCCTCGCCGCCGCGTTCTCGTGCGTGATCTTCCCGGCGCCGCCGAAAATTTCCTCCACGGTGCCGGTCAGCATCGCCACGATCCTGTCTGATATGTCCATCTCCACGCGCGCCTTCTCCTCCAGGCCGGTGCCCACGAAGTCGTTGAACTTCGGCGTGGGGAGAGTGAACATGATGTCGTAGTGCTGGCCGTGTTCCCTGCTGAAATTATAATACGAGTCCATGATGGCGCGGACGCGCTCCGCTGGAGCGCCCTGCGTTTTCACCGCCTCGGAAAGCGACGCGTGCAGCAGTTCGAAGCCCTGGATCACCAGCTCCAGGTAGATGTCGTCCTTGTTGTGGAAGTAGTTGTAGATGTTCGCGGCGGTCATGCCGGTCCGCGCGGCGATCTTGCGCATGGTGAGCGCCCCGTAGCCCTCCTCGCTCAGGATGGCCAGGGCGCTGGCGAGGATGGTCTTCTTGATCGACTCGATCTCCTTCCGCGGGCGCGCCGGTTTTGTCATGGTGCAGTGTTCCTTCTGATTATGGACACGTTATTTTGTAGCGACGAAATTAATCGCGTCTCTACAGTGTGATTCAACGGGAAACCGCGTCAATTCATTTACTACGCGCACCCGTATGGGGCATGTTCTTTTTTTACATCATCCGCGGTTACAGGAGTAATAAGGATTAGCATGATACAAGTGTTAGAACTCCTAACGGTTAGGTGTGAGTCATGAAGGGCAGAGCGGCCGCAATAATGAAAATATCGTGCGGGGTATTGATGACGGCTTTCCTGCCATTCTCCGCCTGCGGCGGCGATTCATCCGATACCCCGCCACCGCCCGCTTGTAGTGATACTACGATAAATCCACCGTCGAGTTTTGACGCAAACTCGCTTTCTTCGTCCTGCTTTGCCGGAGGCGCGACACCTCAACTCGACCTCGACGGGCCGGTCGCGAACTGGACCTGGAACGATCCCCATGTCCTGAAAGTGGGCGATGAATACTGGATGTACGCGTCCGCCACGAATTACTTCGATTTCCCGGTGCGGCTCTATCGCCTCGTATCTTCAGACGGCATTTCCTGGAGCCTGAATCCCGCGACACCCGTCCTCGCCGACGCCGCGCCCGGTTCATGGGACGCGGGCGGGCTCGAGACACCGGCAGTGGTGTATTTCAACTGCCAGTATCATCTCTTCTACACCGGCTACCAGTACGAGGTCGATACGCCGGAGTACCAGGCGAACAGTCCCCTCGATTTCAGGATAGGCCATGCCGTTTCCGATGACGGTATCACCTTTACGCGGACAGCGCAGAATCCCGTTGTCGCTCCCAGCGGAACCTCGGACAGCGATCCGTCGAACGACTGGTATGCCTTCATCGTCGGCGAACCGGGGCCGGTGGTGTACAACGGCGAGATATACCTCTACTTCACCACCGTGGGCGCCGACTTGGAAGTGATGGACTCGCTCCAGGTGATCGGCCTGGTTCGGTCGTCCGACGGCGCGTCGTGGTCGGCGCCGGAGCTGGCCCTGAAACCCGACCAGTCCATCTATCCGCGGACTGCGGACTGGGTGGGATATTCGACTCCCAACGCGATCGTCATTGGCGGAGAGATGCACCTCTTCTTCGACGTGGCGCACCAGCCCGACGGCGGCTCGTGGCTCCAGCTCCGCCTCCACCACGCGACCTCCGCCGACGGTCGGACCGGCTGGACACAGGACGCGGCATATATCCGCAAAGCCGGTGACTTCGACTGGGCCGTGGACGAGATCCGCTCGCCGCACGCGCTCCTGGACGGGGACGTGCTGCGGCTCTACTTCGCCGGGCATTATTTCAACGCTGTGGCTCCCGCCTGGGAACATTTCGCAGTGGGGATGATGGAGTGCGGGAAGTGATTTTGCGGTTGCTTTTATCCCGTTCTCCGCGCCCTCCGCGTCTCCGCGTGAGAAATTATTTTCTGTTACCCCGATTCAACCTCCCGTACATCGCCCTGTTGTTCCTGTAAATATTCACGAACTCGCCGAAGAGCTCGTCGTAGATGGCACGGTTCTTCGGATCGGGTTCGAAGGCCGCGGTGTGCCTCACCAGGCCGGGGATGTCGACGAAGCCGATTTCACCCATGCCGACAAGCGCCAGGAACGCGGCGCCGCGTGCGTTCGCCTGCATCGGGTCCTCCACCTGGAGGATGGTTCTGTCCATGACGTCGGCGAATATCCGGCACCAGGTGGCCGATTTCGCCCCGCCGCCTATCATGCTTAAATTCTCGAACTTCCGCCCGATGAACTTCTCCACGTACTTGAGGCTCCAGCGCGTGTTGTAGGCCACGCCCTCGTAGCAGGCGCGGATCAGGTGGTCCACCGTGGTGGTCATGGAGATGTTGAAGATGCCTGCCCGGAGCGTGGTGCTGTCCACGGGGCTCCGCTCGCCGTTCAGCCACGGCGCCATGATGAGCCTGTTGCTGCCGGCCGGGACCGACTCCGCGATCTTGTCCATCTCGAGGTACGGGTCCTTTACGGTGGAGCGCTTGCGCAGCAGGTTCCGGTGGAAGAGGATGTTCTCCTTGAGGAAGGAGAGCGCTCCTCCCGCCACGTCCTGCTCGTTGATGCACTGGTAGCGGCCCGGCACCGACGAGGGCAGCGAGGCGATGCTGTGGAAGAGGTCGGTCTTCTTGAACGGGACCAGGCACTCGATCCACGACGAGGTGCCGATGTAGAGGTGCCCCTGGAAATCGTTCACCGCGCCGGAGCCCACGAGGGCGCACTGGTGGTCGGGCCCGCCCATCACCACCTTCACCGATGGCGGGAGGCCGAGCTCCTTCGCGACCCCGGGGAGGAGCGTCCCCGCGAAGTCGATCGAGCGGCGCATCTCCGGGAGCTTCTCCGCGTCGAAGCCGAATTTTTTTATGAGCGCATCGTCGTAGCGGATATCGTTGATGTCGCGGATGTCGCTCACCCAGAAGAGGGTCATCGCGTCGAAGGAAGATACGCATTCCCCGGTGAGGCGCAGGTTGAAGTAGTCCTTGCTGCCGATGAACTTCCATGTCTTATCATACACGTCTGGCCTGTGGCGCTTCATGTAGAGCAGGTGGGCGATATCGTCCTTGCCCGAGAGCGAGGGCCCTCCGCCGGTCTTGTGTATCCACCGGTAGAGGTTCGTGATGCCGTAGCCCTCTATGTTGACGAGGCCCCCGGCGATCTCCCGTATGATACCCTCTCCGCGGGAATCCATCCAGGTGAGCGAGTTCATCAGGTGACGCCCGTCGCGGTCCACTGCAACGGTACTGGAGAAGGTGCTGGAAACCGCGATGGCGGCTATGTCGGTGCGGCGCACCTTGCCGCGCCCGATGAGCTTCTTCGCAGCCTTCATGAAGGCGCGCCACCATTCCTCCGGATCCTGCTCGGCGCCGCCCCCGGGAAGGAAGGTGATGCCGGTGGGTGCGAACTCGAAATCCACGATCTTCCCACGCGCGGAGACCAGTGCGGTCTTGCATCCCGAGGTGCCGTGATCCAGCGCCAGCACGAAAGGCCCTTCGTTGGACTGTTTCATATCGCCCTCGTAATAAATGTATATGCTTGCATGACAGTGCCTTACAAAAGCAACCACATGGGCACAGAGACACAGAGGACGGATGTCATCGCGAGCGACCGAAGGGAGCGTGGCGTCCCTCGACTCTGCTCGGGATGACCCGGATTGGTCATGGTGAGCGGAGTCGAACCATACGATTAATCCGGCAAAGGACTCATCATTCAATCCTCTCCTTCTGCGCCTCTGTGGTTGCCGTTAATTTTTTGTTACTCCACGCCCCCGCGTCTCCGCGTGAGACCGTCATCCGCTAAATATTGATGTGCGATACCGTCCCGTCCTCGTCGATCTTCTCCACCAGGAACCCGGAGAATGAGCCCTTCTTCTGTGACGACTCGTCCTTCTTCATTATTTCCGGCATCAGTGCGATGAACTCCTGCGGGTTCACGCATGCCTCGGGGGGAAACACGCCCTTCATCCGTATCTTGCCCTGGTTCATCACGATCGCTCCCATCGCGGCGGGGATGCCCGTGCCCTCGCCGAGCGCCTGGCTCCGGGAGGCCATGTGCACGCGGTACTCCTGCTTCTTCCCGTCCTTCTTCCCCTTCGCGATCACCGTTACGCAGCCGCGCTGCTCGCCGAAGTTAGTCTCCTTCAAAATTCGCTCGCGCTCGCGGATGATGTAGGCGGTGGAGAACTCGGCCGGCACCACCTTCTGCCCCTTCACCGTGACCGCTTCCTTCGAGTGCAGGCCGAGCCCGCAGATGTCGCGCGTCAGGTTGTAGTACGGTTCGGGCAGCACGCTTCCCTTGTTGGTGACGCGCGAGAGCTTGATGTACTTCGGAATCGTGACCTGCTCGGGATGAGGGTAGGGATAGAGCATCGATTCGCCGATCTCCGGGAAGTTGAACTTCTCGCGCAGGGCGATCCCGTCTTCCTTGAAGAACTTCACGTACTTCAGCTCGCCATCGAGGAACATCGGGATGTCGATGGACATGCAGTGGAAGCGGTGGCCGATGACGCCCTCGCCCTCGATGAGCTCGCCGCCATGCGTGTGGAAGATGTCGATAGACTCGGTCTCGTCGAAGAGCGTGTCCGCGGCGAGCTTCGCGATGATGTTGGTGACGCCCGGCGAGCTTCCCATGCCGATGAGCGCCGAGATGCCGGCCTTCTTCGCGGCGTCGTCCATGTTCAGGATGTCGTAGGTGACGTCAACGTCGTCGCACACGTCCACGTAATCAATCTTTTCTTCGATGACCGCCGTGAGCACGGGCTTCACCGTGGAGTAGAAGGGGCCCACGCAGTTGAGCACCACGTCGCTTCCCATGATCGCGTCTTTTACGCTCTTGATGTCGAGCGCGTTGAACTGCTTCACCGACACCTTCGGGCTCCCGAGTTGCGCCGCCATCTGCTTCGCTTTCTCGATGTTGTAATCCGCGATGACGACCTCTGAAAACTGATGATGGTTCACCAGTGTGCGCACCGATACGCTTCCGACCGCGCCGCATCCACCAAGAACTGTTACCTTTGCCATGTTGTTACCTCGTTATTGATGATAGGATAGCTATCAGCCAAATTGGATGATATATAAACTATGTTAATATTAACAAAGTTAAGAATAAAACTGCATAACGGCAACTACTTTTTTTATATAAGATATTTTTTTATCAGGTGGGGATCTAATCTGATGTTGCAGTTTGTTATTCTAAGTGCTGAATGGATCAGGAGATGATGTGTGTAGATAACTATCTATGACATTTAAACGATAGGGCGACCCTCCAGGATGATAGTTATCGGTGATTCAGCATGTAGACTGCGCACCCACCGATAACTATCGCCCCTTCGTCCCGGCACAATAAGGCACATACGCAACGCATGCACCTCCCGTGAGAATGCTCTTCACGGCATTCCGTTTGGCATAATGCCCCGCAGTGATATAGTACATATCGCCCTCCCGGCCGAGCAGTTCCCTGGTGGTCGCCCCGATGCTCCGACCCCGCCCGCTGCGATCAAGCACCTCTTCCATGAGCTGCTCCATGAATTCTGCCTTGCGCCTGATGGCGGCGGTGCCGTCCCGGACCACGCCTAGGAGACTGCAGAAGACGGTATCGATATCGAGCTTTGACAGCTCCTTCAGCGTGGCCAGCGTCACCGGGTAGTCCTCGTCGAGCCGGAAATACTTGAGCTTCGTCCCGCAGAAGATATCGCCCGTGAAGAGCCACTTGTGAGAGGGCTCGTAGAAGCAGACGTGGTCAGGGGAATGCCCGGGTGCGGCTATCACCATGAGCCGATAGTTATCGGTGATGATTTCCCCGGGGATTTCGGCGGCCTGGGACGGCTCCGGCCAGTCCCAGACGAAGCGCTGATAGAAGCGCAGCGGCATCCTCCGCGGCTCCTCGATGAAAGGAAGCGCCAGTGGATGGGCGAAGAACTCTGCGCCGAATGCGCGCTGGATGGCGCCGTTGTTCCCGATATGGTCCTCGTGGTGGTGCGTGTGTAGCACCCTCCGGATCGCTTTCCCTTCGAGTGCGGAAATGAATTCCCGCTGCGCGAAAATGGTGCCGGTGTCAATGAGCAGGTCGTCCAGCATGAACGCGTGGACGGTGTAGGGAACGTATCTCCCGATGCTCCTTCCCATCTTGAAGAGGGTGATAGGGCCTTCCTGTGTTATTTTCAGCATGATGATCCCCCCTGCCGTTTTTCCAGCCACGCCTTCACCACGCGGCCGGTGCCGAAGGGCCAGCTTTTGAGTTTCTCCGCGGGCACGAGCTTCACTTCCGCGAGCTCGTCGCTGACGCGTATTTCTCCGCGCGCCTTTACATGGTAGGATATCAAAAGCTGGTTCGCCTCGAAGAAGGAAAAGTTTCCCAGAAATTCGACGATCGACGCGTCGAGCCCCAGTTCCTCGCGCACCTCCCGCAGCACTCCCTGGTCGGGATGCTCGCCTTTTTCCAGGAAGCCGGTCACCAGACCGAACATGTTCTCCGGCCAGCCGGCGTTCCGCGCCAGGACGATACCGTCCACGTGCTCGATGATGGCGGCCACAACGGGCACGGGATTGTCCCAGTGAACGAATCCGCAGTCGCGGGAAGGGCAGGCCGCGCGCTCGCGTCCGTCGATATCGCGCTTCTCGATCGGCGACGCGCAGTACGGGCAGAATTTTATTTCTTTCATTGTATATCCTCCGCGTGAAACTATGCCGATGCACGGCTAGTGCTTTTCGCTCCGTCTTTGCATGCCGGCGCCATGCAGGGTGCGTTACTTTTTGTAAGCGACACAAAAAGTAACCAAAAAGGTCGCCGCTCAGACGGCGCGGGGCCTTGGTGTGTGCTGTTGGTAAAATCAGCATATGCGCGGTGCGGGTGGGCTTCCTGCCCGTCCTCCCGCGCAGCCTACGCGCTCGCCCTCGTGGCTCGCTGGCATGCACTCTGCAATAACAATCCGTGTCCTCATCGGCCCTCCCTCGTCGTCCGTGACTCGGGTCTTTTGTTACCCTGTGGTTTCTTTGCCTTTCTCCGCGAACTCCGCGGCTCCGCGTGAGATAATGCCGTTGCGCAACTAATGTTTTGCGCTCCGTCTTTTGCATGCCGGCGCCATGCATGAGCTCGCTACTTTTTGGAGGCGGCCCAAAAAGTAGCGCAAAAAGGCCGCCGCTCATGCGCCGCGGGGGCTGTGCTTTCTCTGCGATGGGAACTCACTCTGCAAGGGCCGGTGGAGGACATCCGTGTCCGCACCGGCCCTCCCTCAACCTCGTGTCTCGGGTCTGGCCTTTCCTACTTTGTCGTTTCCCTCCGTGTCTCAGCGCTTCCGTGCGGACAGCGTGTCCCGGAACTCGTCCAGCCAGCGGCGACGCGTCTCCTGGCTTTGGATACCATACTCAACGATTTTCACGTGGAGCGGGTCCACGCCACGGCGGAGCATGTCATCCCTCGCCGCCGTGAGGTCCCTGATGGTTTCCTCCACGGAAAGGGACTGTCGGTCAACCTTCTCCAGCGCTTCCTTCTTTTTCAGGTGGCCAATGAAGTTGCACCGTATGAAGAAATCGTCCTTGCGGAAGAATTCGTAGCGGAAAGTGCGCTCCTCGCCGTCGCCGCTCCTGAGCCACTCCAGGAACTCCCTGCGGCCGCTTTCGGTGATAGTGTAGACGTTCCGGCTGGGAGCCCCTTCCCGTGCCTCAACCGATTTTGCTATGAGGCCCCGGGCCTCAAGCTTGCCGAGCGCGGGATAGAGCTGGTTGTCGTTGATTCCGAACTCCGAGAATATCTTCGCCATGGGGCCTTTTTTCAGCCCGTAACCGTGGACCGGCCCGTCCATCAGCCAGCCGAGTATCATGTGGGGCAGGGACATGACGCCTCCTCTATATTAATACTAATATATATTACATATAATATATGTCAAGAATTATTCGGGGCAGAGCATGCATCAAGGCGATACCAATCGCCAATGGCGGGTACAATTTCATTTGACGCGGCGCTTCCCGCATGCATACCATCACCACCATGCTGAAGTCATATAAAATCACGTCGGGCGCCATTGTAGAAGCTCCGGATGAGAACGGTGATGTCCTGATCTATGTGAATCCCACGATCGAGGAGAAGGATCTGCTCATCGGGAACTGGAACATCGACTCCCACACCCTTCAGTCCGCGCTGGACCCCGATGAGCAGTCGCGCCTCGAGTTCGAGCCCGACCACGCGGCCATCATCCTCAAGCGCCCGCAGAACTACTCGGGAGGGGACCAGTTCCTGTTCAAGGTCTCCTCAATGGGGCTCTTCTGGTACAGCGACAGGGTTGTCATCATCCTCATGGAGGACATCAAGCTCTTCGACGGAAAGCTCTTTTCGAGGGTGCAGTCAGTGAAGGACCTCGTGCTGCGGCTGATACTCCGCACCATCTCCCATTACATCGACCACCTGAAGGTCATCAACATGATCTCCGATTCACTGGAGCAGAAGATCAACGCGTCGATGAAGAACAAGTACCTTATCAACCTCTTCACGCTCGAGAAGAGCCTGGTCTACTACCTGAACGCCATCAACGCGAACGCGTTCGTCATCGAGCGGATAAGGAACAACCGTGCCCGCCTGGCGCTCACCGAGGAGCACCTGGAGATGCTGGACGATATCATCATCGAGAACAACCAGTGCCACAAGCAGGCGGAGATCTACTCCAACATCCTGGCGGGCCTCATGGACGCGCGCGTCTCCATCGTCAGCAACAACCTGAACATTCTCATGAAGACGCTGAACCTGGTCACAATCGGCATCATGGTGCCCACGCTGGTGGTGAGCGCGTTTTCCATGAACGTCGCCATTCCCATGCAGCGGAACCCGCTCGCGTTCTGGATCATCATGGGGCTTGCCTGCTTCTCGGTAATCGTCTTCATGCTCTTCTGGAAGCTCAAGAAGTGGTAAAGGGGCGATACAATTTCAGGGGGGATGCGTCATGAAAAAAGCACTGATCTTTCTTTCTGTCACATCGCTCGCACTATCGGCCTGCCTGACCGCGCGACCCGACGGTACGGCTGAAAATCCGGCCAGGGACAGCGCCATCACGGGACCCGCGAAGGCCGCCGATGAGCGGGCGAGCGTGAACGGCAAGTACCGCGACCTCATTCAGAAAGTCCACTGCCCCGACGACGTGAACCAGTACGGCGAGTTCCACGACTATGGCCACTGGACGGGGAGCGAGCACTGCGGGCAGCAGGTATCATCCGGCTTCTGGGTATACGTGAGCCCCGACTGGTACGTCTGGCGCACGCAGAACGATCTCCCGCGGCCGGAGCCAAGCCTCGCCACGGTGAACGGCAAGTACAGCGGGCTCCTCCAGGCGCTGCTGTGCCCCGGCGACCGCGCGCAGTACGGCGATTTCCGCGATTACGGTTACTGGGCCGACGGAGAGACTTACTGCGGACAGCGCGTCCAGGGCGGCTACTGGGTGTACCGGTATCCCTACTGGTATATCTGGCAGACAAGTTCGACCGAGGAGCAGTGGAGGTGACGGCGCGCACGCCGTCACGCGTCCGGTGAGGAACGGCGCACCAGGTGGACGGCCGTCGCCTTGAAGGAGGCGGTGACCTCGCTTCCTTCCGCCAGCCCCAGGTCGCTCCAGGAGCGGGGCGTCACGTAAGCCACCAGGGGGAAGCCGCAGTCCAGCTTCACCCGGTAGTGGGCTCCCAGGTTCACGGCCCCGGTGATCCTGCCCCGGAAGGAGTTGCGCATGCTCGTCGCGCCGGGGCCTTCTCCCGCCGAGAGGATAACGTTTTCCGGCCGTATCCCCAGGATCACTTCCTCCCCCGCGGCCGCCTTCCCGGCGACCTCTATCCTGGCGCTCCCGGCCCTCGCGAAAAATCCGGTTTCGTTCGCCTCCTCCACGCGCGCCTCAAGGAGCGTCTCCACGCCCACGAAGGAGGCGACGAACTCGTCGGAGGGATCGTTCATCACCTCGGCGGGAGTGCCGGTGCGGACGAGGCGACCGCCGCTCATCACGGCGAGGCGGCGGGAGAGTCGGATCGCCTCCGCGCGGTCGTGGGTGGCCAGGAGCGCGGTGGAACGCGTTTTCGCGAGTATCTCCTCAAAATCGGCAAGGAGCGATTCTCGCGTGGGGAGGTCCAGCGAGGAGAAGGGCTCGTCGAGGAGGAGGATATCGGGCCGCACCGCCATGGCGCGGGCCAGCGACACGCGCTGGGCCTCGCCGCCGGAAAGCGTTTTCGCGCGGCGCCGCAGGAGGCCCCCTATCCCGAAAAGCTCGCAGTATTCCGCGACGCGCGCGTTCAGTTCCGCGCCTTTCATCTTCCTGATCCTGAGGCCCATCGCCACGTTGTCGAAGACCGTCGCGTTCAGGAGAAGCGGCTCCTGGAAGACCATGGAGACGCGCAGGCGGTAGTCGATCATGCTCCCCGACACGTCCAGCGGCTCACCGCGGAAAAATATCCGGCCGCTTTCGGGCTTTTTCAGTCCCGCCAGGGCCAGGAGCAGTGTGGTCTTCCCGGCGCCGTTGGGGCCGATGATCCCCAGCGTCTCGCCCTCGGCCACCTCCAGCGACTCGATCTCTATCCGGAACTTCCGCTCGTTCCGGACCCGGAGGCGCTCGGCGCGCAGTATCGCCCCGGCGCTCATCTCTGCCTGCTCCGCTGCTGCAGGTGGGAGAGCGCGTAGTTCACCGAGAACGCGATGACCATGAGGATGACGCCCAGCGCGATGGCCATGTCGAAGTTGCCGCGGCTGGTCTCCATCACGGTGGCCGTGGTGAGGACGCGCGTGTGGCCGCGGATGTTGCCGCCCACCATGATGGCGGCGCCCACCTCGCTCACCACGCTCCCGAACCCCGCCATGACCGCGGCCAGGAGCGGCAGGCGCGCCTCGCGGTAAAGGTACCAGAGCATCTGGAGCCTGGAGGCGCCCAGGGCCAGCACCTGAAGACGGAACGATTTCGGTATCTGCTGAATGGAGGAGAGGGTGATGCCCGTCACCATGGGCGTGGCGATGAGCACCTGGGCGATAACTATCGCCGACGGCGTGTAGAGGAGCTCCAGTTCCCCCAGGAGACCGTTGCGCCACAGGAGGATGGTGGTGAACAGGCCCACCACCACGGGGGGGACTCCCATGCCGGTGTTGACAAGCCCCACGACGAGGGAGCGCCCGGGAAACTCGTTCAGCGCCACGGCGGTCCCCGCGGCGACGCCCAGCACCATGCTGATCGCCGTGGCGGTGAGCGTGACCTGAAGCGTCAGGAACGACACCGAGAGCACCTCGGCGTCGAGGCGCGCCACCAGGAGGAAGGCCTGTTTCAGGCCGTCGAGGATGATATCCATGGAGCTGTCACTTCACCGCGTCGGGAATGTAGAGCGGCTGGCCGAACCTGTCCTTCCCGAACTCGCCGATAAGCTTCTGCACTCCCGTGGACACGAGGAAGTGCGAGAAGAGGCGCGCCGCCTTGGTGTTGACCTTCGGAAACTTCGCCGGGTTCACCTCGATGACATGGTAGATGTTCTGGAGCGTCTCGTCGCCCTCGCTCACCACCGCCAGGCCCAGGTTCCCTTTCATGGTGAGCCATGTGGAGCGGTCGGA
>Ga0116143_10004858_pt1 | contig 12539 bp, 14 predicted proteins | sample AD_UKC034_MetaG_FD_89745 | JGI IMG/M metagenome (GOLD analysis project Ga0116143, IMG submission 89745) | Active sludge microbial communities of municipal wastewater-treating anaerobic digesters from USA - AD_UKC034_MetaG | ecosystem: Engineered > Bioreactor > Anaerobic > Digestate | place: USA...
CCGCCGTGGCTGGCGGGCCATGTCGCAGCAGCAGGTACTGGGCATAACAGGCCACCGCTAACAGCAAGTAAGAGTCAAAATACAATGTATCTGCCAACAAGCTGAGGGGGTTACCATCTGCCGCCGATTGGGCATACAACCCGCTGAAGGTCAAGAAGGTATACAACAGGTCAGAGATTGCCATCACCAACAGGCCAATCCAGGCGCGTCCCCACATTCCTCGCCCAAACACGCGCCACAATTTAACGGCAGCAATCACCAACATCAGGTCAGCCAGGGGATAAAAGACCGCCACGTAGGTCTCGAGCCAGGCCTGTTCGGTCTCGCCGCCCAGGCCGCGCATCAGCAGCGTGCCGAGCAGGGCACCCAACACTGAAACGCACAGTCCAAAGATCAGCCATTTGCGCTCTGCTGCGCGGCGCACCCCGTAGATCAGGCGGAACTGTAAGAAAAACGAAATCGCAAAGAACACATATGCGCCGACCCAGGGCAGGTCTGCCAGCGAAAGATCGGGCACCTCATCCATCGTTACAGCAAAGATCGCCCACAACGTTTCTCCCAGGGTCCAGCCCCACAAACCCAAGGCAAAGAAACCCCAAACCCGGCGCGGCATTTCGCCAGGCTGGAACTGCTTCCAGACCAGGGTAGCTGCCAGGGCGCCTAACCCAGCCGCCACAGAATACGAAAAATTCAAGATCGTGTCGTTCCACGACCCTGGCAGCGGCAAGAATTGGTACACCAGGGCATAAACGATCGTAGCGATCGCTATTCCGATCAGCGAGTAGAGAAAAAAGCGAGAGGTGGCGTGTGAGCTAGACATGATCCTATCCACAGATCGTTAATGAAAAGCCAGTGTATATAGCTGGGTTTGTTCGCGTAGTATCGCCTGGGCGGTAGGGGCCAGGGCATTCAGGGCATCATTCTGGATCGTTTGCGCCAGGCTGGCGCCCAGCACCCGCGCCATGTGCAATTGAGAAGCTTTGATCAACAAGAAGTAAGCCCGATTAGCGTCTTCCAGCGAGAGGAAGACGTGGGTATTGTAGATCACCTCGCCCAGCGCCTGGATGTGCAGGTTGTTCAGGCGCATCGCATTGCTGATATCGCCGCTCAAGGCGTTCAGCAGCCCGCTGCCAACCATCTGGCTGTAACGGCCTAAGGAGTAGTGTAAAAATAACTTCCGCACTTTAAAAACCGATCTCAGACACAAACTGGTACAGAGCGTGGTCGGATGGTGTAGTTCCAGTTAGGGCAAGTAGAGTGCCGTTCCAGGTTCAAAGCTTGGATAACCTCATCCTCGACTTTGATGCCTCGCTCATAAACCTGATCTACTTGGAATGCGGCTACCTGCAACCCTGTTCGAGTGGTGGTACCCCGAATGTAGGCCAGCATTGTTTCCAGAGTACGTAAGGGCTTGCCTGCCCAATTGAGGCTGATCGGGCCGAACAAACGGTGTTCGATCGGGTTCCATTTCGAGGTATTCTTTGGATAATGACAAACCATTACTTCCAAGTTTAGCTGGTCAGCCAATTGCTCCTGTAATTGGAGTTTCCACAGGCGCGAACGCCAACCGTTACTGCCACCGCCATCGCAGAGTGTCAAAAGAGCAGGCGCATTGGGAAAATCGTGCTGTCCAAAGGTTTGCCACCAGCGGGCGATCATCTCGACAGCGAATTGGGCCGTGTCGGCTGACTGACCAACGTACACATAGCCACGATTGTGGTTCAGATCATAGATGCCGTAGGGAACTGCTTTGCAAATAGCCTCTGATTCAAAATCGTGGTCGTTGACCGCTTCGGCCACCTGACACCAACACTGTCCAGCATTCTTGAAATCGCCAATCAGCTCTTTTTTCTTGGCATCGACGCTAATGACAGGCCAGCCGTGGCTCAAGAAGAGCTGTTTTTGCGCCTGGATGTACTCAAATTGCGTGTTGCGATCCGGGTGCTGTGCTCCAGCTAACCGCTTGGAGTTGACCTTGAGCGAATAATCGGCCTTCTTCAATAAACGTGCTACCGTCTTGGGACAGGCTGGATGCCCGCCCTTGCTCAACTCCTCACTCAAGTGGCGCAGGCTGCTACGCACCCATTTCTGATCGCTCATCGGGCTGCCTGCTGTTTCAGGAGCAATGATCTCTTGCAGTGCACTTTCTATCGCCGGGTCTTTTTTTCAACCAGAGATCGTCCACCACCCGCAGAACGCACCTGCTCCGTTGGACGGTTAGCCAAACCTTCTTCCATCTCTCGTTGCCCACGCTCGATGGTCTTTTCATCCATCCCGGTGATCTGCGAAAGTAAACGCACACCGCCATAGCCATGCCGGTTTGCTTCCACTGCCACAAACCAGCGCCGCTGTTGTTCATCCAGCCGGCTCACCAGCAAATTGATCTGCCTGTGAACCTTCTTGTCAGGATGGTCCCCTGTTCCTTGGCAATGCACACACTGGCACATATGAACTTCTGAGATCGGCATTTGTCACTCCGAGGTAAACAACATGATGCCTTATTCTAACCGATCTTCTCTCTCGGACCCAAGAAACGGAAGTTGTTTTTACACAAAAACTAAGTCAAAGTTCATTGTTAACTCCTCGTCAGCAGTCTCATCTAACTTAGATGCAAAAGGAGCTCAAAGGTTGCATGGCTTTGACTGCACGGGCTATTAGAGCGGCGATGGTGGTTACTTTGACGAGACGGGCAATGTGTTCGAGATGTATAATTGGAGAATCTTGTGCAAACCAACACAGTGTTCTGTTTTATCCCAGGAGTAAACATGCCATGAGCAAAACTATCTATCACCGCATGAAATCACTCAATGCTCGCATGATGGCTAACTATCAACGTGGCTTTGGGCCAACCAAAGTGGTACTGCTGCTGACCACGGTTGGCCGTAAATCGGGCTTGCCACGTACAACCCCGCTTCAATACGAAGAAGTGAACGGAGATTATTACATCGCTTCGGCACGCGGGCGAGATGCAGACTGGTACAAGAACATCCTTGCAAACCCCAACGTTCATTTTCAGATTCGTGATCGGAAGTATGATGGGATTGCTGAGCCCGTCACTGACCCGAAGCGCATTGCCGATTTCATCGAGCTGCGTTTGAGCCGGCGCCCGATCATGATCCGGCTGATCATGCATTTATTTGATAGGCTGCCGTTGCGCTTCAGCCGCGCTGAGTTAGAGAAATTTTGCCAGAGCAAGGTGATGGTGATTTTGCATACTACAGGGAATTAATAACCGCAGTCCACATGGTTTGCTTTTCAGGCGATCCATGTGGACTGCGGTAGGGTGAAGTCGGGGCGCCGAGATTTGAACTCGGGACCTCACGGACCCGAACCGTGCGCTCTAGCTAAGCCGGTTGTGCCTAATATCTGGCGGAGTGCTGATGTATTCCCTTTGTTTGCCACATAACAAGTTTCCCCCTTTAAGTTTCCCTATAACCCCCATGCCTTTACAGGTGATGCTTTTTGATGATCGTGATCTAAATCCGTTTCAGCGATAGCCAAGTAACGTTTTACCATGTCGAACGCTGTATGCCCCAAAAGCTTCTGGAGCGTGTAAATATTTCCGCCGTTACGGAGGAAATTGATTGCGAATGTGTGGCGAAAACGGTGTGCGTGTACGTGAACCACGCCAGAACGCGTCTCCAGACGATCTAGCATCAGGCGCAGAGTCTGCCTGTTCATGGTTTTTTCTTTTACTGTTGTAAACAGTGGAACTTTTTTACATTGTTTGCCTATGCGGCGTTGTGCAAGATAGGCTTGGATGAATTCGTTTGTGCGTTCACAGAACTTCAGCACCCTTTCTTTATCCCCCTTGCCAAATGCAATGATGCTGCGACCTTCGAAATCCATATCCTGAAGCTGCAATGCGCAGATTTCGGATGCTCTCATACCGGTATCGAGCAATGTTAAGATGATTGCCCGGTCGCGAAGTGGTGATAATCCTGTTCCGCAGGCTTGAAGTATGCGGGTAACTTCAGCGCGCGAAAAGGGGATGATTTCGCGTTTTTCTGGTTTGGGCGCCTTAACTTGACGTACTACATTCTGTGTTAGGATACCCTGATCGACGCCCCAGTGCCATAGGGCGGATAATCCAGTGTGGTAATTAAGGGCAGTTTTTTTACTTACGTCGGAAACGGTGGACATAAATCGAACGATCGTCGCAGATGTGAGTGATGTGATGGGGGGATCGTCGTCGAGAAATTTGATAAATCGTTTATAGGTATTTCTGTAATCTTTCAGTGTATTATCTGAAAATCGCGCCGCCTTGCATGCTTCGAAGTACTGCTGAGTAGCTCTAGAAAAAGTTATATACTCCACAAAAATTCTCCCTGATTTATTGTCTTGATACTTGATTTATATGTGCAATAAACATGCCGACGAACCCGTGGTGCGCATAGTCGTTCGCCGCTATACTTGAGAGTTGTTTGAGCTCATACCCCTACATGTGTCTTTTATAACTTTCTAGAATTTCAAGAGCCAACATTTTTTGCCAACTACCTTCTGATGCTGAATACGCTAGGGCGGTTATGAAAAAATATTCTGGGCAGTGTATTCCATCAGCCCAATTTTTAATGGTTTGATATGAGACACTTAACCCATTTTTTCGCACACAGGTGCGTAATTGCCAGGCAAATTGAGCATAAGACAGGGGTTTTCCTTGTTTACCAAGCTTTATACGATATTCATTTACGATTCTGGCCGTTTCCTGGCGAAGCAATGTCCTGTTTAGCATGATAGGTTCGTAGAAAAGAGGGCGGCGGAAAACACTTCAATGAGCATTTGACACGATTTGAGATGTGACACAGTTTTAGATTGTCGACAGTGCGTCCCGTTAAGAATAAACTACTGCAATTAAATTGTCAATAATAATTAAGTTGCATCTGTAAGCAGATTCATCAAGCAGGGTTGATGAAAACGGGTGTAGTGGCTAGAATTTCATTAATGCAGCCCACAAAATTCAGTCAATGGCTTGAGAAGCGATATATCGACTGGCTTCACGAAACTGGGGAACGAAGAACCCAACGGCAGTTCGCTGCCTGGTTGGGAATTACACCAGCTTTGTTGAGCCATTATCTCCGGGGTACTCGCCGGCCGATGGGAGTATTCCTCGATGCAATAGCTGAGCGATTGGGGGATGAAGCGTATGACCTGGCGGAAGTGAAGAGACCAGATCCACTGTTGCGGAAGTTCAAAGGTAGACTGGAGTATCTTTCCCAGACAGAGCGCGAACAGATCAATCGTATTTTGGATGATAGCATTCGCAGGGCAGGATAGAGCGTCTACTACCTCATCGATTAATGTGAAACCGAGAATAAACCGCTGCTGTGCGCTTGAAATAGCACGGTTTCTTTGAGTGTGGATTTGGACCACCCGAACGGTTGAAATATCGTCGTGGCGGCGCGTAGAAGCAGTTCAATATATCGGGCTGCGTTTATGCTTACGAGAGACGGTGTGTCGGGTCGACCCCAGGCCCACACCCCTGGCTCGCCCAGGGTGTACCAGAAGCGCACCGATTGCCCTGGCCGCAGATGCTTACCGAACTTCTCCAATTGGGCGGCAGCCCGCGCGGCTGGTGAAGGGCTGCGGTAGCGCGATAGCTCGCGGCTCAGTGACTGCCGCACCAACAGGTCAGTTAGCGGGACTTGCCTGGCGCGCAAGGCCGCCACTTGCTGGCGCAGATACCCCAGCAGGGAGGGCAGATAATCGGGGATCTCTTCTACATCATCGACCTGTGCCAACTTTTCCAGCAGTTTCATCTGCACCTGGGCAATGAAAGGTGGCGTATCCCGCCGGCGTGCCTCGATGCCGCGCACCTTGATCGAGCCATCCTGGAACACACCGAAGTAGCGGTTGGCGACCGAACTGCGACCCTTCGTCCGGGCAGGTAGAAAAGCCACCCAGCGGTAGATGCCATCCAGCGCAATGGGTAACCCGGTGCGTAGGGTAATCTCATCCAGCAGGGGTTGGAAATCTTGCGGGTCGGCCTTGCCTGGGATCTGCGCCCACAGCCCATCTACGTACAAGTGCAGTACCGCTCCACCAGCATCCTCGATAGCTTCCTTAGCCCGCAGCAGGCATTCCCGGCTGCAAGCTGTCACCGCCTGGTGGGCTTCGATGCGCCCGAAGCGGGCATTCTGGTAGCCCAGATAACCGAAGCAAGTCACCAGCAGCCACTTGTGGGCCGAGGCCTGGGCCTTATACGTTTGCTTCTGAGGATGCCAGCCTGGCAGCTCGACCAGGCGGCGTTTGAGGGCAATACGCTTATCGAGTAGGGGGGCCAGGGTCTGCGGGATCAGGCCGGGCGGCTCCGGTTTGACCCATACGGCGACCTCGGGTATCTGCAGGTAGCCTTCTTTGGCCTGCACGCTCACCGTCTCCGGCGAGATGTTGAAGCGGCGCATGATGCTGGGGTACATCGAGATGAAATCGATCTCGGCCACGTTGCGGTGTAAGCCGGGGATGGGTTGGTAGACCAGCCCGCCCTGGTCGGCGCGCAGCAGATCCAGGGCGGATTTGTCCAACTCGGCCTGCGGCTTGCGCCAGGGCACCAACACCCCCTGGCGCAGGGCAGTGACGGTCTGCATAGCCGAAATGCCCGTGCCGGGCGAGAGACGCGCTGCTTGCTGAACGGGCAGACCGCTGACGCGCGCTGATTCAAGCACGCCCTCCAGGCCATAATCGTGGAACATGACCGTATTGTGCACGTCCAGGTGCCAGCGGCCGAAGAGCTGCACCTGCCCGCCGCGGTAGACTACCTGGCCATGGGCCTGGTAAGAACGCTGTCGCTTGCGCAGCACCCCGCGGCCTGGATCGCGATTGAGCGGCAGCCGGATGCGTGTCTGGCGGGACAGGGCCAGCAAACGCGGCAGCAGCCAGGTATCGCCCCAGGCGGTCAGCAGCAGATCAGGGTCGTGGCGGCGCAGCAGAGCCGCCAGGTTGATCAGCAGCGGGCGCGGCGGATCGAGCGAAAAGCGGTACTGCCAGCGCTCATAGCGGACGAGCAGTGTAGTGGGTGTGGCGTGGTTAGGGTCGTAGTCCGGTTCAAGGGCCATCACGCGCAGCGGTGGACGCTGGGGCTCCAACTCCCAGGGCGTATCCAGCACCTCGATGGCCTGGATGGATTGCCGGGCATCCACTTCGACCCGCAACCGGGCCAGCGGGAAGGTGCCATGCCGGGCGGCATGCCGCAAGGCCACGTGTAGATCGGCATCGTAGTAGGTCAGGTCGGGGAACTGGTGTGCCAATTGGGCAAACAGACGTGGTTGCGCATAGGTATCGGATACTTCCACTGTCAGTGCGGTCACCGGCTCGGCCTGGAACAGGTCGCGGCGTTCGGTTCTGGACAGCTTGAGCGGTATAGATTGACTGCGCAGATAACGCCAGGCCTGACGCAGGCAGCCCGTTTCCCCGGCGGTATAGAAGGTGACCGGGAAAGATTGTGTCAGGCGGCGGGGCGTGGTGTGCTCGCCTTCTTCCAGCAGCCACAGCACCAGCCCATCCTGTGGATCGGCATACAGATCGAACAGCCAGCCGCACAGCTCAGCCATCGTCTTGGGACGGCAGCAAGCGCTCGACCTGTGTTCTGAGGCGCAGCACTTCCTTGTGTTCTTCAAGCAGCATGGCTACCAGGAACAGTTCGAAAGGCAAAGTATGAGCGGCATAGGCCGCGGCGGCCAGGTGCTGGTGCGATGCGGCGAGAAGATCGTCGAGCACCAGTTGGTCGCTGCGCCGCAGGGCGCGGCGGAAGCGTCCCAGGGCTTCTAATTCTTGCTGATAAGCCAGAGTGATCGAGGGAACAGTGCGGCCCATGCATGCTCCTAAAACAAGGTCGGTTGGGTTGTGCTGGCCAGCGCAGACACCTGCCAGCACTGGTCTGCGGCCGCGGCCAGTCGTTCCAGCAGCGCATCCGGTTGGCCCAACACCGGGCAGGTACTGACCGCCACCGGCGATTGGCGGCTCAATCGTTTCAAGGCAGCCAGGCCCTGCCCCAGCAAGCGCAGGCGTTCACCCAGCCGGATGTTCTCGTCGTAGAAGGTTGTCAGCAGGTCGAATACCAGGGTGGGAGTATGATTCTCGCTGTGCCCGATGAGCAGGCGCGCCATCTGGTAGCAGGTGAAGGCGCGGGCGATGGTGATGCGCTGCAAGACTGTTTCTGGATGGGCCCCATTTTGCCGGGCGAGATGGGCGATAGCATATACATCCAGGCTGTTGCCGCCGTCCAATACCTTCAAGGAGCCTGCCAACGCCAGGCGGGCGGCCAGGGCGTTCATCAACTGGCGGGCAGTGGCGTGTGGGGCGATCAGCAGGTGCAGTTGGCCGGGTGCGATGCGGAACAAGTCATCCATGCCCCCAGGATAGACGAAATCATAGGCGAAAACAATCCCCCGGCGGGTGATTTAATGGGGGATAAAGGGGTTAACCAGAGGGGGGAACCAGCTATGGTGCAACATGGCCTAGAGAAAGCAGATGTGGTGTAGATTGTTGGTTATAATACTGGCATGAAGATCCGGCTCAGCCATTACGGCTGGATGGTAGTCCGCCAGCGGGCAAACAGCGGAACGCTCCACCTGGGCAACTCCCCGGCCGGCGATCTGCTGCTTGATCTGTGGACCGGACAGCGCGCCTCAGTTGACCTGGATGATGCCATCTGCAATCTGCTGCTGGCCGATGGGCTCGTCGAGAGAGTGGCTGATGAGACGGATGATGCCGCCATCTCTTTGCGCTACCGGCGCAATCCCTTCGAATACCTCATCGCCTGGCTGACCGGCCATCTTACTCCAGCACCCTCAAATGAGGCCCCTAGATGCCCATGACCACATTCACTGCCCCAATTTCCCGCGAGCTGGCCCGCCAGTATGGATCAGAGGCTGTCCAGATCATTCGAGATGGCAGCTACCAAACCACAACCGGGCAGCACGTCGTCGTGAGAGATGCGATTACCCGCTCTGTGCAGAGAACGATTGCCTATCCGCCGGAGAGGGCTTTCGCGCCGCAGCAGCGCGGCCCGCACCGCACACAAATCGATGTCACCAACGAAACGACCCTGTCTGCTGCTCGGCGTCTGCTGGCAGACGGCTTCCAACCCGTCATCCTGAACTTCGCCTCCGCCACCCAGCCAGGCGGCGGCTTCTTGGAGGGCGCTATAGCGCAGGAAGAATACCTGGCGCGTTCATCGGGCTTGTACGCCTGCCTGAAAGACCAGCTTATGTACAAATTCCATCGCCAGCGCGCTGACCCGCTTGCGACGAGTTACATGCTCTATTCCCCCGGCGTGCCCGTTTTCCGTGCCGATGATGACAGCCTGCTTGAAGAACCTTACCTGGTTGGTGTGATCACCGCCGCCGCACCCGATGCCAATCATTTGAATTCTGATCGCCACGGAGAAATCGAACCTGCATTTATTGAGCGCATTGCCAAGGTGTTGTGGATTGGCCTGCAGCACGGCCATGATGCCATTGTGCTTGGAGCGTGGGGCTGCGGGGCGTTTGGCAACGATGGCAAGTTGGTCAGCAGGCTGTTCAAAGAAGCATTAACGCAAGATTTCCGAGGTGCATATCAGCAGGTGATTTTTGCCGTTGTTGATTGGAAAGACGAAAAGAAGTTTATTGGGCCTTTTGAAGAAACCTTTACGGACAAATGACTTCCTTACCCGCCATCCCCGAATCCTTCCAGTCGAGTTTCGACATGATGTGGCACTCTGCCTGCCGGGTGTGTGACCATGTTCTGGATTTTCAGCCGGACCTGGTCCTCGTCCTGATGCACTCTGGCTGGGGGCCGGTCTTCTCGGCCCAGATCATCTGGCAGAAGACCCAGTCGCTGCCCTTCCCGCCCGTAGCGCGCGCCAATATCGGGCGCGAAAAACTCACCAACTTCGAAAAAGCCTCCGGCATGATCACGACAAGTTACTTTGTTGGAGAATACTCTGCCGATGTCGAGGTGGGCAAGCTCTTGACCTGGATTGCCAGCCGCAGCGATTGGCAAGACCAGCTGCGCCAACAGGTGGCGGAGGTTATGCCAGGTGGGGAGGCACCACAACGCATCCTGGTGGTGGATGACGTCGTCCACGAAAGCTCTACTTTCATCATTACAGCAGGCTTGCTGGAATTGGTCTATCCCAAGGCCGCGGTCCGCTTCCTGAACACCTGGAGCTGGTATCGCCCCATGTACCTGGAGTTTATGCTGGCTACGCTGTGCCCGGTCGCCGATATTTTCCCCAATGGTCGCATTCAATCGAAAGAGGTGCATAGCAGCCTGACCTCGGTGGCAATTGGGAGCGAAAGCATTGACGAAGACTCCCTCTACTGGCAGCCGATCACGGTAGACAGCCTCTCCGTCAAGGCTTTGAGCGACTACCGCCCGGCAGCAGAATGGGTGGAGATGTCGCAGACCGTCTATCGTGTAATCGCCAATGATATTGCCGATCGCGCCGCAAGCTATACGCCCGGCGAGCTTGATCCGTACCTGTTCAATTTTGGCCTGCGCAATAACTGGCGCATGATGCGTGATATCTGGATGGAGCACAGCCTCACCCTCCGCCAGGCCGTGCAGCGCTATGGACTTACCAAGCAAGAGGCAAAAAACATCCTGGAACGTTGGCTGGAGTTTGGCGAAGTGATCATGGAAGGCTATGGACGCGGAACACGATATGTCATCCCTTCCCATCTGCGGCGGTACATGGAGAAGCAAGAGAACCTCCCCAGCAACCCCAATGGTATCTTTTGGCTGCTTCCGGACAAGCTGGCTTTCGGTGAGACACCCTATTACACCGGCCGAGATGATGAGGTCAAATATGCTTGCGAGGCGGCGCGCGAACTGCTTGATATGGGCGTTGATTGCTGGCTGGATGTACAGGTTATTCGAGAAGGCACATTGCCTCGCGAAAACCCACACTTTCTGGAAGAAGCCAGAGTCATTGGCAGACCTGCGATCGCCAAATTCATTCCGCTTGCCATCGAGTATACTGACGAAGAAGAGTATTCTTATATCCGGCGCGGCCGTCCAAACCGGAAGGATATCCGCCCAATCCTGGATCAGATCGATCACTATCTGGCGAACGGACACGTGCTCTATGTCAGCACATCGTCGGATTACATCTATGACCTGCGCGGCATCCTGGCGGGTTGTTATTTAGCCCGCCATGGGCAGGCGGGCGATGCGGCGCTGGAAGCTCTACAAGCCTGCCAGCCAATCACTGTTCACGGTTGGGTGCGCCAGCCGCCTTCCCGCAAGGCGCGCCGCTATGTGCGCTCCTGGCCCGAGGGGGATTGAGGTGTGCGTGCCGCTGGATTACCCTAAGGATTTACGCCCGACCCTAGTGGTTTGTCAAACATGAATCACAGGATAGAGGTGTTTCAACTTGATGCGAGCATCAGCAGTTGTAAACCGCCAATCGACTTTTACCACTTTGGCATTCCGGTCATTTTGCCAGGCCCAGACTTCTTTCGCCAAAGTGATCTTATCCGCAATGCGGCGAGATAGGCATTGGCGAATCAAGACGCCTAACTCGATTTCAGCCATGTTCAACCAGCTACCATGTTTGGGTGTGTAATGAAATTCAAACCGGTTCGTCAATCGCCTGGCTTCTTCTGGTTCAAAAGTTTCGTAGAAAGAAGCTGAAGAATGGGTGTTGAGATTATCCAGCACAACCACAATCTTCTCCGCCTGGGGATATTTTTTGTCCGCCAGCTCTTTCATCGCATACGCCCAATCTTTGCGGGTACGTTGATCGGTGACTTTCACAAACCGTTTGCCGGTCAAGGGCTCAAAGAACATGAACAAATCTGCTATCCCTTCGCGTTGATATTCGTAATCCACGCGTTGGGGTTGCCCCGCCTGAACGGGCAGCGGTTCTCGCAGGTCGGACAACAGTTGTTTACAGGTTTCATCCATACAGATTTGTGGGCGTTTCGGATCGTACGGTTGAGTGTACACCTCCAAAACGTCTTCCATATTACAAACAAAGCTGGCGTTGGCCTTTGGCGGAATGCAGTATTCTTCTTTCAGCCAAGGTTTAATTTCCTTTTTTTGAGCGTGGTGCGGATCGTTTCGTGCGAGACGCTCTCCACAATCTCTAGCTTCACAAAACGCTCCTGTAACAGCCGCAGCGTCCAGCGCTCATACCCTTCCGGCGCCTCACTACAAGCGAGAGCCATCAAATGGGCTTCCGCACTTCCATCCAGACGATGGAGATATTCCCGGTTCGGTTTCTTCCGGTTGAGCGCCTTTTCGATGCCGCCTTCTGAAAATGCTTTGCGCACATTGGTGACGGTCAGCGAATTGACATCGAAAGCCGCACAAATGGCTTCATACGTCCAACTGGGGCCGCCATCGCTACAATCGGATTTGAGCAAGATCCTGGCTCGGCGCAGTTTCCGGGCAGGGGCACTGCCGGAAGACACTAATTTTTCAAGGTACGCTTGTTCTTCAGAGGTGAGCTTGACAAAATATTTCTGGTACATTTTCTTTCTCCTTGAGAAGGTTTGGTTCTCAAGGTGCAACTTCCGTGCCAGCTCTGAATATCAACTTTGACAAACCACTAG
>Ga0116143_10004862_pt1 | contig 12530 bp, 10 predicted proteins | sample AD_UKC034_MetaG_FD_89745 | JGI IMG/M metagenome (GOLD analysis project Ga0116143, IMG submission 89745) | Active sludge microbial communities of municipal wastewater-treating anaerobic digesters from USA - AD_UKC034_MetaG | ecosystem: Engineered > Bioreactor > Anaerobic > Digestate | place: USA...
ATATTAAAGAATAATCATGGCTAATATTGGAAGAATTACGCAAATCATCGGACCTGTAGTTGACGTATGTTTCGATACTGAAGGAGTAGCATTACCGAATATCCTGGATGCAATGGAAATTGATCGTCCCGGCGGCTCACCGCTTGTACTGGAATGTCAGCAACACGTTGGTGAAGACACCGTCCGTGCCATTGCAATGGATTCGACGGATGGACTGACTCGTGGTACGGTGGTTCGGACAACAGGCTCTCCAATCCAAATGCCTGCCGGCGAAGATATTAAAGGCCGACTTTTCAACGTTGTCGGTGAAGCCATTGATGGAATCGGTGCAGTTTCTAAACAAATCAGCGTTCCAATTCACCGTCAGGCTCCTCTTTTTGAAGACTTATCTACTGAATCAGAAATTCTACTTACAGGAATTAAAGTTATCGACCTCATCGAGCCTTATAGCAAAGGAGGAAAAATTGGTCTCTTTGGTGGTGCCGGTGTTGGAAAGACGGTATTGATCATGGAGCTGATCAACAATATTGCAAAAAGCTACGCAGGACTATCTGTTTTCGCAGGTGTTGGAGAGCGTACCCGTGAAGGAAATGACTTATTACGTGAGATGATAGAATCAGGTGTTATCCGCTATGGTGATGAATTCAAGCACAGCTTGGAAAGCGGCGGATGGGATCTAAGTAAAGTTGATTTGAAAGAATTAGCAAAATCTCAGGCTACACTGGTTTTCGGACAGATGAACGAACCTCCCGGAGCTCGTGCACGTGTGGCTTTGTCAGGACTAACAGTTGCAGAATATTTCCGTGATGGTGATGAAAAATCAGGTGGCCGTGATATCCTTTTCTTTATCGACAATATCTTCCGTTTTACTCAGGCAGGATCTGAGGTGTCCGCTCTTCTTGGTCGTATGCCTTCTGCAGTAGGTTACCAACCTACTCTTGCAACTGAAATGGGATTGATGCAGGAACGCATCACTTCAACAAAGAGAGGATCCATCACATCTGTTCAGGCTGTTTATGTTCCTGCAGATGACTTAACAGACCCTGCACCGGCGACAACATTTGCTCACCTCGATGCGACAACAGTACTAAACCGTAAAATTGCCGAGCTTGGAATCTATCCTGCCGTTGACCCTCTTGACTCTACATCGCGTATTCTTTCGCCGGCTATCGTTGGTGACGAGCACTATAACACTGCTCAGCGTGTGAAGGTAATTCTTCAGCGTTACAAAGAACTTCAGGATATCATCGCCATCCTTGGTATGGACGAACTTTCTGATGATGACAAGATGACGGTTAACCGCGCACGTCGTGTTCAGCGTTTCCTTTCTCAGCCTTTCAACGTTGCTGAACAGTTTACGGGACTTAAAGGAGTGATCGTTCCAATCGAGGAAACAATCAAAGGATTTAACATGATCATGGATGGAGAAGTTGACGAATATCCTGAAGCAGCCTTCAACCTGGTTGGAACTATTGATGACGCTATTGAAAAAGGGAAAAAATTACTTTCTGAAACAAGATAATCAATACCAGAATCTTCAACCTAATACAAATCTAACTTTGCAATATGCAACTTGAAATTATCACTCCGGACAAAAAAGTATACTCAGGTGATGTGAGCTCAGTTTCTGTACCCGGCACTAATGGCCGCTTTGAAATGTTGAAGAATCACGCTGCAGTAATTTCTTCATTGTTGAACGGAAAAGTAAAAATCAAAGACAAAGAGGGCGTAAAAACTTTCGATGTTAAAGGTGGGATAGTAGAAAATCTAAAAAATAAAATAATTATTCTGGCTGAATCTGTTTAGATCCTGATAACGGCCATTAATATTGCATAAAAAAAAGACATCAAAGGATGTCTTTTTTTTATGCCCTGCTGTTTAGATTTGTTTAATGCTGAATGAATTTCAAGGAACTAATTTCATCATCAGTTTGCACTGTCAATGTATAAATTCCTCCCTTCAAATAAATTCCTGGAATTAAATAACGGTTTATTCCTCTTTGCGTTTCCAAATTAGCCTGAGTCACTATTTTTCCATCCATAGAAGAAACCGTCAATGACCTTACTCCACCCTTGGGGTCCTGTAACATAAGAGCCAAAGAAGAGGCTTCTGCACTCACGGCTTTCAGATCAAAAGCATCCTTTTCTTTAAGACGAATAGCAACTATCGGTGAATAACTGAACTTACCATCGAAGTCGGTTTGCTTTAACCTGTAATATGATGTGCCCGATAAAGGCATATTGTCTACCAAGGAGTAATATCTATTCGTACTACTATTTCCTGCACCTCTCATAGTGAAAATTACATCAAATGATTTTCCGTTCTCTGATCGTTCAACACTGAAATAATCGTTATTCATCTCAGTCGAGGTCGCCCAGTAGAGGTCTACGATCTCATTATTAAGTTCAGCTTTAAAATAGAGTAATTCGATAGGAAGTGTATTACCCCCAAGAGTCACCGGGCCGGGCAACGGTCCGTCGCCTGCCTTCCATTCAATGGTTCCACATATTTCGATAAATGTAGAATTCCCACCTCCGGCAGTTGCCTTCTTCACTAAGCCACCGCTCAATATATCTACTGTTGAATTACAAGGAAGCGACAATTTATTACCGTTCGTAAACTGCAATGTCCCTCCTACAGTGATAAATATAAGTGTTGTCGATCCGGTATAATCATTCTGTGCGGCAACTGATACTGTATATCCGGAAGCAATATTAACCCGTATCGCCATTCACAGGAACCCGGTTAACTCCACCAAATGACCAGGTAGAATTGTTGTTCCAGTGTCCGCTGGCTATTGCACTACCGACTGCAGCATTAACACTTCTTGAATCTATAAAGAAGGCAATTCCACACAAGGCAATAAACTTATATATTCCGGTATTTAACATTTAGATGTTTCTCCCCATTAAAATAAAATTCAAAAGTACTAAGTAATGTGTCCGAGATCTTAAAAATACAATCAACAACCGCCGGTGTACAGAATATTTTGGTAAACTGATTACAGAGCTTGGTGAATTAACTTGTGATTGAAAGTAAATATGTGTTGTTTATACGCAATTATCCCTCAAAAAATCAACAATAATCATCGGATTAGTCTCAAATAATAATAATCCGACCAAAGGGAATAACTTTCTAGCAAATAATAATGAAACCTTACAATTCTCGATTTTCTGTCGATAGACTCAACCGTCACAATGAAGGTTAAGGTTTCTGTATGATCAGGGAGTAAGGAAGATTATTTTCAATTAAACTCATATCTGCGGCTTCCACAAGATTATCACCATTCAAATCCTGACTATAATAACCTAACAAATATGACAACAAGGAACTTTCCAAGCTTGTAAAATCTGCCATGTTAATAAACCCATCCTGATTTACATCACCACTCCAAACAGCAAAGTTTCCATCTCCCAGAGAGACTTCATTGCTTCCAAAAGATTTTGAAGCAAGATTTGTAAAGTCATAGCTGACTGAAGACGAATTAAACATCACCGGGGCAGCGCTCCATGTCTCCATTGTGTTTCTGTGTTTTACAACCACATAATAACTGTTTCCTTGTACTACTCCCGGAAAAGTAAAGACTCCTTCTCCATTCGTTCCAATAGTACCCTTAAGCGTATGCGCTATTGTATATGGTGAAAATGATTCAGCTAATCTTACGGTCACCGTATCACACAATCCGGGGAATCCGGATGGATCAATTACCGCGCGCATTGTATTTGAACCTGTATAAAATCCTTGAATAAAAACTTTCAGATTAAGATCGGTATTGGCTTGAAGAACGGTGAAACTCATCGGGCTTTGCGAGCTGCCACAGGCATTTTGAACCTGTACAAATCCGCTTGTCGCGCCTGCCGGTACTGTTGCCGTGATCAAAGAATTATTATTCACTACATGAGCTGCCGGAAGACCATTAAAATAAACAGCCGTAACAGCACTAAGTTCGGAGCCGATGAATTGAATACTTGCTCCCTCCTGTCCGCTACCGGGATTCAACGAACTGATTACAGGTAAAGGATCAACCGTCACAGAAAATAAATTAGAGCTGATAAAATTCCCGCAAGAATTAAATGGAGTCACTGAGATATTCCCTGAAACTGCAACATTCGAAAAATCTACTGTTATCGAATTTGTATTTGAACCACTTGCGATCACTGCGCCACCGGGCAATGTCCAGTTGTATCCACTCGCCCCAATCACTACAGGTATGCTATAGGAAACACCGCTTTGACCCTGGCAAACATTTGCTGTGCCGCTTATATTCTCTGCTTGCTGTTCTACCAGTATCTGGATCGTCCAGGAATTTATTGCCCCAAGATCTGTACCAATATCATCCATCACAAACAAACTCCAGTCACCATTCGCAGACTGACCATTGAGAACAGACAATGCTGTTGAAGAACTACCCGTAGGAGCTGAAAGGGAACCGGGGCCGGGTGAAGGGTAATTATCAGGTGATGATATATTAGTCGGACGATAAGTTCCGTTTGTGATCGAGGAAGCATCCGGAAAATTTATTGCAGCGGAATCATTTACAGTGAGGGTAAGATTAGTTAAATCAGTACCGCCTCCGCAATCAGACATCAAGGTCACATACTGTCCGCCGGGTGATTTAAGTAGTATATCAATGTCATCAGGATAAGTATGAGAAATTCCGTTGATAATAACATTGACATCCTGTACCAAACCTGAAAGTCCGGAGACGCTTATCGTGGAAGGAAATGGTGTACCTATACTGTTATCATTGATGGTAATTCCTGCTCCTGAGCTAAAGTTGAATTGTTGGATTGCAGCAGGTAAGGGATTTACAGTAACAGACATGGAATACTCAGGTCCGGAACAACTGCCATTATTTCCCCGGACACTCACCTGTCCCGATGCCGCCACGGCAGAAAAATTAACAGTAATGGAATTCGTACCACTTCCTGTTGCAATACTCGCTCCGGGAGGAAGAGTCCAAATATAACTTGAAGCCCCGGCAATACTTGCAGTCGAATACGGAACTGAATTTTGGCCTTGACAAACGGTTACACTTCCACTTATCCCTACAGCAGCTGCCGGTCCGGAGATAACATTAATATAATTCGTTTTAGTGATTGCATCAGTACCTCCGGGACCGGTTACGGATAATGTTACGGTCTTCAAACCTGTCGTTGAATACTGAACTGTTACCGGTCCGGCTGATGATGATGTGGCAGGGCTTGCCCCTGCTCCAAAATTCCAGGAAAATGTACTTACAGCACCGGCAGTAGTATTTGTAAAGATCACATCATTATTTGTACAAGGATTGGTATTATTTGCAATGAAATCTGCAACGGGTGCACTCATCGTAACATTCGCCCACCATGTTCCCCATCTGTCATAACCGCTTCCGGGTGTTATTGAATATTCCTGTAAGGTCCAAAAATCATTATCGTTGACAGGATCAACCTGAGTCAAGGTATAATCGCCCCAACGATTTGCAGAACCTGAATATGTTTTATAATACTTTGCAAGGCCTGACTTGAAAATATAATCACTTTGAAAATTAGCATCCGTAGAAAGCTTCAAAGCATAAGCCGCACTCGGATAAATTGTTGAAGAAAATATCGAGTACCCCATGAGTGCATCATCATTTGCATTCACAGATATACTAGGAAAGGCATAGAAGGTATTTCCTGAAGGATCATCTATCCTGTCCCTGGAAGTAACAGCTCCGGCCGTAGTCAATTTCCACCACTGCAATGAAGCTCTTGTTGGAGAACTAGCCGGCAGAAATACTGAATGTGCCAGCCACACTGCACCATTTCGATAAACACAGTTAAGCATCCTGTCATCATTACACCTTATCTTACTTGTAGATCCGAGCTGCGGAGCAAAATCAGTGCCTGTTCCCCATTGCCAGGGATTTGGTGTACTGGCATATGTACCTGCACTCAACACTTCAGCACCTACGCTACCTGTTAGTTCAAATAATCTTATGTAACCACTGCCTCCGGAATTTCCATTATAGGACTCTGCCAAATAAACAGTACTTATTGAATTGTCATAAGTTATTGCAGGTGCTAAGGTAAAGGCATCATTACCGGCATCAATGACAGAATATTGTCCGCTCCCGTTAGCATAAAAATCTGCCTTGTTCAAAGCGTAAACTAAACATGTTTGGTATGAAGACTGAGTGTTACCAAACATATTTCCAGAAACCACAATCCAGTCCTTATTAAAACCCAGACTTGGATAATCCAGCCACATGGTATCCACACCGGTGGCATCAATTACATATCTGTTCCATGTACCCGTAGGATCAGAGTTAGCAGAGACAGCAACCAACAAGGAGGAATTTGCAGAGCGACTGTTTGAAACCGCTACAGTGATCCAGCGATTATTATATGGATCATAAGTAGTTTTCGGATCAAATGGGCCGCTGATACCTAGTCCGGACCAAAAAGTTGCTATACTTACTGTCGAAAGATTCGTACCGGATCTTGTTTGAATGGCATACTGAGAATTTAGAGTCACCATTAGGTGATTAGGCCCAACACCACCATTTACATCCGGAGGTATACTGGAAATATTATCATCTAGTGCATTGAAGCCAGTTGTCGGAGAAGGAGACAAGACCTGATTCGGGCCTTGTGCACCTCCGCGCTGCATAGAACTGTTCTCCTTAAAAATTTTCGCTCCATCAGGGATCTTCCGATCGCGGGGAATTCCGTTCTTTTCTCTTTTTCCGGGAGTACCATATTGATTGGGAACCTTAAGTGTGTTGTCAAGAGAAGGATCATTCTTTTCAGCTCGTTCAAGATCTTTCATGTTCACATTATCATGGCGAACAGCATTTAAACTTTGTCCTCTCTTACCCGGTTGTCCTGAAACAGCAAGAGACAGGCAGCAGATAAACATCAGTAAAACAAGACCTTGACGATACAAATTGATCATGGGGAATCTACAAAATTGGCGGGGATGATTCATACGTAATAAAATTTACTCTTATAAAGCAGATATGAAGTTCAATTATACTTGATTATTACCCTAAGGTTCCTTCCTGAACCTAAGTGAAACATGTTGAACAAAGAAATCCGGGACAGGTCGCAGCGTCCTGTTCGTGCACATCTTCAAACCTAATAATTAAATTGCTGATTTGAGCAGCTACCTGTGTTTTCTTTGGTGAATGTTCTGAATCATTTGGTGTAAGTTATTCGAATCACGAATCCATTTTCATTCTTCAAATTTCCACACTAAGTTCATAGATGCAAAGAGCCCCCGAATACATGTCCGGGGGCTCTTTGAAAAAGAATTATATCCTGTTAATAGCGGTAATGCTCAGGCTTGTATGGACCTGTCTTCAATACGCCTATATATTTCGCCTGCTCATCCGTGAGAACATCCAGTTCAACACCAATTTTGCTAAGGTGCAAACGCGCAACTTTCTCATCAAGATGTTTAGGAAGAGTATAAACTTTATTCTCGTAATTTTTAGAATTCTTCCATAATTCCAACTGAGCCATGGTTTGGTTAGTGAAAGAATTTGACATTACAAAGGAAGGGTGCCCCATCGCACAACCAAGGTTTACCAGTCTTCCTTCGGCAAGCACGATGATATCTTTGCCATCTACAGTATACTTATCTACCTGAGCTTTTATCTCATTCTTCGTTTTGCCATAATGCTTGTTCAACCAGGCCATATCAATCTCATTGTCAAAGTGTCCTATGTTACAAACAATTGCATTGTGCTTCATTGCCTTAAAATGACGCTCCTGAATAATGTTATAATTACCCGTAGCAGTCACGATGATATCAGCTTCCTTCACAGCATCATCCATTTTCTTCACTTCATAACCTTCCATTGCTGCCTGAAGAGCACAAATTGGATCGATCTCAGTTACAATAACGCGAACCTTTGCATCTCGCAATGATTCAGCAGAACCTTTTCCTACATCACCAAAACCCGCTACCACAGCAACTTTTCCTGCAAGCATCAAGTCTGTTGCACGACGAATCGCATCAACAAGTGATTCGCGGCAACCGTATTTATTATCGAACTTCGATTTGGTTACAGAGTCATTGACGTTGATCGCAGGAATTGGAAGTGTTCCATTATTCATACGCTCGTAAAGACGGTGTACACCTGTTGTTGTTTCCTCCGACAGTCCTCTGATCTCAGAAACCAATTCAGGGTATTTGTCAAATACCATATTAGTCAAATCACCTCCATCATCAAGGATCATATTTAATGGCTTGCGCTCTTCTCCGAAGAAAAGGGTTTGCTCTATACACCAATCAAATTCTTCAGCATTCATACCTTTCCAGGCATACACTGAAATCCCTGCAGCGGCAATTGCTGCAGCAGCATGATCCTGCGTAGAAAATATGTTACAAGACGACCATGTAACTTCAGCACCAAGTTCAACTAAAGTTTCAATAAGTACTGCAGTTTGGATAGTCATATGCAGGCAACCTGCAATTCTTGCACCTTTTAATGGTTTTTGCTTTCCAAATTCCTCACGAAGAGCCATAAGGCCCGGCATTTCTGCCTCAGCCAGTTGGATTTCTTTCCTGCCCCATTCAGCTAAAGAGATATCCTTTACTTTAAATTTTACAAATTTTTCCACGCTTGTTGTATTTGCCATTTGCTTTTGTTTAGGTTGATCTTATTGAATTTCAGGCGGCAAAGGTACGAAATTGCTCCTGATATTCAAAGATCAATTGATGTTTTCACTAAAAAATCGGCATCTTGCAGTCATTATATCAAAAAATGCCCCAAGTTTTAAAAAAAGATACAGACGATTTTTCTTTAGGCATCTGGCAAAGCACCGAGAGTTTCGATGAGCTTCTGAAAATAGAACCATTAAACAAACCGGACTTTGAAAAATGGACATTGTTTCAAAGTGAGAAACGAAAGAGAGAATGGCTGACCGTGAGGGTCCTTCTTCGAACTCTGTTCCCGAACCAAAGACTTCCCATTATCACATATAATGAACAAGGCAAACCTTTCTTAGATATCCCAAAAGCCATTTCGATATCTCATACCAAAGATTTCATCGCCATAATTACTACTTCTAAGATGAGTGCCGGAGTCGACCTTGAAGTGTTAAGAGACAGCATTTCAGTGTTGGCACCAAAATTTATTAGCGAGGCAGAAGAACGGTCCGTACCGCTTAAAAATAAGATCGAATATTTGCATGTCCTTTGGGGAGCTAAAGAGGTACTGTATAAACTACATGGAAGAGGCGAACTTGATTTTCGTGCACATTTGATGGTTGAAGCATTTAACTACGAAGCGAAAGGAAGCATCATAGCTACAATAAACAAGGAATTGACCCAAAAGAGACACCGCATCAACTATGAATTATGGCAAAACATGATGCTTGCATATAGTGTATCCGACTAGTTCGGTCCATTTAAGTCTTTTGGCTAGCACCAAAACAATAAAAAATCTGCTTCTAAAAATCCTATATTCGTTCCATAAACTACATGATGAGCTCTATCTATTCCGGAATGATGCAAAACCGGACAGCAGGACGGAAAAGTCTGGCTGTTCTCATTGACCCCGACAAAACAAGCCCTGAACAATGTCTGGTCATGGCCAAAGAAGCCACTGCCTGTCAGGTTGATTATTTTTTGATCGGTAGCAGTATTCTTAAGCAAGATCATTTGGAGCAATGTATCATGGCATTAAAAAATACATGTACTATACCTGTTATACTTTTTCCGGGAAACATCATGCAGGTAAGCAATAAAGCTGATGCTATCTTGTTCTTGTCGCTGATCAGTGGCCGCAATCCTGAACTACTCATAGGAAACCATGTATTAGTTGCGCCCTTGATAAAAGCAAGCCGGCTTGAAGTGATCCCCACAGGATATATGCTGATCGACAGCGGCTCTCCGACTTCTGCCTCCTATATGAGTCAGACTTTCCCGATCCCTCATGATAAGAATGATATTGCTGAATGCACCGCACTTGCAGGGGAACTCTTAGGACTAAGTGCAATTTACCTTGACGCCGGAAGCGGTGCTCGTTATCCGGTGAGCGCTTCAATGGTCAGAACGGTTAAAAGATCGATCAATTTACCCTTGATCGTAGGAGGAGGAATAAAAACTGCTGAGAAAGCTGAAGAACTCTGTAATGCCGGGGCAGATATCATTGTTGTTGGAAATGCACTTGAAGCCGGCTCAGAATTGATGGCTGAGTTATCAGGTGCATTGAAGGCATTGTCAAAATAACTGGCTAGGCTGACTTCTGATTGAGTTGGCATTAAACCCGAATTTCATTTTGAATCGACGGCTGAAATATGCCGGATCTTTGAAGCCAACACGATGTGCTATTACCTGAATATTATCAGGTTCCGTTCTTAAATAAAACATGGCCTTGTCAAGACGTTGATTCTCGATATAATCCTGAAGATTCTGTTTCGTTAAAGATTTAAAAAATTGACCCACATAGTCCTCAGAAACATAAGCAATATTGGCAATCGTTTTATTTGAAAGATCTTTCTCCAAATTTGTCTGGATATACTTTACAATATCCACCAAACGCCTGTCAGATAAGAATTCAAGTTTTTCAATATGCTTTTCAAATTTAGGTTCAGATGCAAGATACCTGCAAAGGTGTATCACCATCTCCTCCATATAGCTTTGTATGAGCTTGTCTCGGCCTAATTTGTTTTGATGAAACTCCGCTGCTGTATGTTTTATTAAAAAGCTAAACTCTTCATCCGGTGGTATAACAAATGCCGGCATATCGAGTACCTCAAAAAACGGTATGGCATTAAACAAACTTACTTCAAATGCGACCAAGGAATAAATTTGCTTTAACTGACTTCTATCTTCAGCCGGATCAACAAATCTCAAATATTTAGTCACCTCAAAATCACTATAAAAGCCTTCTTCGCCCAAATCCTGATGAGGACCAATACCATGCTTCATGGTGATCGGCTGACCAACAGGTAAAAAATAAAAACTATCAACTGCCATTGGGGTCTCCTCCTTCCCGACAAATACATCACCCCTCTGTAAGTGAAGGATTACATTTGATTTTTGAAAATGATCCTGCATAGAAAAAGGCTTCAAACCTTCTCTAAACCCTGCACGATAAATTGTCACGTTCAGTGAGTCAATAAACCTATTTAATAAGGACATAATAATTCCCCCCGCTAAAGTTTCAATCTTCAAATCGGGGAATTTTGCCCGTATTTGAAGGTGTTTATGTTAAATTAAAGGACAATGTTAAAATAATCCATGAATATATATGATGAATCTATTAATTCAATAAAATATAATTACAAAACCATGACAGAATTAGACCACTTTCCGACACTTTGTTGAAATTCAAAATCCATCAAAATCGAAAAGAAGGATATTTTGGACAATGTCGCTACCTTTTTTGAATCTTTGCCAAAATTATGGAATACGGATTTTACTTCTTTAGTCAGTGGCTATCTTATTTAGAACTGATAGCCATGCTCACGGGAGTAGCCGGGGTTTGGCTGACCTTAAAACAAAATGTGGCCTGCTTTCCGGTAGGAATGATTAACGTTTTGCTCTATGCCTGGCTTTTTTTCACTCCCTCCGTGCGCTTATATGCTGACGCAACTCTTCAGTGTACATATTTTCTATTACTTGCCTATGGATGGCATGCCTGGACAGTTTCAGGTCACAAGGATAAAAAGATACTTATCACAAAAACTTCCAAAGCGCTTTGGTTGAGATCACTATTGGTAACCCTGCCGGTTTTCCTGATCTCATCCCTCTTCTTCGACCTATTCACTAATGCCGATCTGCCTTGGTTAGACTCAGCTCTCACCACAATCAGCCTTCTTGCACAATGGATGATCGCCCGAAAGAAATTAGAAAACTGGCTACTATGGATATTGGTTGACACAGTTTACATACCTGTTTATTTGTACAAAGGATTACCTCTGACAGCTTTCTTATATTTGATATTTCTGATCATGGCAATAAATGGCTGGATGAACTGGAAAAAATCTCTAATCAATACTGCTGATGCCTGAGCACTCATCCATTTTTCGTATTGCATTAATTGGTCCTGAGTCAACAGGAAAAACTACACTATGCGAATGTCTTGCCAAACACTATCAAACAATTTTCAATCCGGAATATTCAAGAGCTTATGTCGAAAATCTTGGCAGAAAATATCTAGAAAGTGATGTTATTCACTGCCTGATGGCACAAACCTCTCTGGAAAAACAATTGATACAAAAAGCCAATAAAATATTGTTTGCAGATACTGAAGCAATAATGGCAGGAGTCTGGCTTAAAGACGTATTCAATAATTCATCTTCCCTGATTGAAAAATACATTTCAGAGTATCCTTATGACCTATACCTCTTAACATTACCTGATCTTGCATTTGAAAATGATCCGGTAAGAGAAAACCCTCATCGCAGAGATTATTTTTTTAATTGGTATGAACAGGAACTTCTGAAGAGGAAGCTTCCTTATACAATAATCCGAGGTACAGGTCAGGAAAGACTAAGGATGGCAATCCAGGCGATAGACAATCATATTCAGCACAACTAGCGAAATAC
>Ga0116143_10004869_pt1 | contig 12515 bp, 8 predicted proteins | sample AD_UKC034_MetaG_FD_89745 | JGI IMG/M metagenome (GOLD analysis project Ga0116143, IMG submission 89745) | Active sludge microbial communities of municipal wastewater-treating anaerobic digesters from USA - AD_UKC034_MetaG | ecosystem: Engineered > Bioreactor > Anaerobic > Digestate | place: USA...
CGCACCACAGTAGAAAAATCCTCAATGGCTTCCTGATATTTCTCAATTTGCATTCGGGCATTGCCCCTATAGTAATAGGCTATGGCATAACGCGTATCCAGCTCAATGGCCAACGTATAATCGTCAATAGCTCCGCTATAGTTACCCTGTTGACTCTTCAGGTTAGCCCGATATATGTACAAGTACTTATCGTTGGGATTTAGCTGGATGGCGCTGTTAAAATCAGCTAATGCTCCATTGAAATTTCCCTGTTCCTGCTTTAGGTTCGCCCTAAGCAGGTATTCCTGACTGGTCTGGCCGTTAATAGCGAAACAGGTAAAAAGGCTAAGTAGTAGTGTTAATAGTTTAGCGTTTTTCATGCTAAGTACTCTGCTTAAATGGGTTACAATATTTTCAAATCTCCAAAAATGATGCTAAAATTAGAAGAATTAATTGAAAAGAAAGCTACGATTGCCCAAATAAAAATCATTTACTTCCACATCCGGTTATTGCTCATCGCGCAGCTCTACAGGCTTAACGTTCTGATTCTTTTTTTGCTTTGACTTCGCCTTTTTCTTCTTTTTGCCCCTTTCACCTCCGTTTCTCTTTTTTTTGATGAAAAAAAGGACTATCAGCCATCCTCCAACACCTATTATCCAAAGTGGCCAAAGCCTTATAAGAAAGAAAATGAATACGACCAGTCCCTTCCATCCCCTGTTCATAGAGTTTTTCAACTGTTCCCAGAAACTTACCATGGGTTCGGGCTCAAACCTATATTCAATACGCTGAAAAACATTGAGATAAACCATACTGAAATCAACCCTGTTGTTTAAGTATTTAAGCCGCCCCTCCATGGATTCAATCTGTCCACGAACCTCGGCCAGCTTCTGCTCAATTTTCAGAATTTCGTCAATGGAATCTGTCCTGCGGAGTAGTCCAAGAAACTTCTGCTCCACTGCCTTTTGGTTTTTCAACCTACTCTGTACGTCGATGAACTCCTCGGTTACATCCGACGTCTCGACTCCCTGATACTCCACTTTTTTAGCAATGGAGAGCAGGCCATTAACCAATAGATCGAGGTTGCCCGATGGCACTTTGAGGGTCATATCGTTGGATATCCTGTAATCGAAGTTATTCAAGTTCTCCGAATTTACCCATGCCTTGTTAAGCTTCAGCACAGAGTCGATTTGCATTCTTGCTTTCTGATAATCAACTACTTCTATCCTGATGGTAGCGGTTCGGATAAGCTTCTGCTCACCGAGTGGATAATCGTGTGAGGCCTCTTCGTTCAGCCCTTCGGCTGACAGCATGGCTGGCGAAGGTTTTCTCATGGCATATCCCGAAACATCATCAAAAGTTGCGTATTGGTCAGGGGACATTTCCAGTGCTTTATCATTTGTTGACGATTGGCATGAAGCCAACAGCGCAAGCACACAAGCTAAGTGGACTATCATTTTCATGGTTTTATTTTTTTGCAATTTACTCTAAAAGGTCGTGCTATTAAATATATGCATTGGAAAGTTATAAAATATTTTTCACACCAAAAACTATTTATGCTATCCAATTACAAGAACGAATGTATTTCAATCAACCATTTATCCGGGATATATCCAAACGGATGGCGTTTCAACACCTACTTGTAAAAATTTTTTTCGAATACCGTAAAACTCTGCTCCTTCATCACCAGCCTTTTCCAAATTGCATGCAAAAAGCCCAACCCATATCCAAAAAGTTGTATCCAAGCAGCAAGGATACCTAAACCCGCCACCTGCATACTCCCGGATTCAAAAAGGGCATGAACAAACACCAAAAGGCAATACAGCGCGGGAATCAAAAGGAGGTAGTAACAAAACAACGAAGAGACGAATAGCGCAATCATGCCAATCACAAACGCTGTTGGTAAGAGATGTACCAGTTTTAATGAACCGGGGTGCAGTATATGTAGGTTGATTCTGGCCACCCCTGAGTTGCAAACCTGCCGGAAAAACTTTCGAAAATCGGTTCGCCTTTTGTGAAAAACATAAGCATCCGGGATTAAAAGGGTTGTAAACCCCTGCGATACTATTCGAAGGCTAAGGTCAACATCCTCGCCAAAACGCATCGGGGTAAAACCACCTACCGCCTCAAAAGCCTTGCAATGGATGCCCATGTTAAAGCTGCGTGGGTAAAACTTGTCCATTCTTTTCTTTCCACCCCTTATCCCACCGGTGGTAAAAAATGAGGTCATGGAGTAATTAATGGCTTTTTGCACGCGAGAAAACGAGGGGTGTGCCCTATCGGGTCCTCCAAATGCATCTACCGGGCTATTTTTCAAGGCTTTATTCACCTCATCAAAATAATGCTCAGGGATTATGCAATCGGAGTCAAAAAAAATCAGGTATTGCCCACTTGCCCTCGCTGCACCGAAGTTTCGGGTAGTGCCAGGCCCTGTATTTTCCTTTACAAGATATGTAATACTAAGCTTGTCAGTGTATTTACTGATAACATCAGCGCAAGGAAGAGAAGAGCCATCCTCAACCACAAGCACCTCAAAGGATTTGAAACTCTGATGGGTTAAACTTTCAAGCAGTTCATCCACCTCATCGGGTCGGTTATAGACAGGGATTATTACGGAATATTGTGGCGTTGTCATATGCGTAACAAAAGTAGCATTTTTATGAATTAGTTCACCGCAAAATACCCCTTCAGCCTGTTGAACGAATACGCATCTAACAGCTTATGCTTTTGCAGTTCGTCAACGCTTTGGATATTCCCTGCTTTTTCCCTATAGTAAACTATTGCCCTTGCCTGATATTCGGTAATATACGGGTGCTCTCGCAGTTCCTGATACGAAATCAGGTTAAGGTTCATTTTTTGAACCTTGGTGGTATCGACCCAAAGTTGCGGTTTGAGCGATTCCAACAGGTTCTCGGGGAACTTGTATATTTCTTTTAGCTGCTCCACATGGGTATAGCCTCCCAGCATTTGCCTGTAGTCAATAATCCTTCTGGCATAACCCCTCCCTATACCCCTCAATTTAATCAGCTCAATGGTATCAGTCGAATTCAACTCAATCACAATCAGTTCGGCAATCTTTTCATTTTCCAACTCCCTAATTGGTGCCACAGGTTCTGATGCAGGTATTTCAATGTAAGGCTCCAGCCTTTCGAAAACTTTTTCGTCAACCACATACATCTTTGCAAAATCGGCCGATGATTTAAAAACTCCGCCTTTACTCCTGTAACTCTCAATCACTGTTGCCTGCCGAACGCTGAATCCAAGTTTAACCAAATCGGCAACGGAAATGGTATTCGGATTAAAAGGGAAAAGTTCGGGTTGGATTGGCACAGGCTTTTCCACCTCGGAAAAGCTAAATTTTTCTTTGGCAACACGAGGTTCGTACTGCAGAGCTGTGAAAAAACTGTCAATCCTATAAAAATCAACAGGGTTGGCCAATCTGGACTCGTGTCGGGAAAAAATTCTGTAAACAGAAGGCAATAGGACCGCCACGCAGATTAAGAAAAGCAGAATAATCAACCCATTACGTTCCCCTTTTGAAAAAGTCAGCCAATTTTTCCACATTCCCTACGAACGATGCTGTCATATAAAGTGAAAAAGCCTGTTAACCTTCGTTTACGTCATTCTCTTCGTTTAAAATGAAGAGGATAGAATTAAAATTCACCTTAATGCTGTCGTCGGTAATCAGGCAGGGTGCCGAAAGCACTTTCTCGCCCATTTCGGTAACCTCCCCTTTGAGCAGTACAACAATCTTGTTGGTTAAATCAAATTCTTCATTGGCTTTAGCAAATACAATTTCTCCCCTGTTAATGAAATTCCTAAGCTTCCTGAAACGCCAGTCGGACCAGGGATGAACCTTCACAAGTAAACGCTCGGCCAAATCGTATCCTGCAAACAGCCAGAGTTTATCCTTCAGCTCGGGTTTCTTAGCAAACTTCCTCTGAATGGCCGAAGAGCTGATTTTAATGGCAGTTACAGGCGATTCTGCAATAAACGTTGCCCAGTAGGGGGATTTTCGTAGTGTATCGTAAGCGCAAATAACCGAACCGGGTTGAACAACGCGGATCAGCTGATCATCCTTCTCAATGCGGGCTGAACCCCTGATTATAATGTAGAAACCATCGCTCTGCGAATCCTCGTGGCATATTTTTGCGTTGGTTGCAAACATCTTTTCACTGAATTGCGAAGCAAAAAATTCCAAATCACTTTCGGAGCACTTATTCAATGCTTTCAGTGAATGCAAATATCGTAATGACTCGGTTTGTTTGTATTGGGGTGGCGAATCGATAATCTGCTTCATCTGACTTTGGATAACAGCCTCCAAACCTTCGGCATCAGCCGGCTCGAGCCTACCCTGCTTTTCCAACTTCTGAATGGTAACCATCTGGTGGTTGAGCAGCGATCGCGATGCTATCTGAGTCTCGATGGCATGGTAAACCTCAGGGAAAGTATCCTTCAGGTTTCGCAGGAAGGTCAAACCCATAATTCTGTTCTCGTTAATTTCATCTTCAAGACCCGATATTTTTTCAACTTCCTTAGCCTGTTCGGCAGCGTCCCCCGAAATACCCACGGTCAAACTCGATAAACTCTTCAGGTTCTCCTCCTGGGCCACCACAAATCCTCTGGCACAGTCGTAGCTAAGGGCCAGTTTTCTGTAAAAACTCTTTTTCCAGAATGCGCCAAGCAGGGGCAGAGTTTGTAAAAACAGCAGTATTTTCGGCGTTTGCCACATCTGTTCAAGATCTTTCCGCTTGGCAAGCGATACCTCGCCATTGTAATCCAGCAAGTGATCTATTTCATCGGATAAATTTTGCACGGCAGCAGGGCTTAACACGCCCTCACTAAATTGCCTCCAATAACTCTCCTTTTCCTTAAACAGCAGCCTTTTACGAGTTTCGAACAGAGTATCCAAATCTTTTGCTTCGGTTTTTATATCCTTATCCTCGGGTAGGTACTCAGCCACCACTTCCCAATCGGCCCCCGACATAAAGCGGTCCTCTTTAAGTTTCGTTATCTCCTTCTCGCTTCCTTTACGCAGCATAGAGGTGGTTTGGTGGAATAGCTGTAAACGCGCCTCGCCCACTTTGGTCAAACCTAATTTTTCGATCAAAAATTTAATGGTGGTGGCGTTAACTACAGAAGTCAGGAATACAATACCTGCAGTTATGGAGAAAATTTGTGTTCTCGGCTCGAGTGCCATAGAAACCTCACTGGCCACAATGAGAGAAAGGGCAAGTCCAACGGCCCCTCTAAGCCCGCCCCACCATGCCACAACTCCATCCTTGGGGGTTAACCCATAGCCAATGTGCTTCATTATTGGATAGAACAAAGCTATAACTATAGCCCTGACTATCGTTATTGCCAGATATATAAGCAGTACCACCAGAAAATCGCGGGCTGTGTACGATACGCGCAGGGCAATCACAACACCTACAATCAAAAAGATTAAGGTATTGGCTAAAAAGGAGGCCAACTCCCAGAACTCGTGAAGGAAGTGGGCCACCTGAGGGCTCACGCGTGTACGTCCGATACCGGCCATCATAATCCCGTAGGATACCAATGCCAACACGCCGGAAACGTGGGCAAAATGCTCGGCAACAAAGAAGGCAAGGTATGCCGCACCCACCACCACCGTGATTTCGAACAGGGCATCGTTAAACACTTTTTTTAGCCAGGTAACCACTATCCAACCAACGGCCATCCCCAGAACCACACCACCAACGGCCACTTTGAAAAATATTGCCAAAGCGCTTCCGCCACCGCTTCCGGTAATCATACCGAATATTACCATAAAAATTACGATGGCACTACCATCATTCAACAACGACTCGCCATCAATGAGCGTAGACAACTTCTTACTGGCTCCCACCTCCTTAAGGATTGAAACCACAGCCACCGGGTCGGTGGCGCTGATGATAACACCGAATAGCAATGCTATCTTCCAATCCCATTGGCTCAAACCGATATTGGTTACCTTTATCAGCATACAGGCTGCTCCTGTGAGCACAAGAGCAACAAAAATTCCGGGGAAAGCCAAAATAAATGCGTTGGTAAACGATTTTTTAAAGGTGTGCACATGCATGGCGAAAGCCGCCTCGAAAATCAGGGTTGGCAGGAAGATGAACAGGATAACATGGGGATCGATATGGCCTGCCCAGTTGATGGATTCGCCAAAGAAAGCCAAACCGCTTTCTTCCGTCAGCCCCCAGAACGATGAGAAAAGGCCGATACGATAGGCAATACCCAGTAAAAAACCGATGATTAAAAGGGTTATGGTGTATGGAATGGCCACTTTACGCAGCCAGTGGCGCGTGGCTACCCCAATAAAAAGCGAAATAATGATAAACAGCAGGGGTGCCATGCTGGTATGTCCCGTCGCTTCGCCCCCTCCTCCCGATTCGCTGGACGATAAAAGAATGTTTGCAAACGGAGATGCAAGTCCTGAAACCCAAACGAACCCTGCCTGAAAAAGCAAGGAAATTTTAGAAAAAAAGAGGGCTAAAGTGCTCATACTGAAAAATTTATTCGTTTCTTTAAATTAAATTAAATACCAACAGGGAGATTTTCAACTACCCTGAAATGAAGAACAAAGTTATAATAAAAAATACCCCAAATAGCAATGATTAGAAATAAAAATTCTTCCGTCATGCTACACCTTTCATAAATATCGAATTTATACTAACGGTATGCTGCTCTGTCGATATCAGCTATGGACTTCAGTTCCTTTGGTGGATTGAGATATTTGGCCAGGAATGCATAAATTTTCAGCCGAATCTCTTTGGCCGACTTGGTATCCAACCTATTGAACGAATGACCTCCCGGAGCTTCCTGGTATATTTCGTACTCAAACTTTTTCCCGTCGGCTTTTAGCGATTTGATTAGATGCTCAACCTCCAACGAGTAAACATCATCATCATTGGTATTGGTATGCACCAGCAAAGGCGTTTTGAGCTTGTGGGTATTCCATGCAGGTGATCTGCGCCTATACTCGGCCACATTCTCATTGGCCGTTTTACCAATATGGTAATCGGCTGAAAAAAGATTGCGATAATCATCGGTAAGATAGCCCATTCGGGCTATTAAATCCGAAACCGGCACTCCGGCATAGGCACACTTATAATCATCGGGGTAGTCAAAAATATTCATAAGCGTGATCAGCCCGCCATGGCTCCAGCCAATAATACCTACCCTATTTTTATCGACAAATTCGTAATTCTCCAGCATGTAGTTACGGCTTGCATGGGTATCCTGAACCTCCAATCCACCGTAATCGATCTTTTCCCAGAACTCCTTCCCATACCCCGTACTTCCCCTGAATTCCGGTGCCACCACGATATAGCCCTGAGCTAAAAGTTCTTTTACAATATGAATGTAGTAGGTCGAAAAATCGGCATGTACACCGCTGTGAGGGAAAACGATCAATGGGTATTTTTTTGAAGTATCGATACCCTTGGGTACGAAGACGTATGACCAAAATTTCACGGGATTATTGGCACCCATGGCTGTCGGATTTTTCACCACAGCTGGCGGAGGTCCGTACATGTACACCTTATCCACCGCTGCCACGTCAGCCAGGCGGTTGAACCACAGGATATCGTCAATGGATTTCTGAAGCTCGTCGATTCGGTGCGTGAGGTTACGATTGTAATCCCTCAATGCTTTCAACTCCTCCTGCACATTCATTTCGCCCTGGGCTTTGATCAGCAAGGGCGACAGGCAGATAATCAGGGCAAGTACTCTTTTCATTGCTCAAAAAATTTAATAGCCGTTTTTTAAAAACATTTAGATTGCAAATCCGCATCATCGCTACGATTTGACATTATGCCTCCTAATTGGTTTACCCCAAACTTAACGATTAAAACGGTTTAAACAAAGCTAATGGCGCATATCCACAAAGGTAAAAGACAATTCGAAGTAAAAAACAAGGGCACTGTATTTGTTTTAGGTTAGTAATGCATACCTTTGCATTCTAAGGAATTGAAAACATTATTTTTTTCTCGATGAAAAAAATTGTCCTGCTTATCATTCTGGGCTTCACAGTGCTACTCCTCAACGGACAGGAGCCCGAGCCATCGACCGGCGTTAAAATATCCACTGATAAGGTGAAAATCGAAGGCAAATACTACTACATACACATTGTGCGTAAAGGGGAAACGCTTTACTCCATAAGCAAAGCGTACAATGTGAATCAGATAGAGATTGCCATGGAAAACCCCGATATCTATCTGGGTTTACAGGTTGATCAGGCGCTGAAGATTCCCATTAAGGAGAGTCAGCACGGTATTCTAGGCGACGATCAGGATGAAAACTACATTTACCACGTGGTTCGAAAGAAGGAAACCCTCTTTGGCCTGTCACGCAAGTACGAAATTTCCATCCAGGACATCATCGAGGCCAACCCGGAGGTTGAGGAGGGGTTGAAAATCAGTCAGGTGGTACTTATCCCCAAAAAGCGGGTTCAGACCTTGGGGAGTGCCAAACCCGAGGAATCGGAAAGGTTTATTTACCACGAAGTAAAACCCAAGGAGGGTTTTTTTGCCATTTCACAAAAGTACGGAGTGAGCCAAAGCGTTATCCGGCGATTCAATGCCGACCTTGTAAAGGACGGCATCAAGCTGGGTACCGTTCTGCGAATACCCAAGGACCCACAGGATACTATTCTGCACGCCGGCACACTACAGCCATACCAAAAGCCTTTAGAAACGGGAGAAGTGGCAGTGACAGAACAGCCCACGTTTATTTGCGATACCTTTGTTTACAACCGATGGAGAGATGTTTACAACATCGCCTTCCTGTTGCCTTTCTATCAGGGCGATCCTAAAAACCAGATAACCGAAGGCGTGGACGAGAGCGCCTCGGAAAGCAGGAATGCTTCGACATCGTTAAGTTCCGTTACCCAAAGCACCTCCATCTTTTTAGATTTTTATCAGGGAGCTCTTCTGGCCATCGATTCATTGAAAAAAGAGGGACTCTCAATCAACTTAAACGTTTACAACACAGGGAAGAGCCCTGAGTTGACACGTAAACTCCTAACCAACCCGGGATTGCAAAATGCAAATCTGATTTTGGGCCCAGTATATCCTGAATGCCAGAAGCCCGTGTCCGATTTTGCTTTGGAAAACCGCATTCCCATGGTTTCGCCCCTGGCTCAAAACAACTACCTGCTGGAAAGTAACCCCCTTTTCTTTCAGGCAAACCCTTCGTTCAATACGCAGATTGAAGGTTTTATCAATAAAATTGATTTCTGCTCCGGACAAAATATAGTGCTGCTGCACGAGGGGGATAGCACTAACATTAACCTCATTGAAACTTTTAAACAGCAAATTCAGCTGAAAATATCATCGTGTGGGAACCCTGATAATATTCATTTTAAAGAATTTACGTATAAGCCGGGTGGCATACCCACTGAAATTCAGGAAAGGATAAGCCATAGCCTGGTGTTGGACAGGGAGAATATTGTACTGGTTCCATCGAACAACGAGGTTTTTGTGGCCGATTTGTTGGGGAACCTGCATACGCTCTCTACCATCTATAAGTATCCCATTAAGCTATTCGGATTCCCACGATGGCAACGGTTTGCCAATATTCAGGTAGAATACTACTATCAGCTGCAGCTTCACCTTTTTTCGCCGTTTTTCATTGATTACGGCAAGCGCAACGTTAAAAGTTTTGTTGAGAAATACAGGGAATTATACCGTTCCGAGCCATCGCAGTACTCATTCCGTGGATACGATGTAGCTTTCTATTTCCTTAGCGCCATGAAAAAGTATGGTGTTGATTTTCAGTATTGCCTTCCTCAGCTTCGCGTTGATTTACTGCAATCGGACTATAGCTTTGAAAGGGTTGGGAGTAACGGAGGCTACGAGAACAGGTCTATCTATCTCCTTTACTATAGCAAAAATTTCGATATTCTCAAGCTGGAAAACGCTTTAGATGTAAATGATGGACCCATACGGCCGTCGCATTACATCAATGAGAATGAAAAAGTGGAAGCGGTTGATTTTAAGCTAAAATAACATCGCCTTTCTTACTATGACAGAGGTTATTCCTCTTCACGAAAAGCATTAACCAATAGATGGACAAATCGTCAATCAGAATTTCGTTAGAAGCAGGATGGGTTTCCATAGTAATCAATACCCTTCTCTTCATAATCAAATACTGGGCGGGAGTGGTTAGCGGATCGGTTTCGATTATTGCCGACTCGTGGCATACGCTGAGCGATTCCATTAGCTCTGTTTTTCTAATCATAGGCCTTAAACTTTCCGGCCGTCCGGCCGACAAAGAGCATCCCTTCGGGCACGGGCGTTACGAGCTGATCACAACAATCCTTATAGGGTGCTTATTAGCCATGGTAGCCTATACCTTTTTTTTGGAATCGGTAGAACGGCTGCAAAATAGGGAATCGGCCGACTTTGGGCTTATTGCTTTGGTGGTAACCATCCTTTCGATTGTGATTAAGGAGGGCATGGCCCAATACGCCTTCCGTGTGGCCCGGAAATCCGGGTCCAAATCGGTGGCAGCCGACGGGTGGCATCATCGGAGCGATGCCCTGTCATCGGCCATCATTCTGATAGGAATTTTTTTCAACCGCTACTTCTGGTGGATAGATGGTGTGCTGGGCATCGCTGTAGCGCTGCTAATCTTCTATACTGCCATTGTGATCATTAAAAAAACGGCAAACGTAATCCTGGGAGAAAAACCCACTACCGAATTGAAGGAAAGCATTTCCAACATTTGCAGGCAAGCCATAGGCTACGATATTTTCCCCCACCATATCCATATTCACAACTATATCAACCACAAGGAGATTACCCTGCATATCTACCTGCCGGATGAAATGACCATTTACGTGTCGCACGACATCTCATCAATCATTGAGAAACGGCTGGCTGAGGAGTTGAATGTTGAGACCACCATCCATGTGGAGCCCATAAGCCTCATGCCTTCGGATAATGACAAAAGCGTTTAGCCGGATTTACAGAATGGTCATCTCTTCAATCAACCGGTGAGCACCGGCAAATTTATCGATAATGAACAGGACGTAGCGTATGTCGGTAACAATGGTACGTTGCACATCGGGCTCAAAGATAAAATCGCAGGCCATGGCCTCGTAGTTCCCGTCGAATGCCACTCCAACCAATTGCCCATTGGCATTGAGAACAGGGCTACCGGAATTGCCGTTGGTGATATCGTTATCGGTTATGAAACAAACAGGCATCCCATTGGCATCGGCATAGCGGTCAAAATCCTTGCGATTCCACAGCACTTTTAATTTCTCGGGTATCTCAAATATTTCCTGCGATGGATTTTCCTTTTCAATTATCCCCTTAAGGTATGTGAATGGCCTGTAGTAAACCCCATCGCGAGGGCTATACCCTATCACTTTGCCATAGGAAAGCCGCATGGTTGAGTTGGCATCGGGGTATTGAAGTTTCTCCTGATTCATCTCTAACAATGCGCTGGAAACATCGCGCAGCGATTTCTGGTAGATGTTTTTATGGTAAGCAAGGGTATCGTGCAGCATCTCGTTAAATGACAATAGCCTGACGTACATCATCAGCAATGGGTCTTTCAGCAATGTGTCCACATTGGGTTTTCGCAAAAAATCTCCATACTTCTCGGGCGATGCGAAAATGGAATTGTGGTAAAAATAATCTGCCACCAAGGGTATTATCAACTCGGAGTGCTCCTCCTTACGTATGTCATCTATAAGTGGACTAACCCCGTCATAGGGAAGATTCCTGATTAAACTGGCAAGCCCTATGCTGTAAATACTTTGGTCAACCTGAGGGAAAAACCCTTCGAACAGCGACTCTTTGATTTTTGCCAACCTTTTGGCCTCCCATCGGATTTTCCGTTTGCTTGTTTTTTCTTCAAGCATCAGGAAAACCAAGTCGGATGATGCCTCGATTATCCCCGAAACCTTTGAAGGCCACTGAACAAGTGTGTTGATAGATCGGAAAAGCTCTTCATAACGATTATTGCGAAGGAATTGGAAATATTTATCCAGCGATTTCAGCGCCTCAACCCTGCCCATCCTGTTAATGGGATCTTCCATAGCCCATTGGTACAGCGAATCCTCGCGCCGCCTAAATATTTCCTCCACATTAAATCTTCGAATCGATTGCGCCTGGTAAGTATCCTTTTGCCAAAAATTGACCAGCATATCATGCGTGTCGGTATAGTTAACCCTTACCCTTTCATCTTCCTGCATGGCCTGTTTCACCACCTCGATAAAAGCACCCCATGTACGTTCAACCCAAGGGGCTACCACATCCCGTTCGTGTGCTGCATGGAATGAGGGTGCAAACCTGCGTGTGAGGCCGGGATATCCGATAACCATGGTAAAATCGCCCTCCTTCAGCCCTTGCAGCGAAACGGGAAAATGATACTTTGGGGCGTAGGGTTTATTACGCTTGCTGTATTCGGCAGGCTGCCCGTCGGGCGAAGCGTATATCCGCAACAGGGCAAAATCGCCGGTATGCCTTGGCCAATGCCAGTTGTCCACATCGCCTCCAAAATTTCCAATGGATTCAGGA
>Ga0116143_10004874_pt1 | contig 12506 bp, 9 predicted proteins | sample AD_UKC034_MetaG_FD_89745 | JGI IMG/M metagenome (GOLD analysis project Ga0116143, IMG submission 89745) | Active sludge microbial communities of municipal wastewater-treating anaerobic digesters from USA - AD_UKC034_MetaG | ecosystem: Engineered > Bioreactor > Anaerobic > Digestate | place: USA...
CGCCAGGGGGACGGCCCGCCCGGACAGCGACTTGGATTTTCTTGTGGTCGAGCCCGCAATCAAGGACCGGTTCGCGGAGATATTCCGGCTCCGAAAAGCGGTGGAGGCGGTCTTCGGAGATGACGTGCAGCCGGTGGACCTCGTCGTGACGGACGAGGCCCAATTTCGGCGATGCGAGGGCATACCCAACACGCTCGCGTTCGAAGCGGCTACCGGCGGGCGCGTGTATGGATGAGATGAGGGTCCAAGCGCTGCGCCTGCTCCGGAAGGCGGACGAAGACCGCTATGCCGCTTCGTGCCTCGCCAACAGTCCCGCAGCCTCCATATGGAACATTGGTTTCCACGCGCAGCAGGCCGTGGAGAAATCGCTGAAATCGGTGCTGATGCGACAGGGCGTTCGTTACCCGTTTACCCATGATATAGCGGCGCTAATTAAGCTCGTGTTTCAGGCGGACTTGCCATTACCACCGGACTCTGATGATCTGTTCTATCTCACGCCCTTTGGGACCCTGTTTCGCTATGAAGTCGAGGAATGGGGTTTGCCGGAATCACTCGATGTGTCCCGCTTACTCGGTTGGGCGAACGCGACCGTTGCGTGGCCGCGGTCGGTGTTGACTGAAGATGAGGCATCGTAGGCAGAGCAGGAAAGTGCGTCAAGGCACGCGAATTCCATTGTAGCCGCTCTCCTGCTTGCCCGCCGGAGTCACGCGCCGCGCGTGACGAAAACTGGGACCGCGCCACGGCCTCGACCGAAGGTCACTAGAACCCACACCTCAGAGCTACGGAGCCCACAGAGTTCCGCAATCCGCAGTACCCTGGTCCCTAAACCCTAAACCTTAAACCCTAAACCCTCCTCACATCCGCCACGGCGCACGCATGGGCTGGTCGATCAGCCGGTTCGCGGCTTCGTCGTCGATGAACCGTTGCGCCACCGGGTCGAAACGCAGGCTGCGGCCCAACTGGACGGCGCACTTCGCGAGATTGACCATCGTACACGAGCGGTGACCGTTCGCTTCGTTCAAAGAGAATTTCTTGCGCTGTTTGACAGCCTCTAAGAAATCCGTCACTTGCGGTTCCGGGTCGGCGCATTGCGCGAGCTTCTTCTCGATGTTCGGGATGTCCGACTTGAACCCGCGATACAGCTTTCCCTCGGGACCTTCGAGATAGGGCGTGTTCCGATCCTTACCCTCGCCATCGAGGATGACCTCGCAACCGTTCTCATACCGCAGCACGATGCGCCGCCACGTCCCGCAGGCGTCCGGGTGCTGCTGCGGCGCGTCCACCTCGATCTCGACGGGGCTCGTGTCGTCTTTCCGCAGGAAATACTGGACCGGGTCCAGATAGTGTTGGCCCATATCGCCGAGGCCGCCGCCGTCGTAATCCCAATACCCGCGGAACGTGCCGTGGACGCGGTGTGGATGGTAGGGCTTGTAGGGCGCGGGGCCGAGCCAGAAATCATAATCAAGTTCCGGCGGGACCGGCTCGGGCGTGAGGTCCTGCTTGCCGACCCAGTAGAACTTGAAGTTGAAGCCGGTTCCCTCGCCGACGAAAACCTTGAGCGGCCACCCGAGCATGCCACTGTCCACGAGTTTCTTGATCGGGTGGACCGTGCTGCCGAAGCCGTAGAAATCGTCCTTGAACCGAAACCACGTGTTCAGGCGGAAGATACGCCCGTGCCGCTGCACCGCCTCGACCACCTTGGTCCCCTCGCCGATGGTGCGCGTCATCGGCTTTTCACACCAGATGTCCTTGCCGGCTTCGGCGGCGGCGGCAGCAATTAGGCCGTGCCAATGGGGCGGCGTGGCGATGTGCACGATATCGATATCCCGCCGCGCCAAGACCTCGCGAAAGTCCTTGTACCCCTTGACATCCTTCCCGGCGGCGGCCACGGCCTCGTTCAAATGCCCTTCATCCACATCGCACACCGCGAGCAGTTTGCCCGCGCCGGTATAAGCCATGTGGCCCTTGCCCATGCCGCCCACGCCGATCACCGCGCGCGTCGGGCGCTCGCTTGGCGCGGTGAACAGCGCGCCGCCCAGCACGTGGCGCGGCACGATCATGAAGGCGCCCGCCGCGGCGGCGGCGCCCCTCATGAAATCACGGCGGGATACCTTGTCTTTCTTGGTCATTCCATGCGCTCCTATCGCGGCAAATCCGCAAGCAGTGGGCAAAACCTTACTACAGCGTCCCCGCCCGCGACAAACTCCACCGCGCGGGCTCGATTACAGTTAGTAGTACCAGTAGAGGTGTAATATACTTATCTAGTCCCTAGTCTCTAGTCTCTAGTCCCTGGTCCCTGGTCCCAACCTTCTCCGGTTCCTCGAAATGGGATGCGGCCGCCCGCCAGACCCGTCCGACGCCGTCGCGGATATCCTCGATGACCAAGTACAGCGACGGCACGATAACCAGAGTGATGAACGTGGCGAAGAGGATGCCGTAACCGAGGGACAAGGCCATCGGGATAAGGAAACGCGCCTGTCGCGAGGTTTCGAAGATCATGGGCGCGAGGCCGCCGAAGGTGGTCAACGTGGTCAACAAGATGGGACGGAACCGCTGCACCGCCGCCGCGTGAATGGCGTCGTGATGCGAGAGGCCGTCGGCTTGCCTGCGCCGATTCGCGAAATCGATCATGACCAGTGATCCGTTTATCACGACGCCGGATAAGGCCACGATGCCGAACATGCTCGGGATACAGAGATCGTAGCCCATAATCAGATGGCCGAGAAATGCGCCGACGATGCCGAAGGGGATGCTGAGCATGACGACGAAGGGCTGGGTATAGCTGCGGAACGGAATGGCCAACAGCGCGTATACGACAAGTAATGCAATGACGAACGTTACCCGGAGACTGGCCATGCTCTCCCGGATATCCGCCTGATGGCCCTCGAAGCTATAGGCGAGTCCGGGGTGGTTGCGCATCAGTCCCGGCAGAACGTTGTTTCGGAGGTCGGCCAACACCTCACCCGCCTTGGCCCGGGGCGTAATGTCCGCGGAGACCTGGACGACGCGTTGGCCGTTGCGGCGGTCGATGGTGGTGAAAGCTCGGCCTCGCTCGATGGCAGCGACCTCGCGGAACGGCACGTACGCGCCGTCCGGCGTGCGAATCAAGAGGTCGTGGATCGTCTGCTCGGTCGAACGGTCCGCGCGGGGAAGGCGAACCATGATCTTGAGTTCATTCCGTCCGCGCTGCTGGCGCAGCACTTCCGCGCCGTAGAAGGCGTGCCGCACCTGCCGCGCGATTTCCCGGGCCGAAAGGCCCAGACTCTGGCCCTCGGGCTTGATGGTGAAGTCCAACTGCGGCTTGCCCGGCTGGAAGCCGTCGTCAATGTCCTCGACGCCGGGGTAGGTCGCCAGTATTTCCGCCAATTCCGTGCTTGATTGTTCCAGCACGTCCATGTCGCGATGACTGAGTTCGACCGCAATGGGCCGGCCCCGGCCGCCGGGGCCGCCCGAGTCCGAGGCGAACCGCAGTGTTTCTACGCCGGGGACTTCGCCCACAACGTCGCGCCACCGCCGCGTAAATGCTTCGGTCCCCATGATGGCATTGCGAATTTCCGGAGGGGCCAGTTCAACGCGGACGCGGCCGGTGTGGCTGCCGGTCAAGCCGACGTCGGTGACAATGGCCTTGATGAGTTCCGGGTGAGCGCCTTCCGCGCATACGCGCCGTGCTCGGTCTTCGAGTCGCTCAATTATGGCTTCGGTTCGTTCAACCGGCGCGCCATAGGGCAGCACGAGTTGCGCGTCGGCGTAATCCGACTCGACGATGGGAAAGAGTTGGAAGCCCATACGCCCGCTAAGCGGGTAGGCCATCATGATCGTGAGCAGACCGACCGCCGTCGCGACGGTGAGATAGCGATGGCGCAGCATGAACAGCAGAAAAGGACCATAACGGTTACTGACCCAGTGCGCGAACGCGCGGCTGAATCCCTGTTGTCCTCTGTGAAGCCAGCCGGTCAGGCCGCGCCGCGCGCGTTCCTGCTGATGGCCCAGCTGCGAGGGCAGGACGAAGAGGCTCTCGAGCAGCGAAAGAATGAAGACAAGGCACACAACTATCGGAACCATCTTGTAGGTCTTGCCTATGGTTCCGGGAATAAAATAGAGCGGTACGAAGGTGGCGATATTGGTGAGGATACTATACGTGACCGGCGTGGCCACCTCGCGGGCGCCGTGAATCGCCGCCGCAAGGAATGGCATTCCCCGCTGGTGGTACTGATAGACGTTTTCCCCGACGACGATCGCGTTGTCAACGACAATGCCTAATGCGATGATGAAGGCGAACAAGGACATCATGTTGATGGTGACGTTCGTGGATGGTAGGAACAGAAACGCACCCAGGAACGAGATGACCATGCCCATCATTACCCAGAAAGCCAGCCGCGCCTCGAGAAAGAGGCCGAGCACGACAAGGATAAGGCAGAGTCCGATGCCGCCGTTCTTCAGCAGCAGCATCACGCGCTGGCGGTAAGTATCCGATCGGTCGCTGTGGATGTCGGTCGCGATACCGGGCGGCAGGTGCGGCGCGAACGCCGCCAATTGCGCACGAACGGCGTCGGCCACTTGGATGGGGGTTTCGTCCCCGACGCGGTAGACGTCCAGCAGGACAGCGCGTTTGCCGTTGTACTTTGCGTAGCGGTCCGTTTCCGCGAAGCTGTCGTCGATCGTCGTAATATCGCGCAAGAGCACCTCGCTGCCGTCCGCCGTGGTCACGATGGGCAGCGTGGCGAACTGGCGGCCGTAGTCCCGGCGTTCCCGCAAGCGGACGAGGACCTCGCCGGCCCGGGTGCGCAGGCCGCCGCCGGGAATGTCCGCCGCCGCGTTGAGCAAGCGCGCGGCCACGTCGCCCAGCGTCAGGCCGTAGCGCCGCAATTGATCCTGTGCGACTTCGATGCTGATTTCCAGGGGGGGCACGCCTTGCAGGTCGACCTGGGTAATGTCCGGCGATTGCAGCAGGTCATCGCGCAAGTCCTCGCCAAGCCGGTGCAGCACGGTGTCCGGGGCATCGCCGTACAACGCGACCGTCAAGACATTGCGCCGGTGCTGATCGATGCGCACCTCGGGCTCCTCCGCCTCCTCCGGAAACGTGACAATCCGGTCCACCTCGCTCTTGATTTCCTGCGCCAGCCGCTGCACGTCCGCGCCGAGCAGTAACTCGACCGTGACCATACCCACCCCTTCACGGGCGACGGAGACGACTTCGTAGACGCCCTCGAGGCCGCGCACGGATTCCTCGATGGCAAGCAGGATGCCGCTTTCCACTTCCTCGGGGCTGGCCCCGGGATAGGCCACCGTCACGGACACTGTATCGAGCGCAACGTCGGGAAAGACTTCTTGCTTCATGTTGCGAAGAGAGAGAAAACCGCCGACCACGCAGACGAGCATAACGAGGTTCGCGGCGACACTGTGGCCCGCCATCCACGCGATGGGGCCACGATCGGAAGGGAGGGAGGGGGCATCCGTCTTCACGACGGTCCCTCCGCCGTGCGCAGCGCCATCCCTAGGACCGGCGTTGCCAGCGTGCTTGTGATCAGAAGTTCCCCGTCGGCCAGGTCGTCAATCACGAGAACGTCGTCCCTGCCGCTCCACGCGATATTCACCGGTCGAATATCCAGCGTGCTGTCCGGCGCCATTATCCAGACCGCCGCGCCATCGTGAAGCGCCGAGCGCGGCACGCGTGCCACGCCCGCCAGTTCTCTGGCTTCAATCTCGACCCGTACGAACGAACCGAGCAACAGGGAATGCCGCGCCGCGTCGCTTGTCCCGAGGTCGAGCGGGTCGTCGACGCGCACCAACAATCGCGCCATGCGGCCCTTCGGCTCGAGGTCCCCAAGCAGCCGCTCGACCGCGCCCTCACGAAACGCTTCCGCGCCCCACGCCGCCTCCTGGTAGATTCGCACCGCCGCGCCTCCCGTTCCGTTAATGTGGGGGACGTCAATCCACTGCAGTTCGTCGACCGGCAGCGAGGTCTCGACCCAGCAGGCATCCGCGCTTGCCAAGGTCGCCAGAGGCGTGCTCGGGGCCACGTGGGAACCGAGATTCACCGGGCGTTCCAGCACGATGGCGTGGAACGGCGCATAGACGGTCGTGCGCTCCAGGTCGAGGCGGGCTCTTTCAAGCGCGGCTCTCGCGACGGCAACGGCGGCCTCCTTCGCGGCCAATTGCGGTTCGCGCAGCAGCAGGGGCACTTCCTCTTCCGCCGCCGCCTCGCCCAGCAACTCGTATTCGCGCCGTGCCACGGCCTGCTGGCCCATCTCCAACTGCACATCCGCCTCGGCTTTGGTCAGGTTCGCTTCCTGTTGCTTCACGGCGAGTTCGTAATCCGCCCGCTCGATCTGCAGTATCTCCTCGCCCGCGGCGAAGCGGCCGCCTCGTTCGAAATTCAGGCTGACATCCACTATTTTTCCCGACACTTGGGCCGCAATCTGGATGCGCTTCGAGGGCGTCACGGTGCCCATGGCGCGCACCACGACGCGCTCCGGGCCCACCCGAACGGGGATTACCTCGACCAGGTGTGCGCGCGGCGCCGGCGGCCGGCGTTCAGTGGTCGGCGGGTTCGACATCCAGTGATAGGCCACCGCCCCACTTGAAACAAGTATGACGATGACCAACGCAAACCGGAACAACCCGCCCATAACGCGCCAGACACGCGACAGGCGCGGTTTCCGTGCCCGCGCTGCAGTACCGTCTCCCTCGCTATTAGTCATGGTCGATTTCGCTCCCGCCCGTGATGGGCACTGCCGCCCGAACCTGATCGCCAATCCCTGGTCCCTGGTCCCTCAGCCCCGATCCCTTCAATTCCTCTTCCATCCAGGCGCCACCCAAGGCCACACATAACCGGGCGCGCTGATCAAGTCGATCGTACTCCGCCTGGACCAGCCGCCGCTCGAGCGCCTGCGCCTGCGTTAACGCCGCGAGCACGGGCAGATAATCATTCAACCCTTTCCGATACCGATCGCGCGCCTGCTCGTGGACCGCGCGAATGGCGTCGAGTTCGCGCCGCAACGCCTCGATATACGCGACCTGCTTCGTCTCGCGCAACAGCGCGTTCTCGACCTCTTTCACGCTTTGCAGTACGCGATCGCGATAGGCGGCGAGGCGTTCTTCGGCTGCCGCGCGCATCCGCGCGACCTCGGCCTTGCGGCGGCCCGCGTCGAAAACCGGCCCGGTCAGGCTTCCAGCGAGCGTTGCCATCCAATTGTCGAATATCAGCGTCCAGGTGTCCGCGCCGTAGCTGGCGCCCGCGGTGAGCCGCAGGTCCGGCAGCCGATCGGCGCGCGCCGCCGCCACGCGCCAGTCGGCACTTCGCAACTGAAGGCCCGCCGCGCGCACGTCGGGCCGGCGCGCCAGTAACTCCGCGGGCAGCCCCGGCTCCGGCAACGGTCCCACGGCGGGCAATGCGCCCGCCGCCAACGCCAGGTCCGTCTGCGGCGTTCTCCCGAGCAGAACCGCCAGTTCGTGCCGCGCCGCCTGCAACCCCGACTCGATCAGCGGGACGAGCGATTCCGTCTGCGCGACAATCTGACGTTGCTGAAACACGTCCAACGCCGTCGCCAGACCGTTCCGATACCGGAGTTCTATCAACTCAAGCGTTGTCTGGTTCAATTCCCGCTGCCTGGCGATCAGTTCCAGTTCCTGCCGTTGCGCCGTGATGGCCAACCATTGCCGCACCACCGCGCCGGACAGACTGAGCATCGCGGCGTACACATCCTCGCGGGACGCCTCGAGGTCCAGCAAGGCCGCCTCGTGCCGCGCGCGGACCCGGCCCCAGAGGTCCGCCTCGAAACCGCTTGACACGCCGAAGCGATAGGAATGCGTCGTGGCGGTCACGGCGGGCGGCGGCGGCTCTTCGAGAAGCGCATTCGCCGCTTGCAGACGTGACGCAATGGATTGCAGCGCGCCGTATGCGCCGGCTGCCGCGCCGGCCGGGCCGAAAACCGCGGTATTCAAGGCGTTCAAGTCGCGCGCGACAGTTCCGAGGTCTGCGGACGGTGACTTACCCGTGTCGACGCGCCGGCGCGTCGTCGCAATGTCGCCCGTGACGTCCAGGTTTGGCCACCGGAGCGCGCCGGCCTGTCTCGCCAGCGCCTCCGCCTGCGTGAGCCGCGCGTAAATCTGCTGAAGCGTGAGGTTGCCCTCGAGCGCGGCTTTGACAATTGTCGAAAGTTCCTCCGAATCGAAGACCGTCCACCAGCGGTCCGGTGCAGGCGCGCTCTCATCGTACAGAGTGAATGCGTCGAGGTCGGGCAAAGTCGAGGTCGGGTCGCGGTTTTCGGGTCTCAGCCGCAAGCACGAGGTCAAGACGATGCAGAAGTACGCGAGAAGGATCAAGAGGCGCGCGAGCCGCCGGGGGAGGAAGCGCGGCCAACCACGAACAGGCATGAAAGACGGCCCCCCCTGCTTGCTTGGCGAAGCGTCCTGTTCCGCTGGCAAGAGCCTTATTCGCATCCAGTACTACCGATATTCTCGATGTTCGATCCGCGTGTCGACAGCCGTCATGGCACAGCGAACCGGACTGCGTCCGGTAGAACACCGTCCACGCCCGCTGGTTCCATCGGCCGCAGGGTGCAAACCACGAACGGCGCGCGCTTTGAAACAGAAGTGCGCCCCGGCTAGAACCACCGCCTCGATGAATCCGGGCGCGCTGTAGCGACGCCAATGCCTCATCGCGGTAGACACGATACTCAATCACGGGCCGAAGTGCAACGCCGCCGCTTGAGGCGGCCGGAGGTCCGTATCGTCCATTTCTCGAAATGGACGAGAACGAGAACGAGAACGAGAACGAGTGGGAGTGTGTGCGCTACGCCGCGTGCTCGGTGCTGAAGCCGAAGTACTCGAAAACGTCGCCGAACTCGGTCTGAATGCGCTCCGGCGTAAGCCCCCATTGTTCGAGCGAGTAGCGGTGTCGGCTCTTGAAGCTCCGCATCCGCTGTTCCTGGGTCAGGAGATAGGCGTCGAAGGCCGGCGTGATTGGGATTTCAAGGCGGTCGTAGAGACTGAGGACCGCCCGGCGCGGGTCGGCGATGAGGTCGTCGTACTTCAGGAAAGCGTGCTGATGCTTGGGCCAGCGCGGGAGCCGCTCGATGGGATGGCGATAGAAGAAATCCGTCATGTCGAGGAGCATCTCGCGCAGGCGGTCGCCCTGCGGGTCGTTGTCGAAGGTGTTCCAGTGAAACGAAATCAGGCTCAGGAACGAAGGGATCGCCTCGTAGGGCTTGCGCACGTTGCAGACCACGCGCGCATCGGGGAACGTGCGCCGGATAGCCTCGATCTTCGCGCTGAATTGCGGGTTTTTCGACAGGAAGCGCTTGTTCGGACCGTGAACGTAGAGATGCCGCTGCACGCAACGCCGGTAGAAGGCCATAATCCGGTCCTGCTCCGCCAACGGCACGTCCGCATCGAAGCGTGTAAGCGGCCACAGCCGATCCGGAAACGGGAACGGCAGCAGCAGGAACATCGACGCGAATATGGGCACGAGAATCAGTTCGTCCTCTTCCGGCTGGAAGAGACCCGTCTGGTGGATCGTGCGCAGGTCGCGCAGCACGCGGTCCTCGATCGCGATCAGCAATTTGCTTCCGAACCCGCCCAGGAACCGGTCCACGGCCCCGACGGCGAACCAGAACTTGCGTTGCAGAATGGAGGGCGCGAACAACAGTTCCCAGAGCATGAAAGACGTGAAAGTCTCTTTATCCTCGTTGAGCAAATGGTGGAAATACGTGGTGCCGCTGCGGTGGATGCCCACAATAAAGACGGGGTCCTTGATCTCGACCTTGCGATAGCCCGGAAAGAACACGTTATCGAGAAGCAGCGCGAGCCGGTTTATCCCCTGCAAGATCAGAAACAGCGGCAGGAAGAACACCATGATGCAGAATCGCTTGAGCGTGTAGCGGGCCGCGGTGCCCCTGCTGCGGAATACGGCCAAGTACAGTAGTCGGAGCAGTGCCCCAACCCCCGAAAAACCGCCGTCTGAAGTAGAGGAAACCCCTTCACCCTTATGCACGATGATATTCCTTCCGCTGCGGCCCCCCTGGTGCGCGCGGAGCCCGCCCGCGCAGCCTGAAGGCGGCCTTGGCCCACTGCTGTTGGTCTCAAATACACCCGAGGACAGCGTTCGTTACAGGAGTCGGGGCATCGTGTTCTCGATACCTGCGCGGGAGGATGGCGCGTTTCTATGCCTGGACGCGCCCATCCCGGATGTGGAGCGTCGTGGTGGCGGTGGCGTCTAGGAATTGCTGGTCGTGCGAAACGATAATCATCTCGTGGCGCAGGCCGCACAAGGTGGCCGTGATACGCGCCTGGGCCGCTTCGTCGAGTCCGGCGACCGGCTCATCCAGCAAGAGGATTTCCGGACGCATCGCGAGTACGCCCGCCAGCGCGACCAGCCGCTTCTCGCCGCCGGACAAGCGATAGGTGATTCGGTGCTCGAACCCTTCGAGCCCCACCACGGCGAGCGCATCCGTGACCAGTTCCCGCACCTCCGCGGGCGGTCTGCCTTGGTTCAGTGGCCCAAAGGCTACATCCTCCTCGACGGTCGGGCAGAAGAGTTGATCGTCGGGGTCTTGAAAGAGGAAACCGACCCGCTGCCGCACGGGGAGGAATTCGCGTTCGACACGGCGTTCTTCCCCGAGTACGCATACGCGGCCTCGGGTGGGGCGCAACAGCCCGACTATCAGCTTGAGGAACGTCGATTTGCCGCTGCCGTTCGCGCCGGTCAATCCAATCCGCCGGCCCCGCTCGAGGCGGAAGTCGACGCCGCGCAGCACGGGCCGCTCCGCGTCGTATGCGAAGCAGACGTCTTCCAGGACAATGAGCGGCGCGTCCACGTCACCTCCAGACCAGTATTGCGACCACAATCACGCTCCAGACCAACCCGAAGACCGCGTCGCCGCCTCCGAGCCGGTAGACCGCCATCACCGGAAACTTGCCGGAAAAACCGCGGCACAACATCGCCTCGTGGACGCGTTCGGAACGGTCGAACGCGCGCACGAGCAACATGCCGACCAGGTAGCCGAGCGTCCGCAACGTGTGGCGGTCGCAGCGCACGTGGAACGCGCGCGCGGCTATGGCGGCGCGCAGGCGGCCGAATTCGCGATGGAGCACGTCGAGGTAGCGCACCGTGAATAGGAACAGGTACGTCAGCTTGGGCGGCACGCGCAGCCGCCACAGCGCGTGCCCGAGTTCCGAGGCGTCCGTCGTGGCCAGGAGGGCCGTTAACGCGGCAACAATGGCGTTCGCCTTGAGGGCGATCAGTAGCGCCATACGTGCGCCCGTCTCCGTGAACGTCACCGGCCCCAATGCCCACAAAGCGTCTCCGGGCGCCGCCGCCGCAAGTAACACCGCGAGCAACGCAAGAAAGACGTTAAGCCGCGCGAAACGCAGCAGTAACGGCCCCGGCGCCAGACGCGCGATAACGAGCAGGGCGCATCCCGCGGCGATCGCAAGCGTAGCGGGGCCGGGTGCGCGCGTAAGCGCGACCGCCACGGCAAAGGCCGTCGAGGCCACAACGCGAACCCGGGGATCAAGCCGATGCACCGGCGAGTCGCCCATCGAAAACGGCGCGATGATCACTTCAGTTGCCTTTCAATCGCGCGCGCGCTTTGAAATAGGAGACGATCCCCATCAACCCGACGATATAGCCGATGCCCCCGACGACATCCCGGACGCGCGCGCGGTCCTCGACGCGAGCGAGGTCGTCGCGCAGCGGCTGCAACTGCCGCGCAACCGCCCGCTCGATGTCGGCGCTTATGCTCGTACTCGCACTCGTACTCGTACTTGGTCTCAGCATCGCTGCCGGCAGTTCCGCGGCACGAATCGTGTATTCCGCGCCATGACCGTCATCCGATTCGCACACAAACGTGTGGTCGAAGTCGGCCTGCGGCGTGAATGCGAAGCCGCCGTCCTTGTCCGTGACGATTTCACCGAGCGACGCGCCGTCGGGGCCGAGCACGTGCACCGGGATGCCCGCCGCGCCGTGCCCGCCGGAATAATAGACCGACCCGACGATGCGCTCGCCGTCGGTCTGGGCGATAATATTCAACTTATGCGCGAGCGCCGGAGAACTAGCCAGCGCGCACGTGCAAACGACGAAGAGGCAATGACCGGGACTACGCAACGGACGGGTTCCTTTCCGCGGGCCGCACGGGGGACAAGACCTCGGGACGCACCTTGCACAGCAATGCCACCGCCCAGCCGGTCACCACGCCCTCGATGGCGGCCACCGGCAGGTGCGCACTGAATATCACCGTCGCGGCGGCGGTGAACGCGCGGCCCGTGGTCATCAACGTGAGACTCACCAACAGCGCGCCCAGCACGATGCCCAGCGCCCCCGCGATGAAGCCGCCCACAAACCCCATAGCCTCTCGCCGCCTCGGCCTCGTCAACCGGAACACGTAATGGCAGACCACGGCCGGTATGGCCATGTTCGCCGTATTGACCCCCAGTACCGCGATTCCGCCGAATCCGAAGAAGATGCACTGCAACAGTAACGCCACCAGAAATGTGGGGAACGCTGC
>Ga0116143_10004875_pt1 | contig 12504 bp, 9 predicted proteins | sample AD_UKC034_MetaG_FD_89745 | JGI IMG/M metagenome (GOLD analysis project Ga0116143, IMG submission 89745) | Active sludge microbial communities of municipal wastewater-treating anaerobic digesters from USA - AD_UKC034_MetaG | ecosystem: Engineered > Bioreactor > Anaerobic > Digestate | place: USA...
AACAGCTCGGCCTGGGTGAAGGGGAAGCCCAGGTTCATCATCTGCACGGTGATGATGCCCCACATGCCCCAGACGGCAAAGCCGCAGAGCAGGGCCGGGATCGAGATCCACAGGTTGCGGTAGGCGATCTTCTTGCCGGTCTGTTCCCAGAACTGCTCGTCCTCGGGGTGCCATTCGGCGATGTCTGGGCCACGTGTCGGACGCATGTTCCCGGCGGTCGCCGCCTGGCTGCCGTCGGACCGGAGCTTGAGGGTGGGGTCGTTCATGGCAAGTCTCCTTCAGTGTTGCGGAGCCGCCGCGGGGGCGTGGGGCTGCATGAGGTCGGTGCGCCGGACTTCGGTCCAGTACATCCAGATGAGGGACACCCAGACCACGCCATACATCAGCATGAAGGCGCTGGAGCGGATGCCGGTGACGTCCATCAGTGCGCCGAACATGATCGGCAGGATGAAGCCGCCCAGGCCGCCGGCAAGCCCCACGATGCCGCTGATGGTGCCGATGTTGCCGGCGTAGTCGTCGCTGATGTACTTGAACACGCTGGCCTTGCCGAAGGCCCAGGCCACGCCCAGCACCGCCAGCAGCGCGGTGAACATGTAGACGTTCAGGCCGATGTGGAAGGTCCTGGGGCCGTCCACGGTCAGGATGGTGAAGTCCGTCTGCGGGTAGGACAGCAGGAACAGGCAGATCCAGCTCACCCACATCACCCACCAGGTGACGCTGTGTGCGCCGTACTTGTCGGAGAGCACGCCGCCGATGGCGCGCAGCACGCCGCCGGGCAGCGAGAAGCAGGCCGCCAGCAGCGCCGCGACGCGGATGTCCAGGCCGTACTCACCCACGTAGTACTGCACCATCCACAGCGCCAGCGCCACGTAGCCGCCGAACACGATGCTGTAGTACTGGCAGTACTTGAGCACCTTGGGGTCCTTGAGCGCCTTGAGCTGATCCGTGAACTTGACGTTGCTCGGCACCAGGTGCGTGGGGTCGCTGTGGCTGAACAGCCAGAACAGCACCAGCGTGCCCAGCATGATGGCCGCGTACACCTGGGGCACCATGGTCCAGCCGAAGGCCACCACCAGCACCGGAGCGACGAATTTGTTCACCGCCGCGCCCGAGTTGCCGGCGCCGTACACCCCCATGGCCATGCCCTGACGGTTCTTGGGGAACCAGCGCGCCACGTAGGGCGTGCCGACCGAGAACGAGCCGCCGGCCAGGCCCACGAACAGGCCGATGACGAGGAAATGCCAGTACTCGGTGGCGTAGGCCATGAGCCAGATGGCCGGCACCGTGCAGGCCATGAGCACGGCCATGACGATGCGACCGCCGTACTTGTCGGTCCAGATGCCCAGCGGCACGCGCACCAGCGAGCCGGTGAGCACCGGCATGGCCGTGAGCAGACCGAACTGGGTCGAGTTCAGGTTCAGCATCTTCTTGATCGGGATGCCGATGACGCCGAACATCATCCAGACCATGAAGCAGACGGTGAAGGCCAGGGTGCTGACGATCAGCACCGACCAGGCCTGACGGGTTTGGCGGGAGTTGTCTGCCGCGACACGCGACGGGGTTGACATGATGTCCTTCCTCTCTTGCAGTGATCGCCGCCATGGTGGCGCACGACTCAGGGTTTGCCCATACTTCGCTGGAAGATGTGGCGCGCGGCAAAAGGAGGATGGCGACCGCGACCCACCCTCGTCCGAAAGAACTAGGGGTGGCGTATCGGAAGATGAGAGAAATTGGCCTTTGGCGCTTTACTGGCGTGCGCCAACAGCTATCAGTTCAATAGCTTATTCGGCATCGCCACGCTGCCGGTCGGAGGCGTACACCGCCGCCTGCACCCGCGAGCTCAGGCCGAGCTTGCGCAGGATGTGCTGCACATGGATCTTCACCGTGGTTTCGGCAATGTCCAGCGTGCGGGCAATTTCCTTGTTGCTGGCCCCGCGTGCGATTTCGCGCAGCACGTCCTCTTCGCGCGGCGACAGGGGCGAGGGCGGCGCCGTCTCGGGTTCGGGGGGCAGCGGCGCCGGCTCGGGGGCCCCCTGGCTCTGGAATGCGGCCACCAGCTTGCCCATCATCTCGGGGCTGACCACCGGCTCGCCGCGCGCGGCGCGGCGCACGGCCTCGGCCAGCAGGTCGCCGTCGATGGTCTTGAGCAGGTAGCCCTGGGCGCCGTGGCGCAGCGCGGTGGCCAGATCGTCGCTGTCCTCACTTACGGTCAGCATCACCACCCGGCTGGCGGGCGAGGCTTCGCGCAGGCCGGCGATGGCATCGATCCCGCGCACCCCGGGCAGGTGGTTGTCGAGCAGGATGACGTCCGGCTGCAGCTGCGGCAACTGGCGCAGGGCCTGGCCGGCGTCGCCGGCTTCGCCGACCACGCACAGGTCCGCGTGCTGCGACAGCAGGGCCACCAGGCCGCGGCGCAGCAGGGTGTGGTCATCGATCAGAAACAGGCGGATGGGCGGGGTCATGGGGCAGCGGTGGTCGATGCGGCAGGCGAGTCTGCCAGAACCGCCGACGGCAGCTCCAGCCTCACGCAGGTGCCGCCGCCGGCAACCTGCGATGCCACCGTCAGCTCGGCGCCGATGCGCTGCGCCCGCTCGCGCATGATGCCCAGCCCCACGTGCAGCGAATCGGGTGGCACCGCCTCGGGGTCGAAACCCTGGCCGTCGTCATGCACTTCGAAGCGCCAGTGCGGATGGCGCTGCACGCGCAGCTCGACGCGGGTGGCGCCGGCATGCTTGCGCACGTTCGACAGCGCTTCCTGCACGATGTGCAGCACCTGGATCTGCACGTCGGGTGCCAGCGGCAGACCCTGGCCGGTCATGGTCAGCGTGGTGGGCAAGCCGGTCTGGTGCTCGAACTTGGACAGGGTGGCGCGCAGCGCATCGTCGATGGCCTCGTCCTGGGTGCGGGTGCGAAAGTGCACCAGCAGCTCGCGCACGTCGGCCAGGCATTCACGCACCCCCTCGTCGAGCTCGTCGAGGGTGCTGTCGCGCGCACGGGTGTTGTCTTTGGCGATCGCGTCGCGCAGCAGCTGCGCCTGAATCTTCAGGAAGGCCAGCGACTGCGCGATCGAATCGTGCAGCTCGCGCGCAATCAGGCTGCGCTCCTGCGCCACCGCGGCTTCGCGCTCCAGCGCGCTGGCGCGCAGGCTTTCCATGGCGTTGGCCAGGTGTTGGGCCATGGTGGCGAGCAGCTCGCGCAGATCGTCGGCCAGCTGCCGCCGGGTGCGGTACAGCAGCGTCACCTCGCCGAGCAGACGCTGGTGCAGCTGCACCGGGATGATCACCACGGTCTCGAAGCCGGCCTCGCGGCAATGCGGCAGCGGCACGCCGCCGGCCGGCAGGATGGGGATCACGCGCAGGCGGGCCTGCTGCTGCGGCTGGCCGCATTCGCAGGCGCCGGTGTCCAGGCACTGTTCGCGCGCCGACAGCGAAGGCGGCATGCCGTCGGCCGCCAGCAGCAGGTAGCGCTGGTTGGCTTCGTCGGACCAGCGCAGGGCGGCGGCGTCGCTGCCCGAGACGCGGCGGATCTGCTGCACGAAACCCTGCGCCAGGGCCTCCAGGCTGGTGGCTTCGGCGGCCAGCGCGCTGACGGCGTACAGCGCCGTCAGGCGCCGGTTGTGCTCCTCGATGTCGGCGGTCTTTTCGCGCACCTTGCGCTCCAGGTCCTGGTGCGAGGCCTGCAGCGCGCTGGCCATGAGGTTGAAGCCGGCCGCCAGCTGACCGAATTCATCGTCCGAATCGACCGTCACGCGCGTTTCCAGGTCGCCCTGGCGCAGCCGTGCCAGGGCCTGCTGCATGCGCGACACCGGGTTGAACACCAGCGCGAAGCTCATCACCATGAACACCGCCGCCGCCACGATGGCCAGCCCCATCAGAAAAATCTGGAACACGTGCAGCACCGCCGTCCAGCGCGCGATCTGGGTTTCGATGGCGGCAACGAAGCGGTCGACCCGGGTGATGAAGGCATCGGCGTCGGCCGCCACCTGTGCCGGGTCGGCGGCAGGCGCCGCCTGCCAGCCCGGACGCAGGCGTGCCCAGCCGGCGGCGACGTCGTCGAAGTGCTCCTGCGTCGCCTGGCTCCAGGGCACGAACAGCGGGCGCATCGAGGTGCCCTGCCGCAGCAGCTCCAGACCTTCTTCGAACCTGCCGGCCAGCTCGTGCAGCCGTTCGCGGTCTCCGCTCTGCAGCGCCAGGGCCATGCGGGCGGTATACATGCGCAGGCGTCCGGCTTCGTTGATGGCGGCGGCGCCGCCTTCGAGCTTCCAGGTGCCCCACAGGGTGAAGCCGATCGACAGCAGCGCCACCAGCAGGAAGCCGAATCCGGTGGCCAGCAGCTTGGTCGACAGCGAGAAGCTCTTGCGCATGCGGCACAGTGTACGCAGTCGATGGCGCGCGGTGGCACCCTCAGCGCGGTGCGGCCGAGCCCAGCGCGCGGGCGGCCTGCAGGCCGCTGCGCACCGCACCTTCCAGCGTCGCCGGGTAGGGGCCCTCGACGTAGTCGCCGGCCGCCTGCAGGCCGCGGGCGATGGCGGCCGGCGGTCGCCGCAGGCCGGGGGTGCAGGCGAAGGTGGCGCGACGGTCGGTGAGCGTGCGCAGCGGCGTGACCGCCAACCCCAGTTGCGATCGGGCCTGCGCCGCGATGGCCGTCTGCAGGTCGTCACGTTCACCGGCGCTGGTGCTGACCACGAAGGCCAGCAGACCGGTGGGCGCCGTTGCGGCGGTGATGGCGTCGCGGTCGAACACGAACTGGGCCGGCGCCTGCGGCGACGCGCGCAGCGCCAGCATGGGGGCGCGCAGCAGGGCGCCACCCGGCACCGCTGCTCGGGCCTGGGCGTACACCGTGGTGATGGCCAGGTGCGTCAGCGCGGCGGTCTGGCGGGCCCAGGCCTGGAGCTCATGTGCTATTGAATCAGGAGCTGTCGGCGCTGACTGGGCAACGATTCTTGCCGCACTGGTGGCTGAGGTGGCGATCAGCACCCGATCGAAGGGTTGCCGGTTCACCTGCCAGTGCGCGTCCTGCCAGTGCAGCGCCTGCACGCGCTGGCCGGTGTGCAGCTGGGCGCCCCGTGCCGCGAGCCAGCGCGCCGCCGCCTGCGGAAACAGTGCCCCCAGGTCCACCCGGGGCAGCAGCAGGTGCGAGCTGCCACGCCCGCCCAGCAGCGCATCGTGCAGCACGCGCAGAAACACCTGCGCGCTGGCCTGGTCCGGCGGCGTGTTGAGCGCCGACACGCACAGCGGTTCGATGAAATCGCGCCGCAGCGTCGGCGGCAGGTCGGCGCACAACTCGGCCACGCTGGTGTGCGGGTGGCAGCGAAAGCCGGTGCGCCGCCAGCGCAGCGCGGTGCCCAGCAGCGCCCGTCGATCGCGCCACGACCAGCCGCGAGCGCCCAGGATGCCGCAGGCGGCGTCCCACGGCGCGGGCCAGTCGGGCAGGGCCAGGCCGCTGCCGTCGGGGGTGCGCAGCGCCAGCGGGCGGCGCAGCAGCGCCTGCGCCGGATCGACGCCCACCGTGCGCATCAGGCGCAGGCAGTCGGTATAAGCGCCGATCAGGATGTGCTGGCCGTTGTCCACCATCAGCTCGCGGCCGTCGGGCAGGCGCAGCGGCAGGCCGCGCGCGCGCCCGCCCGGCTGCGGGGCGGCCTCGAACACGTCGACGGCATGCCCCTGCTGCACCGCCTGCACCGCCGCCGCCATGCCGGCCCAGCCGGCGCCGACGATGGCCACGCGCAGGCCAGGGTGGAGGTCGCGGTTCATGTGCGAAATGGGCTGCTGGCACTTGTCAGACAAGCGCCGGAAGCTACGTTAAGGATAGCAATCGGTGGTGGTTAGGGGGCGTCAGAACTTTCCCAGCGCCTGCATCTTCCAGGCCAGCCACAGCTTGCGCAGCGGCGTCAGGGCGATGCGCTGGTGCAGCACCTGAAAGCGCGCGCTCTCGATTTCGCGCAGCAGGGTGCGGTAGATGCTGGCCATCATCAGGCCGGGTTTCTGGCGCGCGCGGTCGGCCGCCGGCAGGAGCGCCAGCGCCTCGTCGTACAGCCGGTGCGCGCGCTGGGCCTGAAACGCCATCAGCGCCGTGAAGCGTTCGGAGTACTCGCCCTTGAGAATTTCGTGCGCCTTGACGTCGAAGCGCTGCAGCTCGTCGATCGGCAGATAGATGCGGTCGCGCCGCGCGTCCTCACCGACGTCGCGGATGATGTTGGTGAGCTGAAACGCCAGCCCCAGCTTGTGCGCGTAGTCGGTGGTCTGCGGCGCCGACTGGCCGAAGATGCGGGCCGACACTTCACCCACCACACCGGCCACCAGGTGGCAGTAGCGGGACAGCTGGGCAAAGTCCAGGTAGCGCGTCTGCCGCAGGTCCATCTGGCAGCCTTCGATCACCGCCTGCAGCTGCCGCGCCTCGATGCCGAAGCGCGCGGCCGCGGGCGCCAGCGCCTGCATGGCCGGGTGCGTGGGCTGGCCCTGGAAGGCGCGCTGCACCTCGGCCTGCCACCAGGCCAGCTTGGAGGCCGCGACGCCGGGGTCACTGACCTCATCGACCACGTCGTCCACCTCGCGGCAGAAGGCGTAGAAGGCGGTGATGGCGGCGCGCCGCTCCGGCGGCAGAAACAGAAAGGCGTAGTAGAAGCTGCTGCCCGAGGCGGCTGCCTTCTGCTGGACGTAGTCTTGGGGCGCGGTCACCGGCCGATTGTCACATCCGCAGCATGCGCCACAGCAGGTGCGGGGCGTCGCGGCGCTGCAGCCGCGGCCGCTGCCGCAGCACCCGGGGGCCGAGCGCGTCGACCTTGTCCAGCACGCACAGCCCGCCCTGCACCACGGCGCGCAGCTCCCAGCCGGCGCGCCCCGGCAGGCGATGCACCAGCGCCTGTCCGGAGCGCATCAGCGCGCCCGCGTGGCGCGACAGCGCGGCGATCAGGGCGGCGCTGCGCTCGTCGGCCGGCAGCGCCGCGAACGGCTGCCGCGGGTCGCGGATCGGCACGCCGTGGCGCGCGCATTCGGCCAGCGGCAGGTAGTAGCGCCCGCGCGGGATGTCGACCGACAGGTCCTGCCAGAAATTGATCAGTTGCAGCGCCGAACAGATGGCGTCGCTCTGCGCCAGCGCCGCCGGCGCATCCACGCCGTACAGATGCAGCAGCAGGCGGCCGATCGGGTTGGCCGAACGGCGGCAGTAGTCGAGCAGGCTGTCCAGATCGGCATGGGTCAGGCCGGCGGCGCTGTGGCGCACGTCCTGGGTGAAGGCCGACAGCAGGTCCTGCAGCGGCTGCAGCGGCAGCGCGAAGGCCTGCATCTGCAGCGCCAGCGGCCCGAACACCTCGGGCCAGCGCGCCGACGGGGCGGCGCCGGCGGCGATGGCCCGCAGGTCGGCGGCGTAGGCGTCCAGGGCGGCCAGCCGCTCGGGCGCGCTGGCGTCGCCCTCGTCGGCGAGGTCGTCGGCGCAGCGGGCGAAGCGGTAGATGGCGCCAATCGGCGGGCGCAGGCGCGGCGGGCACAGCCAGGACGCCACCGGAAAGTTCTCCGCGTGGGGCGTGTTGCCGGGGGCGACGTACAGGGGGCGGGGCATGGGTCGGCCGATTGTGCCCGCGCGCCGGTGCTGCCGTGGCGCGGCGCCGCACGGCGGGTGTGGGCGCGGTGGCGGACCGAGGGCAGCCCCGGGTCGGACGCAGGGTAAAATCGGCGGTTCGCCAGATTCCGACGGGCGGTTGCCGCCAGGCAAGCCGCCCGATTCGTTTGCACCAGCCGCGCGGGTGGCGAAATTGGTAGACGCACCAGGTTTAGGTCCTGACGCCCGCAAGGGTGTGGGGGTTCGAGTCCCCCCCCGCGCACCAGGCAACCAACTTCCTTCAGTCAACGAGAGAAAGCATCATGGCCGTGAATGTCGAAACCCTTGAAAAACTCGAGCGCAAGATCACGCTGACGCTGCCGGTCGAGTCGATCCAGAGCGAGGTGCAGGCGCGCCTGCGCAAGCTCGCGCGCACCGTGCGCATGGACGGCTTCCGTCCCGGCAAGGTGCCGATGAGCGTGGTGGCGCGCCAGTACGGCTACTCGGTGCAGTACGAGGTCATGAACGACAAGGTCGGCGAGGCCTTCTTCCAGGCCGCCGACGAGGCCAAGCTGCGCGTGGCCGGCCAGCCCGCCATCTCCGAAAAGGACGGCGCGCCCGAAGGCCAGATGGCGTTCGATGCCGTGTTTGAAGTGTTTCCGGACGTCAAGATCGGCGATCTGGCCAGCGCCGAGATCGAGCGCCTGAGCGCCGATGTCGGCGAAGACGCCATCGACCGCACGCTGGAGATCCTGCGCAAGCAGCGCCGCAGCTTCGCCCAGCGCGCCAAGGACGCCGCCGCTGAGGACGGCGACCGCGTGACGGTGGACTTCGTCGGCAAGATCGATGGCGAGCCGTTCGAGGGCGGCAAGGCCGAAGACTTCCCGTTCGTCATCGCCGAGGGTCAGATGCTGCCCGAGTTCGAAAACGCCGTGCGCGGCATGAAGCTGGGCGAGAGCAAGACCTTCCCGCTGGCCTTCCCGGCCGACTACCACGGCAAGGACGTGGCCGGCAAGACGGCCGACTTCATGGTCACGGTCAAGAAGATCGAGGCGGCCCACCTGCCCGAGGTCAACGAGCAGCTGGCCAGGTCGCTGGGCGTGGAAGGCGGCACGGTGGACGGCCTGCGCGCCGACATCCGCAAAAACCTCGAGCGCGAGGTCAAGTTCCGCCTCAACCAGCGCAACAAGCAGGCCGTCATGGACGCCCTGCTGGCCAAGGCCGAGCTGGACATCCCCAAGTCCAGCGTGCAGGCCGAGCTGGACCGCATGATCGCCAGCGCCCGCGCTGACCTGAAGGCGCGCGGCCTGAAGGACGTCGACAAGCTGCCGCTGCCGGAAGACAGCTTCCGCCCGCAGGCCGAGCAGCGCGTGCGCCTGGGCCTGGTGGTGGCCGAGCTGGTCAAGGCCCAGGGCCTGCAGGCCACCACCGACCAGATCAAGGCCCAGGTCGAAGAGCTGGCCGCCAGCTACGAGAAGCCCGAGGAAGTGGTGCGCTACTACTACGCCGACAACCGCCGCCTGGCTGACGTCGAGGCCATGGTGGTCGAGAACAACGTCACCAACCACGTGCTGGGCCTGGCCAAGGTCACCGACAGGAAACTGGGCTTCGACGAGCTGATGGGCAATCAGTGAGCGGGACGCGCCAGTCCGCGAGTGCTCTGATTTCAGGAGCTGCTTGCGCGGACTGGATAAGCGCAAAAGCTGATTTTGTCTGTGATTGGGGCGGGTATTCGCGGGCGCTTGCGCTGGCGGGTTCCGGCCCCAATTACATTAGCCTGACCCTTTCCGTCCATCCTTGAGGTCCGACGCCATGCATACGCACCAACCCCCCAGCAACCTCGGCCTGATCCCCATGGTGATCGAGCAATCCGGCCGCGGCGAGCGCTCGTTCGACATCTATTCGCGCCTGCTCAAGGAGCGGGTGATCTTTCTGGTCGGCGAAGTCAACGACCAGACCGCCAACCTGGTGGTGGCGCAGTTGCTGTTTCTGGAGAGCGAGAACCCGGACAAGGACATCTCGTTCTACATCAACTCGCCCGGTGGCAGCGTGAGCGCCGGCATGGCGATCTTCGACACCATGCAGTTCATCAAGCCCGACGTCTCCACCATGTGCCTGGGCTTTGCTGCCAGCATGGGCGCCTTTCTGCTGGCCGCCGGCGCCAAAGGCAAGCGCTACTCGCTGCCCAACAGCAAGATCATGATCCACCAGGTGCTGGGCGGCGCCCGTGGTCAGGCGACCGACATCGAGATCCATGCGCGCGACATCTTGCGCACCAAGGATCAGATGAACCGCATCCTGGCCGAGCGCACCGGCCAGACGCTGGAGAAGATCCGCAACGACACCGAGCGCGATTACTTCATGACCGCCGACGAGGCCAGGGACTACGGCATCGTCGACCAGGTCATCGCCAAGCGCCCCTGACGCCTACCTGACGCCGAAGGCGTCGAGTTGGGTATCATGGGCCGTTCCATCCAAGGACTGTTACCGAATGGCCGATAAAAAGGGCTCTTCCAGCGAAAAATCGCTCTACTGCTCCTTCTGCGGCAAGAGCCAGCACGAGGTCAAGAAGCTGATCGCCGGCCCGTCCGTGTTCATCTGCGACGAGTGCATCGAGCTGTGCAACGACATCGTGCGGGAGGAAGTGTCGGCCGACACGCCGCAGGGCGAGGCGCGCCGCGATCTGCCCACCCCGGCCGACATCAAGGCCAACCTCGACAACTACGTGATCGGCCAGGAGCGGGCCAAGCGCACGCTGGCGGTGGCGGTCTACAACCACTACAAGCGCCTCAAGCACCGGCAGGACACCGGCAGCAGCGATGTCGAGCTGGCCAAGAGCAACATCCTGCTGATCGGCCCCACCGGCAGCGGCAAGACGCTGCTGGCGCAGACGCTGGCGCGTCAGCTCGACGTGCCCTTCGTCATGGCCGACGCCACCACCCTGACCGAAGCCGGCTATGTGGGCGAGGACGTCGAGAACATCATCAGCAAGCTGCTGCAAAGTTGCGACTACGACGTCGAGCGCGCGCAGCGCGGCATTGTCTACATCGACGAGATCGACAAGATCAGCCGCAAGGCCGACAACCCCAGCATCACGCGCGACGTCTCGGGCGAAGGCGTGCAGCAGGCGCTGCTCAAGCTGATCGAAGGCACCATGGCCAGCGTGCCGCCGCAGGGCGGGCGCAAACACCCCAACCAGGACTTCCTGCAGATCGACACCACCAACATCCTGTTCATCTGCGGCGGCGCTTTTGCGGGGCTGGAAAAGGTGATCGAGGCGCGCACCGAAGCCAGCGGCATCGGCTTTGGCGCCACCGTGCGCAGCAAGCAGCAGCGCTCGATCAGTGAGACGTTCCAGGACGTGGAGCCGGAAGACCTGATCAAGTACGGTCTGATCCCCGAGCTGATCGGCCGCATGCCGGTGGTGGCCACGCTGGCCGAACTGACCGAAGACGCCCTGATCCAGATCCTGACCGAGCCCAAGAACGCGCTGGTCAAGCAGTACGCCCGGCTGCTGCAATTCGAGGGGGTCGAGCTGGAAATCCGCCCCTCGGCGCTGCAGGCCATTGCACGCAAGGCGCTGGCGCGCAAGACTGGTGCGCGTGGCCTGCGCTCGATCCTGGAAGGCGCGCTGATCGACACCATGTTCGAGCTGCCGCACACCGCCGGCGTGGCCAAGGTGGTGGTCGACGAGAGCACGATCGAAGACAACCAGCCGCCGCTGCTGGTGTACCGGGAAGCGGCCAGGAAGGCCTGAGCCCAGATCAGGCATCAAATTGGCCACCAGCGCTTGCCAGGACTGCGCGAACAGCTATTGTTTTTGCACTGATTGGGGCGGTGCCTGATGCCATCCCTCTCGCCCTTTGACCCGCTGCGGACGCGCGCGCCGCTTCGGGTTGAAAATGTCTTCTGCGCAGCCATGTAGGCTGAGGTCAGCCCGAGGTTCCTATGTCCGCCATCACGCCCTTGCCCGCCACGCCGATCGACCTGCCGCTGCTGCCGCTGCGCGACGTGGTGGTGTTCCCTCACATGGTGATACCGCTGTTCGTCGGTCGCCCCAAGAGCATCAAGGCGCTGGAAACCGCCATGGCGGCCGACCGGCGCATCATGCTGGTGGCGCAGAAGGCGGCGGCCAAGGACGAGCCGACGGTGGGTGACATGTTCGAGGTCGGCTGTGTTTCCACGATCCTGCAGATGCTCAAGCTGCCCGACGGCACGGTGAAGGTGCTGGTCGAGGGCCAGCAGCGCGCCACCGTGACCCACATCGAGGAAGGCGAGACGCACTTCGTGGCCACCGTCACGCCGCTGGACGCCGATGCCGCCGACAGGGACAGCAGTGAAATCGAAGCGCTGCGCCGCGCGGTGATGCAGCAGTTCGACCAGTACGTCAAGCTCAACAAGAAGATCCCGCCCGAGATCCTGACCTCCATCGCCAGCATCGACGAGCCCGGCCGCCTGGCCGACACCATCGCCGCCCACCTGCCGCTGAAGCTCGAGAACAAGCAGGCCGTGCTGGATCTGGACGGCGTCAAGGAGCGGCTCGAAAACCTGTTCGAGCAGCTCGAGCGCGAAGTCGACATCCTGAACGTCGACAAGCGCATCCGCGGCCGCGTCAAGCGCCAGATGGAAAAGAGCCAGCGCGACTTCTACCTCAACGAGCAGGTCAAGGCGATCCAGAAGGAGCTGGGCGAGGGCGAAGAGGGCGCCGACATCGAGGAGATCGAAAAGAAGATCAAGGCCGCCCGCATGCCCAAGGAGGCGCGCAAGAAAGCCGAGGGCGAGCTCAAAAAGCTCAAGCTGATGTCGCCCATGTCGGCCGAAGCCACCGTGGTGCGCAACTACATCGACGTGCTGGTCGGCCTGCCCTGGAGCAAGAAGACCAAGATCAAGCACGACCTGGGCTACGCCGAGCAGGTGCTCAATGAAGACCACTACGGCCTGGAAAAAGTCAAGGACCGCATCCTCGAG
>Ga0116143_10004879_pt1 | contig 12497 bp, 10 predicted proteins | sample AD_UKC034_MetaG_FD_89745 | JGI IMG/M metagenome (GOLD analysis project Ga0116143, IMG submission 89745) | Active sludge microbial communities of municipal wastewater-treating anaerobic digesters from USA - AD_UKC034_MetaG | ecosystem: Engineered > Bioreactor > Anaerobic > Digestate | place: USA...
TGCTTGAGAACTTTCTCTATAGTTGTGGGATCGAGGGAGGCGCCAGATAGGAATCTGGCGCCATCACGGACTTCTTCCAGCGATCTGGCTTTTCCGTTGGTCAACCTTTCGAGTAAGGCAGGTTGTTTATCAACAATAATTTCCAGCACTTTGTCTGCGTCATGATAACTAAAACCAAATTCTGCTTCGTCGGTTTGATCTTGCCATAATCCTGCAGAGGGTTTTTTTGTAAGGATTTCTTGCGGAAGTTGCAACTCAGTAGCTATTTGGCGTACTTGCATTTTAAACAAGTGCTGGATCGGTTCAAGATCACTCGCCTCGTCGCCAAAACGAGTAAAGTAACCTAAGTATTTTTCACTTTTATTTTCCGTGCCACACACCAACGCATCCAGCGTTTTGGCGAGATCATACAACATGATCATCCTGGCACGAGCCATGATATTGCCCAGACGAAGTTCAACATTTTTATTCTTACCGTCTACTACATCAAAAATAGAGTCCACAATTGGTTTAATTTGGATTTCATGCTGATTGCTGGTTGGAATTTGGTTGAAATCCATAACAGCGCGCGCATCAGTCATATCTTGTTCGCCGTATGGTAGTAGTACTACGTGGACTTTGTCAGCGCCCAGCGCGCGCACTACCAAACTTAAACTGACCGCCGAATCAATTCCCCCAGAAACCGCAACAATCGCAGTTTGCTTACCTGTTTTTGTAAACGTTTGCTTGATAAAACTAAGTATTTCGCCAATCATACTTAGCTATTCTACCCCAATCTATAAATCTATCGATACAAATTGTGATCTTTTATGTATTCAGCAATCGCTTTTGGCATTAATTCACTTATTACCCCATCTACTTTCAGCTGTTCACGAATTTGGGTTGAGGAAACTCGCACCTCAGCCATATTCTGCATGGGTGTCATCCCAGCGAGCAAAGGAACAAACGGAAATCCATGTCTGGGATACACAAAAAAAGGAAACTGTGCCAACATCGCTTCGTACTGATCCCATTTGTGAAAAGTGGATAAGTTATCCGAACCAATAACAAATGAAAACTGATGCTCTGGGTATCGCTCAGTTAGTGCTAACAATGTTCGATAACTATACGAAATACCAGGCTCATCCAGCTCAAATGTTTCGACCCTAACTGCAGATTGACTTGTGAACTCGCTAGTTTTTTTTAGTTCATCCTCAATCGATTGTACTAATAATTGAGTCATTGCTAATCTATCACTAGCTGAAGCCAACTTTTTGCCAAATGGATGCTCCTTAACCGGCACCAGCCAAACGGCATCTGCCAACTTTTCCTTCAACAAGCTAACAGCGATTTGCTGATGACCCAGTTGTGGTGGATTAAATGCCGCGCCAAACAAAGTAATTCTCATAATTTACTAAGCGCGCTTATTAGCTTGCTTTTCTCTTTGGTTTAACTGGTTTTTTCTTCGTAGGCATTCGCTTTGCAACAGTTTTTTTCTTCTTTTTGGCTGATTTCGCAGCCTCTTCGGTTTTTTCAGCACCCCCTGCTCGATTGGCTTTTCGCTCTGCGCGTTTCGCTTGGCGCTCATCCCATTCGGCTTGAGTAAGTGTTTCCCCAGGTTTCGGTGCCTGCCAACTCGCCCAAGTGCAAGTTGGGTACGTAGCACACCCATAAAATAACTTGCCCCACCTGGATTTTCTAGCTATCACCTCACCTTTTTGACACAGTGGACATACTACCCCCGCCACAGTCTCAACAATATTCTTTGTATATTTACATTCAGGAAATCGACTACAACTTTTAAACTTTCCGTACTTGCCAGTTCTAATTACCACTTCCCCCTCACCGCATTCTGGGCACTTTTCACCAGTTGATTCTACCGGAATTTTCACTCGCTCTGCATCGGTTGAAGCTTTTTCTACCGCCTGGTGAAACGGTCCATAAAAACTCCTTACCACTGATACCCACTCTTTTTCACCTCTAGAAATTCTGTCCAAATCTTCTTCCATCTCAGCGGTAAAATCATATTCCATAAACGTTTTAAAGTTGGCGAGTAAAAAATCGCACACACTGATGCCTACCGATGTAGGATAAAATCGTTTCTCAGTTCTCTCCACATAACCTCGATCAATAATTACGGAAATGATACTGGCATACGTACTAGGTCTGCCGATGCCCTGTTTTTCCAGCTCCTTGACTAGTGAAGCATCGTTATATCGTGCGGGTGGTTGGGTAAATTTTTGCAAAGTCTGCATATCTTCATAAGTAAGTACTTGATCAGCTTCAAGACTCGGTAGCGTTACATCTTCTTGGACCGGAAAAAGTTCTTTCCAACCAGCAAACTTGAGTACAGAACCGTTAGCCTTCAATTCAGCCACTTGATTCCCAGACTTAGCTTGGACCATTACCACTGCTTGATCAAAGACTGCCGCAGACATTTGGCTAGCAAGAAAGCGGCGGCGAATTAAATCGTACAATTTTTGGTGTCGGTCAGTAATCTGCCCCCCTACACTCATGGCGTCAGCGAGTCCTACATCTGTAACACGAATCGCTTCATGTGCCTCCTGTGCGTTTTTACTGCGGTTAGCAAAATAGCGTGGCTTATCTGGAACATAGGCTTTACCGTAAGTAGTGTTGATGTAAGCTCGAGCTTGTTCAACTGCCTGAGCAGCCAAGTTGACCGAATCAGTTCTGTGGTAGGTAATCAGGCCTTCCTCATATAATTGTTGAGCAAACCGCATGGTTTGTTTACTCGTCATGCCAAGTCGATTGGCAGCGGCCTGCTGTAATGTTGATGTAGTGAATGGAGGCAAACTCGCTACAGTGCGCTCTTTTTTTTCTACCGAGAGGACCTTATACGTTGCAACTGGTAACCAGTCACGAGGCGAAAGTACGTCTTTTTCCGATACCGGCAAGTATTTTTTTTCATTCAACGAAACTAGTCGAGTGACAAATAGTTCTCTCGATTGAGAATTGCCCTCAGTTGACAGTGTGACATCAACTTCCCAGTATTCCTCTGGTTTGAAAGCTTCGATTTCACGCTCGCGATCAACAATTAAACGCAATGCAACTGATTGAACTCGGCCGGCGGAAAGCCCGCGGCGGACTTTCCGCCACAAAACTGGAGACACCTCATAACCTACCAACCGATCAACTACTCTGCGAGCCTGTTGCGCTTCAACCAAAGCCATATTAATCACACTTGGATTGTTGATTGCAGCCAACACTGCTTGCTGAGTAATTTCATGAAAACTTGAACGAGCAAACTCAATTTGTTTGGTATTCTTTCCACTTTTCGTTTGCAAAACCTGTTGTAAATGCCAAGCAATTGCCTCACCTTCGCGGTCGGGATCTGTTGCTAAAATGACTGAATGTGCCTTTGCCACTTTGTCTTTAAGCAAACGAATTACCTTTGTTTTATCGGCACTTATCTCATATTCTGGTATAAAATCTTGATCAACTAATACACCCATTTTTTTCTTAGGTAAATCACGCACGTGACCTACTGAAGCTTCAATTTCGTATCCACTCCCCAAAATTTGTCGTAATTTTTTGGCTTTGGTAGGTGACTCAACAATAACTAGTTGCATAACAAACTTGCATTGTAACAGATAGCTACTTTACCCAACCATCTTGTTCTCTCCTGACAATTCCTAACATTTCTAATTGGGTTAATTCAAAACTAAGTTGCTCTAATGGCAACGAGAGTTGATCTGCTAACTCGTCTGATAAACGGACTCCACCTGCAATCAATGAAACAAGTTGTTTTTGAATTAAGTTTAAATTCTCCAATTGATTATTGGGTATAGAAGTACTACCAACACTTTCTTGTGAAGAAAGCAATCCCGCATCCACCAAAATGTCGTTTCCCGACGCAACTAAAGTTGCTCCTTGGTTGATCAACCACTTGGTTCCCTGGGAAAATGGATTATCAAATGGTCCTGGCACCGCACAAACTGCTCTTCCCTCTTCTAGGGCAAAATTGGCAGTAATCATACTTCCAGAAGGAAGCGCTGCTTCTACCACAACTGTTGCAATAGAAATTCCAGCAACCAAACGATTCCTAGCTGGAAAATTGCCAGGGCTGGCAGGTGTATTGGGTGCAAATTGAGAAATGAATATAGCTTTTTTTTGCAGCATTTGCTCAAATAGTTGACCATGTGAACTGGGAAACATCTGGCCAAAACCAAATCCCAGCACAGCGATGGTGGCGCCACCAGAGCCCATCGCAGTCCGATGAGCAATAGTGTCTATACCATACATGAAACCAGAAACGATGGTGGCGCCGTGTTGCACCAACTCACTCACAATCGCCTGAGTGGCTCGCTCGCCATATGCCGTTGCTCGCCTCGTACCAACCACCGCAATCGGCTTATTTGCTTGTAAAACATCTACTTTACCTCGAAAATATAACACGAACGGATGGCCTTCGACCTGTTTAAGCAAGTTTGGATAATCCAGATTCTCACTGAATAGTACTCCAATATTTTCTGATAGTAACCATTCCCAATAGGTCTCAATTGAATGTTGCTGTTTAAGCTGGTAAATCCTATCTAACAATTTGGCATTTTGACCAAAAAAGGAATATTTTTCTGGTTTTCCTACAATCGATGCCAATGAAACTTGTTTCTCGCTTGCCCAGTCAATCAACCGTCGTAAAGTAACCGAACCAATCCCATCCACCGCTGCCAAAAATACCACCGCTCTTCTCTCTGCTTCAGTCAACATACGGTCATACTACAAATGAAAACAGACATTAACCGTAGAGCCTCGTGAATATGCAAATAATTATTGCTACAATTCAATCTTGGAATGACTCATCCTGAAAATTTTCCAGCCAACAACTTGCTTCTGACAGAGGATCCTTGTGGTTACGCCATGGCGCTCATTCTGAGAGCTCACATTGTAACTGCGGGACATGTTGCAAGTGGTTCACCTACATACCATACGCCTCACTTGGATCAAATGACCGATATTCCTCTTCAACTGATAGCTGGCAGAGATCTAGCAATTTCAACAGTTACAACTGTTTCACCTGGTTTTGAGAAAATCGCCCCCCCCAGCCTCGATCAGTGCTTAACTATTGTTGGTTTTCATGGATTTCAACATGTACCATTTGAAATTAAAGTTAGAGTGATTGAAGTCCAACCCAATGGCCGAGTAATTGCTGAGTGGCTTAGCGGCACCGACGCCCAGGTTGGCATGAGCGGCTCTCCAGCCATTACAGAACAAGATGAAGTTGTTGGAATTTTAGTTTCTGGTGTTGAAGGCGCCAATGGTAAACAATTGGTGATTGAGTCTCTTTCTGATTTGAAATTTGATAGCGTTACTCAAGAATAAAATATATTGAACTCTAGTTGCAACTGCCACATATAATAAGTATCTAACAATCAAAAATGTCGTTGGATATAAACAGTTTTGTAAATTTTTTTTCATAGTGATACAAGGCTATGCTACTTGATTCATCTTCTCTCGATATTTCATCGGAATTTGAAATTGTTCCATCAATTTTGAGGTAATAGCAACCTCTTGACTGTACAGAGACTGTGACCCATAATCTCTTTTTCCAACAGTTAAAAATGCCTTATCTTTTTGAGTACAAATATCTCTTAAATTGTCTTCGTCTACAACTTGATCTCCCCATCCCTGCTTGCATATCACTGCTAGCAAATCATCCACTTTTATTTCAGGTAGGCCAATATCGAAAGTAAGAAATCTCAGCCTCTCTTCATAAGAATCGTCATAAAAATACTCTTCTTCATTTTCACAAAGACTTGCAACGCAATATGAGTAAAAAACAAAAAATTCCTGGGGATTCAGTGTATATTTTTCCATTAAATCATTTTCTATATCTTGTATTTCGGCTGAGCTTACTACACTGCTACTCATGTGCTCATTGATATAGTCGTTTACCCGGTCGCTGAGGTATGTACTGGCGTGATCAATACAGTACGCTTCAAATCTACCCTCCATCATAATTTCGGGGGATAACACTAGGGTTATTGGTCCATATCCTTTATTCAACAAAATTGAAGCGTAAATAACATTAAATCCTTCACCTTGTCTGTCATGTTCAGATAATAATTTGCCTTCCTTGAATAAATGCAAAGTAGCATCTTCGTATAAGCTTTTTACAAGTGGCAAACCTTGTTCAGCCATCTTTTTGACTTCTAAGTATGTTTGCTCAGTTGGAGGTAGTAGTCCAAACTCTTCAATTAGTTGCACCACTTTTGGAAAAATTTGGAGATATTCCTGTGGTATTAGCGGCAGAACTAACTGATCCGAATCTTGCTCCATATCATTATCATAACAAATAATTTACTAGCGCTGTTTACTTTCCCCTCATCCACTCAAGAAGCTCCAGTGCAATTGGCGCGGCATCAGCACTGCCTTCTTTGTATGGTTTCTCTTCGTCACTTTCCACCAGCACTGTAATTATCAATTCTTTGGGTAAAGGATTTTGCCGTATTTTTGCCAACCATTCGTTTCTGGCTTGATCCTCTAGATTTAACGTCTCAAGTTCTCCGTCCACAACTGGATTATTTAATTGGGGCGCACCCACCACAACTGAAAACCAACCATGGGTTTTACGAAATCCCCGTTCGTCTGCTCCACCAAATTCTGCCGTACCAGTTTTACACGCTGCCATACCGTTCGCAATTGCCTCATTTGGGTTTGGGTTAGGTTCAAACTGTTCGTTATATGCAAAAAATGGAAACGCAGTGCCGCCGGTACTACAGGCGGCAATCATCCCTCTCAGAATCGGTGTTACATTTTCTTCTTTCATACCTAATGAATGACACTCATTCTTACCATCTTCAGAAATGTGTGGTTGACAACGCACTCCCTGATTAGCAATGGTTTGAAATAACTGAGAAACTTGAATTGGACTCACCAGCAGATCTCCCTGTCCGATCCCATAGTGATATGTATTACCCAAGTACCATTGCTCATGCAGAGTACGTTCTTTCCATTCCGGGTCTGGTACTAAACCACTTGCTTCTCCGGTTAATTCAATTCCCGTTGGGGAACCAAATCCAATATTTCGCGCCCAAGTTGCGATTGCATCAGGACCCGTGAACTCAGCCGCTTTGTAAAAATAGATATCGTTGGAGCGAGCCAAGGCTCGCTCCAAACTGATCTCGCCTTCCGTTCCACCATACTGAGAAAAATACCAGTTCGCATATGCGTACTCACCCACTTTTAAAATTCCCTCATCCTTCACCACCGTACTTGGGGTAATGCTCTCCGATTCTAGTCCTGCAATCGCCGTAACTAATTTAAATACAGATCCTGGAGGATACTCGCCTGCTATGGCTCGATTAAACAACGCCTTGTCTGGATCCTCCAAAAACGATGTAATTTGCTGCCGTCTTAAGGCTTGCTCCTCGTTGGTTTGAGTAAATTTGGTAAAAACATTTGGATCATATGAAGGTGAACTAACTACAGCTAAAAGAGCCCCGGTTTTTGCATCCGCTATGATTACAGCACCTTTATTATTTTCCATCGCTTTCTGAGCTATAGCGGTAAGATATGGGTCTAGCGTAGTTTTGATAACAGCACCGGGAATCATTGGTTTTTCTTGTATCACTCGATTAGCTTCACCCAAAGCTGTGACCTCATATTCAATTTCTCCAGCAGTACCTGTTAGCAATGTATTAAAAGCCCGTTCTAAACCAGTACGACCAACTAAGTCTGTTATTTCAGCATTTTCATTGAGTAATAATTCGTCTTTTGAGATCGGACCAACATAACCAATCACGTGAGCACCTGATGAATTATGTGGATACCAACGAGAATATTCCTTTCGAATTTGAGCAGCCTGGGTTGCTAACAATCCAAGGGCGGAACTATCATCCACCAAAACTTCTTTTGAAAAAAATGTTGTTAAATCCTGTTTTTGCCAATACCGAATGCTATTTTTCACCAACGCCTCACCATATCGATCTAACAAAACACCGCGATTGGCAGGAACGGACAATCTAAAATCACTATTATCCTGGGCAGCTGCCTGATACCAACCAACCTGCCCGAGTTGTAAATCAACCAAACGAGCCAACACCACGATCACGCTAACAAGTAATACGCTCAAAAATATTCGTGCTCTCCAAAAAAAAGTATTGGGATTCTGCTCTAACACTGTGCTACCGAATATACCACGACTGTGACTGAAATCGCGAAAACCAACTCCATTGACTTATTCCAATAATCGTAGCTAGAGAAATAATCCCATACAGTACTACACCTCCCGATAGCATTCCTCCTGCCACAACGAACAACAAAATACTTATAAAGATTGATAGCCCCAGTAATAAGAACCTCGATTGTTTCGTGTTAAATCTCATTGAATGATCAAAAAGAAAGGCTGCACCAAACACACTTAGTGTGATCAACCATGAAAGTGAAAACATGCTACTAAACATAAGTGAGCAAAGCATCAGATAGATAATTATCCAGACCGGTTGGTTAGTTCCACGAGAAAACCTCAGTAGTAAAAAACAAGTAAGCATTGGAAGTCCCAATTGAAAATCTAATAAAAGTGCAAAATAAACTAGGCTAAGCTTGAGGAGTAACAAGAAAAGTAATCGTAGTTGAATTGTAAGTTTCATAGTTCTTTACTGAATTTCTACCAATCTTGCGGTATCAAATGTATTAACTTGATCTATCACAAAGGTTTTTACTGCGTCAGTGGGCTTGGTCAATTCTTTCCCAATCGTCCCGATGAATACACCTGGTTTTACTCCTTTTTCTCCAGCTGACATCACTCTATCACCAAATGTAATAGTTGCTGTTTGGGGTATTTCGGTCAAAACAAGTTGCTGGTCACTGCCACGCACCACACCCCTTTGTCCAAGATTGGTGATGCCAATTATTGCAGAGGCATCTTGATCACTCAATAAAATAACTCGTGAATACTCAAGATTAACTTCTCCCAATCTGCCAACTAACGTTCCGTTTACTAAAACTAAATCTCCCGTTTTGACTTCTGATTGCGCTCCATAATTAATAAATCTATACGGATAAGATAATACTGGCGTTGTAATCAGTCCTTGAGTTTTTTTCTCAGATTCAGTGCCAAGTTGCGAACGCAATTCTTGGTTTTCTTGCTCTAATTGTTCTAAATGTACCAACTGGGCCTGCAAGTTTGCATATGCTAATTCCAACTCTCGGTGGGTTTCTAACTGATTCCAAAACGTAAAAAGAGATGAAATTGGTGTCTTGATACTTTGGATTCTCTGAGCCGTGGCTATCTGAATCGGGATACTATTTTGCCGTACCAGACTTTGAATTTCCTGAGCTGAACCAGTCAGCTCGGCTACTCCCAAACCTGCAATACAGGTAATCAAATAGATAGCAACCCTAGCAAATAATTTATTTAGTGTGAACATACTATTTTGTCACCAACGGTGGCAGACTTGTTACTGCTACTAAATTAGTTTGCATTTGCATAGAAAGTGTTCGCTCAATGTTTTGGGTTAACCCAGTAAGTAATGAGCCACCACCAAAACAATAAAATTTTGTCTTGGTTAAATCCCTTTCAATCGTTTGTGATAATTGCACCATCTGTTGTTTAACGAGCCACAACCACTCAACGACAATTTCCACGACTGATGATTCAACATCTTCTTGATTAAGTATGAGGCGAACACTTGAGCCATTTCCTATTTGTTTGGCAGAGAGTCCTATTTTTCGCTTTTTTATTGAACCATCTATTGTTGGTACAAATACAAGTTGCTGGAGTACCTGCTCAATTTGTTCTGAACTTAAATGTATATTCCGCTGTGTGACAGACCGCTCAAGAGCTCTAATAAGTCTATTTAATCCCCAGGGAAAAGAGTTGCTAGCAACATATCCATCCTCATCATAAAACGCACTAGTCGTATGACTATACCCAAAATCAATGATCCAAGTTGGCAAGAATATCTCAGTTTGCAACTTACTCACGACTATTTCTTCTGTCAAAAAAGAAATTTTTCTACCCAAGGTAGTAGTAAATTTCAACCATTGCTTACTATTCGATCTCGATTGACCCATAGGAACAATAAAAAGCAATGGTGTAAAAATTGATATTGAGGATCCGTCAACCCAAGTAATCTGATTTAGTAATTGGGTTATATACCATTCGAGTCCCTCCATGTGCGCAACCATCCTGTTTTGAATTGGATAGACAGCTCTTAAATGTCGTTGAGCATCTAAGTCCAATTGCCTAACCGCCACTGTACCGATTGAAACATATCTATCAGATTGTTGATCAATAGCAACCACGGTGGGCTGTTCCCAAATCAATCTGCCTTTATATGCAACTTTGGTATACGCCGAACCACAATCAATAACCAACGGAGGAAAAGCTCCACTTGGCACAATCCGAGCAACAATACTAGAAAGACTCATCGTGGTGCTATTATAACGACCAAAACACTATGCTGGTAATGAATTAAGCATTCGAGCTGCACTCAACCATTTATCTTGACTAACAAGATTTTCTGCTTCTTCAATCTTCTGTAACATATCAGTTTTACCAGCATGCAATTCTTTCAAGCCCGCAACGCGTTCCTTGACTAAATCTGCTTTTAGTTCAAGCGCTTTCTCTAACATTATTTCTTCTAAATCGGGAATGAGTTTTTCCAAAAATACGACCACAGCTTCCTGTTCCATGAGGGGTTTTTTGGTGTCATTATTAGTCATTTGCTGCAGTTGCTGGTGCTCTTCTTTCGTTAGTAACAATTGCACATCATTTTCCAAGAAATCTTCCCAAATTACTTGCTGAAGTTCGTCTAAAAAGGTTTCTTTTTGCTCGTTGGTGCCGTCTTCAACCCCAAGCAGGTAGAAAATGTTTTGATCTTCCAATGTTTCTGAGGTAGTACTTGCAGAAACAGTATTCTGACTAACTGGTGGAGGTAAGACAACATCATGATCTGAATTGGCAACTGGTGACTGGGTTGGGTGATCATATGCATCTGCATACGATTGTGGATCTTGATTACTTGTTGGATTCTGGACAGGTTGGTCTTGCATATCACTACCTTAAAAATTATAGTACAGCCACTATAGCAAGAAAGTTAGAAACTGCAAACTATGGAAAATTCTCTTGATCGTTGGCTTAAACGAGCGCTTGTCTCATTATTTCATTTTGGTGCTCTGGCGTTGCCATTAGTTTTTGCCTTCAACACCGAAGAGCTCTTTGAATTTAACAAGATGATCTTCGTGTATATTTGGGCGATCATCACCGCTCTTATTTGGTTAGCTCGCATGATCGTTCAGAAAAAAGTACTCCTAGTCAAAACCCCATTTGACCTTCCAATAATTGGCTACATTGTTTCTCAACTTTTGGCCACACTGTTTTCAATTCATCCTTACACATCTCTGTTTGGCTACTACTCAAGATTTCATGGTGGTTTGGTTTCAACTCTGGCCTATGTTACGCTCTTTTATGCCTTTGTAGCTACTTTTGTTGGAAACTCCCAATCAAAAAAGACTCCCTTTTGGTCACAACCGATTGCGCACTGGCTATTGAGTCTAGTTATTGGCTCAGTGCTCGCAAGCTTGTATGCTCTGCCAGAACACTTTGGATACTCTTTTAGCTGTCAGCTTGCAACTGGTGCATTCAATGTTAGTTGCTGGGTTCAAGATGTACAAAACCGCGTTTTTGGCAGTTTCGGCCAACCAAACTGGCTAGCCGCTTATCTGATTCTACTAATCCCAATCGGCATTAGTTCTCTACTCTTCATGAAAAAACGTCTGGTCTGGATCAGTCTACTCAGCATTACCACGCTTTGGTACTGTGTTGTATTGTTCACCAAATCTCGTTCGGGATTATTAGGATTTGGAGTAAGTTTAGTCTTCTTGTTGGGCTGGTTTGCGCTTGCATATTTCACGCACTCCTGGTCAATCAAAAAAGTTGCGCTCAAACAAATACTAATTCGATTCAGTCTTATTGGCTTTCTACTCCTCACGAGCACGCTGTATTTCGGTACTCCGCTAACTCCCTCTATTACGCAGTTATTGAATAAATCCGAAGCACCAAAAGTTGAAACGTTCGGTCCGGCTCTTGAAGCAGGTGGGACTGAGTCAGGTGAGATTAGAAAAATTGTCTGGCAAGGGGCAATCGATGTTTGGAAACGCTATCCATTTTTCGGATCAGGTCTAGAAACGTTTGCCTACAGCTATTATCAAGACCGACCGACCACACACAACCTGGTCTCCGAGTGGGACTTTTTGTACAATAAAGCTCACAATGAATGGTTGAATTATCTGGCGACCACAGGTAGCATTGGGTTGCTGGCGTTTATTGTCTTGATAAGCAGCCCATTCATAGTCGGACTGTTTTGGGTTGTAAAGTTGCACAAAAATTCAACCGAAAATGCTGAACAATCAGCATCAGCGTTGGTTCTATCAGGAGGAATTCTTGGCGGACTATTGGCGCTGCACATATCAAATTTTTTTGGTTTTTCCACTGTGGCTGTCACTACGATACAATTCTTGTTCATGGGAGTGTTAGTAATAATCTGGGGTCACCA